>Ga0131853_10001636_pt1 | contig 40045 bp, 29 predicted proteins | sample TergutLab28metaG_FD_92764 | JGI IMG/M metagenome (GOLD analysis project Ga0131853, IMG submission 92764) | Labiotermes labralis P1 segment gut microbial communities from Petit-Saut dam, French Guiana - Lab288 P1 (version 2) (version 2) | ecosystem: Host-associated > Arthropoda: Insects >...
AGCGGAAAAGAAGTTAAAATACAAGAGTTTGTGTATAGAGATACAACGAATGTGGAACCTGAAATGTACGATTGTGCCAGTAATAATTGGGGCCACTGGAATAGTAACGATAAGTTTAAAGAAAAATTTGGAAACTATACCAGGAAAACATTCGATAGATTCACTACAAAAGACAGCTATACTTGGAACATCACACATAATACGGAAAGTACTGCAATGCGAAGCTTGAAGCCTGAGCGGTGGGGATCACCGCTAGGTCAAGAGAAGTACCAGGAAGAAATGCCTGTGACAGGAGACATGCATATTGTATAATAATAATAACAGTAATAATAGGCAAACTGCTACAACAACAGACAACACAAAACAGACAAATCCTAAGAGGCACATATCAGATGAAGGATTACGACTGCCCCCAATTAATACGCAGGACAAAGAGACAGCATGTACTCAGTGAAATTTAAGGACCATACAAATTCCATAAAAAAACAACAGCTCAGTTCTATCTACGTCCAACATATACTGACGACATGCCACAAATATGGCAAAATAGAAAGCACGGTGGACGTAACACATCACAAAAGAAAACATATAATAACCAAAAAGAAATGTCTATGCATGTAACTTCAGTAAGCAAAACTATCGCCTAAACGACACGCAAACCATTAAAAAAATCGGATTTTTTATATAATAAACAAATAAATCTAAAACAAAAAAAGAAAACAGGCATCGAAGAAGCAACATAAACAAGTACACCTATCTCATCACCTTCGGTGATCATGTAAGTACAATAAGGAACCAAAAACTCAGTACGTTTTATAGTAATCTCAAAATTATCTACACAGACCAAAATATGTACTAGGAGATCACTTATTATTATAATTAACATGTACATATAAATACTAATATAGAAAAATTAAATATTGTTGTGCATATAAGAAACCAATGTTTCTACTAGATACATCAAGTTTATTATTTTTTGAGTTACGCTGTACCAACACACAAACCTTCACACGGTAATAATATAGTCTGTAACGAGATAGGACACGTTTATTTAAAGCAGCATTAAAGTGTGTTCAGATCTTCTTGGGCTTTTCTCCGATGTTCATATTATTAATTCACAGCGCAAGTGACAATTTTTTGTTGTTGTTCAAACATCTTAATATATATTATTCAATGTTATTACTATCAGAAGTGTCTAATATTTATTTGCAGACGCATTTTTTATATGTATATAATTTATGGTTTCGTTCTATTTATCGGTCAAAAATAAACTCAAAGTCTAAACTCGTGAATATATTTTGTAATTTCAGACATACAAAAAACATTTCGTGCAAAACTTGCAGACACAATCATAATATTTGTAAACGTCAAAGCCCAGATTATTTTTAGGCAATAAGTATTAATTATTTTGATTCCATAGGAACGTGACATCGAAAAACCGAGGTAACGTAATCGATAATAACTTTACACCACAAAAAATATGGTCTATCCTTTGTGGAGTGATATTAAGAAGTAATTATAATCGAGTATAAAAGAGTTGGTATTATATATTTTGACTGTGTCAAGCAGTAAGCATTTTAACCTAAAAATTTCGCCCAGTCGAAAGAAATAAGTACTGAACATTATTATTATTATTATTATATTCCTCTACTTTTGTCTTAATCGAAAAGGATTAAATTCGCAAACTCTTGCGCCACATAATGGTACATCACCTCTGGCTTGCTTGGTCTTGTCGTATTTTTGTAATTATCTTGTAAATGGCACGATTTTCGGAAATAATGTGTCTCACATTAAATGTGCCTGTATCCATTTTTCCCGCACAGCTTTTAATTAAACCTTTCTCACTTGGGAAAAACTCAGAGAGACACCATTTAAATCTTCGTGTTAAGTGCCCCTTATTTTTGTACGAACTCAACCAAAGTTGAAATCCACAGACAAATCTAAATAAAAGTTCCCTATACAAAAGTTTACTGAAATCCGTCCAGTGGGAGCCGAGTTGTTTCATGCGGACAGTCGTACAGGCGGAAAGACAGAGTAGTCGTTTTTGCAAATTTTTAAGCGTCTGAAAAGAGTAAAGCACACTTGGGGATTTTTTTTTTTTGCAAAAGACGCTCTAAATTCACTAATAAATTATGCACACGTAACTGCACTGTTATTTTTAATAATTCTCCATACTTGTTTCCATAACACGTCATCTACGACGAAATGTTGAAAATCTGTGAAATGTGGGAGTACAAAATTTGTCACATATGCGCTTTTCAAGGCAATACAGACGTAGATAACCCTCTTCTTTGATTTAAGGCCTTTTAGTTTCATAGACGTAATTAACTTCCTTACTTTGATGTAGAGGTAGGGCTTGTCTTGTCAAATGATCTAGCGAGCTAGCCGTCGGTAACGTAGCTACTGGCAGGGTCTCCCATGTCGTAGAGGTCACAGACGATGACCCGGACGAAAAAGGATATCCTAGTCCTCCAGGATGAGGGTTGGGTGTGAGACCGAAACCTCACCCCGTGAAATTGTTTATGTCGAGAAACCCTCAAAGATGTCTCGGATGGTACTGATAAACAGAAGAAGATCTGGCTATAAGAAAAATGATATAATTTGTTGCACATGGAATGTCCGAACACCGTTTAAAACTGGAACACCTATAATTTTGATCTCCCAATTAAAATAGTACAGGCTTGATATAATAGTACAAAAAACAAGGTGGCAAGGAAGGACATAATGTACATAGTCTAATAGGTAAAAATCACATACACTCTTCTACAGTGGTACAGAAGAAGGAAACAGAGGACTTGGGGTGGCATTTGTAGTAGATGGGACCACGAAAAGGGATGTATTAGATTTTAAGGCAGTTGTTGACAGAATATATATCTTACGGATAACAACAAAGTTCCTGAACTTAAGTTTTAACTGGTACACGCTGTTTCGGAAGAAAAGAAAGAGATAGATGAAGAATAAAAACGTATAAAAAAGCAACAGGAACAGCAGCAGAAGGAACAGCAGGATACCAACGAAAACCAGACAAGAGGGATGGAGAATGCAAAAATAGCTACAGCTGAGAATAGTACAGTACAAAATGGTTTCATAGACCAACTGGATCGGAAAATAGCCCACAACATGTGTAACAATATTTAAAGACTAAAACGAGATAATTGTATTAAAAATGTAGAATAAAATGTTAAGGAGAAGCAAATTAGGAATGCGTAGAAAGGAACTGGACTGTTATAGGTAAGTTTCAAACCTTATACAAATCTTTGTAGAGGCACGAAAGTTGAGATCATGCAGTATATACCGAAGAAAATATAAAGAAAATGTGGAAAACCTAATTTCAATATCTTATAAACACTCCAAATTTTAACATAACACTTTCCTCGATAATACCCATGCAGATGAAATAGAAACTCAACAGGATCTGGAAAATGAACCGCCAGATATATTAGACACAGAACTAGCAATACAATCAATCAGTAAATATAAATCACCTATCACAGATATTCTTATACAGCTCTACCAGACAGGACAACTATTAATAAATAAACTACATAGATTAATCGAAGGGATAAGGACAGAAGAGAAAGCACCTACGGGCTAGAAAACAAAACATCATATTTCCAACATACAAAAATAAGGGTGATACATTACAGTGTCACAACTAGGGAGGAATGTCATTACTTTGAACAGAATACAAAACATTATCTACAGTATTAATAATAGATTTTAAAAATATACCGACCACATAATTGGTCAATACCATGCAGGATTTAGATCAGGGTATTCAAATCTTGACCAAATTTTCACAGTCAAAAATTTGTTGGAAAACCCTTAGGAATAAACTGTAAGAGATAAATCATATAAAAAATATACTTTTTTAATTCTATATAAATTGATAAGTTTAATAAAAAACCGTAACGGAATACTGAACTTAACGCGTTAAAATAGAACCAATTATGACTGACGATTTTAAGGTTGGAAATGGCTTGAAACAAGGAGAGCATTGGAGTGTGTAATAAGGCAACCGTCAGTTCAAGTCGAATCAACTATATTTTACAAATCAGTATAACAAATAGGATAGGCACACTAAATAAGTATCAATAAAAGAATGAAAAAAATATATCTTAAGCAGACGAACTCAAGACAGAGTAAAATAAGTCTCAATATCAATGTCTAAAAACAAAAGCAATATTATAAAACAGAAAAACGAGAAAAGGTGTAATACTGACAATTAATAATCAAGACATTGAAGATGTTAGGATTTCTAAGTATTTTAGGGGCTGTAATCAATAACACTAACATTGAAAGCTGTAATTCTAGCTGCCAATAAAGCCTATTACTCTCTGCAAACTATATTTATACCTAAAAAAACCCAACAAAACAATAAAATAGGACTACACAAAACATTATTCAGTCCGTACTGTGTTACGGCAGTGTAATCTGGTCCTTACACACATGCGTTTGAAAAGAAAATATGAAGAAGAATATATGGTTCAATAGAAGAGAATGGGTTCTGGCACCCTAGAGGGAACAGCAAAATTTGTATTCTTTAAAAAATCTAAATATCCTGGATGACATTTAAAATAGAAGACTAGGATGGGCGGCCACATCGTAAGAATGGAACATTAAATGATAAAAAAAAAATGCTTAACAGAAATTCCACAACACAAGATCAGCAGGCAAGCCAAGAACAAGATGGGAGGACATCGTCCAGAGGGAGGCAATACCATTCCTAGGAATACGTGGATGGAGGAGACGGGCTGGGATTAGAGAAGGATGGAGACGCCTTTTGAAAGAGGTCAGGTCTCAGAAGGGGCTTTAGATCCATAGTGGATGGATGGAATTAACACTTCGGAGAACCTCCTACTACATTCCACGGTAGATGATTTTCTGCCATAGGAGAGAGGCAGCAGGTTTCTCTGTAACTTCAGTACACTTCCAGCAGAGTAAATGGCATCACGTGTCTGAAGACGGTTATTTTCATACAGACCTACCCAACTTCGTTGCGAATATAAGAGTCTTGTATTATGCAATAATGTGTGTCACAAAAGTAAGCATACTTTATCACATATTTTTTAACAATTTAAGAGAAAGTAATATTTTGTGTCCCGTGAGAAGATATGGTCGAATAGCAATGTGAATTGGCTAAAAAGTGTAAAGGTACGGCTACAATGTCTGTAATCATTACTTGGTGGTTGCTGTGATCAGCCTTGTGGAAGGAGCAGGAAATAAAGATTCTGTAGTTTATACATTTCATATATGGGAATGAAATATTAAAATGGACTTTCAAGAAGTGCGATGGAAAAGCATGTACTAGCTTGCTCTGACTCAGGATAGGGACAGGCGCAGGCGATTGTGAATGCGGTAATGAATTTTGAGGTTCCATAAAATGAGAGGAATTTCTTGACTAGCTGCGGACCTGTTAGCTTCACAGGAATGACTCTGCTCCATGGACTTATTTAGTTGGTTAGTTTGTTAGTTAGTTAGTTAGTTAGTTAGTTAAATAGTTAGTTAGTTAGTGAGTTGGTTATTTAGTTGGTTAGTTGGTTGGTTAGTTAGTTAGTTGGTTAGTTAGTTGGTTAGTCAGTTGGTTAGTTAGTCGGTTAGTTAGTCAATCAGTCAGTTAGTTAGTTAGCTAGTTAGCTAGTTAGTTCGTTAGTTAGTTAGTTAGTTAGCTAGTTAGTTATCTAGTTAGTTAACTAGTTAGTTAGTTAACTAGTTAGTTAGTTAGCTAGTTAGTTAGCTAGCTAACTAGCTAGTTAGTTAGTTAGTTAGTTAGCTAGCTAGTTAGCTGGCTAGTTAGCTAGCTACTTAGCTAGCTAGTTAGCTAGCTAGCTAGCTAGTTACTTAGTTAGTTAGTTAGTTAGCTAGATAGATAGATAGCTAGCTTGTTTGTTTGTTTGTTTGTTTGTTGGTTACTTAGATAATTGGTTGGTTGGTTTGTTGGTTGGTTGGTTGGTTGGTTGGTTGGTTGGTTGGTTGGTTGGTTGGTTGGTTTCTTGGTTGGTTGGTTGGTTGGTTGGTTGGTTGGTTGGTTGGTTGTTTGGTTGGTTGGTTGGTTGGTTGATTAGTTCACATATTAAATACACAAGTTTATCACCAGAATGAGAAGATTTTATTTGGCAGGAAATCAAATTTATCGCTCTTCTTCCATACACACTGCAGCTGTAGGTGAAAAAGTTAAAGCGCACATAGCCCGATCAGTACAATGATTTACTCAGTTTAATGCTGAAACGCTTTTCAATTATTGTCGTTAGGAAACTTGCTCATGAGTTTAAGGGCACGGAGAGAAGTTCTTCTTGGAAGGAAACACAATTGCGGTGAAATTCTGCGATTTACATTTCTCATCAACTAGAAGGTTCCTTGTAGTAGAACTCGAGAAGTAACTTCAGGTTCATTATTACTGAATATGAGTAGTCCTTAAGCCATCCTGAACACATGAGGGTTCAGATATAACTAGCCAAATCTGCATTGGATGAAGAACTCCATAATTTATGTTGTATAACGTTATATGAACTACTGGCCAGATTATGATAATCTTCAAAATAAAAGCACAATTTATATGTCATAATGTCTGCGAGATTTCGTTACGGATATTTGCCAACGAAAATCTTACTAAAGAATGAAGGCAAACATTTGGAGATGTAGACAATTACACGACTAATGAAGTTATAATTGAAGTTTCTATAGTCCTGGAGATTCACTTTGAGTCGTGTTTAATGACAACGTTTAATGATCTGTTATCAGAAGTGGCCAACTCACACCTGGATACTTCTTCCGAAAGCCTGATATCCACCTACAAGACTATAACATGTGTCATTACCCAGTAGATCACAACATCAGCCTGAAGAAAATCATAACTTGCCTTCTTCATCAAGAAACAACTTTGTAACAAATTCAAGGACAAAGAGACAGTCAGTTCATGTAACACATCAGAGGGAGATAAGGATTGCTATCTATTGTATTTAGTTGAAAATCCTGAAGACCAGAGACTATTTGGGAGATTGTAAAGGTGATATTAATATGGATTCTTCAAGAAATTAGATTTGAAATGTAATGATCCAGTTCGTTATAGAGATACGTAGTTTTTGTGAACTCAGCAGTGAACATTTGAACTCCGCAAATAGCAACGGATTTCTTTATCAACTGAGCACCTCTCTGAATCTCAGAAAGAAGTATTTACCATGTAGCTAGTTAGTGTACAAAAATGTGCTCGCGTCATCTAGGATTTTTTAAAAAAAGAGGAATTAAGGTAGAGACGGGCAGATTCCGGCTACTGCAGTTTGTGAAATTAACGTTTCTCATGCGTGCAATAGATGTCACCTTCCGAAGACTATTCTGTGCCCTGAATACGAGTATGAACGGCGTATGTCTTAACGAAAATGAAACATCAGACGCTGTGTGTCAACAACATAGATAATTATGTGTAGATTTACAGGAAATTACTGTGTAAATAACTGAGAAAATATAAAAAGATATAAGAGAGACAAATTTCACATGGTAGATTGAAGCACGCACAAAACAAAAATTGGTGACAAGTGGGGAAAAGTAGAGATTCCAGAATCTGCTTAGTAGTTGATATTCCATTAAATTATGAGTTGCTTCGCAAAAGCACCACCATGTTCGTGGAACAAACAAATACCATCTTTACTGCTTCCTTCTGTAGGGTAACTCGGTAAGTATTGTGCAAAGAACAACATGGAACTGTCTAACCGTATGTACCCTATTTTCCATTTTTCACACCAATACCACACAGTCTTCAAGTATTCCTAGTATAATACTCCAACTTATTCTCATCTCACACTAAAAATAGAAAGGAACTTTATGGATATCCTGTACTGGCATACTATCTGAACACAATGTTGTCCAGTCTCAGTATAATATCTATTTTTTCATAATGCAGTGCCTTCAACTACATAAGCTACTGTGCTCAGTAATTTTGGATGTTTAATCAATTCTTCATTTAAACTAGCATGTATTTCGCACATGAGGTACATACAACTGCAGGCTTATTTGTTATTGTTTTTTAAAACAATTTCTACAAATACACGTGATTTGAGTTTATCATAATTCGTTATATAGCTACAACTTTGTCTTCTTCATTATTAGACAGATAACATACTCGACGTATTTTGTGCGATGCATTATGCCTGTCTGTCCTGCAGGAAACAGAAAATAAACTATTTTTTGAAACTGATGGCTTAGTTATTGATTTAACTCTCGTCCGTACGGTCCCTTCTAGACAGGCACAATTACACATACTCGTGTTTTTTTACATTACACAAAAATTGGATAGTGAACGACATTATATATCAAACCCAACATATTTACTGGCAGTCCTGGAATAAAATATATGAATAAAGCAGTGTGTCGGCTCAGTTGCCAAGGCACCAAACAGCATGGTTCACTAGGCAAATATTTTTAAATTACAGTGCTTATGTTTATTAACAATTAAAATATTCTGGATAATCCACTGAGAACTGTGTTTACGTGGATGTGGTTTCTTCGTCATTTAATTCTGTATAGCATTTAGTAACCATTCTCCTGTGTTCCATACATACTAGACTCTGTTTACCCTGTGTGTCCCGGATAAATGGCCATCAATATTGTGCAACCATCTAAAAATGCAAGTTCAAGGTAATTTATTTTGTAAGGTGTTACCTGAATTCAATAGATATTTTGAAATTTTGAATCGTTATATAACGAGTTTATACACACACACACACACATATATATATATATGTGTGTGTGTGTGTGTGTGTGTGTGTGTGTGTGTGTGACACTTAAAGTTCACTTTTATTGAAATATAATAAGGGACCCCACGTATTTTTATGGAACATAAAACACGTGATCCGAATAATATAATTCGATGTGGAGATGATAGCTGATGCACCGCAGTAGCTTGAGTTTCGTAATCCATTTGGTGACATGTTACGACTATATATATCGACCAATTATTTGCACGGAAGGCATTAAAGCCTGGTCTCCTCAAGTACAGGCACTCGGATCCCTAGATACTCCACTCCAACGGTTAATGATCGTTACACGTGTCGATTAAGTTTCCCCTATTTTTAATTAGGCACCACACCATGAAGACATAAGCGGCGAGGACCCATGGCTCTACGCGTCCAAAAGTTCAGCACTAGATGGAAGCGAGTGACCACTAGTGCTTGGGCTGAAGAAAACCCATGGTGCCCGATGAATAGAGGGCTGAGTGAGCCCCGGAAACTGTCTGAAGGGATGAAGAACAAAATCTTCCATCCCTCCCTGAAAACAAACCCTAAACCTTATGACGACTAATCCGTAACCTATTCGTTATTCCAGCAGCTGTCTCGGCCCATATTAGTACTTATCCATTTTCTAGGAAAACGCGAATTTATTATTGTTCTGTGCTTAAATAAAAACCAAGACATAAAAGCATATGAGTAATTGCAGATACAATCCAACACATTTTTCACCTCGGCATTAAAGAAAGGTAAGTAATCAGCTTCAAGCTCCAGCCCCGTTTACATCCAGACAAAGAGACCCCACTACCAACTACATACGAGGATGGAAGGGGAAGGCAGAAAGCTTTCGGACGTTTTGAGCAAGCCAAAAATCTCTTGTAGATGCTGAGAAATGAAAACCAGTTCTTCGGTTGTCCAGTCGTCTGTCTAGTTACCATATTGACCGGGCAGCCTCATCTCCATCATTTTATATACGGCTTTGATTTTTATTGGTGCAATATTTTTCTAATAGAAGACAGATGCATAAAATGTGGGTTGGTTGGTTCATACAGTAATATATATATTACATAGTGATGGAACTTTTTATGAAGTAGCTAATAATCCATTCTGGTCTAACACGAAACATTAGATCGAATGTTTCTGTTAATACTCTGCCTCCTACTCCACAAATTCCAAGGTCGGTTACGGTTTCGGAGGAAGAATGTGCTGTATATTGAGATTTTTCATATGTATTTCTCACGAATGTTGAGGTAACTTTTTGGGAAATTAAAGTCAACAAAATTACATAAATTCAGCTGCTTCCTCAAAGAGAACAAACTTTACTATTGTAAAGGACAATAAGTAAATGTAGCATGATAAAATTCAAGATGTTCATTGTGACAAGTACGTCAACGCACAAATATACTTTATGGGACGAATGCTGTTACCAAATGTTGAGGCAGATGTTACACATAATTACCACTGTAGTTTAAATTCTTGTAAGGCACAGTGAGATAATTTTCTGCCAATTTTTTTCAGTTAAAAATTATACTCCCATATGAAGATATCGAACTCCCTCGTAAGTAATCTGCTTGAAAGGAGTCGTCGAATATTGTTAAGAACTACAATATAGAGAAGTAACGCGTCAAGTTGTATGTAAATCGCAACATGTGAACTAATTCACTTTGTGAATTTAGAGCATCAAAATATTGACATGTACACCACCATATGTGCTTGCAGGTATACGGTAAAATACATTAATATATTTTCATTACAGTCACCAACAAAAATCCACTCAATATTCACATTGTTGCGATTCGTTTTGTCTAAATTGGAGTGTGTGTTCAAAATCTTTGCCAGAACCCCATCCCAGTTTGTGTATCAGTTAAACGTGTGTACTTCTCCCAAAATATTCCACCATGCTGCTCAACTTGAAAGTACAAAATCTAAACAGACATTATTTACGTATACGCGTAAATGTAGTTATATAACGTTATATATGTAACTGTAAGTAAAGCTCCACAATTATATTTTACTATGCTCCAGTTATATTTCAAGCGTTAATTAATTGTATTCTGCCCACCCCCTCTTCCCCGCCTCTCACTTTCCTGTGCCAGAAACTCGATGCTCTCCTGATTTCCCAAGAGATTTTGCTCTGTGGCTCGTCTCTCAGTCAGCATGCTGCTAGCTGTTACGCCAATTGACAGATTCCATATTGTTACAGTGCAGAATATGGAGAAAATCTCGCTTCATTACTTACAATGAGCCTTCCTCTCCTGCTATACATTAAGACATATCCCATTCCATGTGAAAGAAGGTGAAAGCCCAAACCAAGTGCATGTATGTATGTATGTCTGTACGTACGTACATGTACGTATGCGGGCAAGTATAAACTTATTTATTTATTATGTTTATTTTCTTGTACGTGTGCTCACTGAAGACGAAAACCTCGGAGAAAATACTGAAGTAAGGTAGAATACACCAAAACTGATATTTTAATTCTTCTTCTCGTGTAATGGCAAAGTTTGAGTAATGTTTACGTAGATCTTTTTAAAATAAAAGAGAGGGAGAAACAAATGGCGTCAGATAAACAAATAAGATGGATAGGAAAGAAATACCATAAAGAGGAAAGGCGATATTTATTTTTTGCTGAGAAATCAACCTGGGCCCTAAATTTTACGACCACAGCCTGATAATGGATCATGGTGATATTTTCGCGGTGTGTGTCCTAGATCATCCAAAAAAGTACGATACAGAACCACGAAGTAGACAACAGCTTCTTCATTACTCACTCCCGCCCAATCACCAAACAACATTGCAGTTGATATTGCGGTAAACAGTGTACCGAAGAATTCCACTACGTACATCCATAAAAGCCTGTGTGTGTAGGCTATGTCCCTTTGGGAGGTTCAACTGCCCAACGGACTGAATGCCATAGCCTGCCGTAAGCAAATTTTTTTGCGGCATTATTGTTTAATGTAACGAAGTTATAAATTGCTGAGATAATATTACGTCACTGGAATACGAATGAAAAGAACATGGAGCACTGGAGGAATGACACCGAGAGAAGAAAACCGAAGTACTGGGCGAAATACCTGTTCCACCGCCACTCTGTCCACCACAAATTCCACTGGAATTGGAATGTGGTCGAACCCGGCCCTCCGCGGTGAAAGGCTCGACATTGTTTTAGGGCTAAATGTTTAATGTTATAATTAAACTTCATTTAAAATTTAAACAACAATAGTACATTTCGTGATCGAATAAAAGTCTCACTGAATTTTGGAATAGCGTTTCTCTGGTACTACAGTACAGTTCAGTACACTACATTTCGTGGTACAGTCAATAATGTAGTCTTAACACTGTACAGTATTACTGAATGTGTGTACGTATGTGCAAACTCTGTTCACGCTGTGAGATCTGTGATGTTCATATCGGTGGCTGTAAAAGTAATCCACAGTTCTTGGAATGTGACGCAGTATATTCTGGTAAAGGTTTGCGAGCGTTTCAGAAGAACAGTTTGCCTTCATTTTCAGTGTAGATTATTCATATTTCGATATGTTTTAATAAATACTTTTTCTTTACTTTTCATTACATTTCATAGAAAATATAAGATTTACAACATGTTAGGAACAAGAATATACAAGTGAAAAGAGCGACAGTCTAACGCTCACTGTTACATTGCTATGTATGTTAGCAGGTAGAGTCAGTAATAGTTATGAACAGGAGAAGAAGATGGCAGGAATACAATGTAGTGGAAAGTGTGCGTGAGTTCGTAATTAATTGTGTTCTTTGCCGAAAAATTGCATAGCATTCCTCTAGGTAGCAACACTGCACTTTGCATGCTTTTCCTATACAGGTTTAGTACCTTAATGACAATGTAAAATTTCTGCAGCAATATAATCGTGTCCTCCATTTTTTTTCAAATTGAAGTTACGTGCTTTTAAACAAAATTTATTTACACAGGCAAAATATATTTCTTGAACATATAAATTTTTTAAATTAAATTGTATAATACAAGTTTAATAACGACATTAATATCAACAATAGCTTCCAATTTTAATGTCAACGGCATTGTGCTCGTTGGTACACTATGTTCAGTTGGTGTGATTACTGATAACTCTGGAAATACACAAATTTTCTCGGGTTCACTTCAGAACATAGCGAACCTCTGAGTTAAATGTAGTTAATCCGACCAGTAGATATAGATGTCAACGACCTCTCACTCAGTTCGTACCGAATGCTCCATTGCAACGCGGTTTCTGCCGTTAATACCGTTCCTGCTGCTACGCACACGGCCCACCTCCACCAAACCACCAAACTGAAACCCAACTTAGTCATCTAATATCGGAATCTGGCACAGCCTGCTGTAAAGCTCACATTTACTGCTCCACCTTAAACACGAAACTTCTACTTGTGTTGCAGTCATTTCTATAAATTAATTGGTTCTTTTAGATTATTAATTCGGTATTCCGCCATACGCAACACAATTTGACTTTCAAGGTAACTAGTTTCGGCCTATTTACTATATACATATGTGTGTGTGTGTGTATGTGTAATAACACGTGAAAGAAACCGTACAATCGTGCATATATGCAGTTTCTATCACGTGTTCTTATAAATAGCAGATACACAAAATAATGGATACAGTTGTGAAAGATACACCTGTCCTTATTTATACGGAGTTGGGCCACCACTTGCCTGTAATACAGATTCTTTCCTTCTTGGAATAGAATCACATAAGTTCTGAACAGTCTCTAGTGGAACACTGTACCACTCTTCATGAAGATTATCTTCTAGTTGCTTTAGAGATGATGGAGGAGGGTATCTTCTTCACGCCCTACTCTCTAAACCTGACCGCAATTTTCCTGGCCAGGAAAGATATTGAAATGCATCTCGTGCTCCTTAAACCAAGACTGAACACTCCTGGCTGTGTGCATGGGCGAATTTGTCACCGTAAAAAATGCATAATTGTTAGGAAACAACAACTGCACCGTAGGATGAAAATGGTTATCTAAAATGTCCACCTAGTCACTGGCAGTGATTTGACCATTAAGAGTAATTACAGGACCAGTAGAATTTCAAGGTAATGCTGCCCAAATCATCACAGATCGGCCTCCATATTTCACAGTTTGAACCATACATTTTGGTTTATAGACTTTCTTGGGCATTCTACAAACATAAACGCGGCCTGATGTTGGGAAAAACTTGAAGGATGACTCATCTGATCATACTATGTATTTCCACTCATCATACTAAAGGTTTTATGATCATTACACCATTTTTGCGTCTTTTAGCGTTGTTGTCATTAATCGGTGGTTTATCAATCGCAGCTGTACCATGGATGTTGGATTTGTGAAGCTCTCGTCGGGCTTTTTTTGTAGAAACGGGGTCTTCACGATGAATGCTGAGTTCTGCTGTCACCTTTGCTACATTAGTTCTATGATTTTAGACACAATCCTCTTCAATGTGAGGCGATCTCTTACACTTGGTTGTGGTTTTCGGCCACCCTTCCTCTTAGTCGACGATGTCTTCCCACGATTTGTGTATGCCCTCATAGCCTTGGAAACTGCTGGTCTGGATACACCTATAAAGTGGCCGTTTTGGTTACAGATGCTCCAGCTAAAAGTGCACCAACAATCTGTCCTCATTGAAAATTTGACAAGTCTTTAATTTTGCAGTACTTTCAAACGAACTCTTATTAAACACAATCTTTAATGCACTGACAGTGGCACTACACAGCTAAACAAAGAATATAATAACGTAAAATACTCACAAGTAATGTTCTTTCAGTGCAGCCAACACAAAGAATACGAGTATTAATCCTAAACTGTCTAGTGTTTCCATGCTTTGTCCATTCTTAGTATTTAGGTCTGATGATGGTCCGTAAATAGACCCAAACTAGTTACCTTGAAAGTCTAATTGCGTTGTGTATGACGGAATACTAAACAAATACATCTACTGTTCTGAGCACCACGATGGTGTGTCACCTACAGATTGATTGGTTTTCACTTCTCTTGTTTTTATCTAATTAGTTTTCTACATCTGTACACACGGTTTGTAGAGGAGATTCCTTTCTTCCCAGCATCTTCTTCAATATAGTAACTAAGAGGCTAACATTGACAGCAATATTAAACTAAATCTTTTCAGTACTATCTTCAAATATAGTCAATAAGAACTTGACATTACATGCAATGAATTAAACTACGACTTCTCAGCACCTTCTTTAAACATAGCACACAGCTCATTAACTGTAATGTGTTGAACAAAAACGTCAGTGCACTTCTTTGAACATAGTGAGTGAAAACATACAATTAACTGCAATACCTTTAACTAACATTTTCCAGCACCTTCTTGAACTAGAGTGACTAACAGCTTAATATTCACTGCAATATGCTAAACGGAAACTTTTCGGCACCTTCCTCCAATAAGCTGCAGTGACATACACCTAATATTACCTTGAATACACTGAAACAAAACGTGTAACCAACTCACCTAAAATTTTAATAACGGCGAGCGTGACATTAACTTCCGTCAAAATAAAATCTGTAAAGTCACTAAAAATATGGACCAAATGAACTATGGGACCCCGCATAATTTAGAGGAATCAGTCACTACAAAGTAAATGAGAGACCCTTAGGACAACCTACATGGTGCGTTGGTAACTGCCATGAGAACTACCCAAGATTGGGGTAGGTTTTCAGTAAATGTATGTCTAATACGTATATTAAATGTACTGTTGTTTTGACAAGTAATTCAAATTAATCAGTGCACTGCTTACAACACTAAATTTAAATTTTTAATAAAATAACAGGACATGCTTTAGGAAAACGGTGGGGATTGTCCCCTTTTCCCCATTTTTTTTTATTGCTGGCTAGAAATTACTATCCGAAATACTCTGCGACCAGCCATCTTGACATAGATTTTTTTGGGATTCCTATTTTGTAAGGACATTCTGAGATAGTTCCCAAAATTCCGAGTGCTAATACGTGTTTTCTTGCATACTTTCGTGTTTAAATTCATCAAAATTTATCCCCTTTCTCTCAAGACCACCGAATTGTGTTTCGAAATCACACATTTTAAAGTAAATTGGTAAATCAAATTTCCGCGTCTCTTATTTAAGGTCGCTATTCACAATTCTATCTCCTTCATTGTCATGCAACTCCCGTCATAAAGACAAACAGGCCGAAGTCTGGATACCTTCTTACATAGTGATGCAGCCACCCTCCAAGAAATAAAAGTCTCTCATTGTTTTCATAGTTCCCTTTGTCAAATTATTATAATATTTTTACGTCTTTCTTTCCTTTATTCAGCTTTCACCAGGTCAATAAGAAATAAGGCACCAAACTGGAGTCTGGAAATCACTACTATGAAATTTTTGGATTCAAAGTGCCATAAAAAAGGAGCTGATGTCCGCCTTAAAGGAAACCGTTGCAGGTTGGAATTGTTTATCTTTCTGGATTCATTCCAGTACTTTGACTAATAACAACAAAAACAACTGTAATAGTAAACCGTGTTATTAAACACATTTTGTGTAGTTTTTAATTCACAACAAATTCAATCGAAGAACATAGTTCGATAAGCAAAGAGCGAATATCAATACTTCCCTCAACATAAAGGCATAGATCCTAACGTCTGACAAAAAAAACACACCTTAACAATAAAAAGTTACAAATTTCAAAGTCGAGGTCTTTTTTGATCAAAATATCAACCAAAAATGCACTGAACAGGATACAGCTCATGACAAGTGTCAAACTCTTACTTATCTCGGCACTGGAATGCCATCGTCAGGGAGTCTAGAGCAAAAGAGTACAAGTGCAGCACGCTAAACTAGCTACTGCATCGCCCAGATTGGAATGATGGCATCCCGGTGCCGGAACATGTAGGAGTTTGATACTTATCATGAATTATGTTCTATTAAGCGCGTTTGTTGTTTGATATATTAACTGTAAGAACATGCACGATATGAGTAACAATTTTTTTTTATTTCCATATATTATTGTTATTGTTGTTGCTATTATTACTACTAAATTAGGCTACTACTGCAACCAATTTTGTTGCTATCACTATCATCACCACCATAACCACAACCATTATTATTATTATTATTATTTCATTTGTTTACTGTTCCATTTTCGCGCATTTGTGTTGTTTTTATGTTGTACTTGTGTTCTTTTGCCGGCTTGATAATTGGCACTTTTCTGTTGAGTCAGAGCGTTAATATATATATATTTATTATTATTATGTTTTTATCTCTTATCAGAGGCCCTTTCTTCCTGGTATTTCTTTTGAACCGAGGACCGCGGTAGCACAGTGGTTAAGGTGCTGTGCTACAAATTGGAAGGTCTCTGGTTCGATCCCAACTGGTGTCAGTGGATTTTTCATTGACATAAAAATTCTTCCGATCGCACTATGGTACTGGGGTCGACTCAGCTTGTAACAGAAATGAGTACCAGGAGTATTTCCTGGGGTAAAGGCGGCCGGTGTGTAAGGCTGACAACCTACCACCATCCTGTACCGTTGTTACGAAACCTGGGAGCCTTAAATTCCTGGAACCTTCTGGGCCTGTCCAGACCTATAATGGCATTGCTTTACTTTTACCTTTTTTACTTCTCTTGAACCAACGGTAATTCCCACTGCTCAGGCTTCAAGTTTCAGACTGCACTACTTTCCTTATGATGTGTGATGTCCCAAGCATATTTGTCTCTTTTTTTCAGCGAACCTACTGAATGTTTTCCTGCCATGACTTCCAAATTTTTCTTTAAAACTTCTGTTATTATTCCGGTGGCTCCAATTATAATACCGGTAATAATTATTAAAGGTATAATCATGCATTTCATGTTCCACATTTCTTGTATCTCTATACGTAACTCTTGTATTTAATTTCCTTTCTGCTTCCTTTTGCATGACATTTCCGTCCGCTGGTACTGTCACATCTACATGTATGCATGCGTTCTTTTTTTTTTTTGTTTTAAATTATTATATCTGGCCTACTTACCGTAACTTTTTGTCTGTATGTAGCACTTGAATCCACAGAACTTCTCATCTTCATGTTCACATACTGGTTTCTGCGTGTGTGTGTGTGTGTGTGTGTGTGTGTGTGTGTGTGTGCGCGCGCGTGTGCCATTTTTTGTCCTTTCGATGCCTAGTGTTTTGCTTATTGAATATTAAAAATACGCATAAAATTTATCTAACTCATTAAGTAATCTTTCTTCGACAAAATTGGACATCCTGAGGTTAGGTGGTCAGTAGTTCCTTCATGTTGTACACATAGCCGGCATTTACTCTAAATTTCTTCCTTCAAAACTTTATTTTTAAAATAGTTTGTACTAGTTTTTGGTCTTCAGCTGCCACTATTATAATTTCCGTTTGTCCCTCACTGTCTCCAAATTTTAGCCACTGATACGACTGTTCGTTATCCACCCTATTTTCCTCTAAGTTACGAAGGAATTTTCCATGCATCCTTTTCCCTCGCCTTTCTATTGCTCTATGATTGTCACTGTCACTAGTGATGTTGTTAATCCAGGGAAAATCAATGACCAACGGAAAAGAAGTATATGCAGTGTGCATGCAGTGCATTTAAATAAAATATTTACAACTGCAGTACTCGAATTGATGACCGCAGTTTGTGTTACAATGTGACTGGTAGACCGTTGCGTGTTCAAAGACAGTCGTGTGCAATAAATCGGTAGTAGACTTATACAAGACTAACCCGCTGAACTTTGTCTCCTGGAAACGTGAGAGCTGACATAGGCATGACAAGCCGTGATTAATGTTTATGGATAATAATGATAAATAGTGAAGCTTCTGGTTCCATGCTTTATTTGTTGTGCAATAAATATACACAAAGTCAAAACTGCGGCTGACTGGTTATCATTGCTGCTCTGTGTTCGGGAGAGCAGGAATTCGATTCCTTGCTCGACTATTTGGAGATTTTTCAATATGTTTCCAGTACGTTTAATTCAACTATGGGATGTGATAAAATAGGCCAAACCACTTCCTACTATCTCGCGTTATTTAAGGAGGCTCTAAATTCATAAGATTATATAGCATTAGTGACAGAAAAATGAAAGGGTATGGAGCATAGTTTGAATGATACTGACAGGCGAAACGGAAGTATTTGAAGAGAAGCCTGTCCAAGTGCCACTCAGTCCACCACAAAATCCTACATGGACTGGCTTAGGATCGAACTTAGGCACTTCCTTCTGTCAAATTCTCTGTAATTCATAATTCCCACTGGACCCCACCTTAGAAGCTGTAATACCAGTTCAGCTGCCAAAGCTCTTTCTTTTTTTTTAATAAACCGGGAAAAAACTTTCTACACTAAATTCAATCATGTTTGTGTTATAGCTTTGACTCACTCAAATTTCTGCTTTGTTTAAGCTTTCTGAACAGCTTTGTTCACCCTTCAAAATTCCTATGTTCGAACACATAAGCTTGGAAGCGTCTTGAGATTACATAACGTTTTGTGATAGGATAAATAGAATATGCCTTAAATTGTAACAGCTGTTCAGCTATAAGTTTTTATCCTCTGTTCATTACCTTCAATACTGTATTAAAAATAGCGTAATGCCTCAAGGTCAGAATATCAAAAATACCACCTTGGCATCCTGCATGATCTACACCTAATATTATACACTATTTCGTTTGACAGTAATGTTAATGGCAAGGGAATAATGTTACATTTCCTAAATCACTTGTAAAACGATGAGTTGTAGCCTTTCTGATTCCCCAACTGCTAACACAGTACTGTGGTTTCCGAGAATTTGTTCTCACTTGTTTCACACAAGCATTATAAATAATGGTTAACAAATCTACTTATTACCGACATCTAAACATAATTATTGACGACATGAAAGAAAAACTTGCATATGGTTTTAGAAGCGAAAGAAGTCACACAAGTAAACATTCGCAGACAGCAACTCCAGGCCTACACAGGTGCACAGGAAGTAACATAAGTGATCAAATATATCTAGTATTGGAAGGTCGACATTCTACGAAGAATTGTTAAGCAGCAAGGCAGAAAACATGATAAACATAATTTTTCAGCTGTGTGAAAAACTCTACAGTCTCAATGTTCGTAATCGAGACCGATAAAACTTTCATGAAAAACGGAACCCATATACACTACAAAGTATTTACCAGTCATCATCAACACAGTCACTTGTTATGTTTTATCAGGCGAGTTATCGGTCTACATGTTTCGACCATTAGGCGGTCGCCTTCAAAAATCCCTTAAAATACATAAAAGTACAATTACAATTTCAATTTCATTTTTGTATACTTACATTGATATCGCAGTCTTTGGGTTTAGAGTAGACATGTCAATATAACATAACAAAGCCAATAACATATATTAGTAATTTAATAGGGGCGCTGTTGTCTTCGTCAAAAGGGTGCAGTCTGTTAATTCTGTTCCTGAACAATGTTTACTGTGTTTTGCCTCTTGTCGTCCACAAAGGATGCGGTTTGTCTGCTACGTGATGTGCAATAGATTGTGCGGCATGTCCGACGATAACTACGTTAAAGACGCAACGAATTAAGTAGCAAGATAACGTAGTTCGTTTACATTTTCTTCTTGTTTAGACGCAATATCAACTCGTAATTATAACTGGATTTTTTTTTCGGTATACACTGTTTACATATTGGGTTTGGGTTTGGTTTTCCTTGTGTCTACTGTCTAGTACACACCAAAGTGTTATCATTTATGTTCAAATTCCACCAGATATTACATCGCAGTTTTCTCTAGAATGGAAGTAATAATATTGATGTAGGCTACATATGAAATACCAGGTACAAAAATACTAAAACACGGACGCTTATTTTAGTAATAATAATAATAACATAAAATCGTACTTGCCCAGTACATACAACGGAGTGGTGGAGCATGAATTTAGTTAACCGCACGTAACGACAGAAGGAACCTGACTGAGCTGACAGTGACCTGCGCAATTGAAGCAGAGTGGGGGGAAACCGTCTCATCGGCCAAGTGGCAGCTACGAAAGTTCGAAAGAACTGTATTAAAATGGATGATCACCAAAGATATAAATGCCGAAAATCATGGTTCGTGAACTTCAATAAATTGCTGTACGATGTAATAATAGTAGGATTTGCAACCGGTAACGGTCAAAGGACGACTGGCAGGTAAAAGCAGTTCCAGAAAATGGAGGCCTACAGGAATACTGAGAATGTGGCCTGTGTTAGTTCTTCATAGTGATATGTACGACAAGACAGTGACACGAACCAAAAGGCCACTTGAACTACCAGTGCGACAGTTATTCGTACATAGTGGCAGTATATTACAACCAATTTCCCTCTTCCAAACACAAGTATCAATGGATAATTACAAAATCTTCAGTTATTGACTTGCAATTATTTGATCATTCAGATTCCTTAGCTCCTTAAAACATTATTATGAATTCGGGATATATCAAGAATACCTATACCTCGACTAATTCCTTCAGCCGTGAAGACAGAGACACTATGTTTTTCAGTAACTTTAGTGTCCACATAAGAATTTACACGTTGTCAAAACTCGAAGACTATCACGTGAAGAGTGTCCGTCTTAAAAGCCTGAAAATCTGTGTATAATGTCGCACATGTCACTTGACACTAGAAACAACATATTAAACATCGAGTGTCAAGTGACTTTTGTTAGAGTTAAATGTCAATATTATATTACAAGCAACGTTGATAGCTAGAATTATTGTACAGTCGTAAGAAACGGTCCTTTATTTCCCCACTGTTTAAATTATGATTTCTTTTCGTCCCCTCTCATTGTATTCTCCAGAAGAACATGAGAGAATGGCGAACTTCCATAGTATCTGCTATAAATCACTTCGTGACGTGTACCAAAACAAACAGCAACGATATGTTGAGAAAGTGGTACGGAATAGCACACCAATGCAGAATGGAACAGAGCGCTTTCTTGGTATCCAAAACCGATGGCATGAAGTCGAACGACATGAAGTTCCACAAGAACAAATATGGTAAGAATAATTTCAAAAGCAAATATTTAAAGTGCCTGTAAACTTATCGTAGCTTCCGAGATATGTATGGAGAAATTTATATGAACTGAACGTAACAGATGCATGATGTGCGAACAGCAGTTTTGGTCAAAATAATTCAAGAAATACGAAAATTACTTTCCTTACCATTTGATTCATGAAAGCAAGATAGAATGATTTGGTAAAAATAATAACAACTCATTCATTTATATCATCTTTTAACTCAACTTTTCAGAATTCATTCCAGTTTCAAGCCACTTGATTTACGGAAATTCAAAGAAACGAATGTTCACTGTTTTGGCACCAAATTCCTCTGCATCTTAGAATATTAAGTAAAGCAACGTCGCTTTATCACGCCAAACTTTTCAATTATAAAAAATATCAGTCTGCGTCACGAGATATTTGGTGACAGCAACTGAGGGGATATACATTTTCTTGTGAAACTCTTCATTTATAGAAAACATCACTCTACGTTTTCAGATAGAAATTAATTTGTGTATAGAGTCAGAATTACAACTTTTCGAATAAACTGTTTTATTTATAAAAATTATACACTCTTTATATTGCAAAGCAGTTGCACGTGTCTTGAATTAAGAGCTTTCAGTCTTAAGAAAGACATGTCAGCACAACCAGATGTCTGTTTTTATAAAAATGAAATTATATTTTTCCCGAACTAAACCCTTTTATGTAAAAAAAATATTCAGACAGTATTGGTACATAGAATTGGAACTGAATCTATTCCAAGCTACTTGTTTCAATCAAAAAAAGGATACAAACATGCATCTTCGGACATCATTCTTTTCTAGAAAAGAAGCAATGTTCCTTTCAAACAAACTGCTTACTATTACGAAGTGATCTTCAAAGTTTCCTCAGTTTACAGTGCAATTCCCAGCGATTACTGAATATTTCAAAGCCATCCTCCACGACTCCTGTACTTTCTATGCATTCTCCCGTTCATTATTCAATTCTTCGAAGATATATCCAGCAATTCCTGCGTTTACAATTCGATCCCGAGGAAGTTTAGTAATTTTCGAAGCAATTCTCCAATTTAAGACAAGATCCCAAATCATTCATGAACTTTTTCGACTCGGTCATCAGGCACTTCGCACTATACGATATTATTCCCAGTAAATACTGACTCCACGATGCGATCCCTAGAGATCTGTAAAATTTTCGAATCGGTCCACAGTGACGGCCGAACCCGCGATGTGAACACCATTCCTCATTCTTCCAACCGAATCCCAGCGATTCGTAACTCACGATACTTTCGCCAAATATTCCTGTAACCTTCGAAGTGATAACTATTAATTGCTAAGTTTCTTAAGCTTTACCCCGTAATTCGTGAATAATTCAAAGTTATCCCACGAAATCCTTGTATTTAATGAGCAATTCTCACTGATTTACGGTGTAATCCACAAATATTCCTAAATTTTCATTGCCGTTCTCAGCTGCTCCTAAATTCACGATGCAACACATAGTAAATTCTCAATTTTTCTGGATTATGCCAGAAATTCCTTATTTACGATTCAAACCACAACGATGTTTTAGAGTATTGCGCCATAAAAATTGTTTCCCGAATTTTTCGGAGCCATGTGTAGCAACTGCTAACAACACAAGACATTAACTTTATCAATAAATAATAGAAAAACTTACTCTACGATAAAAAAAATCATTTTTGGCGAGAACTGTGTGGAAGTGTAGCGGGATGACAGTACAGTTGAACACAGAGCTTTTTTAAATTACATTAAAGAACAAAAAATATTTGCATTGTAAACTTAATGTTTTCTCACAAAAAGGTTTTAGAACACGTGTTTTTATTTCACCTGTAGAGTGTGTCAGAAAAAAAAATACACTTTTAAAATGATACTGAAAGAAAATATGGCGTACTGAGAACTTCACATCTGCAACCGTCAATAGAGACGCTCTCACAGGTTTTGTTTAAAATTATCCGGATCATAGGTACTGGGTGTCGCTGTCGTTAGATTCCACTTACTTTGAAAATTGCTACCCCATAACATAATAGTCTGTTCTACATTTGGCCAAGACAGAGGTTGTAAGAGCTGTGAGACGTGCATTTCGGGGACAATTTCACAAGAAACCACCTCGGCGTGTTGATTGTTATGGTTTGTCCCGACAATAAGCACGAACACGGTCCACATGTGCACCAAACAGGGAACATGGACCAGGACTCTTGGCTTTTACAATGCATCCTTCCTCCTCCAATAAATTGCACTGTGAGTAAATGGATACTTGGCAGCGTGGTTCCATGTGAAACTCTTTGCAAAATGCACGTTGCACAGCTGTTACTGACACTGTCTTCGCCATACGCGGAAAAAACTAACCCTTTTCGTTGTGAGAAAACCATTTTCAAAATTAGTGGAATCTAGAGGCAGCGGCGCTCAATACCCACGATCCGAATCACATGAAACAAAAGTTTGAGAGTTTCACTATCGACTGGTGCAGGTGTGAAGTTCTTATTACGCTGTAATTGTTTTCAGCGCCTTTTGAAAAGTGTAAAGTTCTTTTGTGGACATTCTGTATATAATAAATCGCACATAATTCGCGAATCACTTTTCTCAGCGTTACTGTAGCGTACAACAGAAAGACAAGCGGATATTCTTGTAAAATGCCTCTCTTCTCTACTCTCTTCCCCAGTACAGTGAGAGAGGCGTGATTCGATTACGGTAATCTCTTCCGCTAGGGAGCGTTTCGTCCTCAGAGAGTCACGCCTGTATCTTATGGCTTTATCCTCCAATTTATTAGTCAGCAGAGGGATAAGATTAGGTTACACTTGTTTCCGGACACTTGGGTGCTCAATGGAATGCTACATATCACATCGTGTTGCATGCATAGCCGTGCCGTAAGCGACACCTCACAGTCGACTGTGTTGCGTTCTACAATATAATGTTTATTAGCTTTTGTGTTACTCTTTCGTGCAATGCTTTATTTGAAACCCCCTTATATAGAAGACCTAGTCGGCAAGGTGAATTTTTTTAGATACGCTTGTTGTTGGAACCGGGATATTGTAGTCTGTACACTGCTTAGGCCAAGGGTTGGACGATCCGGAGTTTGAATCCCAATAAGGGCAAGGGATATTCCTCTCCTCCAAAACGTCCAGACAGGCTCTGGGACCCACCCAGCCTCCTATTCAATCGGTACGGGAGTGCTTTCACGGAGTGCAAAGCGGTCGGGGCGTGAAGTCGACTCACCTCCGTCTAGTACCGAGATTATGAATGAGTGTAGCTATACCACAAATTCTCCTATGTGCTTTGATGGAATGGAGAGGGCAAACTTTACCTTTACAGCTATGTTAGAACTAGGCCAAATTTACGTGCACCCATAAAGAAATTATATATTGTCTAAGATGTTATACAATGACACATTCAAGTACCTTCTTTTATTTAAAAATATATAATTCCACTGTTTACTGAAGTCATTTGAAAGATCTTTTTACAATATTATTTGCAGGTTATTATTTGTAGGATTAGTAATCAGAAATGGAGATAGTATAGAAAGATTCAGTCTATATCTCACACAGAACACAGAATCCTTCCATTAAATGGACCAACCGGTGATTGCACAGGGAAACAATCAGTGTTACTGCATGTATCACACAATATACACATAAACTCTGAGGAAATGCAGGCTTATATATAGTGTTACACTTGGTCACACACATAGAACTATAAAAATTCTGACACATGTCCAATTGTTCAGAAATAAATTATGTTAAATGATAATACTGCTTGCAGTGTTTTGCAAGTCCTTCAAAATTAATCTCTTTATATATATTTTAAGTATACAAGAATGCATTATTTGATTCTACAAGAGACGGAAAATAAGGTTCAGATTGTTGTCATGCTATATTCTTGGAGACACATACCGAAATTTTAAAGAAACAGTCCGCTTCCATGTGCAAGTTCTTTCGTGCATTCTCACATATTTAAAATTATGAAATGGAGGCAGAGTTTTCCTCCAAAACAATGGAATAATCATACAAGATGGTACAGTGTCATAACCTCAAAACCTACAATCTGACCAACCATGTCCAAGAAAAAATGAAAACTTTGATAAAGGTATGTGTAATACAATGTTTAAATGTGTCATTTTCGCTATAGTTGATAACCGACTTCTCCATGAATCCCCAACTTTCAGGGCGGTTACTGACACAAATATAAGTAGCTAAAGCATCCTCAATTGCAATAATTCACTGTAATAACTGTTGCAGCGATCACAAGATAATGACTTGATGGAGGTCACACATGTACAGTGACAAAGAAGTCATATAAAAGAAGAAACATTTGTGGTAATATGTTTTCCATAAAATACACTACATAAACTAAGAAATTAAATATAAATTGAAAATGAACAAGGAAAGCACAAATAACAAATAAGATGATGTGCATTTTTTCGCATATGTTTCATCTTCTTTGCAGATCCAGCAGCACTACAACTCTAAGTTACTTTACCTATTCAGTTGTTAATAGAGTTGTTTTTTAATGCTCCTCTAACACATTCAAGGTATGAAAACAAAGTTGAACTAATTATATATCCTAATGAGGTGAATATGTGACAGAGACACAAACACCCATCACCAACTACTGAATCAGTTGTGGACAAGTGTAGGTAAAAAACATACCTTTGGTGTGGTGTCCCAAGAGGAAAGATTTGTTAGCCTTCTTGAATGGTGAAAATGTTGCATTCAGATCATTAAAAAGACAGCATTTTTTTAGAATCCCACTTGTTGTGAAAAAGGACTGCTGTAGAAGGTGAAACAGCAGGTTGCATATATGTTTCACTCTGTAACACAGGACAAATTTTAGTGAGCGAAGTGGGAAATAAATTTTTTTTCATTTTTACCGAAATTTATAAAGCTGCACATGAAGCTTTGTTGACCATTGTGATAAAGAGCAAAGCCATTTTGATTAGTCTACTTCATTTAAAGGAAAGAGCAAACTTTTGAAACCACCATGCTATCCCCAGCAACATACTTTTATTAAGTATAGTATGCAACTTATGTCACTGGAGGCCACATCACTTTTTCAGGTTGTTTCTAGCAATATTGCACACACATAAATATTTTGAGGTGTGACCAACGTACTATGAGATTCTGCAATGGTATGTGATAACATATTTTGAAAATAAGCAACTTTATTAAGGTAATTTTCTACCTAAGTGACTGCAGTAAATCTACTTAACAGCTGGTTTTATGGCAGAATATATTGAATCACCAGAGCTAGGGATACGAAATGTGTTGTGTGTATACATCAGAAACATACCTAATTTTTGTTGAAATACTGTTCGAAAATCAACATTTAGAAATATTGCAACACTGCAAAACTTCAAGGATGACCAGTGAATGACTTAAGAGTAAATAAACTCTGTACTTCATTAATAAGTTATTTCTGAAATGACAATCATGATAATGATTATCATCATTATATTCTCTAATATGTACAGATTAATCTGTAGGACTCTGACTTGACTAAACTTTGATTATTTTACCAACAACTAGCCATTAAGCCATAAGTTACAACGATTTTATTTTTGAATTATAGGTAGTCAGTTTTACTTCAAGTGACACTAGTTTAACTGTTGACTTCTTGATATGTGGTGTCATGCTATGAACAGATGCATGTGCATTCATTGTGTCAGTACCCATGTCTTACAGATTTTTTTTTAAGATAGTGGTATTTGTAAATACCAAAATTTAGTGACAATAAATTACTTTTGACATAGGACTAAGAAAATTCTCCATCAAAATTATTAACTTTGAAGCTGGAACAACAAGCTAGCATTAAGTTCGAGCAACAATAGAGAGAATCATCATCAGAAGCATTAGATTTTCTGTGTCAAGTACATGGTAACCACAGCCGTGACCATAGCTTTATGTCTCAGCAGCATCATTGGTTGCAAATGGGACATATATCATGGAAAAATGACATGAGGAGCAGTCCTCCAAGATTGTGAATACAGAAGAGAACATCTGTGAAAAGTAGTGCACCGAATGTGCAAATCTTTTGCAGTGGTTGATAATATTGCCACAAGAGCTGCCAAGCCATCCTCTTTGTTAGCATGACTAAAGAAAACAGTACATTTTCACATTCACCAACACAGATCATGCCAAGGCTGTTATCACAGAAATTCTTAGCTTGTTCAAAAGAGATGTGTTTCAAAACTGCTTCAAAGACTTCTATTCACACTGGTAGACATGCCTAAGGTAGATGTGAAGTATTTTGAAATTGAATGTTCATAATACGTAAGGAATGCTCATACATCATAACTCTAAACTAGAATCCAGGAACTTTCTTATTCTAGTTGTAACTACAATTGATTTCAGCAGGTTGCTTTACTGGTAATGGTAATAACAGAAAACTGTACTGTGAATGGTTACACATGCATTCAGAATACTTGATATGTTAAACGTAATATCCTTGATTTATAAAATTTTCAGTAACAGATGTTAACACAAACTGGAAATATGCTGTGTAGAAATTATGACTGTTCAAAATTTGTTTGTGTTGGCAGGAACAGAATGCTGAGATGAGAGATGAAAATGCAAATCTTCAGCAAAAAGAGGAATATCCCCAGAACATGTCACCATGCAACACAGTTTAAAATCAAGTTCCTAATACTGACTGTTTATGTCCCTTAAAGTGAATGGAATTAGGTTTCCTAGGAACTGAATATTAAAAAAAAACATAAATCTCTCAAACATTAAATTTCATGGACCTTATAAGATTACTGATATTCCAAGCATCAAATTTCTTGGATAAATCATTGAAAATATTTTATCATGGAAAAATTATACTGACCGTTTAATGTCTAAATAAAGTAAAGCATGTTATGCTATCAGGGCTGTCAAATCTTCCATGTCACAGAAACATTAGGGATGATTTACTTCTGTTACTTTCATTCTATTAAAGACTTATGTTATAATTTTTGGCATAACTCATCCTACAGTAGTAATATTTTTAAGATTCAAAAAAAGAATAGTTAGAATCATTACAAATTCAAAGTAGAGGTTCTTGTTGAGTATTACTTAAGAAACTTAATCTTCTTCCATTACAATCACAATATGTATTTCCCCTTTTATTATTTATGATTAAAAATGGGATCTATATAAATCCAAGTTTGAGATTCATGGTATTAACACCAGACATGGTACTGATCTACATTCTTGTACATCAAGTTTAACAACATTCCTAAAAGGATTTTTCTGTTTTGAAATAAAGGTGTTTAATCATTTACCATCTAACACTACAAATTTTTCTTAATGAATTGAAACAATTTAGACTTGCTTTAAAATGGTGTCTTGTTATGAACTCATTTTATACACTGTAAGAATATTTTAATTGAAAATTGCCTGAAGATTTTGTTCCTTGTAACTTTATTTTAGAATTAAATTTTATAAAATTTGATTAATCAATTTATTAACTCTAGATTAATATATGTTTTATTTTTTGCTGACATAAAAGTGTTATATTATATTTATATTAACAGTCAAATGTTATCACATATTGTAATTTAGACTACACTTTTACATGCATCCATATACACATAATATTGACCGATTCTACACCCAAAAGGTTTCTGTGACCTTGATAGGATCCATGGAATGTAATGGAATGAATAAATAAATAAATTGTACTGTAAAAATCACAGTCCCAGCATCACTGATAGTCCTGTAACCAACGGGAATAAGTCCCATTTCATGACATGAATATTCTTTATTCACATATAGTGTGCATTTGCATTCATACACTTCATTTACTTGAAAGAATTTTATTCCTTTATAAGACTGGCATTAATACCACTGACTCATATACAGCCAGTACAGCAGTATTTGTGTTATAACTTCCAAACTGGTTAGCAGGAGAGTTGTGTGTATTGTCAAAAAATGAGTAAATCATGATATGGAATAATGGTGATAAAAACCAAAATGGATGACAAATTGGTCATGACAGTTTTTATGCATAGTACTATCCATATGTTTGTCTGAAAAGACAGGGAAATGCCAATCAGAATGGTAAACTCCGCCAAGATTTGAATTATAGGTGCCGTACTATGCGATTATGTTCTCAATTTGTGCATTTCCATAGCAACTGATTTCCTCTTTTGAGATGTTGCATATATTAGTGCTAATTCTTATGAAATGATATGAGAGACATTGTCTAAAGCTAGGCACCTGGGATGAAACATGTGTTATATCTTTTTCACCACACAGAGAGGCTTACACCTTCTGCATGATGCTACAAGCCACTGAAGCACAGGGTCTCCTGTTTCCCAGGTATATGGTATTAATACAGACATCATGTAGGACTCATTGGTCTGGGAAAGGATCCATTGCATGGCCTACATGGGACAACACAAAGACAGGAAGTACATCCATTGTAGCTCAATATCAGATTCATGTCCCAGACAAACCACCACTTAATATGTGACAAAATTTGGAAGCACAGATGATCATCAGAGCAGCTGTGTTACCCATAAGTCATGTGTGTGTGTGTGTGTCACTGAATGATCAATTAGGTTAGTATTACTCTTGTGCTTTATGAGTGTCCTTGAACAGAATAAAGGTATGTTCCCTCTGACATGTGTGTATGTGTTGGTCTCAGGGCTAAATACAAATCTTTATCATAATTAGACAAAAGATGCAATCATATTACCATATTACAAGTTTTAGGCATGAAATGTAACCAGGTAAAAAAAATTGCAAAATATATGAACTTAACATCATGTTTAATTTTCCACATCATAATGGGTGGTGATTCCCAAAAGACCAAATTTTCTCCATTGTAGAAATAATTTTCTTGATTCTATTATTAAAAACATTTAAATATAATTTCACGAATAGTGACAATATTTAGGGCACAGTCATTACTTGTTGGATTCCAATTATTTACACACACACTTTTTATTTTTACTTGTCTATTAAAACACTGGCTTAGGGTGATTTTACTCAAAGAGCAAGCGGAAATACAGTATTCAACTACAGAAGTGTCCGTCACAGAAAGAGAGTGGATTAAAGTATTCATGGCAGTACACCTTGGTAGGTTTTCTATTAAAATTTCGAACGGTACTTTCGAAATTCTAACGTAATTCGGGCTTTTTTTTTCTTTTTGCAACCACGTCGGTGGCGTGCAAGAAAGAGTAGGCGTTGATCACTTTGACTGTGCTCAGTTCCCTTAATCTTTTCGACAAATCTAAGATTGTTAAAGGAAAGTATTTTCATGGCAGTATTCAGCAGTGTTGGCGTTACCTAGGTGCTACAATCCATGTTGATTTTTCTTTCGAGAATACAAAAGAATTTGTTCATATCACACTACAACCGCAAAATCACGTTACATTTTCACACAGCTGTGATCGAAAATGCCTCAGAAAATTCCCCTACCCCCCTTCTTCACCATCCAAGACAGCGTGTGAATACGAAGGTCTGGCATTAGTTGTTCCTAGTGTGTAATTCTTACTTTGTCATCAAATGACAGACTCGCAAAAGACAGTTGTAGAAATTCGACTGATCACACACACACACGGTCACGTGAATTTATAGTTTCGAAGTGCACCGTACACAGCAGCACTAACTGACAGTGACAGTGGAGGGATGTGAGAAGGAGCTCCAGTCCGTCTTCCTGCTGAGTGTACCGTCGCGGTACCACATTGAGTAAGTTTTATTAAAATGCGATGTCTTTAAACACAGTAGACGTAGTAGTGAAAACACTTAAAATAACTGCACTGAAATATCTCAAAATTCAACAGTACCAAAAGTTTTGTAACCTACTTGCAGACACAGTGAAAGGATTTAAAAATGTGACCAAATAGAATGCAGTATTCACTCACCTAGAACTACAAGCAGAAGCTCTTGTCTTCTGCTTGTTTTCTACTAGAAGACGCACTCGTAAATGGAGCTTCCCTCGGCAGAGCACATGCGTGCAAGGGGCTGTAATGAAGTTGCTCTACGGCATTGTTCAACATTTGGTATGTAAAAAAGGTAAAAGCAGTCCCATTACAGGCCTGGCGTGGCCCAAAGGGTTCCAAGATGTTAAGTTTCCCAGATTTCATAGCAACGGCACAGGATGATGGTAAGGTTGTCACCCTTACGCACCGGTCGTCTTTACCCCCAGTACTCATTATGTTAGAGGCTGAGTCGACTCCAGGGCCATAGTGCTATCGGAAGGATTTTATGTAGGAGTTGTCAGTCACAAGGAGGATTACAGTAAGGTACAACACTGGAGTTACAAGAATATAAAGGTGAAAATTTAAAGTAAGTGTGGCAACAATGATAAATGGTAACCTGTACGTACGAGTACTTTTCGGTTTTAAAATAATTAATGTACTTTGTGAAACGTTTCAGGGAAGATGAGATACAGGCGCGTATATGGATGTTACACCCCTATTCTGCATAATGATGATCACCTGACCTTTTGTAAATAGAAAAAGAAAATGTCTCTCTCAAATATAAAACAAAATATGCAGCAAAAACTACAAATGAAATGAGAATAATGATTTATATAAAGTATTGCCGTGGAAACTCTTCAAAGCGTTTTTAGAGTGGTGAGAGAGAAGCCGTATGTACTTCTCAACAATATCAACGGGACTCTCACATGCTTTTCCATGGCAACATCCTTAGTAATATTCTTCTCCCGAATTCTTTCGTTACTTGCGCAACGTGTTCTAGGAAAATGGTCCAAGTTGCGCGCGCGTAGCAGCGGGTGCCTCGTTTTCTATGAAGGAGACGAAAATCAAATTTAATGATGAAAGATACACACTAAGGTAAGTCTGATGAAATATTTGTGTGCAGTATAAAAAGCATAACGTACGTGGTTACCGCGTAATGTAAACAGTCACTATTCTGACGATGAAATATTCGACTTCGTCAAGGGATTGTTAACTTAATTTTTGAAATTACACTCCACGAACAGCATATTTCATTGGATGAGATTTACATGATACGCTACAGGTTATGTAGGTGGCTTTGATGTTCAGACGACTCTGAGAGGAACTGAAGCTTACCTACTGCGTGGAAGTGTTGCCGTAAAGGAAATTCTAGAAAGTGTAAATGGATAATTGAGATAAATAAACACTGACAAACTGGCGCTTGCTTTTTGGCAGCAGACACATCGGAATGTCGAGTGCCGCACAAGGATTTGTGGCATGATAATATATTTGTATACAAGGTCTGCTGGCCCTGCTTACTTAATCCATGCAGCAGAGTCGTTCTTGAAGAGTTAACCAATTCTCAGCTAGTCAAGAAATTCCCCGCAATGTATGGAGAACAAAGGTTCATTACTGTAATCACAAGTGCCCGCCACCTGTCACTACCCGGAGCCAGATCAAACCAATCCATGCCTCCATCCCACTTCCTGAAGATCCACTTTCATATTATATGTTCATCTACTCCTACTTCTTCCAAGTGGTTTCTCTCCCTGAGGTTTCCGCAAAACAAGCCTCTATGCCACTCTCGTCTCCCCCATAAGTGCTATATGACCCGCCCATTTCACTCTTTTCGATTTGATTACTCGACTAATATATGGTGAGAAATAAAGATCATGAAGCTCCTCATTTTGTAGTTTTCGCACTGCAATGTTTCCTTGCCCCACTTAGGCCCAAATATTCTCTCAGCACCATATTCTGTAACAACTTCAGCCTACGTTCCTCCCGCAATGTTAACAACCATGTTTCACACACATACTTCACAACAGGCAAAATTATAGTTCTGTATATCTTTATTTTTTACTTTTGTATAGCGAACTGGAAGAAAAAAATCTGCTCAGAATGATAGGAAACATGTCCTTATTTCAATCTGCTCGTAATTTCTTCCCTAAGAGAATTTTCATGTGTTAAGTTCTTTCCCCAAATATATGAAATTTTAACCCTTTCAAAAGAACTAATACCAATCTTTATATTTGACTTCGTCCTTCATTCTGATCTCGAAACCTGATCATGTAGTTACTTTTATTAACATTTACTTGTAGTCCAGTCTCCTTAAACTAGCAGCTACCAAAAATGACACTCAAATCTATATCTATTCTAATATCCTCTTTAGACGCGGTGCGTGGGATGTAAACAGGAAAAACTGTCACACAGACGCCCATTAAATGACTTTAATTTGATAATTTTATACCAATAACGCGGTGCAGCATAAAGTTTGTAATTATAGAAACGTTTAGAAAATCTTACGTTTAGATGATTTTTACTACTATGAATAACACAACATTTTGAAACACATTCGAAAAATACAGACTTCTGTTTACTAGTCAACATATGCAAAGAATACATTTATTCCTCAATTAATAAGCAGACGAATGTTGGTACCGATGTGTAGGTCCTACGATATAGAAAATAATACAAACGCGTAAATCTTACTGGTTATTTGTCTTTATCGACTGGGTACGGATTTCGATCAATACCCACAGGTGTAAATTTGAGACAAATACCACTTCGTGTGGCTAAAAGCCGCATTTGAAGAATCTGTAGATAATATTAATACCAGTTCAATTCGTGTAATTAATGAAAGATTAATGAAAACGTATTTTGTTTAATATTTGCATTCCGCTTGAAGTTTTCGGTTCACAAGGCATTCCTTTTAATAATCCACCAACGGGAAAACGTAAATGACATACGTGGGCAGATTACTTTCCACATTATTTCTCCTGGTTTATTAACCGTCGCTCTCAAAATTTCGTCAGTGTATTAGTGAAAAGCAAAAACAAAAAACACAAGAGACAAACACAAATACTTCGATTCTATTTCTTCACTTTTAATTTCTCTGGCCAACATTTAATTCCCTTAGAGACTGTCGTTGAGTTTATGCAAGATTGTATATTCAGAATTTTGTGACAATTTTCCCTAGTGACGAGTGCTTTCTTCGTGCTTACACTATCCACAATAAGATATAAGAGTTAAGACACTACTGATGTTCCAATTTTTATCCATATATTACAATCCTAGACCACAGTAAAGAGAAGATGTTTTGCTACATAATCAAAAATTTATAATTAGAGACATCTCATGTACCGCATTTGACAAAAGAATAATAAAATTACGGAAAAGCCACTGTCCCATAAATTCATATTATTGTTTGCCGAAAACAAAAATTTATTCCGCATACCGATTGTTAAAAGAGAACAAATTTTACAAACACGTACCATTTAAAAGAAAAATGTTTTCATGTTGCCAACGTTGTTAGAAAGGAATGGAGGTGTAAAATTCAAAATTAATGGCAACAGCACATGGTGTTCCCAGGCGGTCACCCATCCAAATACTAACCATGCCCAACGTTGTTTAACCGCGGTGATCGGAAGAGAGCCGGTAGTTTCAACGTGGTATGGCCGTTAACAGAGAGCGAACCCTAACACTCTTAAGTAAGATAATTTATTTTAACATGCAACACATTTCCCTAATTATTCTAATAATTGATGTTCTAAAACGCACATCAGTGTTCTTTTAATTATGATCCATTGTAATCCAAATTTTACAAACGTTTCTAAGCATGTACAGTGTTCCGCACTTATGGTGATGAGACACTCAAATTGGTATCTTTTCTAATATCTTTTTATACGCGGTGAGTGAAATGTAAACCTGAAAAACTGCCACACACACACACACAAGCCAATTAAAAGACTGTTAATTTGATAATTTTATGCCAATTACGAAGAGCAGAATGAATGATGTAATTAAAGAAGGGTTTAGACACTCTCACGTTTAGATAATTTTTACTACTATGAATAACACGACATTTTGAAACACATCGAAAAATACAGATTTCTGTTTACTAGTCACCATAAGCAAAGAATACTTATATTCCTGAATCAATAAGCAGAAGAATGTTGATACCGATGAGTAGGTTTACGATATTGAAAATATTATAAGCGCACAAATCCAATTCTCTTACTGGTTACTTGTCTTTATAGAATGGGTGCGGATTTCCATCAAAACACACAGGTGTAAATCTGAGACACATAAAATTTTGTATGGCTAAAACCCGCATATGAAGAAACTGTATTTAATATTAATATAAGTTAAATTCGTTTAATTAATGAAGGATTAATGACACGTATTTCTGTGGCAGAGACAAAGACATATATGGGCATAGAGGATTCCACATTATTTCTCCTGGTTTATTGAACGTCGTTCTACTAATTACGTCAGTGTAACAATGTAAAACCAAGAAACACGAGGCAAAACATTCCTTCTACTCCGTTTTTTTATTCTCCTTCTAGTGACCATTATCTCGTTCCATTTAAGTTTGCAGGTTGTGTTCATTTAAAAGTTTCTAGCGAGATTTGAGTTATAATTTTTCCAACGAAGAGACTTTATTCGTCTTGACACGATTCACGATAAAATACCAGCGGTTATATATTGTTGATGTAACTATAAATTTCCTAATAAAACAATCCTTGACCATGGTAAATGGAAGATTTTCTTCAACAGATGAACCTCAAGCGAACACCAGTGACATTCTTTGTATCGCATTTGCTACAAGTCTGCGAGTTCAGTAAGAGAAATCCGAATTGACGTTAGCTGCAGGCATGGAATGTAACAACACCACGTTTAGGCAAATGAGGACGTGTGCGATTTGTGGGAGAACAATACACGCATTTGGTATATTCTGCTATGCTGAATATGATATAGTAGAATGTGTAATTAGAGAGTCATAAGTTTAGTGTCATCTTAGAAGAGTGCTGAAATTTCATGGAAGCCCTCTAAGAATGTGTGAATTATATGTTTAAAATTAGAAGGATTTTTTATCCTCTTTTCTGTGAAGTTCTATGTAAGTGTGGGGCCCAAGCAAATGAAAATTTTTTTAACACAGTTATTGTAAAGAGCTTACTTCTACCTTTCAAATTACTGCTTGTCGAAACTACAACATTAATTGTGAATACGGATTTGTTACAGCAGAACAAATTTTATAACACCGTATAATTAAGAGGTACAATTTTATAGATCATTTTTCTGTTGTCAAAATCGTTAAAAAGGAATGTGGGTGGAAAAATTCAAAATTAATGTCAACAGCACATGGTGTTACCAGGCGGTCAGCCATCCAAGTACTAACCATGCCCAAAGTTGATTAACTGCGGTGATTGGACTAGAACAGGTGGTTTCAGAGTGGTATGGCTGTTGAGAGCGAACCAACACTAAATCTCTCAAAATTTTTCATTCATTTAATCATGCAACACATTTCCGTAATTATTCTATCAATTTATATTATAAAAACACATACGTGCTCTTTATATTTAGATATGTTATAATCCAACATAGATGAATAATTGCAAACAAATATTTTGTTCACCGCTTACGGCGACAATACTCAAAATCGACATCTATACTAACACTTTGTCTAGACGATATGAGTGGAACGGAAACTTCATATAATTCGGACCCCACACTAACCCCACACACACACAAACACACACACGACGCATAATTTAATATTAATTTGTTAATTTCATTCCATTTACGCAGAGCAGCAAAAATTAGGTAATTAAAGAAACTTTATAAAAACTTACGTTTTGATATCTTTCAATACTATCAAAGAAATCACATTTTGAAATACATTCAATAAATACACGCTATAAGTTATTAGTCATAATAATACAAAATACATATATTTCTCAAAAATACAAGAATGTTCCTGTCGGTGGCTAGGTCCTACAATAGAGAAAGGAAAACAATCTCACCAACGAAACAACCAACAAAACAGAGGATTAACTGAAGGAAGAACTTTCTGTGCAAATTGTCTCGTGACGTCCATCGAGCTGTTCACCATTCCTGCGTTATTGCATCCATGGTCTCAATAACAGTCTCCTAAATATATATCGAATTGCGATAAACGCTAACGATTTTCTGTCGCCGTTTAAAATCCGACTAACGAAAAGAGGACAATTTCTCAAGAGGCAATAGTCTTTAAGTGACGGAATAACATTCCTTCAAATCTGTCTGGGATTGGAAATCAGAATGGTCACGATTAAAGTTATCGTTACACTAATCGCGGTTAAATGTAGCGGATTACGTGGGATTTGTGCGGATCGTACTCAGTCTTCGCTTGTTATGCCCTGGCTTTTAACCTCCACGTGACAAAAAATGAACGGAAAATTCTTCAGTCACATTATTCCATATGTCAAGTCGGGGAAGATTCCATGTGACTACACTGCCGCCATTGCGGGTAGACAGAACAAGTTGTCGATTTCGATCTCCCCGCTTTAGGGGAACCGGGTCAATTCTCCGTCAGCGTAGATAACTGACGAGATGGCTAACTAAGTGGTTACTCACATCACATCAATTTTATTGATATAAACTTGAAGAACAGAGAGTTATTTCACTGCTTATTCTCCTTATGGAATGGATCCGGATTTCCGTAGACTAACACAGCCTAACGTGAGCTGAATTCCATTTGGTGAGCAAATAACCCGCATTTGCTCCAGCTGAGATTCCTACTTCTTTTCAATTTACTGGTTGTCGAACATTATTTATAAAAAATAATTTGTTAGGGGAGAACAAATTTTATAATCATGAAAGGAAAAATAATTTTATAATACTGTATCATTATCAAGGAAATTTTTATAGAAAACTTTCATCGTCAAAATCGTTAAAAAATTAATGTAGGTTCAAAAATTCAAAATTAATGCCAACAGCACATGGTGTTCCCATGCGGTCATCCTTCCAAGTACTAACCATGCCCAACCTTGCCTAACTGCGGTGATCGGACGAAAAACGGTGGTTTCAACGTGGTATGGCCATTGACAGAGAACGGGTCTTTACACTTTGCAGTATTAAAATTTATTTAAACATGCAACACACTTCCGTTATTATTCTAAAAACTTATGTTCTAAAAAATATTTAGTGTTCTTTTATATTTTGATACTTTATTATCCAAATTTAATACACATTTGCAAGCATGCGGTTTGTTCGTCCCTTAGGGTGACGACACTCTTATTGACATTTTTCTAAACTTCTACTTAGAAGCCGTAAGGGCAATGTAAACCAGAAAAATTCCCACAACACCAAACACCAAAGCACACAAGACCAATATATGATTTTTAACTTAATAGTTTCATGATATTTTCGCCGAGAACCGATCACTTTGTTAAGAAAGAAGCTTTTACCAAGTCGGATATTTTGATACGTTTTACTACTATGAATAACATGACATTTAGAAATACATCCGAAAAATACAAACTACAGATTACTAGTCATGATATTTAAAAAATTCATACATTTGTCAATAAATAAGCACACCAATGTTGCTACCGATATCAAATTCCTACAATAGAACCAGTAATTCATTCTCAACATCCAACCAAATAAAGGGTAAACATAACGAAAACTTGGCCCGCAAATTGCCTCGTGACGTCCATCGAGGTATTCACCATTTTTGTGTTACTGCATCGCTGGAAAAAATAACATACATCAAAATATATATTGAATTGCTATTAACGCTAACGATTTCCCGTCGCGTTTGAATAATCCGACGTGCGAAAAACTGAGTACCATTTGTCAAGAGGCAATAGGCCCTTTGCGACGGCATAGTTTTGGCTTGATGGCTGTCCGGGTTTGGAACACAGAATGGTCATGTTTCAAGTTATCGTTAAACTAATCACGGTAAAACTTCGCCGTTTTACTGGGGAAAGCTTCTGGCCGTGCCCCGTCTTGGCATGTTAAACAGTGAATTTATCCTACACCTGAAGAAAAATGCACAAACAAACCCTCAGTCAGAGTAGTCGATAAGTCCATTCAGGCAAGATTCCATGAGTCTAGATTATCGCCTTTTGCGGGTAGCCAGGACAATTTGTCGATTTCGAACTCCTTGAGTTACGCAAAACGCGTCAACTCTGCGTCGGCGTAGATATCTGCCGAGGTGCTTAAATAGGGAGTTCGACACCCCAGCTAACTTTGAGTACTACAATCGCGTAGAAACTGCTTTTTTTTACTGGTTATTATTTTTGTCGGCTGGGTCCGGAATTCCGTCAATACGCACAGCACAAATGTGAGCTGAATTCCATTTCGTTTGGCAAAAAGTCGCATTTGCTATCATTCAGCCTCATTCCTCTTTTCAATTTAATGGTTGTCGAAACTCCAACTTTAGTTGTGAGTACCGATTTGTTACAGGAGAACAAATTTTATAATCCTGAGAGAAGAAATAATTTTATAATTTGTATAATTAAGAAGGAAAATTTTATAAAAAAAATTTTTTTGTCAGTGTGGTTAAAAAGAAATTTGGGTGGAAAAATTCAAAATTAATGTCAACAGCACATGGTGTTCCCAGGTGGTCACCCATCAAAGTACTAACCATGCCCAACCTTGCTTAACTGCGGTGATCGGACGAGAACCGGTGGTTTCCAC
>Ga0131853_10001637_pt1 | contig 40028 bp, 17 predicted proteins | sample TergutLab28metaG_FD_92764 | JGI IMG/M metagenome (GOLD analysis project Ga0131853, IMG submission 92764) | Labiotermes labralis P1 segment gut microbial communities from Petit-Saut dam, French Guiana - Lab288 P1 (version 2) (version 2) | ecosystem: Host-associated > Arthropoda: Insects >...
GTTTACTACACAATACCCCACAAAAAAGACATTACAGCTAATATCTAACCTTTTCCCCGCTTGTTACAGCGCAGCACACCACGTGCAGTAACACACGTCTTGTTCTCCTGAAGATGGGCATAACGATGCCCGAAACATGTTGAGAAAGTGTTGATAATAAACATCCAACTGTTGCATCTTGTTGGTTTTCTCTCTCACTTCACAAGTTGCTCACGATGCACGGTCACAGAAACCTAAAGCTTAATAATAAAACATTTCAAGAAAAATTTGGAAGCCATACCAGGAAAAAATTCATTAGATTCACTACAAAAGATAGCTACACTTGGAATGTCATACATAACATGGGTAGCACTGCAGTCTGAAACTTGTTGCCTAAGCAGTGGAGATCACTGTTGATTCAAGATGTGCAGCACCAAGGAGAAAAGTCCTGAGATAAGAGACAACAAAATTATGATGATGATGATGATGGTGAAGACCTATGCCAACAATCAGATGAGACAGTAGACATTATATCAGCATGCCCAATATTGGCATAAGAATAATACATAAAGTGACATGATAGTGTGTGTGCTTGCTCAAATATACTTGAACATATGCAAGAAATAAGGAGTAAAATTAGACAATGAACACTGGTACAAGCATGTACCAAAATTAGTAAGAACAAGTCATGAAGGTAACCATATCATGGAATTAACAAGTGCCCGACAGAACCATCCCTAACAATAAAACAGACTTTATAATCTGTGATGATGAAAAAGGATTGTGTATGTTAACAGATGTCTCAATCCAGGAGACAGAAATGTGATCAAGAAAGAAGTCAAGAAGATTCTAAAATATATAAGATCTTACAACAGAAATACACGTGTGCGTGTGTTTTTTTTTTAATGTAAAAACAAAAGTGATACCAGTAACAATAAGGGCAAATGGAACCATCACAGAATCTTTTAGAAATTAACGAACTACAGAAAGCAGCCACATTGGATAATGTACACATACTCTGGAAAGGGCTAATATAAAAGTACAAAACCTTCAACATGGGAAGTAACATTACACGTACCATAAACTGTAATTACAGAATAGCTGCAACATTATATACCCTAAAAGTATAGTTTGTTTTAGATATATAATTGTAAATGCCCAGCATAAATATGATAAATAATAATAACAGTAATAACATTTAAAAAAAAAGAGTTCAGTAGTTGACCTTACTTACTCATTGGGATATTTAGAAACCACTATAATAATGCGATGGGCTCAACGAGTCCAGACAACGTGGGTAAAATAACAGAATCACTAGGTGTACTGTAAGTTACCAATGCCGAAAACTTCCAGACTTGGGAATATTTTCAACTGCCAAAGTGTCACGATTTCCAGAACATCAGCTTCCAAATAAACGGGGTTCTACTGTACTAATCAGAACTGTAACACTACATATATGTCATGGCTGTATACACAAGCCAATTAAAAATTTCAAGCATCTTCACTGACACACTCTGCTAAAATACAAAAACTGAATTAATATATCAGTTCTGTTACATCTGGTAATGATTCTGCAGTCATTACAGTGCTATCCGAAACATATTGAGATGTCCATGAAAGCTGTTTGTTTATGTATGTATTATGTTTGTGTATGTATATGCATGTACATACACACAGTATATTTATAATGACCATGTATACTTAACATTTTATAACATAAATACTCTTGAAAACAACAAGTAATTGTACACATAGTTGTGGTCAATCCTTACCTTTTTTGTCACTTTCAGACAGGAACATAGCAAGTGCACTAAATCTTCGAACATCAGATAGTCCCTTAATATATGGTAACACATGCTCTTTCATCTGAAGAAATCCAGTTTTTAAGGTACATATAATGTCACTAAGTGTATTACTCTCCAAAGAATCTTGAAAGATTTTTGGCAAATCTGCACCAGGAATTTGCTGAAATTAAATGCATCAATAAATTTATTCATAAAGGAAAAGCATCTGGTGAATGAGCTTGTTATATTAAAGAAACATAATGTTGGGCATTAAAATTATGTTAAGTAACAAACAACAGTAATAACAATTACAATAAACAGACAGCAATTGTAGACTGTGTCAACAATGTGATAATAGACCACATTACACCCGGATGTCCAATATTGGCAAAAGAACAATATACAGAGCCACACTGTAGTGTGTGCACCAACTACACATTACCACATGCAAGGAAATACAATTACACAAGGAACACCAGTATGAGCATGCACCAAAATCTGTTGAAACAAGGCATGAAAGAAATGTAACCATATTATGGAATCAGCAAGTTAAAACTGTGATCAAGAAAGAAACCGAAAAGATTTTAAAATATAAAGACCTTACAACAGACATTTAGTGCATGCAGAATGTAAAAACAACAGTAACACCAGTTATAATGGGGGAAACTGGAACCATCTCAAAATAATGAAGAAAACACTAAGCCATGTACCAGGAAAGCAAAAAATAAACAAACTACAGACAACAGCCACATTGCGTACTGTACACACACTTTGAAAAGTGCTAATGTAAAAGTACAAAAGATTAAACATGGGAAATAGCATTACATGTGCTATAAATTGTAACTACAGAATAGCTGCAACGCTATACCCTAGAAACATGGTTTGTTTCAGATATATATTTGTAAATACCCTGTATGAAGGTGATAACAAATGATGATGATGATGATGATATGTGTTGTTGTTGTTATTATTATTATTATTAAAAAGGCAGCTGTATGCTAACACTTCAAAAAAACTACAAATAAACCAAGAAACTGCAAACAGTTGTTACAACCATCCAATAAAATTAATAAATACACAAAACAAAGTCCATTAAAAGATATAAAAGTGAAACCAGTGACATAAAATAACAGAAAGTAAAAAAAAAAAAAACCTTTGTTATTATGTCAAAAGTTCCTGTAGATATTATTATTATTATTATTGTTGTTGTTGTTGTTGTGGTGGAAAACTGTATGTTTTATTTGAAGCTTCTGCTTTTGTCATCAGATTGTTTTTTGGTATTTGTACTGTGTGTGTTTGGGGGGGGGGAATTAGCCTAAAGACAATTTGCAGTCCACAGGTTGTGTCTCACCATTGCTTTAACAAATACACTGGAGTGTTGTCTATTACCAGACTTCATTTAGGCCTCCTGCTCAGCATGCTGAATGACATTATCAATACATTCAACAAAAATTAATCTGCTGCCTCTATAATGGCATCAGGTTCCTCTGAAACACTGGTACCTATCTACCAGACTACATAGCATTCCATCTTGTGCATGTCATCTCAGTGCCTTGAGAAACTCAAATCTCACAACACTTCTACTTGCTAAATGATATTCTTGCCAAATGGAGAACTTTGGTGATTGGGTCTCCTAACACATTAATTCAGAATGCATAATGTGTAAGAATCAACGCAACGCCACTCATTAGTAACATACCTTCAGGTAGCGATAGCTGAGCTGAGGGTTTGCTCTCACTCTCTTCCAAGCCATTAAAAACTGCACAGATGTATTAGGGATGGGGGGAACATCCTCCAATTCCTTTTCTGACAGAAGTTCCATTACTGTATTCTGTGATGCAGTATTTGTCTTTTCAGATGCTGCTTTAACTTCACTGCTTGCTGCATCACTAGATGCCTTTGCCATCTGCTCTTTGTCACTTGATGACATTCCTGTATCTGATCCAACAGCAATTTGAGGACTTTTGATTTCAAGTGAAGCAGCTCCACTACAGCATGTTTTGGTACCTGTTCCTTGTTCTTCACTTGAGTTATCAACTTCTCTAATTTCAATTCTCTTCAAAGGTTTCTAAATGAAAAAAAGGGACATCTCATAAGACAGCAGTAATCAGTTAATCACAGGTTACATGCTTAAGAAAGATTTTCTTTCATGACAAGATGTGCATTTGTGTATGCACATATGAAATAGAAAAATAAGCCTATCCTTGGAGCAAAGAATCATGCAGCTATGTTTATCAGTCCATACTGACAACACAGCCTACCAGTGAACCCTAAGTTCAGCTGAATCCAGCCCACATCCAAACACCCTACTTCTTTCACTCTGATTTTACCCTTACCTTCTCACATATGCCCACATTTCTTAAATGGTTCACATATTGACCTACTAGGGTTAGCATGACATGACATAGTCACTAATTCACCTACATTAAAGGAAGGTCAATACAAGCTAAAAATAAAGAGAACGAATTTTGCCTATTCTCAGTATCAACTTTACAGACTTTTGAAATGCCAAACAGAAATAAGCAGAGAAGTTAGTTTATTGTTTTATGGTTGTTACTGGAGCAGTACCTTATTTCCCACAAAACAATTGCCTGAATTGGCCACCACCTTCCCCTTTGCTAGTGTACAGTATTACAATTTTTACTGAATCAGTAACATACTACAGTAATTCCTCAAAGTGTCTACCACCCTCACTTAAGCTCTTACCCTCTTTAAGAGGGACCGGTTGTTCTGCAAAGCATGGTACACTCATTTCTGATCTGAAATGTGGCACTGAAGAAGTGGCCTCTTAGCTCTGCTACCATTTACAGTTTCATTTCATGAAAAAGACTTCCCAAAAGGAATAAATGTGACTCCACTCAATATAGTGACTTCTGAATGTCTGGTTATAATTTGTTGCAAACATCTCACAAAGAATGTCAGTGCATCACCATGATGAAACCCCAAGCAGCAACAATTCTGGCAGGCAGTCTTTAAGGAAATTTTAAGAACTTCTCTGCAGTTAAGTGGCGTTAAAACACAAATGGGCCAATAAGCTTACTGTCAACAATTTCACACACATGCTTACAGAAAATCTGTATTGAAGATGATTCTTCTTTGTGTCATTTTGATTCTCAAGGCACACAAATACAATTTTCTGTCATTTCCCCTATCATCCTTTGTGAATGTCACCGCACTGGTATACAAACTTTGTGAATGAGCTGATCATTTGCAACGATTCTGTCGAATTCCATACAATCTTGGGTACTCTTCTGGCTGAAGGGTTTGAACCTCCTAGGGATATGGATAATAACTGTGACAGTTAAGAGTTATCCGTACCCTCATCTGTAGCGCATAGTTTCACTGAGATATTCTGTGCATGTAAGTGGTAGGCCTGTTATCCACCGATCTAAGTATGATTTCTTCCTCAGTGACTGTTTGCTGTACAAGATGCTCAAATCTCAACTCTGATAATTCACCTTTCTCATAAGTAGCTGTACATGTGTGAAAAACAAAGTGAAGTATTCACCTATTTGGGGATCAGTGCCTATTTTCTCAACAGCTGCTGCTGCTACATTCCCATTACCCAGAATCCATAAACAGTCTCCATTCACATAGGAGTACATTTTAATTATGCAGTATCAATGTCACACTAACCAACGTATATCTAGCTACATAGAAAGTGACCATGGGCCAACCTTTCCATTCAGTTGTGCTGACACATATGTTCACTGTTAGCTTAATGTATTCAGAAATCCTTTCCTCAAGCACTTCCAAGTGTATGTAACTGCTTTAATACTGAGGACAGGCAAAATGATTACTTTTTATTTCAACTTTTAAAGACCTGCCCTGAAGGCAGGCGAATTTCAGATTTTCCATCATAGAACACCCTAAATAGTTACAAATATCTACAGACAATATTGGACTGTAGTTATTTCTGTGCCCAACACAAAATATTTGTCTATTTATACATGTTTCCCTGAATTTACACCATGCTGGAATCACTTAAGTGTTCTGTTCTGTAACAATCAGTACCTAGTATAAGGAAATTGAGACAACAATATGGTCCATTGGCCCATACTGACCTGCATATTCTTGACTAAATTCAAAGGCATAAACTTTGCTTGAACTTACACTTTCCTGTCTTTGTATTCATTTAATGTTATGTAAAGTTTACTTATCCATGGTACGATTTACACATACCTCAGTGACCTCAAATTTCTGGAATTTCATCCATTAATGACTTACTTGTTTGTAGGAATTTTCAACTTCCTTTTTGAATTTCCAGTATGATGACATATATAAAATATGTTTTTCAAAACCTGCTAGTATTATGTAAAAACATAACGGTAAACAGCAGAGCGATGATCACAAAGAAGTGCTCTGCAAGTTAATATGGGCCTGTCACCCTCTCATCTTTATAAACCTTTTAACTAGTGTACAGAATATTTTCCTTTACATGAGCTCTAAAACACTGACTATACACCTAAATAATTATTTTAACACAAAGACATATCCCACTCAATTACACAATTACCACACATACTGCTCTTACTGCACACACAAACCTGTTGTGCTTCTCCATTGCTCACTTTTAACTCAGTCCCTTGAACTGCAGCATTGTAGGAAATAAAACTTTTTTTTACACTGAATTCTTAGGATGAACATTAAAGATTAGTATGAAAATTTCTGATTTCTCAAAAGTAAGCATAAACTGTACAACAGTAGCTATACTTACTTTCAAACGTAAATGAGGAGGTTTGTGTACTGTTTGTACCAACTTAACTTCTCCATCTATAGGCCATATATGTTCATTAGACATAATGTTCTCAAGCAACCTTGATTCTTCCCTTTCTCGTTCCATGATTTCTTGATTCGTTGAACACTTTACCTTTTTTTCTGCTTCTTTTGTAGCAATGGTTTTCTTGCCAGATATATGGGGAACTATTTTATCTTCTGCTTTTATAATTTCCTTATGTGACCTCACATTTTCATTTCTTGTGTCACTTTCCTCCTTTGACTTTTTACTTTTAAGTGTTTGAGATGATGTATTTTCTGTCTGTGGAGTCATGGTATTCTGACTACAAGCTGCCAAACCAGACTGTTCCACTGACTGCTGAAAAACAAGCATTCTTGAATAAATGCCATTCTGAATTTTAATAAATCTCACAATATGAATATCTAAGCTGTTCAGTTGTATTACTCCAGATCTGACTGATATGACACTAGATCATGCTGCTTTTTATATGCACGCAAGTTTTTAAGCTTTTGAAGCAGTGCCGTTGAGGTCTATATTCTTCAGGGATATTGCGCTGTGTCACTCAGTGATGGAGCACAATATCCCAGATGACATTTTATATTCCTGTTGACATTTTTTAATACTGACATATATATTTAAAATAGATATTTTAGGTAAATAAATATAGAGGAAGGGGCTGATATAGTAATACAAATCAAGTCTGCATAAATGTCTTTCTTGCCATTTGAGTTTCTATCATGTAGTATTACGGCAATGGAATAAACACATAAAATTATTAGTAGACAGTGTTATTAACATACTGCAGTTGCCTTTGGTCAGGGATGTTACTGGGTAACAAGAAGTTCAACTATATTTACATGAAAATTTGTATACAAAATATTTATGAGGACTTTCCAGAGCTTGTTGATGTCATTTAATCATTCAAGTTGGTTGGAGGAATGCACTTTGGCATCATCTGCCAGGCAAGGTCAAGAAATATCACTTTAATGTCTAATAACATATAGTGGGGGGAGCGGGGTATTTCACATCCCACAAGTATTGCTCAATGTATGCAGTTCGTATCTACGCAAATGTGGATTTCTGTGGTTTATTAATTTAGGAAAGTTTTCAATTTATGTGGTCAAAAATTTACACTTAATGCAGTCTGAAACAAACCCTTGAGATGCAATGCCAGAAATCCTGTCACCTCTATGACAAAACACCTACTTTGTAACTTACTGCCTGCTATGTAGGACAAGTGTAGACACCTCATCATTAGTCACTTTCCATTGTGATCAGCCTGTTTCCACATGAATTCATAATGAACAGACATGCCATGTTACTGTTGTGCTTCAGTGAACTGTTTCTCCCATCCATTATGTTCAGCAAGCATGCTTCTATTTCCTTCACAAGATCTAGTGCTAGAACAGGTACGTTTATTTCTGTTGTAATGTAAATGGGGGTGTTAAGAAGATAATTTGTGAGACAAAACTGTTCTTATCAGCTATGCATGTGGATTGAAAAAATCTATTCTTTACACCATTTGTCAGTCAGCTGCTAAGATGAGGGATGTAGTGAAAAGTGTCAACTGTTGGTGCTCATGGCATAGCAGATGTCACCTGTTCATTTTCTCAGCATAACAGATAATGATTATCTGGACACAGACTGTACAGACATTGTTTGAAATGTGTGAGCAAACAGCAGCCAGTACACCATAATGTATGAGGAGAAGCGAAAGGTAAAGCAGTTAACATGGCAGTGATTTTTCACAATGAACCTCATGTAAACTTTATATTATTGCACAGTAAGCACTAACTGTATTGTATTCCTTAGAACAATTTCAAATTTTGGTGATGTTGTGTACACTCACACAGGTATATACTCTCCCCAACCTGAACTTTTAAATTATTTTATTTGGGAAAATGTTTCCCATTTTATGCAAATTTGATTTATGTGGATGAAGGCATCAACCACGCAAATCAAGAACTACCTGTGTACCGTTTTTAAATTACTAAAAAACTGAAAATAAATATAAATGTGAAATATGTAAAAATATGTAATCCATATGGCATAATTTTACTCATGATATGGAACAGAATAACATACTGGAATTATATCTAGACTGGTACAACATTCAGAAGTATGTTTACATGTAGAAAAAGTAATCAATAAGAACAGAAAAAGTAATGTACATGTACATGACCCAGCATAGAAATACACACCAAAAAAACTGTTAACATGAATGGCAGTAGAGTAAAGTGGTTGCAACAGGAATTGCACTAGTAGAGCATCCAGCTGTGCTAAGCATTAGTAGAAACACAAATGTACTGCAACCACCCTGAAAGAGTTCAGGCAGTATTATCAGGATACAGTACCCATAATAAAATGAAAGAATTACTTTTGATTGAATTTTTATGTTGATTTTCTTTTCCAATTTCATCAGTTCTGCTTTTGATGCCATGTTCTTTGGCTCCAGTTCCATCACTTTTAGCAGATCACTTCTTGCCTCCTGTAACTGACCTAAACCAGCTCGAGCCACTGCACGGCGCTGATATGCTTTTACATAACTAGAATCCAACTGTAATGCTGTTGTGCAGTCTACTTCAGCCGACCTCAGTCTGAGAAGTAAAGAACAAATGTAACACCTTTAATACAAACTCAGCTACAGTAAGTTAAAAGATTTTCCTACACTTTTGTTTTGAAAATATATTACATCAGATCGTTGAATGGTTCAATATTATGAACATATTTGAGTAATCTAAGTATTTTTCTGTATGTTGTAAAAATAAAGCTTCTATCCACATCCCCAAACCTTCTACTTCCAAACACAGTGAACCCTTGATAACATGTGGTAATGGCAGGGAGAATTGGTGAAACTAAGCCCATCATCAGAAGGCCTTCCAATTTCAATGTGATCAATAGGTTTCTGGGCAAATCAACCCCACCTACCTGCTCCCAGGGAAACAGGTTACAACAGAATACAAAGAAATGTTCATACATAATTTACCAAAACATAAAACATGAACCAAAGAAATAACAATTCATGACATTCAACAAATAAACTCCTTTCAGCTGGTCCCATTTGGCTGCAAGAACAGTCAACTCTTCTGTGGCTTCAAATGTAAATGAAGACTTCAAGTTACAAAACAATGAAATTAAATCTAAAATTAAATAAACCAGCAACCTACCACAGCAACAAGGCTCTCTGTCTCTCTGACACAGTGACTCTCCAATGCCGTTCAGAATGCTGGTGCCGAAACTCAAAAATAAAATGCATAGTGAGCACATAAAATAACTATGTCCTGACTAGACAAAAACTATCAAAACAACTACGCATACTCGTACTTGGGTTCTGAGCTTCCAGAGAGATTTCACTGATTCACTGAGTACCTGAACAACCTTTTCCTCTCTCACCACTGACATTGTACACACAGGTACAGAAGAAAAGATCTGATAATTGTGACAGCATGTGTTTCATTTGTACAGCCAACTACAATAGTTCAACTGGCTGTGACAGAGAAAACTATGAATAGGTATTCCAAAATCTGAAAAACATCCACTATCTGTGCTGCATTCAACCACAAAATATGTGTTACTATTCAAAAATAATCCTTTGAGACTTAACACTTTCCTGATCATTTTTCCAGTGTCCTGGAGTTTCTCTGTATTTATATTACATAACAAATATAAAGAAGACAATAAACAGAGTTTCATGCTCTTTAGAGTGATTTGTTAAAAACCACCTTGAAATTCACTCACATCCAGTTCATGACCACTCAATTTTTTTCATTGTACAGGAGCCTCTCCAATGACATGCCACTGCCTGAACTGTATAACGAAGCCCAAAGAAGCACTTAAATCGCCTTCCATTCCACACACATCAAAGATGAATGTTTGCATTTTCATGCATGTTATTCTGGGAACAGGTCCCTTGTACCCCTTGGTGAATAAACCATTCAAACGTGGTTTATGACACTCTTCAAATATCAGTGGCTTCATTGCATGTTGCTTTGATAAGCCATTGATCAAATCAGCACTACTAGCATAATTTTTAATTTGTCTTTATTTTTTCTAAATGCTATTGTCAGTTTTTTTTCCCGGTATATGATATGTCACTGCTATGATTGTGGTGTACCTTTGTTTTCAAGCTCCTGTATCAGCTCTGGTCACTGTTTTTCTGTGAAAAGCACAAGCATTTTTCTGCCATTTTTGTAATTTGAATGCAAAATAAAATTGGTGTGTGAGCCAGAAGTGAGACGGCCCATACTTGCTTCAATCCAAGAGGAAGTGCTCTCAGGATAGTAGGCTAACTGAAGTTGCAACATGTTAATTTGGTAGCACATATGAGATGCATAATTATGGTTGCTCAGCAGGCAGCATCTCTGTATTTATTAATTTTATTTTTGTTTAAAATTTAGGTAAGAGATGTTTAGGAATCAGTGTGGGTACGGTGGGCAGCACTGATGAGAAGGCACCTCGTTGTCAAGCAGAATTCACAATTCACAAGGCAGACTGATGGCAGCCTGCACTGGTACAAACCATATGACTTCAGGTTACAGAAACCTAAAGAGAAATAGAGGTTGAGACAAGGGTAAAAATTTTGAGTGACCAACAGAAATAAAGACAATGCCAGGGAGAAGTGCTAAAAACTGATTGATTTGGAAAGCCGCCAATCTCCACCCTCCCACCCCCACCCTCAATTATACATAGAAATGTCAGAAAGCCAGCATGACAACACAAACTTACTCATCCATTTTCAGATAACAGAGGGCACGGTTTGCATAGAAAATAGCATCATAAGGGAAACACTTAATGGCTCGGCTGTAGCATCTGATAGCTTCATTCCACTTTTGCTTCTTTACGAAATTATTTCCCTAGAACAGATGTAGAATTAACTGGTTATCAACTTAACAGAACACATCCCATTGTGTTAAAACTTAGTAAATGAAAAAAGATAAATCATCAGTCAAAACACAACTTATATTCTCTTTCATACACATTTAAAATTAACTCATTCCAACATCAGGCTATTATACAAGGCAAACAGCAAGTATAATGTAATGATATATCAACACACAGTACTTATATCATGTTCTTTTGTGGGATCCCACATCACAATTATCACTGCAATAAAAATGTAATAGTAAAAAGTCTATTACTAAGATAAAAACCTTTAAAAATATAATCAGTGCCTCTGCCATAAATTTTAACATTTTTAATCATTCTTTTTACATGTTACTAATAAATGAAATGTGATAAAAGAACTTAACAATCTCATTCAGTAACAGTACTCATATCTTCTCAGACTACATGATAAAAACAGATCCTCATAAAATCTCTGCTTGGGCTATGTTCAGAATTGGCTAACAAGATGCAGCTAATACAAATTTTCACATTTTACCATTTTAGAAAATGTCTTCTGGAGCAGTTTCCAAAATTTCACTTCTGAATTCATAATCAAAATTTTACAATCACAGCTACAACAGCATCACATGATCTCCCATTTCATTCTTCATTTATACATATCTTAGTAGAAAATTTTAGGTGTCTATGTTAAACTGAGATTTGAATCTATAAATGTACCATTTCCTTTTCATAGATTGCCTCTTCCCTAAACCATTTTTCCTCCGTATCACTGATTATGTCATCACCACCTTCCTCAGATTCTTGATGTCTTCCACCCTCAAGGTCTTCACATGCCTTATCCTTTAAAATAATAAAATATATATATATACATCATCAGTGAGAATATTATGTGTATAGAAACATTCTATCAGCTGCTACTGACTATAAAAACTGCCAGGCTGTTTTGTAAATATTTAATATAACAATACCTTAATACCTCAAGTAACACGTATAAAGTTAGGAACAGGAAATATGGTGCATGGTTGGGCAATTTTTTACTGTATGCAGGATTTATCCCATCACTACAAAATATTACAAAATTTTGTGTTTCTGGGGAAGTACCTCACATGTCAATAAGAACAGATTTGCCCTTGGGAGTGGCATTATAACAGTAACAGCTTCACAAGTTGATAATGGTTGTCACATTCATAGGTTAGTTAACGCCTTTGTTGTAGGTGAGGGTTGTTCTGTTCTATATTTAGTAGACAGTGTTAAGGCAGAATATGAATCATGATGATGTATAGCTGGGTATTTGGAAAACAAAGAACACAATCACAAAACCTATAAGAAACAGCTGCTTTTGAATTAGAAGTGAACACCCAGTGTCCAGGCTTTTCTATTATCATTCAGACACCTCTCCAAACAGACATATCAACTGCCTAGGTACAAGGCCTGTTCAACAAATATCCAGACTGATGTTGTGAAACCAACAATACTATCCTTACCTTGATGACAGACTAATCCCCTTCAAGGTGGGCTCCTTCTGCTTGCACACTCTTACTCCAGTGACTCTTCCACTGCTGTAAGTACCTGTCATATTGTTTTGGGGACCTCTAGACATTGTTGCATTTCATTAAGTTTGATCCTTTCCACATCTGCAAATCATTTACCTTCGAAGGCCATCTTAATTAAAAGTAACAGAATGTCCCATAAGGGGATGTCTGGGAAGTACAGGGGTTGATGCAAATGTGGAATTTGGTATTTGGCTAAAAACTACAGGACAAGTTGGGCCAATTATGCCAGGGTTACATTATGACAAAGTTACCAAACATGAAACTGCCATTTTCTGTCATATATGAAAACTACACCATACAGTTGCATTAATACTTTTAAATAAGAATGTTGGTTTATATTTTGACCTTTTGGAGTGTACTCATGGTGCACACCTCCTTGATAGACAAAAAGTGATAAACATTACTTATGTCTTGCATTGAACTTGGCAGGTTTTCTTGCACTGTGGTAATGAGGATGTTTTCTATTGTGATGAGTTGTTCAATTTTGGGGTCATAAACATACATCCATGTTTCATCACCAGTTACAGTGTTTTATAAATTAATGTCCTTCTGCACATCCAAGCAAATCAGAGGTTCCAGACAGGTGGTGCTCCTTCTTCACTGCTGTCGGCAGCCATGGGATGAACTGACACATTTATTGGCCAATATCTATTTACTGCAATAAGTCAAAAGAATCTCCTGGTTCCTCAGCTATTACTCTAATGGTCAGTCTTCAATCTGCTTTCGCCAGTACTATCACTTAAATTTTGCTAGTTGAAGGGCATCCTGAATACTCATCTCTTTTTATGGATGTGTGCCCATCTTTAAGGTGGTGGAACCACTCAAAAATTTGTGTAGAGATCATGACCTCCTCTCAAAAGACAGTATTAATATACACCTCAGTTCCTGTCTTCTCAAGTTTTGTGCATAATTTGATACATGCATGCCATTCCCCACTCTCGAACATAATGTATATGACACATAACACAAACACTACAGTTTACTTGTGATGACTGCATCACACTGAATGGTTTCAGTGAGGTCTCACTCATTGAGGACATGCAAGAACATGTCTAGACATAATAGGAAGAGTCCTGTGATATCAGAGAAATTATCTCATCTAGACACTCTGATCAGGCCTCAAATAAGAAATGTGTTGTACATACAGAACACACCAGCTAGAAAGCATGGTGATTGCACAAGTCAGAGCAGCACTTTTTTTAAGATCCACATATTTCCTTTAAATCAATAACCTTTGTACACCTGTAGTACAAGAAGAACACATTTTTATAGATGCCTACTACTATTATTAAAGGCATTTTCAAGTAACAAAAGATCAGCCTGGCAGCATCATGTATGTTTAGTAGAACTTGCTTCATTGGCAAGAGAAGAGGTAATAACTAAGTGCAATATAAAACTGACCACATTGAATTTGTCCCAAGAGGCATAATCATAGCCAGAAAACCTGGCTGGCCTTTGATTCTCTGCATCACCTCTACTTTTCTGGTCTTGAGATAGTCTTTTTATTTTGCTGCGAACAGGTGGAAGTGCCTGAAGAAGAAACATTTACAGAAAGGAAGTGTTATGGAACTGCTGTAAAACATTCTATTAACACTTCACAAAGCCATTATATACAGCTGGTCTTTGTAATCTATGCCACATACAGTCAGTCACAAAACATCTGATGATGTTATAAAAGAGAAGAGATCATTTTCAACAATGCCACTGTAGTTAAAATTCCTACAACAAGCTTCGTTACTGAACATTTAACATCACAATGAAGGTGGTGAGAAAATTTGCCACCCCAGCCGGAAACTTAGCTTCAGTCATAAATGTTAAGTACCAGTAGCCATATCACTGAATGAGCTCACACATATCAGTCAAAATCTACTCTAACACAGAAAAGTTTTGGTTACTACTATCTGTTAGGGGCCTACATAAATGCAGTTAGATGTTCATGATGTTCGCACCAGCACAGGATGCACAATTCTCATTGTCTTATAGATGGAGTTGATGTACATGGTTTTCATTACATGATGACACATAAGCCTGCCAGAAGTTTATCTCTGGATGAGCTCAGCTCAGCAGCAAAGAAACGCTCATAAGTTTTGCTATTCCTGGGTTGATTCTTACACACACACACACCAACAAAGAGGTACTAATGCAATAAAGCTTCAAATTCAGTAATTATATTTTTCACTTCATTATTAAAACTACGAAACTTTCATAAACATGTGTTTAATTTTAAGCAAAATACCTAACTGGTTTACTGCTGTTGCAGACCACCTTAAATTTCAGAATCATCTGTTTCACACGTATATGATTTTGGTTTCAGACACCTGAACCATATGAATAAAACATGTGAGCAAGGAATATGTGAGAATAGAGGGATGGAGACTAGTACAACAGAGATTAACAAAAGGAGATATGGGGTGAAAGATAAATATATGAAAGAAGTGATATTCCCCAAAATACTTAACCTACATACGTGCTCAACATGAGACAAGAGAATATAGCTTATATAACAAATCCAAAGATCTGTTGAATATTTAACATTGTCCATATACCATGCAACAGATTGACTATGCAGTACTTAATCCAACAAACTGCATAAGTAACAATAAATAACCATTTGTTATTCCGCGATGCTACTCCTGTATGTTCTGGCTCCTACTGGCCAACTTCAGGGAGGTCATTTATGAAGGAATACATTAACGACAAATGCTGTCAAAGATGTACATACACAAACTTCAAATCCAGTGTTGTATATCATCAAGAAATGTAAAAATACCTGTAATTACTCTACATTTTAAACATTTTTTGCAATATTTTAACTGATAACACTTTATTTTAAATACATACATGCACAACTTTGACAGCATTTTTTATAACTGTGTTACTTTGCAAATGACCTCCTACACAGTGGCATGTAGAGGCCAAAGTATGTAGGACGAGCATCAGAGACTAACAAATGGTTATTGATGGTTACATGTGCAATTTGTGGGATTAAATACTGCATAGTTGTTGAATATTTCAACAGGTATTAACTATATGAAATTTTAGGCTTATGTGCAGAGCAGCTGAGGCTTCTGATCTTCTGAGATGCTGCATAGCATCAGTGTGTAGCTTGCTAATGACATTTTGGGACAGCAGATCAGGCCTATCTTCAAGCATTTTGGTCATCTAGTCCCTTGAAGAAGATAGTGATACAGTGGCCCCAGATGACAGTAAAATATGACCCACTGTCACTGTGCAACATCTAAGAAGACAAAAGACCTCAGGCATTATGTTGGCTTAGTTATATAGGCCAGTACATTTCAGTTATACATGCCAAAACATACAGCAGCACCTATTATGCATGAAAATATAAGAAATGTGCACACTTTCCACAGCATACAACTTACATTGTACAGCTTGGTAAATAATGATAAAAGGGTGTAGTTTCCAGTGTAACAAAAAGATCAGCTGCCAGATGGATAAAAACAGATAAAGCAGCTTAAGCAACCATCAAAAGAAGGCAGAACACTTCGTGAAACTTGATGACACTGAGTTCACCTCAGCAGAGGAACTGACACCACTCTGCCATAACAGTGGATAGGTTAAAAGGTTTTTACATTTCCCAAAAATCACCTGTAATTTTTCCAGTATTCAAGGACTACCATTTCCTTAAATTAAAACCCCATTAATGTGCAAAGTATCTTCAAAAGGTTCTCGGACTGTTTATATAAAACACAACATATGTACATTACATTTTATTAAATATTATCTCCTTTGCAATAGCTGCTACATTAATACAACACTTCCAATGATAATTCGATTCTCGCAGCATTCTACATATAATTCAGAAGAAATATGGGTTAACTGCCAGTACTTTTTGTGTATTTCCTCTCCTGATTCAAACTGATGTCTTATTACCTAACCTTTCATGTTTGGGCACAAGAAAATGTCTCCTGGAGAACGATCAAGGTCATAGGTCACAGAAACATCCGGACAGACAGTGCACTTGCATGGCAGCAATGCTGTGATGAAGCAACCAGCTGTGTTCCCACCAAGTTCTGGTCATTTCTTTCCCACTGCTTCTTGAAGTGGCCATAAAAAATTCAGGTATAATTGCTGATTCACTGTTTGAACTCATAATCACCAAACTTTGACAGCTGGAGAAAACAATGAGTATTGTAAACATATTCCAGCTGTTCTTCTGTCACATTATTTTCTGTCTTGGGGGAAGACCTTGACCATCACTATGAAAACGACTGCTTTCCTTCCTTAACAGTCTTCCTTGTTTCGGAACAAAATTTCACACACATGTGCCATTCCATTCACAACATTTTTAAGAATTTGTAGACCCGTTTTTAAATCAAATAACTGTCATCACTCTGCAATATAACACACAGGAGTGAATAGAAAACAGCAACAGGATCCAGACAGTCTATGAGGCCATGCTAATTATCATGTGGCCAACACAATTCTGATCAGGGTTTGCACGCACAATACAAGAACCTTTTGAAAAGACTCTATCATTAGTCTGAAGTAGTGGAAGCTTATTTGGCTGAATTAGTTTATTCCATGGACATGGCAAGAACACAATAATAGACAAAATGTTAACATATGCATCAGAAACTTGGGCACTAACAAAGAGAGACAGAAAGCAATTGAATATGTTTCAAAGGAAAGTGTATAGAAGAATTTTAGGCCCAGTATATGACAATGAAAAAGAAAATTGGAGGATATTAACCAATAAAGAAATTTATGCAAGAGTTAAAAAACCTACTATAATAGAGACAATAAGGTTAAAAAGATTACCTTGGTTTGGGCATGTACAGAGAATGGAAGAAAACAGAATTCCCAATAGAGTATTATAAATGAATCTGGGAACAACAAGATTGAGAGGTAGACCAAGAAACAGATGGCAAGATGAGGTGAAAGAGGATGGAAGAACAGTTGGCAGAGAAGGGTGGCAGGAAAAAGTACATAACAGTGAGGAATGGAAGAAGCTCCTGGGAACGGCAAGGAATCATCGCATTCTGCACATGCCATTGGAATGAATGAATGAATGAATGACCGTGGAAAAGAAAGTCACTGTCCAGGAATGTGGAAAAGAAATGATTCAAAATTATGCCAGATAAAATCAACAACAATTATACAAACCTGGCCACTTGAAGCAGCTGCCTCAAGTTCTGACTCTTTCCGCTTCATATCTGCTTCCCAGTTTTTTAAATCTTGCATATAATTCCTCAGATCCTCTGCATTATCACGGACCTGCTTCTGTAGCAATACTGGATCCATAACAGGGAAATCAGTTCTCTGAAAATTTTAATACTAGCATAAGATGTGTAATTATACATTTAATGATGAGTGGAACATGAAGAGACATTCCTCTTTAAAAACAGAAGTTTTAGGCAATTACATTCCTCTTTAAAAACAGAAGTTTTATCCAATGCTTTCAGAAACAGTTTGCAACAAAATATGCAATCACAAATTAGCAATAATTGTTCTGTGTATTTCACTACAGAATGTACTCTGTATAAAACAAATTATTACATATTTTATGCCAGGAAAATGTCATGTCCATGGCACAGTTTTTCATTCATTAACAATGCACCTTACAATGCATGGCCATCTTTACCACTATTCTAGAACAATCTTATAACATCACATACATCAGTCTGGTCATATTAAAATCAAACTACATGTCCCATTGTAACACAAATGAATTAGAAGTAGATATTATCTGTGGGCAATAATTAGAACTGCATGGCCCTTGAAAATGAAACCAATAAGTCATCCTGAAACATTGGTAGCAAACTACCAATGTATGCTGCATAACATCCCAGAAGAGTGAAGATCTCAACAAATAAACACTTGTCATTCTCACTACAAGCCTAATAGTTAATAATAAGATGCCGAAACAGAAAATTAGTACATGGGACTTATTCTATGAACCCAGTAAAAGAAATTTTTCAAATGGATTTGTTAATGATGAACCATGTAAATCTCAAAAATATGTATCATACATTTCTTCCCTGTGTATGGGACTTTTAAATACAGCCTTACAAAACTGATACATATCAATAAATTAAGGTCCTAACATTGTAACACTTCTAATCATACCACAAACAATGAAGAAATTTCTTGAAACACATGAGGTGTGCATAGGGAAATATGGCAGACATTATTATCATCTGCAACTCTAACGTACTACACACATATATTCACATTCCTGTCAGTTATAAAATTTGAGCATAAAATTAGAGTGTCAGTATACTACCTTGGCTAAAGGCTGGACAATCCAGAATTTGAATCCCAGTACAGGCAAGAGATTCTTCTCTACAACAACCAGACTGGTTTTGGGGTCTTCAAAACCTCCTATTCAATGAGTAACAGTGGCTCTTCCCACAGGTAATGCAGTCAAGACATAAGGCTGACTACTAACCTCTGTCTAGTGCTAGGAAGTAGACTGCTAGGAGTTACATTTTCATTCTCCTTATGTCTTCATTGTAAGTAAAGGGGCAACTTTACCTTTATCATCAATTGTAAAATTATATAAATGCCAGTTTTATCATATAGTGTATTTCAACAACTGATTCTAAGCTTATTGCAAGAGAGGACAGTTTAAGAGTTAAAGAAGCATGACTTACAGTAAATCAACTGTATTAATTAAGACTGAAATTATAAACTACCTAATATAACCCACAAGAAATAAACTGAACCCACCCCCACAAACACCAAAATTTTGTCTTACATTCTAAAGTTAAAAATCCGTAAGTCCCAACAAAATTTTTCCCATATGGGTTGCAAGTATAAGAATACACACGCTCTTTTAAAGTACAGTGTGCAACAGACATGTCACAGGTCAGCTGCGGTCACATGAGGCAATTATTGGCACAGATAACCAAATATTGTCAGAATAATGAAATGGAGACTTGAACGGTTTTAGACATCGTGTAATAAATGTCGGAGTCAAGGAATACAATGAGAATTTTGACATAAAAATCTCCTGTAAACTGTTCACATGGACGATCGATTAGCAGAATGGATGCTATACTTGATGAATCTTACGTAGGCAGGTTGCAAGAATCAGAACCGTTCGAGTGTGGTATCCTACACACCGCGCCTTGGTATTCGTGGTGCTGAACTTGAGAGGCTCTAGTATCACAGTCACTATGTTGAAGACAAAAACTTATGGAATGCAATGCGGTCGTGTCTGGTAAACACACATGTAGTGCCAACGTTTTAGAGGAACCTGCTGTCTGCACCATCATATCTACCTTGCTACTCGGCGTCACATCCCAGACGACTGCCTTACTTATCACGTGATCTTCAAAATTTATTTCATAAAATTTAATTGGAATGATGTAACACCCAACTTTAAGAATTAAAGAACAAGCAACGTCGAATTTACCACTTTCACTAGACACGAACAAGCATGAATGTATGTATGTAAACACGCAGTATAACGCAAAATTCCGAAGCAATAACCACACACTGGAAAGCAAAGTATAATCCACAGATCGTATAATCTGTGCAAGCTGCGAATTACTTCTTACGAGTGGTTTGTTTATTTACGTAACGTGTATCAGGGATGCCAACACCAAAGACGTAATTTGTGCTGTGGTAAGTGTGAGTGGTAGTTCATGACTTCGGGGTTTGTTGTGCTGACGTACACGTATTTTTACATACAAGTATTAAACATGCACGATTACCAGGCTGTATTTTACAATCACAGACCATATCGTGGGCGTGTTTTAGTTTGCTGGTGATATTTATCGCCGTGTGCTATGGTGTGAAGTTACATCGTGAAGTTTTGTAAGTACTGAGGTGTGTAAGTACAAAATGTTGACTTCGTATTTTTAAACTTCGCATGTTTATGCTACTTAGTGCATGTAAGACTCTTTTCCATGTATCATGCATGGAAATTACTTGATTGTTTATAATTTCATAAACCGTTATGTTGGCAAGATTTACACTTGTGAGGCTAGGTAACGTGTATTACAGTATATTACATATCAAAAGACATTTTTTTTAAAAATAATTTACAGTGTAATGAAGTATCTCTTCTGAAACCTTTTTCCCTTATAAAATATAACCTCATGCTCATATATTTGATAACATTTGTGCATACAAGTAAATAAAATGGCGGAAAGCGAGTGAACGTGTTCGGTTGCAATAACAAATAGATTAATTTCGCGATATGTATCGTACGAAATATAGTGTGATACAAAACATAAAGACTACGGTACAGAAATAAAAGATCTGGAATGTAATAATATAGCAGAAGCTATTAATACGATTGAAGAAGGATGTACTGCAAATGATACAAAGAAAAAGTTGGGTTAAGAAGCCAATATATATCTGAAAAATGAAGGTAAGCAAATAATTATAAAGTTTATTACGTGTTAATGTTTATTTATTAAATGGTTTTCCATTCACTTACATATAAAGTAGGTATTGGTAATATTATACAACATTTAAGTATTTTCGCAAAAAAAATTTAAGCTGTCCTTGTCATTCGTTTTTGTTGATTCTTAAAGGCAAAAGACGTAGTCAGTATGGAAGTTTTGTTTACGAACGAACAGCATGTATTGGTACCCATTGTTATCATTATTATAGGTAGCAACAATTGCTGATAAATCTAAATCATACTTGGACGGTTTGATTTCAGAAACACCAGATGAGGACGTTGACGAAACTGTATGTACCTTTTAAAAATACGTTAGCATTAATAAATATATTTTTGCTGCCATGGAATTGTTTCTGCCCATTGTAAAATGTTTTGCATGCCTCTCCTATTTCTCGTCCTCGATGAGCATGCTGTGCAGTTCTTTGAATTTCTGTAACTAGCATTTGCTGACTCTCCTCATGGGATCGCATTTCCAAATATTGATGTTCGCCTTCTTCAAGAGAATAAATTTCCCATTGAAGGTATGAGTATTTCCTTTTTCCTTTTAAAGGATTGATTAGTGTTCAAGCTGGTAAGAGTTATTGTTGTGACTGTGGTGGGAGAAAGGTTAATTGTTGTTACGAAAATCCAAAACAATTTGCTAAAATGCCAAAATTGTTTTCGACAATTCGGCTTGTGTGAGATAATCTGTAATTAAATATGTTTACCTCATGCATAATGTTGCAAAATTGTAGGGCTTCATACCATTGCAGCTCAATGGAAAGCATCATCAGCAAGCACAATGTAAGACACTGAAATGTTGGTGTTAGGCAACTTGCTATCATTAGGTACTTTTAAAATAGTCCTATTTATCAGACATCACCTCATTGCACTTTTGGCAAATACTCCAGTATTGCCAATTCAATCATTTGTCCCAGTATCAATATGTATGTATTTTATTATGTATCTACAAGGGCAAATAGAATGATACTGTTATAAGATTTGTAATTGAAGTGATGTGAACCACTATTATGTGGGCATGTACCTAGGTTATGTGGATATGCTTTCCATTCATGGCTCCAAAGGTGTTGTTGACATTGACTTTTCCTCACACTCCTCGGCTATATCTTTCAGTTCCTCTTTAGTTGTAGGTACCTCAAAAATAGAATAATTATTTGTAATTTATTATTTATAATTCCTAATAATCGTTATTAAAAATAATGAAATGTTTAACAATTTTGTCCTCTATTCATAGGTTTTGTATGTGGATGAAGTCACAGACTGTAGGACTACAAGTTCAAATGCAGCAACTACATCAACTGTCCCAATGTGGACCAATTCACAGGGACCAAAATGGAGAAACAAGAATACTGCAAACTATGATTATTATTGCAGGCTTCAAATACAATGGTACAAATGTCAGAACTGGCAAAATAAATATCAGAAAAAAGAAGATTCAATAGAAAATTTTGGAAAATTTGTTGCTGTTCAACTTTGTGATATTCTGATTGCAAGTAAAGATTATGTGTTCAGAAGAGCAAGAAGAAAAATACAGCAAGTTTTAATGGATGCAGGGGATGCAGTAGATTTGACATCTTCAGAATCTTCATGACCAAGTTCTCAGCTTGGATTCATGCCACTAGGATGAGGTTAAAAGTCTTCAGCCAGTTTCTTGGTTGAACAGTCATTCAGTAAAACTGTAATTTTTGAGCCATAAATTGTGTGATGTCAGAGGAAGCGCATTGCAGAATGTAGTTATGACAGGAAGATACCAATATGAGTCCTTAATTTTAAATAACCCTCCTTACAACTGTACACCAGTAATTAAAACTGTACTGAAAATAAATAAGTAATATAAATAATAATTTACTTACATTCAAAAACTTGCCTTTCATTGACTTGTAAATAACCTTACAGGTTTCAGGAATTATATTTGAAATAGTGCATTGCTGTATCTGGGTACTGAACTGCAAGCACTTTAAAAACGTTCTCCATTAGCCATGACACTGAAGTGTTAACATATGACAATCTTCCACGCTTCTAGGGTTTCTTAAATGAGTACTTTGTTTTGCAATAAAACTTGACACCTTTGATACCATAAAAAATGTATCATCCATTCGCAAGTACTTGATGTGATACTTCATATCTTCACAGTGTAATTCAATAAGGTTTGATGCGTCTATTTCGTATCATGTCTTCCAATCTAATCTTTAACCAAAGTACATTTATTTTTTTGTTTTTTCTTTAATATTAAAGGAGTTGTTATAATTCCACTGTATGTTGCAGCATAGTTATAGAACAGTTTGTGATCCATTTTCTTAGGACTTTGATTGAAGATTTAAGACTTCTACCATAAAGTAGATGAGAACTGCACTCTTCTGTGTTATTAGGCAGCGAGTAGTGGTAATCCTTTCCGATGTTTCAGGGCAACCTGTTGGTCCTGTCTTCAAGAACGCTTGAAGATAGGACTGATATGTTTTTCCAAAACATCGGTAGGAATTACCACTACTTGCTGTGTGATAACTCAGAAGAGTGCAGTTGTCAGCTTTGATGAAAACTTGGATATACTGTAATATATACACAATACTCTTTTTTATAATACATGTTTTATAAAATATTTGGTGATAATCTTTGACAAGGCCTAACATGCAGCATCCACTACTGACACATTAGTCAGAGCCGTCACATTCCAAGGCTTGAATAGACAGCTTTAGAAAACCACCCGGATAGAACGTTATAAGTGTTTCTGGCATGAGGAATTTGCCCTAATGTGTGCATTTTCTAATAGAGATTCACTGTGCAAGAGTTTGGGCTTTTATGAGGTATAGTTGAGATCTTTGATCAAGTGGGATGCTGTGCTGCATCCGAGAGTTATTGATGTTTTTTCACAGCATGTCGGTAACTACCCACTGTTGCTGCGCAAGACTTGATAGATTTACTAATTGTGTGCCTCACAGAAAACAGTTTGAAGGATGCAATGCCTAGAAACCAGTCAGAAGTTAAGAAAAACTAGGTAAGTGAACATTCATGGCAACATGGACTGGCTTTGTATTGAATTGAAAGTTTGTACATCAGGGAAAGCAAATGATTCTGTGTTTATTAAAAGTGGACATTTCAGTCACAAAATTATGTATGACAACTGATGCAGTGATTGTAATTCAGAAATATCAGGGTAGGAAGATTGTGGTTGTAATAAGATGACTGAAACAGAATATTTAGTGCATCTTCCTCAGCATCCATGCATTCAAGTTCTATCAACATGACTTCTTGCATCTGTTGTTTTATCATCTGTCATATTCGTACTTATTTGTCTGCTAGTCATATGTGGTATTAAAAACATTTATTTTTGATACTTTCACCACTTCAGCAATACAGTGATAGTGTGACTTTTTGGCTTTAATTGCCTTGGTCTACACAGTTAGGTCTGATGGCAGCTCAGCAATTTCAGCCATACCTTGTGAGTTGCAGTCCCTGTTTAAGTAAGACACATTGTAACATGCCTCTTTTACTTGTTTCAGGTACTTAAAACTGGCAGCACTTTTAAAACTACTAGGTACAGCTATGGAATGGGTGATGCAATAGTGTCAAACTTTGTCACCCAAGGTAGTTCCTGCTACATGGAAATGTATGCACAGATTTATATGCAAGAACCTACTCTTCAGATGTGTGAAACAATTACATCTGAATTTGAAAGAAGGGAAAAGGAAGTAACAAAGAAAGGCAGTTTAGGCAGCATTACTGCTAGTATTATTCTTGCCATTGATATGAGACCAAGAATAATGTTACTAAATACACTCAAAGGAGCTGCAGGTGGCAAAAACATAATAAAGAAATGTAAAAGTAATGGGTCTTTATTCTTGAATTGCTGATAGAAATTTTTGTTGTGTTAATGGCCATCATTGATGCGGATTATAAATAACTGCAATTGACATTGGTTGCATGGACAGATTCTGCAACTGAAGTATTTTTTCAAACAGTGTTTCAGCAAAAACAATGCCTAATCACACATTGCAACTTTCAGTACCAAAACTACATGGTCAAGAAGAACCAGTACCATGTTTTTATTGCTGATGAAGCAGTGCCACTTATTAAAAATTTAATGCATCCACATTCCAGGAAGAAATCTGGTAGCTATGTAAATAAAATTTTCAGCTCTGTCACAAATTCAACATAATAGGTAAATGTGAATTTGGCATTTTGACTTCTTGATTCTAGTGTTCAGGCAGCCAGTTGAGATTAAGATTGACATTGGTGATGGAGTAGTAGAGACAAGACGTGTAATTCACAATTATGCGAAGACACACACTAAGTTAAGAAAAATCACAGTAGAGTCATGCAAGAAATTGGTGGACAGCCATTTTGATCCATTACATGGAAGTTTATGTACAGTCACCACTGATGCTTTATCACTGATGGAATGTTTCATGTACCACTTCAACTCGACTGGATGTGTGCCCGGGCAGGAAGAGGCAATTCTGCATGAAAAATACTTTATTGTACAGTGAATAGTACTTCATGTAAACATGACCACATTTTTACAATATTTAAGAAAATAAATATGTTTCTTTCCACAGCTTCATTTCCATTTTTCACTCTTATGTATAATATATCAAAAAGACTTCTGAGGCGAAATTGCGACATATCAAGGAATTTAATGTTCATTCGTGTATAGTATCATGTACTGGCTTTTAGTTGAGTTCCATCCTATATATCTCTTATCTTGTGTTTTCGCAGCATACTTTATGCATCCTCATTCATTCATAACAGTTGAATCCCACCAGCTGTGTGCATGGTTGGCTTAATTTTTGTGTTACTTTTTCATTATTTATTCTGTCAATAAGTATTTCTGTCAGTGCACTATAACCAGGGATTATGTGTGAAAGTTTGCATCCATGTGCCAAGCAGCAACAAAGAAGTGAGCCTTACACACAACTTCATGCTGCCCAACATGAGTCTTTGCCTGGGCAGTGACATACGATTTCACATATATAAAATACTTGTTGTGTCCTGTACTATGTTGCCCACATTACCTGTGTCCCTGTGCACGTAGCCTTATTCAATAACTTAATGTAACTGTTGAATGAATTGTTCCATAATTTCTTTTTCGGTCTTAGGGTCACATTCCCAAGCTACCTGAAGGAAAGATACCACTCATAAGATCTTGCATATGTGGAAATGTAATATTAATATGGATCTCAAATAGGATGGTGGGGCACTGAGTGCATTGGACTGGCTTCTTCCTCTTTTGACATGGGGCTAAACATTACCTTAGTAGGAAGCTGTTTGAATCACATTGCCATCCTGATTGAGGTGTGTTGTGTTTTTCCTTAGTCCTTGTGGGGAGTACAGTATGGCATCAATATCTTTAAAACTGCCATGACCACTCCTTGTTTTGAATTTAGTCTACATTTTGTTGAATTAACTCCATCAGGAAAATAGAATAACAAATGGCTTTCTTTCCTCCCATCAGTCAGAACCAAACATTGAGGGGTTAGTGTAGGTCACTGTATTAAAAATTCAGGGATTTCATCTGCATTACCTATTTGTCCTAAGAGGTAATGATGTTTTCATCACAAATTGTATATTGCTGGTATGCTATTAATTTTTCAAGGTACTTTGTAAGAAGCTTTCATGTTGATGTAGTTCTGCAATATATCTTACTGCTCAGTCATTTCTAGTTTTGAAATCTTGTTACAGAATCTTCAGAGATATAGTAACCTTTATTTTCTTCACTCATTTTTTCTCTTTGGTAACAGGAAGGCACTTTTATGTTTTTGCAGCGCAAATGCCAGAATATGTTTAGTCATTGGCATTAAAGTTCCGTGCATGGGCCAGTAAAATTCTTTTCATGTTGAATTTTCTGCATTTGATATAGTCTGATTTGTTTTCTGCAGAGTTATATATTCTGTCCATGCTATGTTATTTCCATGCCACAGCAAAGTTGATTTCTTCTACATTTTTAATTACCATTAATTTAAAATCATCATCATAACAGGTACTTATTGATTTTACTACATTTGGTGCTGTTGTCCCTTCCTTTGCAACAAGGTGATTCATGATTATTACAGAATACTTTAGCAATCTATCACTTTTTAATCTGATGTGAAATGAGCTTTGGACATATCAGTAATGGAATCAGAACTATAAAATTAGGTATGGAATTACTATAGCAGCTATGTGATGTTCTGCAGTTACCTATCTGTGGCAGATGCAGCAACATTTTGACTTGCTGAGGAACATTTTGAACTTGTTGAACAATTATAAGGCAACCCTCATTTTCAGATGAGGAATTCAGGAAAAATTCTCACCTTATATTCATTCATCCTACCTTTGTGTTGGACATTACATAATCTCTGCAGCTGGATTCAGTCTGTGAATAATCTGTAATTTGTCCAGTTAGTACAGTATCTCTTTGAAGGACACCACTACCAACAACATTTCTGGGAGTCTGGGTGCAGTGTAGAAGTTGAATCAACTTGTCAGATAACCCATAGTACATTACGATACTTCTTGCCTTCCTTTGCTTTTGCTTTTGCTAATTTTACTTTCTTACATTCTATCTTTTTGATGAAAATAAGATAGTGTGTTGAAGAACACTGTGTTCTAGGAGGTAGTACTCAGAAGGCTTAAAGAAATATCTTTTTATTTTGGAGCAAAATGCTGCCTCTGTCTTGAGAGAGAAGACACTCTCGCATGATATATTGACAAATTTAATTATATGTGCTGTTATATTAGGTGAAGGCTTATAAAGTTTGGTATCTCAGGTACAACCCCGCCCCCCCCCCCCCACCTCTGTTACAGTGCCTGTTTTTCCTGAAGGACACCAGAATATCACATGTGCCTATAAGAGAGGCATATAACTGTAGCCATATGAGATATGTATTTTGATGAAAAAGGACTGCTTAAAGAAGCAAAAACAACTAGTTTTTTTTTAAATATATTTTATTTCTTAAATACTAGAGCTGCCATATGTGTATAAAATAAAATGTATATTAGCATTGTTTTCAATTACCCTTTTTCATAGTGTGGAAATAGATGGGGAAGAAGAAGGTGAGCATGTATCACGGGCTTCCTATAATCAATCTAGAGGCATAAACAATCATAATGTGTATGTAAGAAGAAATGGATTAAAACATGTTACTTTTGACATTTTTTTATTACATTGGTGTTTGATTAGTAAAATGTCACCTTCTTCAATACCAAGAACTTCCTTTGAATTATCAACCCTTCTTGGATATTTTTAATCTTAATATGCACTGTTTATTAATATGAAGGGAGCAACATAAAATAGAAAAAGAAATTATGCCATTGTGTAGGAAGTATGTTTAAATGTGTAAATAAATTAAGCTAGACACTAATGCTTTAGTTCTCATACATGTGCAGATAAATAATGTGCTCTCTTTGATAGTGTCATCATGTTTGAGCTGTGATGACTTATATTCTGTTAGATAAATCTGCTGTTTGGTTGCTTCTATGTATGACTCTTGCAAGTGTATAATCAGAGTTATCGAGTTATAACAGAGGAAACAAGTTAATAAAGTTGACAATAATAAAATCTTGCAACAAAATTTCTTTCTTTAAAATAACACTACATTATAAAATACTTCTATTCACACAACCCGTACTTTTCTTCGAGACTCATAAAAAAGTTTCAAATAAATTAAACATACCTATCATATACTGTACATGAAAAAAAAAAACAAATTATTAGTAACAATGCAGACAATAAGTATAGTCAATCATACACACAAACAAATGAAACAATTACAATTATTTCAGGCACAACATTAAATAAAAGATAATACAGTAGAACAGGGAACTAAATCAGATCACATAACTGGACTGTGCAACACATTCCTGCACAATTAACACATCATACGAAGTTATGCATGAATAAATTGTGTCATTTGAACACGTACAATAGTCCAGTCATGGAAGGGTTCTTATATTTTCATTCTGGTATTTTAGAATACTGACATTGGAATGGTAGCTTGAAATTTGAATTATGTACTATGTGTGCAATCTGAATTCCGCTTTTAGGGTTTTGACTTATTTTTTTCATTTACACAATATTACTTGTAACTTAAAAGATGATTTTTGAAACATAAGTTACATCAATAATGCATAATGCTTTCCTCACATTTATGGTAAATTTAATATACAGTGTTTTTTTTTTTCTTATTTTCCTTGTAGAATTATAACATATACTTAGAAGTAGGACTCTGAAACCAAGGTAGTCTGGATTTAATTTACAAATACATAAATGAACATCTTGTTCATAAGTGAAGAAATAATTTAATTATTATATTTTAAGTTGCGAGACATTTGCATTTGTTAAGTCATTTATTTTAAGTGCAAACATGCACATTTGTTCCATGAAAACATGAAAACTGATGTCCTATGAAATTAATAAATTAATACTTTTAAATAATAAAAACAAGCACTCTCATGTTCTGATGAAAGTATTCATGAATAAAGTCTCTCTCAAATTTTTGTATCAGATGCAGCGATGTAATGATAATATCATACTTATACAAATTATTCTTATTCTTTGTCATCTTCTTCTCCCCCTTCCTCCCTCTGCAAGACTAGAATAAAGTGGTGTAAGTTCCTGGATGCAGGTCCTACTTGTCCATTGTCATTTTGTGATTCATATTCACAACTTTCATTGACTGGATTGTCTTCTGTCTTACTTCTTGCCAACATACTCAACCATTTGGTTGAATTTTTGTTCTTCCTCTTTTAAGAGTAGTGCCTCAAGACAGCCCTTGAAGTATTCACTGCTGAAGCATTTAGATCTGAAATGAACATTACAGTGTTAGATAGTCATGAAAATATTACTGTAAAAGGCATAGGGGATATGTAAACACTCGATGTGCAGGACTGTAATGGCAATCAAAAATCCATTTTGCCATGAAAAATTGAACGACAGGAGTACAAATATAAAAATTAATCTCCCTCAAAAAAAGCTAGTGTAAGGTAAAAAGTAAAAATAAAAAATTCATATCCAAAAAACTTCAGCATGCAAGTGTACAGGAAAAATAAAACTTAAATAGCTTGCATTTAAACTTGTATATTTAATTGAGTTTGAAGAGTCTAAATTATTTTTAAAAGGTAGTAAGAATATTGTTTATTGCAAAGTAAAAAAATATGTAAAACTTGTATGTTTTATCACTTTAAAATGTTAGTAACAAATTTTTATAGTCACATTAGTAATATATACTTGACAATTTTTTTTATTAAACAGTTGAAACGGGAAGGAATACTAGTAAAATTATAAATAAATAAATTAGTTAAATAAACGAATTATAAATTTCATTCAATGTTAAAGGTTATTTACTGTGGCATAGTTACAATAACATCGTAAAAGTAAATAAATAAAATAAAATGAATCCAAAGATTGTTAAAAAGAAAAATAAATAAGAAACAAAAACCAAACAAAGGTACCTAAACCCCCGGTTCTGCCCCATGTAATTGTTTTATCCACGTCTGATATTTTTCCATCTCATCTTGAAGAAGAAGCACATCCAGGCAGCCCTTGAAGTAATCTGTTGTGAAACAGTTTTTCCTGGAAACAAGCAAAACACCTATGAGCATTATGTGACTTTTACATGTGCAACCTTGTACTGCAGTTTAGAGTATGGGTCACAAAATACCCGAATGCGTTCATTGCAATGTTTCATTTCTTACTTGTCTTTATGTTTGTTTGTTGAAGGTATGAACCAGTTGTTGACAGGGGTAGCAGCAGTGTTGAGTAGCATATAGTAATTTTTTTTTTTTGTATTTCATTCAATGTACATGCCATCTAAAACTGGTTACAATAAAAGTGGAAGGCTCAAGTTACATTCACATTTTGTGTCAGGGCTCCACTTTCCCACTTTTAGAAATTAAATAAAATTTGACTTGAGCTTCACTTCAGTTGAAATTATAATGGTTTGTTGCAAACTTAAGAAAAATTCACACATCTTCTCTTCATGTAGAGCTTCCATATAAAATTTAATCAGTTTCCATTGGATGGTTTCCCCACTGAAGCCGAAACATATGGACAGACAGGCAACTTACTTCTCTGTATTCACTTTCTTTATGAGTAGGTGTAAAGAACGGACCAATATAACGCGTTGCCATCCAGAAAAAAAAATATAATTCCTACATATATCAAAGAATCAGGTTGGAAACATTAATGACAAGAAACACAAGAAGGCTATTGACTTATTGTCTTTCTCTGTTTCCTGTGTTTGGAGCTGATTCCTTTGGTGGTACTTGCTCCTTTTGGTAGAGTTGACATTTATTTTAGGAAAATGCTTTGTTGATAAATGTGTAACGTCAGATGAACTCTGCTGTTGTCACAGTATAAATCACTGCATTGGATTTTTAGAGCCTTGCTGCCTATAGGTTTTCTGTACCTCATTGTTAGTGTCCTTAGTTTTTATGTGGTCCATATCATTGGCTACTTCCTCTCAGCGTCCTTACCGCATCGAACTTTGCTTACTCTAAGGCGGCTGCGCCTGTGCTGTCGCAGAGATGTGGATGTTTTATTTTCTGTACTTTCAGTCCTTAGACCCAGTGGGAATACCACTGGAACATAGCTTTTTCTCCTGTACAGTGCATATGCTAACTACCGATCGTACAATAAGTGTAGATTCAGACGGAAGTTTCCTGATGTGTGGGTTCGCCACACGTCGCTAACTACCGAATACGTGAAAAGATCGAACAAAATTCCATTCTAGAAAGGAAGGGAGGACGCAGAAGACACGTACTGCGGTACGAAATTATTACTAGATTGGAAACGTCTCCAAAAAAAATCACTGATTGGACTTGCACAGCAAACAAGACCGTCTGCTTCGTCACTACGAAATGCAATACAACTGTTGCATGGGAAACCATATGATATGACCGTGGCTCAGAAATTGTACAGCACAGATAAGTGAATTTTGTGAAGTGGTACCATAGTACAGTGCATAATGTCTACAGAGTGTCTTTGCTGACAGAACATTAAGCAAGGGATTTCGCCTCTTCTTTCGCCAGGTATGAAACTTAGCGAAATGTGGGGCATGTCAAAGATGCAGTTTGTGGTAATAATGCTCACACTGAAGACGAGTTGAAAGAAAGCGTTCGGAATGAAGTGCTTTCAGTGTCACTAGCAGAATTTCGACGTGCAGTGAACAGTGTACGTATTTGTTACGTTTGACACGTGTCGGCAAGCCGAACCATATCCACCGCCTTCTTTAAATGTAATAAGTGAAACCTAATATTAACTGCAGTGGAATGAACCAAAACTTCCCAAGCGCCTAATTTCGTTATGGCCAGAAAAGCTTAATATTTAAGTGCAATATAGTGATATAAATACACAAAAGTTATGGGCTCCAAACCGCGGCATTTGTTGGAGGCGAGCGCTGAGAGATCTGCCGTCACGCGAAACGGTCCGTGTGTTGACCAACCACATGGGCCAGATTAAACTAAGGACCCCGTAATTATGAGAGATGATTTATTCCAGTTGTATGTTCAATTCACATTAAAGTGCTTTTAGCGGACTAATCCTTAATTTTGTCACTGACACATTCTAAGTGAGTGCAATGGATATAGTCTTCGAACTGAAGGTTAGGAAAGTTTCTTTTGGGAAGTTAAAGCCGTTCTGTTATCAATTCGCGCGAGAAGTATAGCATGTTGATTCTCCATACTATTTACTGTTGTACAGGGATGCGTCTTATAGTTTACAAAACTAAAATGTGACACTTATTCTGAAGTAGGCTATCAACTTTTTCACTGGGCTATTTCAACTTTCAGCCTAGGAAAGCTGAAACTGTATAACAGAAAGAATATGCGTGTTACTTGATAGGTCTGCGTGAAGAAATCTGACAACTGATTGAAACATACTAGTTACCCAGAGAAAGACCATTTCTTAGATATCTTACACTGTGCTGCAGTTTGTTTTCTTCGAGGATAAGTTATGCAATACCGAAGAATGTCAGGCCTGTAGTACTTAGCCCAGTTTGGTTCTAGAGTCAGTAATAATCGATTATTGCATTTTTTCCGGTTTTTGAACGCTTGAGAAATAAAATATTATTTACTGGTGTCACTTATAATTTGTCATAAGTATGGGTAAGGTAGATACTGAACTACAATTTTGATCTTACCGAACTGAAGCTCATTGCATTTCCGTCTATTAATGTGCCCAAATATATCCATGTGATTACACTTTAATGATGTGTAGGCCTACATTAAATACATATTTAACGACAAGACCTTTTGATAGTACATTTAAGAGTTTATAATGTAAACAAATTTTAAACTGTAGCTTAAACAAATTTTAAACTGTAGCTCATGTTCTGTGCCGTTTTAAACAAAAGCGGTGGGCGGATGCACCATTCACCAATTTCACAGTTTAAAGGCCATAACACTTGTGGCACAGTTATTGTTATTTGAATAAACGAGTTTACTTTTTTATTGAACTGAGTTGTGAGTAGAGGGAACAAGAGCACACACACTGTTGTAACGGGAACTGAAACACTGAAAATGCCTGAAATACGAACTGAAGAATGGACCTGCATACCTGCAGAGGGAATGGAGCTGAGGTTCTCGGAAGAGGTTGTAACAGTCTTCACAGATTCTGTCCAGCCTCGCGAAGATGCTCTTGTCGTAGACACCTTTGCACTGGATTTCAAAGAAGGAACGCTTGTTAAGTGAATGTCCGAGAACCAACCCCGACGTAGAACCTGCTAATAAACTCGTGATGATCATGCTGACGAACAGAGAGCACGCCAACACCCTGGTTAATCGTAGCTGTTGCATCTGGAACAAGAAGCCAAATGTTCGTTTGACTCTTCGTTTTCGAGGCTGATAGGTAACAAAAGTGCGTGAGTTTAAAATCAGTATTACAAAGCGATCGTGTGGTGCATTTGAATTAGGGTCTAAAAGACTTGCATGTACACAGTCGCGACTGTGTTAACGCGATATTCTGAATAACTTCCTGCTTCATAAATAAGCTGTTATTTTAATTTAAATTTACAGAGGACATCCCGTTTTGTTATTGAACTTTAAAAAAAGTTGGATTTCAGTCAAACACAACTACGTCATTTAGAAAAATGGCGACATGTTTCAATCGTAGAGAAGTCATCAGGCCATTTTAGAATTTTTGTAATGATGGCCTGATGATGGTCTCGTAGACGGAAACATACAGTCATTTTTCTAAATAAAACAACGTAGCAGTGTTTGAAATCTAACGGTTTGTTTTAATAAGCACTTATATTACTCCGGGAGGTTATATGACCGTGCACATTTCCCGTGCATTTTGTGATGAGAATTATTTATCCTATGACGATAAAATTTGAAGCCATACTATTTCATGTTACACGATATCTGTTATTTGGTTGCCACATTCTTTTTGGTTAAAATTTTAATGATTTGTTTGGTGCTACGTATTTCGAAGGTTGTTTTAAAGATAAGGAATTGACGACAGCATGTAACGTAATTGGTTCTAAAGGTTTGTTATAACATGTGCCACTGGACCCAATCTTGAGCCACTTGAATCTAATATACACAATCGCTTCCTACATTCGTGGCATGTTGGCCTTGTTAATTGCCGGTAACTATTTCCATGTGGCACGTCCTATTCTAATTTTATCTACAGATATCATAGAAATATCTAATAATCATTGTCATTATTGTCATCGTCGTCATCATCATCATCATCATCATCACCACTACTGCCACTGTCATTAGCGAAATGAAGAAGACTTTAAGAAAATGTTAAATAATGAAGAATTGGTTCTCTTACTCTAAGGCTCCCCTATCATTAAGTAATACTTACTGGTTCAAATTGACTGGCGTATTAACACAATGACTAATATGACAGTGATTCTTAATGCTAACACGCTTACCCTGCCCATGCCCGTAAGAGACAAAGAGGGTGGGATACTGATGTCTCTACTCGATGACAGCCATGTACATCACTTGGTAGCCAAGCAAGTATTTGCTGACTTGAAAAGATGACCCCACGTACAGGGAGACCTCACTTCAAATGCGAAAGTCCTTTAGTCCACGAGGAGAGGGAGCGAGTGAACTTCTTTGCCCCGTATGCCACACTCTGTAAACTGTATGCTTCTGACGTTTCTAATTTATATCGTAAGGGGGTTCCGCTCGATCGCAACACAGTCGTACATTCATTCAATTGAAGCATACTTATGAGCCCAAGGTTATAGTCCCTGTTAGGAGAGTCTGTGTTGCGAACGAATATACGGTGAGGCCATTTATATGTGTCTGCCTGCCAAAATTTATGCAACGAGAAACAAAGCATTTTTAAAATGGGGACTCTCAGAATATGTGTTTAAAAACGCTTGATCTGTTGTTAGTTGTAGTGGGCACGAAACAGTGTTGCATATTTTATAAACGTCGTATGCAAATAAGTTACGTCCATTACAAACACCACACGGATCAAAAAGGACTAAAGTCCGTGTCAGGAGAAAGATATAATCTCTTGCACACAGCGTCAAAACCGGCTCTGGGGCCCACCCAGCCTCCCATTCAATGGGTACGAGCACTACTTTCCCGGGGTTGTGACCCTGACCATTTCCTAGTGCCAAGGATAAGAATCTGGAGCCATGCTTGCACTGTTCATGTTCCATCCTGGCGTGGTGCTTAACTTTAGAACCTTTAGTTTTATTGGGTTCGAGTCAAGGGAGCCGAGTGCTCTGATAAGCTGTTGAAGAACATCTGTGTATTTGTTGTATCTGTCATTTAGACATTATACCAACACTGTGTTGCGTGAAGTTAGTCATTCGCTAAGTATCACATTCAGGTTAGCTGACCATTAAGGCTTTGAAACAGCTCGGAAACCATTGCAGACTATCGAGGTTCGCTAGTATCGTTTCATGATAGCACTAATAATGGTTCCGGAATGAGTGATAAACCAACGGAAATTCCTAATAACACGAGGCCGGCAGTTCACCTTGAGACTACTGAGTAAGTCTAACTTAATAATGGACCTTATTAATGAAGTTCTGAGAAACGCGTTTTTTCGTCAGTTAACAGTGGCAGTCTTTTCTCAGCCTTCCTAAGCGTATAGCTAGAGTTTCGGTCCGCACTCGACGTACTGCTGGTGTTGGGGGGAGGAAGGGGGGTTCTTGCGGTAGGGTTTTTATGGTACTTTCGAGTGAGTCCTTTTTTGTTACCGCAACAAGTCAAGGGCGAACAATAAGACACCTATATTCTACTCCAAAACTGGGGTTGAGGGGGTGGGGAATTTTGTGTTCAGATATTTGCGGCACTAGGGAACAAAACAGGGTTTATTTCTAGTAATAATTGAAGCGTAATGGTGGTAGATGGAAGACCTTATTATCTCTGATTTGTTTTAACAATTTTCATATCAGCCAGCCACCAATGTAGAGGGAAAAGGATGGCTGATTGGTCGTTTGCTCGTTGCAAAGCCGACGACAGCCTCCGCGGGCTAAGAATCCTGTGCTGTCACCACAGTGGCCCGGATTCGATCCTAGGACAGTGTGGGATTTGTGGTAGATAAGAGTGGCACTGGGACAGGGTTTTTTTTGTCCGAGTACTTCGATTTACTTTGTCAGTATCATTCTACCAATGCTCTACTCTCATTCATTTACCTCTGACGACGTATGATCTCAGCAACTGACGGCTTCGTTATTTGCACTTAAGGGTCTTACCGATTTCATTTCGTTTACTTTTCCAGCTTAGTGTTGTCCGCCACGTTGAGGTAAACCCCCCAGTAAAACAAGTGATCTTCATGCAAGACTGAGGTTTTCATTTTACAACCACCTATTCAGCCTGACCTCTTATGCACCCATACCGAACAGACCGGTGTAGCTATAATACCGTTGGGCTTGAATTCGGTATTACTGCTTCGTAACTTGGCAGGGCTATCAGCCATACTGATTTTTTTTTCTCGTCTCACTGGATGAATTCCGAAGCAGTGGTCTTACCTTCAAATGGGCTACAACTGCTTCCCTCCAAATTCTTACGTACGGGCCATCATGACTTATGTCGCCATCGTATTTATTTATTTATTTATGATTTATTTGACAACGTGTCTGTGGTTAAGGCTATTTGACATTTAACGATGGTATTATTAGTGAATAAGAAATCAAACAGTATGTGAAGTAAACGTGTCCTAGTCTAATTTGCATTTGCAAAGACACTTGTCTGGAGGAAATGAGGAAAATCATGAAGAGCCTTAGGCTAATTAATGAAGACAGTGCAGTAAAACGTCTTATGATTATGAAAACAATAGTTTCCTTTATAAAACACTACATGTTTCGACCCTTAAGGGTAATCATCGGGTGTTAATATATGAAAAGGATGTTAGCGTTTTATAAAGGCAGTTACGTCGTTATTTTTGTAATAAAAAGTAATTATGCTGACTACATTGTCTTCATTATATAGTTTATGACACACAACGGAGGTCTTCTCCAAAGCCGTCGAATAGCTGGGACCTTCTGCAGACGTAGGAGGAGGGCATACACATTTGATCACGCCGTTTTGTACCTTCTCTTCTCATTTAGCACTTTGTAGCATCTGCACTCTAGCAGAATTCAGTAAGTGACCGAATAATTAGTTACTATTTACATTTAAGAGGCGTATGAAATTTCTACACCCTCTAAGCGGACTTTGTAATAAAGTCACTTTCACCTGCTATCAGCGTTAAAACGAATGAACGGATATGATTATTAGTAGGACAAAAGAAACCGAAAGCTGATGTACTCTTGCCTTGAACACAAAGATCGTTATAGTTGTTCCATGGCTGTTTATCACAGTGAGTTTGTCTTTGTACATTTTTTTATGCACATAGTTCCTACAAGACACGAAATTGTGCCACTCTACGCTTTCTGTACATTTAAGGACTTTTCGTACTGAAATAGAATCAGTGTTAGGTCTACCTAGGCATGCATCGTTTGTCCTCTACTTCTATTCTAAAGTAGGGAAATTCAGGTATAATTTTTACTTACTTATCGTAGGACTAACAATACTGAACATTATGAGCGGGATAAATTTACATATTTATCAGCTAACTTCCCGTCGTTTATGGGAAGCGTAATGTGGATAATAAACACACTGCACGTTTTCGATTTACATTCCATTCTGTCATATACTATGTTAGGTGAGTTAAATGACAAGTAAAAAGCTGTCAGAGAAGGAAGACCCACATCTCTTAATGCAGCCGTGTTTTTCCTGCCCAGAAAAGTCTGTAGTATTGAGTACCCAGAAATGGTACGCACTGAGAATGGATGATGTACCCGCTGAAGAAAGACGACATGTATGTTGCATAACGTCACTTTTATCAGAATTAACCCTTCAAATGTCACTGTATACTGTATGTACAACCTGCTGTAACAATCAGAAACTCTGCATTTTTTCCACACATTGTATTTATGTGCCCCTTATAATTCTCACCATAAACAACCATTATTCTCTTATACAGCATTCAGTGATTTGTCCTTCTAATGGCCACTGTGTGCTCTGTGAGGTATGAACTGAATATTGATATAATGTACATTAAGTTTTGTCTTCAAAATGTTATCCAAATGTTAGGAAGAAAACATGGAACTGTAAAGTTTATGTTCTACAGTCCATAAATTTTATAAAACTGATGGCTACTCTATTTAGAAATGATGCAATGCTAGAGAGAACGAAGTAATTTCCACGGTAATTTGGAAGAGACGAGGAAAGTATAAAAGAAAAGCAAGACAGCACCTCGTTAGGTGATTTAAATCTATCTGTTGTAAAGTGTATTGGGGTTCCCTATAATCATCTTTCAGCCGCTAAGGAACGAGAAAGGGGCTGCTTAGCTGGAGGTTATGCTATTATGTTAAAACATTCGTATGAATGAGCAGTGCTGCTAGGGTAAACGTCTGCTAGTCTTATTTTATGCGGTTTACGTCATCAACAGCTCTTCGGCGGTATGTCTTTGTAACATATTTGAAGAGATCGCATCCCGTATTATATAAATTAGCCAGTCCCCAAGCGGGTGTACTGTTAATGTTTCTTTATATCAGTCTCGTTTATCAGATTGTGCAGACAATGGATTGCGTTTTTCTATCCGGAATAGTGAGTTGAATGAAGAGGGCAAATTCCAGTACCATCTGAATGTATAAAGACATTCCGTTGTAGGCAAGAATGTTTTAAAACGTTGCTTTCTAACATCTCTTTTTCTGTCTGAATTCCTTAGCAAGTCGAAATCCTTTAAATCTCCAGCTCATTCCCAACATGATTATCCGGACTGCTGAATTAGGGCTGGAGAAATATGGTCGCTGGCTGGACACGGGAGAGTTAACGAAGACCAGAACACTGCTAGTTTATGTCCGAGTGCATTTTTCTGAAGTGGCTAGCACATAGTTATCATTTTGTTTATCTCAGTTTTTCAGAATGCGGTAGGAAATATTTACAGCTATGACAGTTATTACTCTCTGACTACGTAAATGCTTCAGAATAGAAGTTACGATCATTCCTAAGTGGCTGCGAAAGCATTAGTCAGCGTCTTGAATAGACCACGGGACGTGTACTATACCTAATTACTGCTGTAATAAATAAGTATTAAAACAGGGGAATGCGCTTTTTTTTGCCTCCAGACTAACTAAGACCTCAAATATAATTATATACCATCTATCTAAGAGAGCTCTACAGCCTTCTCTCCCCCCCCCCCCCCCCCCCCCCCCGCCCCCCCCCCTCCCATATCCTCAATTTTTTTTTTTTTTTAATTCTCCATCTATTTCTTTACAATACCAACATTCTTTTTTTTTTTTTTTTTTTAAAAA
>Ga0131853_10001639_pt1 | contig 40018 bp, 40 predicted proteins | sample TergutLab28metaG_FD_92764 | JGI IMG/M metagenome (GOLD analysis project Ga0131853, IMG submission 92764) | Labiotermes labralis P1 segment gut microbial communities from Petit-Saut dam, French Guiana - Lab288 P1 (version 2) (version 2) | ecosystem: Host-associated > Arthropoda: Insects >...
CATCAACGTGGGTGAGACCGTGTGTCAGGTCGGTAAAGAAGAAGCCTTACCGCTTCTTCACATCGACGAACCAACGTTAAAGATGTCCTTCTCAACCAATTCCTCTCCATTCGCTGGTAAAGAAGGAAACCTCTTGACCGCCTCGAAAATCGACGAACGGTTGTACAAAGAAATCCAACGAGACGTTTCCTTGAAAGTAGAACGCATAGGGACCACCGAAGAATGGATCGTTTCTGGTCGTGGTGAATTACACTTAGGAATTTTAATTGAAAACATGCGCCGCGAAGGGTTTGAACTTGAAGTATCAAAGCCTCAAGTCATTATCCGCGAGATCGACGGTGTGGATCATGAACCATACGAAGACGTCCAAATCGAAGTTCCTGAAGAATCAAGCGGTGCCGTCATCGAAGCGATGGGTCACCGTAAAGGTCAAATGATCAACATGCTTCACAACGAAACGAACCAAGTGCGTCTGATCTACGAAGCGCCATCTCGTGCGCTTATCGGATTTATGACCGAGTTCCTAACCTTAACAAAAGGTTACGGCATCTTGAACCATACCTTCCTAGAATACCGCCCGAAAGAAAAAGGCGACCTCGGTGCTCGCAAAAACGGCGCGCTTGTCTCCATGGAAAACGGGAAGGCAACGACTTATAGTTTAGTGGCTCTTGATGATCGAGGAACCATGTTCATCGAGCCTGGCGCGTCCGTCTATGAAGGAATGGTCATCGGTGAAAATAGCAAAGAGCAGGATTTGGCGGTTAACATTACAAAAGCAAAGCAACTAACCAACCACCGCTCCGCTGGAAAAGACAACACCGTCGTGTTAAAAAGACCTCGCCCGATCACCCTTGAATATGCCCTTGAATACATTGACGACGATGAATTAGTGGAAATCACCCCAGAATCCATCCGCCTACGTAAGAAAATTCTCGATACAAATGCCCGTAAGAAACAGGATAAAATGAAAAAGTGGGAACGGGTGAATTCGAGCGAATAGCGAAGCGGAAATGGTTATTCCCCCTTTCACCCCAAGGGTACTTGTAAGGCTATCTGTCAACAAGTTGCCAAGTCTTACCGACGCGGACAGATGCTTCGTGAATGAAATGAACGATATAATATCGAACCTGAAAAGTGGGAGCGCGTGAATGCTGAATAAAAATGGTCTCATATGAGCCTATAGAACAACGAAAAGTCACTGAAAGATGAGAATTTCTCCATTCAGTGACTTTTATTGTGATAATTTGAAAGAAAAAGTCACTAGATTCGCTTTTTGTGCTTTTTAGTGATTTTTCTAACTACGATTTGCCTAAAAATGATCACTGATTTTATGATTTGCCATCTTTCAGTGACTTTTTTGCTTTCTTCATTTACTACCTCCAATTTAAAAATACAGTGAATTGTAAAAAGCGAATTTTACTTTACTATTCCAAGCTATTTGGTGCGTCCAAAAGTAAAGTAAGTTTTGAAAATTGACTTTTACTTTACTTCTCATATTCAAAAGAGAGCTGAAAAGTAAAACAGATCTCTTAAACGACCATTTACTTTACTTTTGTAATATCTGATACGCTCTCCTACAAAACATCCCATATTCTTATATAACATTCGATTCCGAAGTCAGCCTTTTATCAACAACCTATACAGTGTATACAATGCTTGATTCACAACACGCATGCGAATTCGATTCCGATCCCCAACAAAAGTATAGTGCCACGTTTGTTCCTCTTCCCCGATACAAATCGTCATGTACACGGTTCCTACTGGCTTTTCATCGGTCCCACCATTTGGTCCAGCAATGCCTGTCGTGGAAATCGTCACATCGGCTTTCGTCAGTTTTTGTAGTTTGACTGCCATGTCCCTTGCGACTTCTTCTGAAACAGCACCGTGCTTTGCAATCAGCTCTTTATCCACACCGATCCGATTTATTTTTGCCTCGTTACCGTAAGCGACCACACCTTCTATAAACAGGCTCGACACTCCTGGTACATCAATAAAGGTAGAAGCTAGCATGCCGCCTGTACAACTTTCAGCAGTTGCAAGGGTCAACTTTTTTTCTTGTAGCAATTCGACGACACGTACATTTAAATCCACATCGGTGGATCCTACATGGTACTCCCCTAAAATGGCCAAAAATTCTTTTTCAAATAAATCAAGTTCCGCTTCGTTGTGTTGTGATGTTTTAACCATGTAATCAATGATCGCAGGCATACAGTACGGCGCAATGGTTAGCTTTGGGTATTTTTCGTATAAATGAACCACTTTAGCTTCCGCTGGCGACTCACCGATACCTAGTAAACGATAGCTTCGCATAACGATAGGCTCGTCAATCATTTCAGTAACAACCGGCAAGACAGATTCCTTAAACATTTTCTGCAATTCATGGGGCGGTCCAGGAAGTAGAAACACCACTTTCCCATCTTTTTTCAACGACAACCCCGGGGCGGTCCCTTTGCCATTTTTTAAAACCGATCCCGTCTTAAAATAATAAGCTTGCTGTTTGTTGCTATCTGGAACTTCTAGATTCATTCGAAAAAAATGACCGCTAATTTCTTGGAAAACTTCTTCACTATAAAGCAATTCTTCGTCAAAAAATTTTGCAACTGCTTCACGGGTCAAGTCGTCAACGGTTGGTCCCAGCCCACCGATTGTAATCACAACGTCTGCGTGTTCATAAGCCTGTCTCAAACCTAACATAATGTCATCTAATGTGTCTTGTACTGACCCTTTGTATGTCACTCTACCACCGATTAAGTCGATTTCCCGGGAAATGAATGCCCCGTTTGTATCCACCACTTTTCCACATAAAACTTCGTTTCCTATTGCTAAAACTGCAACTTTCATTTTAACCACCTCAATTACTCTGGAAATAGTATACCACATTTTCAAATATAACGTGACCCTTTAACCATTAAAATCATACCCGATTAAGGGGTATAGGATATCAAATTTTGTCCACCATTAATAGTAACATGGGTAAATCTCCCTTGTTAAGGATTTTGTTGAAATGGCGATACGTTTTCACGACATTTCTAGACAAAAAAGCCGATATTTATAGGTGAAAATTATATACAAAATTAACGTTGCTTGGTATAATGGTTACATCAAAAATTTCTGTTCTAATAGATGGGAGGCTCGTCATGCGTATTTATATTTTACTTACACAAACCACATCTACCCTCACTAAAATGATTCAGCTTTATACTAAAAAGCCTTATAATCACGCATCGCTAGCTTTTGATGAGCGCTTAGAATATACGTATAGTTTTGGTCGAATTAATCCTAACGACCCCCTCATTGGTGGCTTCTCTCACGAGCGATTGAATGCTGGTGTTTTTAAAGAGGCCGTGTGCCAGTTGCTAAGTTTAGAAGTGACCCCAGAGCAATACAACGCCATGCGCGCACGCGTCGAAAAAATGGAAGCAAATCAATTAAAATATAAATTTAACTTTATTGGCCTTTTTGGTACAAGGCTCAATTTTGACTTAAAAAGAGAGCACGCTTACTTCTGCTCTCAATTTGTATCGAAAGTCCTACAAGAGGTTGGATTATTTCCTGAAGATTTTCCACCCCATCTTGTCACCCCATCTGATTTAGCTAACCATATTAATTTAAAGGTGGAATACCAAGGCTCATTGGCCGAGTATTTAGAAAGTGCCGGCTTTAAAGCCTTGCAAGATGAAAAGACGCCTGTCATGTTACGTCGAAGGCTGTTTTATATGCCGTTTCGAGCTTTATTCGTTCCTTTTCGAGTGGTACGTGTTGGAAGGTCTACCATTAAAACCGGTGGTCGCTATTTAAATTCATCTCGAAAATATATTTCAGAGCGAATTTTCCAAGTGGAGAAATCTAGTTGATAACAACGGGAAAAAAGGGTATAATGTTAAGATATTGAAAGGTCTATTCTGGATAGACTTTTTTTATTCTACTAAAGAGGTGAAGATTTATGAAAACCGTCATCAGACAACTGTTTCGAAACAAAGAAAAATACATCGACCAAGAGGTCACCATTAATGGTTGGATCCGAAATAATCGTGCACAAAAATCATTCGGATTTTTAATGTTAAATGACGGATCGTTTTTCGAAACGTTGCAGGTGGTCTATTCAGAAGAAAACCTAGCTAACTTTAAAGAAGTCCAGAAGTTTAGCGTTGGTGCTGCGGTTCGCATAACAGGGAAGCTGGTCGCCACAGGAAAAGAGGCTCAACCGATTGAAATTCAGGCAACCCATGCTGAAATCCTTGGAGACTGTCCTGAAAACTACCCGATCCAACCAAAGAGGCACAGCCGCGAGTTTTTACGAGAGGTGGCACACCTTCGTCCAAGAACAAACCTGTTCTCAGCGGTCTTCCGTGTCCGCTCTTTAATTGCCCATGCCATCCACTGTTTCTTTCAGGAACAACACTTCGTTTACGTGCACACGCCAATCATCACTGGGGCAGACGCTGAAGGTGCCGGCGAAATGTTTGCTCTCACAACCTTAGATTTAAGCCATGTACCGAAAACCGAGGATGGGGCCATCAACTATCAGGAAGATTTCTTTGGAAAGTCAACAAACTTAACCGTATCTGGTCAATTAAACGCAGAGGCTTATGCCCTAGCTTTCCAAGATATTTACACCTTTGGTCCAACCTTTAGAGCCGAAAACTCTAATACCACACGTCACGCGGCTGAATTTTGGATGATCGAGCCAGAGATTGCTTTTGCCAATTTAGAAGATAATATGGATTTAGCAGCTGACATGGTAAAATATATCATTAACTACGTATTAGAGCATGCGCCAGAAGAAATGATCTTCTTTGATAAGTTTGTTGATAAAGGATTGCTTGAGCGTTTAAAATTAGTGGCAAACTCTGATTTCAAGCGCGTTGATTATGGAGAAGCCATTGAAATCTTGCTAGAAGCCATTGCTAAAGGTAAGAAATTTGAAAACCACGTAGAGTGGGGCATCGACTTAGCTACTGAACACGAACGTTACCTAACGGATGAACATTTTAAAGCACCGATTTTTGTTACCAACTACCCGAAAGACATTAAAGCCTTCTACATGCGCATGAACGACGACGGAAAAACCGTTGCTGCCATGGACATGCTCGTTCCGGGGATTGGTGAGCTAATCGGTGGTTCTCAACGTGAAGAACGTCTGGATGCCTTAATTAAACGAATGGAAGAGATGGGTGTTCCAGCAGATGAACTAGAGTGGTATTTAGACTTGCGTCGCTTTGGTGGCGTGGAGCATGCTGGTTTTGGCTTAGGCTTTGAGCGCATGGTTATGTACGTAACTGGCGTTGAAAACATTCGCGACGTCATCCCATTCCCGAGGACGCCAAACAATGCAAAATTCTAAAATTAGTTTAAGTATTCGCATTACACAAGATGGTGAAAAATCTGAAACGACCTACTTAGCCGATGCAAATTTTGCATTAAAAAACGAAAAAATCATTCTCACCTTCGACGAGCAAAACGTGGAAGATGACGGTGTAACCAAATGTCGCTTTGAAATCAGTGGTGACGCACTTCTTATGAAGCGAGACGGACCGGTCGTCGTAGAACAAACGCACATAAAAGATGAAAAAACGCAAGGTTCTATTAGGACGCCCTTCGGACGTATGAACACAGAAGTTGAAACAACGCATTTTACCTTTACTGAACGTTCTTCATCCGAATACCAACTCCACCTTGCTTACGACCTGTACGTTAGCACGGAGCGCGCTGGCATTTACAACTTAGATTTGAACATTAAAATAAACGAATAGGAGGTGTTTGATAAATAGGCAAAACAGGTCGAGAAAGCAAGGAGTGAGCCACGGTCGCGTATATTAAGATACGTGAGGATGGTGAATGACGATGCTGACGAAGAGGTGTAACGCATATTTGTCAAAGAAATGATTCAAACGATTAAAACCAACCTCAAAAACGAAATTAAAAATGCCTTGACCAAGGCAGGTTATGAATTAGATACTAACTTCGAGCCTTCCCTCGAAAACGCAAAAGACCCTTCTCATGGAGATTTTGCTACCAACGTTGCCATGCAACTAGCAAAAATGGCGAAAAAGAACCCCCGCACGATCGCAGAAGATGTGATTAACCACCTAGACTTAGGAGCGGCCAATATCGAGAAAGCTGACATTGCTGGACCGGGATTTATTAACTTCTTCATTAATAAAGCAGCCCTAACTCAAGTGATTAATACCATTATTTCTGAAGGTGAAAATTACGGGACCTCTACAACTGGAAGTGGATTCAAATACAACGTGGAGTACGTTTCCGCTAACCCAACTGGCGACTTACACCTAGGTCATGCCCGTGGTGCGGCCATTGGAGACTCCGTGTGCCGTATTTTAAAAGCAGCCGGTTATGACGTGGTTCGCGAGTATTACGTCAACGATGCCGGTAATCAAATCCATAATTTAGTCCTCTCTGTATATGCTAGGTACATGGAGGCTTTAGGCGAGACGGTCGAATTCCCAGAAGACGGTTACCGGGGCCTTGATATCAAAGGTTTTGGTGAAGACCTTGCTAAGACTCATGGGGAGGCCTTCAAACATGCCTTCGACGAGAACTACGTCCAGTTGCGTGAACTAGCCCTTGAATTTGAATTAGGTAAAATCAAAAAAGATTTAGCCGACTTTAGGGTGGAATTTGACCTCTTTGTCAGCGAACAATCCCTCTACGACAATAACTTTGTTGAGGAAGCGGTGGTTGCCTTGGAAGAAAAAGGCTATATTTATAACGAAGACGGAGCAAAATGGCTTCGTTCCACAGACTTTGGTGACGATAAAGACCGCGTCCTTAAAAAATCAGACGGTTCATATACTTATTTAACCCCTGATATCGCCAACCATATTGAAAAACAAAAGCGTGGCTTTGATAAGCTGGTTAATTTATGGGGAGCTGACCACCACGGCTACATTGCCCGGGTAAAAGCCGCCCTTCAAGGATTAGGACACGACGCTAACTTACTTGAAGTGGACATCATCCAAATGGTTCGCTTAATCAAAGACGGCGAAGAATTCAAAATGTCTAAACGAACCGGTAAAGCCGTGACCCTACGTGAACTAGTCGAAGACGTCGGACTCGACGCTGTACGCTACTTCTTCGCTAGTCGTAGTGCTGAATCGCCGATGGATTTCGACCTAGATTTAGCTGTGAAACAATCAAACGAAAACCCAGTTTATTACGTGCAGTATGCTCACGCACGCGCCTGCACTTTACTTGCTAAAGCAGCAGAAATTGGCTTAATGCCGGTTGAAGAAAAAACCTACGATCACTTAGCCCACGAAAAAGAACTCGATGTGATCAAGCGCATGGGTGACCTTTCAGCAGTGATTGCCGATGCAGCGAAGAAGCGCAAACCACATATTATTGTTAACTACCTGCACGATCTAGTCGCTGCTTTCCATAGCTTATATGGTGCGAAGAAGTTTATCGATGTTGATGATGTCAAAGGAACCCGTCAACGTCTCGCATTGGTAGCAGCTTTACGAATTACCATTAACAACGCACTAAGCTTAATTGGTGTTAGTGCACCCGAAAGTATGTAGTTTAAGAAAGGATGTTTTATATATGTCTAAAACCAAAACCACAGAGCTATCCATGTTAGAGGCCGTTGAAAAACTGGTTAAAAGAAAGGTCAAACCACAAAAATTTTCTAAAATTGCGCAAGAGACCTTTGAATTAATGAACGTTACAGATGACTTAGAAGCTCGCACGGCGCAACTATATACCGATTTATCTCTATCAGGGAAATTTGTAGCTCTTGGCGATGATATGTGGGATTTAAAATCAAGGCAAGCGTTTGAAGTGGCTGATTACGATACTTATGACCTTGATTTTGAAGAGGTCGAAAATCCAACACCGCTTCTTGGTGAAGACGCACCAGGTGGTGGAATTCTTGCCGATAATGCCGTCGAAGAAGATGAAGGTGCAACACCAGCTTCTGACGACTACAGCGATGAGAGTGATGCTGAGGCGAAAGATGGCAAGAACGAAGAGCATGCCGGCCTATCGATTTACAAAGAAGAAGAAATGGAGTAGAAAAACTTGCAAGCTTGCTTGTCTAGCTTTTCTTTGTGCCACTCATAGTGAAACTCGTCGAAGTATAAGACGTAGTTGAACATGATAGGTAGAGTAACTCAGACTTTGAAAAAAGCTCTCTACAGTTTGTAGAGGGCTTTTTAACTATTTCATAACTTTCTTCACCATTTTCAACGCTTTGTCCGACGAATCGTAACGAAGAGAGAGGTCAAACTTCGTCGTTTGTCTAACAATGGATTTTTGATGGGTAAAGGTCTCAAAACTATACCTCCCGTGATAACGCCCAATACCACTCTCTCCTACTCCACCAAACGGCAGCTCTGGATGAGTTAAATGGAACAATGTATCGTTAATGCATCCACCACCAAAGGAGATGTTCAATAGGACCTTGTCCTCCACAGCCTTACTCTCGGTAAATAAATAGAGTGCCAGTGGCTTTGGGCGAGAGACGACTTCCTTGATGACCTCATCTAAGTCGGTATATCCCATCACTGGTAAAATCGGACCGAAGATTTCCTCTTTCATCACCGGCATATCCCATGTTACATTGGTTAATACCGTTGGCTCAATCAACAATTTTTCTTCATCAATCTGACCACCTATTATGATTTCACCACTTCCGATCAAGGCGACCAACCGATCAAAATGCCCTTTGCTAACCACACGTGTCATCGCTTGATTGTTTAAAGGCATCTCACCATACAACGTCACAATCTGTTCTTTTAACAGTGCCATAAAACCTTCTTTCACATCTCGATGAACGTACACATAGTCAGGTGCTACACAGGTCTGACCGGCATTTAAAAACTTTCCAAAGGCAATTCGTCTCGCCGCCAAGGCTAAGTTAGCATCCTTGTGGACAATGGTTGGACTTTTCCCACCTAACTCTAAAGTAACAGGAGTTAGAGTCTTAGCTGCTGCAGCGGCTACACTTTTGCCAATTTCTGTGCCGCCTGTGAAAAAGATGTAATCTAGGTCTTGATCCAATAACTTTTGACTGATCTCTTTATCACCTTCCACAACAGCAGCCAACGCTTGTGGAAAAAGTTCACCTAACATCTCTCCCAATAGCTCTGATGTATTGGGGGTCAACTCAGAAGGTTTTAAAATCACCGTGTTCCCTGCAGCAATGGCTCCCACCAACGGTACAATAGCCAACTGAAAGGGGTAATTCCAAGGTGCAATGTTCAACACAACACCATAAGGGTCGTTCACGATATAACTCTTGGTTCCAAACAAGTAAATGGGACGATTGTTCACCTTCTTAGGCTTATCCCATTTAGGAAGCTGCTTCATCGTCTGGCTAATTTCCTTCAATGTATAGCCAATTTCCGTCACATAGGCATCAAATTCAGATTTGTTCAAATCCTTGTTCAACGCGTCAACAATTCGATCCTCGTATGTCAGAATCCCATCGTATAACCTTCTTAAATGAGCCAAACGCACATCTAGAGGACGTGTTTTTCCTGCATGGAAATAATCACGTTGTTTCGCAACTAGCTCCTCTAACACTTTCTTCTCCATGCGGTTTATCCTCCTTTAACGCTATGCAAAATCCAAAACCCTTTTTTTCGTTCTATCATTTCAACGTTCCCAAAGATTTCCGCCATTTTCTTCTGGGCGCTTGCTGCACCGTGTTGCTTTCCGATCACAATCGTCAATGTGCCTTCATCTTCTAAATGATTAATAGCTTCTTCCAGAATTTGATGAACCACCTTTTTTCCTGCTCGAATGGGTGGATTACTAACAATGTGAGAAAATTTTTGGTTGACCCCTTCGTAACAATTACTTTCATAGACGTTCACATTCTCAATCCGATTTAGTATTGCGTTTCGTTTAGCTAAATCGATGGCACGTAAGTTAACGTCTACCATGTGAATACTATCTTCAGGTCGTTTTGATGCTAGCGTTGTGCCGATGGCACCATAGCCGCAACCAACGTCCAATATATCGCCGACTAATCCTAATGAATCGAAAGTTTCAATCAATAAACGACTAGCAAAATCCAGCTCACCCTTGGAAAATACACCAATGTCCGTGATGAATTTAAATTTCTTCCCTAACACGTCTACTTGAAATTCTTTCTCATCGCTTTTAGCCTGCTCATTGTTGGTAAAATAATGTTCCATTGTCAATCACTCCAAGACCACAAAAATAAAAGCCTATGACGAATATCATAGGCTTTTATCATATCATTTAAACTACTTCAATTCAACAGATGCTCCAGCTTCTTCTAACTGAGCCTTTAATGCTTCAGCTTCTTCAGTTGGAACTTTCTCCTTAATTGGAGCTGGCGCCCCATCTACTAATTCCTTAGCTTCTTTCAATCCTAATCCAGTAATTTCGCGAACTACTTTGATTACTCCGATTTTCTTAGCTCCAGCAGCAGTTAATACTACATCGAACTCAGATGGTCCAGCAGCAGCAGCGTCTCCGCCACCAGCTGCAGCTACAGGAGCAGCAGCAGTTACACCGAATTCTTCTTCGATTGCTTTTACTAAATCGTTTAATTCTAATACAGACATTTCTTTGATCGCTTCGATCATTTCAGCGCTAGTTAATTTAGCCATTTTTAATTACCTCACTTTAATTTTAGTTTAATTCCTGACAAAAGTAATGTTTACTCCGCAGGTGCTTCTTCTTTTGTTTCCTCAACTACTTCTGCTGCTGCCTCTTCTGCCACAGGAGCCTCTTCAGCAGCTACTTCTTCTGCTGGGGCCGCTTCTACTACAGGAGCTTCCTCAACAACTACTTCTTCCGCTGGAGCTTCTTCCGCTGCAGGAGCAGCTTCTACACCAGCCTCTTTCTGATCAGCAACCTGCGATAAGGCATAAGCCATATTACGCATTGGCGCTTGAAGAACAGATAGTAACATAGATAATAGTCCATCTTTGCTTGGCAATGTTGCAAGCTCCATTACCTGCTCGCGCGATGCCATTTCACCTTCAATGAAACCAGCTTTTAATTCTAATGCTTCGTTTTCCTTAGCAAACGTATGTAGAATACGTGCAGGAGCTACTACGTCATCGGTTGAATAAGCGACAGCCGTTGGACCAACAAATTCTTCTGCTAATCCTTCGTATCCAGCCTCTGTAATGGCGCGACGAGAAATGTTGTTTTTCAATACTTTGAATTCAACACCTTCAGCACGAAGATTTCTTCTTAATTCAGTCACTTGATCTACGTTTAATCCACGGTAATCTACAACTACTAAAGCCGTAGCTTCCTTGAACTTCTCAGCGTAATCATTTACTAAATTCGATTTTAATTCGATTATTGCAGTACTAGCCATTTTTACATTACACCTCCTAGTTTGTTGAACAAAAAAGCCTGATATCTACCGTCGACATCAGGGCACAATTTACCAAACACCAAAAAGGTGTTCGTCTCATTTGTACCTCGGTAGGATTTATGGGATACCTACTGTCTACGGCTTTTTATATTTAGCTTTTTGTTCGTAATAAGAATTACTTTTCTAATGATTCACCAACAACTTTAATGCCAGGTCCCATTGTCGAAGCAATAGAAACATTATGTACATAAGTACCTTTAGTCGCTGATGGCTTAGCTTTTAGTAACACATCATAGATCGCTTTTAAGTTATCGACTAACTTTTCATTATCAAATGATACTTTACCAATTGGGACGTGAACGTTACCAGCTTTGTCAACGCGATATTCAACTTTACCAGCTTTAATCTCGTCAACTGCTTTTTTAACGTCCATTGTTACCGTACCAGTCTTAGGGTTTGGCATTAAACCACGTGGCCCTAAAACACGACCAAGTTTACCAACTTCAGCCATCATGTCTGGTGTAGCAACAACAACATCAAAATCCATCCATCCACCAGTTACTTTCTCAATGTACTCAGCATCTCCAGCATAGTTTGCTCCAGCATCCAAAGCTTCTTTCGCTTTTTCGCCTTTAGCAAAAACTAAAACCGTACGATCCTTACCAGTACCATGAGGAAGAACCATTGCGCCACGAATTTGTTGGTCTGCTTTACGCGGGTCAACCCCTAAACGAATAGCAGCATCAACGGTTGCGTCAAATTTTACTGCGCTAGTTTTTTTAACTAAATCTACTGCTTCACTTACGTCGTAAGCTGTATTTTTATCAACTAATTTTCTAGCTTCAGCAATTCTCTTACTAACTTTAGCCATAATACTTTTCCTCCTTGTGGTCAACCAAACTACTTACCGTAGCTCTCCCACTAATTTAAGAACGTTATCCTTCAACAACGATTCCCATTTGCCTTGCTGAACCTTCGATGATTTTCATCGCGGATTCAATTGTATTTGCATTTAAATCCGGCATTTTCGCTTCTGCGATTTCACGTACTTTATCTGCTGATATCGTCGCTACTTTCTCAGTGTGTGGAACACCTGAACCTTTTTGAATGCCCGCTGCTTTTTTTAACATATCAGAAGCCGGCGGAGTTTTAGTTATAAACTCGAACGAACGGTCCTCGTATACGGTAATAACGACAGGGATAATACTTCCCATTTGATCTTTTGTACGATCGTTGAACTCTTGACAGAATCCTTGAATGTTAACACCCGCTTGACCAAGTGCCGGACCAACTGGCGGAGCAGGGTTTGCCTTCCCAGCAGGTATTTGCAGTTTAACAACCGATTTTACTTCTTTAGCCACCTATAAACACCTCCTTAAAAACGATTTTTAAGAATACTAAAATTTAGCAACCATACTATTATATCAGTTTTTTGTATATTTTCAAGGGTTAATTAACGCAATCCACTTTGAGCTTTTGATGTTAACTCCAATGGGTCGCCTTGAAAGGTAACGATCGCATTAGCGCCCCTTGAACCGGAACCTTCTACAGAATAGCTAACGGTGTGAAAATCTCCAGATCCAACCTCAGCAGTACGGGTGGCATATGAACCAATGATTTCCATCGCATCGCTATAAGACATTCCTTCGTAAAGGCTGTTGTACTGTTCAAGAGTTAAGCCACTACTACACCCTTTAAGTAGTAAGATACCACACAGAATAATCGAAATTCCTAGTATCTTCATTTTTTTCATCTAAACCACTCCTTGCTACTCAATTTCGCAAACTTGATTAAGACCTAATTCAACTGGTGTTTCTTGACCAAATAAATCAACTAAAATAACCAACTTCTGATTGGCAACATCGATGGATTCAATTTCACCTACTTGATCCGCAAATGGACCAGCAGCAATTAAAACTTGTTGTCCAACTTCCACGTCAACGGTCACTTCGGTATTGACAACGCCCATCTTAGCCAAGATCGGCTCGATTTCATGATCCGATAAAGGTACAGGACGTGTCCCTTTACCACTGGATCCTAAGAACCCAGTAACTCCTGGCGTATTCCGCACAGTAAACCACGAATCGTCCGTGTCAATCATCTCAATTAAAACGTAGCCAGGGAAAGTCTTTTTCATCTTTTCCTTCCGTACGCCATCTTTAATTTTTACTTCCTTTTCCTCAGGCACTAAGACACGGAAGATTTTTTCTTGCATGTTCATCGTTTCAATACGCTTGATCACATTTCTTAATACTTTGTTTTCATAGCCTGCATAGGTCTGAACCACATACCAGCGTTTTTCTATTGCTTCCATGCTTCATCCTCCTGACTTTATTCTGCTTCCTCGTCTTCACCGTTGTCATACGGCTCAGTCTCGTAATCCGCGTCATCGCCGTAATCATATTCTTCCGTGATTGACGTTGGATTCGCATGCGAAACACCTCGAGCAATCACATGATCAACGGCACCGAAAAACAAAATCATGATTGCCATAAAGACAAACACTTGTGTCGTGTATTTTTTCATCTCTTTATCTGTGGGCCACGTTACTTTTTTAAATTCTACACCTATTTCCTTGAAAAATTCATTCATTTTTAATCACCAGCTTCACTTTCAATTTCTATCTATTTTGTCTCTTTATGGATCGTATGAGCATTACACCTTCTACAAAACTTCTTGATTTCCATGCGTTCATTGTCTGTTTGTTTATTTTTCATGGTCGTGTAATTGCGACTCAAACATTCTTCACACGTTAAAATAACCTTTACACGCATTTCATCCACATCCTTTTATAGGGTACCCTATATCTTACCAAACAAGCATAACTTTTGTCAATTATGAAATCAACTGTCGATAAGTTTCTTCGTCCATTAAAACCGCTCGTCCTTTACTACCGTCTGAGGTCCCTACCAAGCCGGCAGCCTCTAATTCGTCTACGAGGCGCGCCGCTCGATTATAACCCATCTTAAATCGACGTTGTAGCATGGACGTAGACACCTTTTGGGCTTCAAAAGCAAAGGCGAGCACGTCTCGTATCAAAGGGTCATCCGAAGGCATCATCGGCCCAGAACTAGGCGTGGTGAGGCTATCTAAAAAGTCCTGCTCACCATGGTCCAACTCCTGACCTTTAATAAACTCTACCACACGGGCTACTTCGTCGTCAGAAATAAAGGCACCTTGCACCCGAACGGCTGCAGACTCTCCCATCGGTAAAAACAGCATGTCCCCACGACCGAGTAACTTCTCCGCTCCCACGGAATCTAAAATCGTCCGCGAGTCCGTTCCCGACGATACCCCAAAGGCAATCCGCGATGGAATGTTTGATTTAATCACTCCCGTAATGACATCTACCGACGGTCGTTGCGTTGCTACAACCAAGTGGATACCTGCCGCTCGTGCCATCTGAGTCAATCGCATAATCGAGTCTTCTACTTCACTTCGCGCCACCATCATTAAATCGGCTAGTTCATCTAAGATAACGACAATGAATGGTAATGGCTGGTGAGGGCTTACTTCCTCACCCTTTGCCCGCTTCTTTTCTCGCGCCACATAGGCATTATAGGACGCAACGTCCCGAACAGTCACGCTAGCGAATAACTCGTAGCGACGTTCCATTTCAGCAACGACCTTCTTTAAAGCCGCACTCGCCAACTGCGGATCGGTCACAACAGGTGCCAATAAATGTGGCAATCCGTTATAGCGAGCTAACTCTACTTTTTTAGGGTCAACCAACAAAAGCTTGACCTCTTCAGGACTAAATCGCATCAAAATACTGCAGATCATGGTGTTGATACAAACCGATTTCCCCGACCCTGTGGCACCTGCCACTAGCAAGTGAGGCATCTTATTTAAGCTAGCATGCTTACTTAAACCGGCAATGTCACGGCCCAAAGAAATTAATAAGTCGTCTGATCCTGACTTCGGCATTTCTTCCATGATTTCTTTGAACGAAACCATTTGTGCCTCTTTATTCGGAACTTCAATACCTACAGCCGACTTTCCTGGAATCGGCGCCTCCATCCGGACCCCCTTCACTGCCAAAGCAAGGGCAATGTCGTCAATCAATCCCGTAATTCGGTTGACCTTAACCCCACTTTCTGGAACGACCTCGTACCTAGTCACCGTCGGACCAATATGAACTTCTGATACCTTTGCCCGAACATCAAAATTAACAAAAGTAGCTTCTAATTTTGATGCCTCCTGCTTAGCGAGCTCCGTCATTTCTTCTTTATTCGTTTGTGTGTCATAATCTTTTAATAGATCCATTGGTGGCAATACATACTGATCATTGGAATGCTTTGGTGTAGATGCCGGTTGACTCATTTCAGTGGATAAATTTTCCGTAAAATCACGAATTTTGAAGTGAGGTTCTTCCTCCTGTACCTCTGGCTTTGTCCGTTCCGGCTTAGAGCGCATCACCACTTTTTTCTCTAACTTCGTAGGATCTTCTTCCGGTACTGGCTCTCTTTTCTTAAACCTGGCAAAAAGTTTACCCACTGAGGCGTAAGCCTCTTTAAGAATGCCTTTCTTTCGGTTGTCGTAAAGAGATTTAACAGAAACATCGAAGAATAGTAAGGTCCCATAAACCATCATCAACAAGGCAATCAACCATAGGCCTTGCCACGTCACGAGATCGGCAAAAACAAAGTAAATGAAAGCGCCGTATATCCCGCCTCCTACAGCGGCGTCATGAGCTAAAACATCGGCTTGCAAGTAAAACTGACCAATCCCCTCTGTAAAGGTTAGCCGCTGTTCGATAAACGCCTGCCAAACCGGTGTATGTCCTAAGATCACAATCGCTGTAAACACAAGGAATATGCCGCTGTTTTTTTGACTGATTAATTTCGGCTTCTTCCTCGAAACAATCATTTGGCAGCAAATGACGATAATGACCACACCTAAAAAACCAAAGAAATCACCAAATGTGACCACCGTTACCCGACGTAAAAAGATGCCGACCAAACCTAAGTTCCCCAGCATTAGTAAGGTCAAAACAAAAACGGCGATTCCAATTAATTCGTAAATCAAATCGCCTAATCCTGATTTTTTCTTTTCTTTTTCCGGTTTTTTCTTTGCCATAATCACATGACCTCCAAGATATCTTTTTCCGTTATACTACGTCAGTATCGTCTAACGAAAAAATCTTATCTTGCTCTTTTTCTACAAGTTAAATTCTTCAATAATTGGGATAATAATTGGACGATGTTTCGTTTTGCGGTAGAGGTGTTTTCCTACGCGGTCACGAACTTCAAATCGTAGTTCTTGCCAGTTGAATTGACGCCCGCCTTCTTCCACTTTTTCTTCTAACACTTTTCGCACAATGTCTTTGATGTCTTCAAAAAGCGTTTCATCTTTTGTGTCGTAAACAAAACCTTCACTTATAATTTCAGGTCCCGTCAAAATTTCTTTCGTTTTACGTTTTAGGTTGACCACAATGGCAACGACGCCGTCATTAGATAGCATTTGGCGGTCTTTTAGAACCACGGCTCCAATGTCTCCAACGCCATGACCATCTACTAACACGGATTCCACTGAAATGGACGTCGGACTGGTTTGCCTGACGCCTTCTTCAAAGAGGACGATGTCACCGTTATCTAAGACGACGATGTTTTCTTGGTCGTAACCCATGGAAGTGGCCACTTTTGCATGAGCCATTAAGTGGCGGTATTCTCCATTAACCGGCATGATATAGGTCGGCTTTAGTAAGTTAATCATTAACTTTAAATCTTCGCTACTTGCGTGAGACGGTGGCAATAAGTCTTTTTTGATGTTAATCACATTGGCATCGGTACGATAGAGTAAATCCATCGCACGTGCTGCTCGCGTTTCTGTTCCTAGTTGTGGTGGTGTGGCTAGAATAACCGTATCCGTCTTGAAGATTTTAATGAATCGGTCGTAGTTTTTAATCATGCGGGTGAGGTTGTTAAAAGGCTCCGCTCGGGTACCGGTAGTTATCACTACAAGGTCTTCAAAATTATTGTCGCGCTCGCGGTTCATAAAGGACAAGTTCATCAAAACTGGCTTTGGAATTTTTAAATAACCCATTTTGACAGCAATGTCAACTAAACGTTGCATGCGACGCCCCGTAATGGCTACTTTGCGATTGTATTTAATGGCTAGGTCAACCACCATTTGAATGCGATTTAAATCTGAACTATATAAAGAGCAGATGATGCGACCCTTTGTACGGGAAAAAATCTCTTCAAAGGTATACTCCAACGTATCTCCTGTTGACGCATGGCCGACACTCTCAGCGTTCACGCTCTCTGCTAACATACATAGAACCCCTGATTTAGCAATGTCACTAATTTTATTGTAATTGGTCTGGTACCTGCTTGAAGCACTGTGATTAAACACAAAATCTGACGTATAAACAACGGCTCCCGCGTTGGTGTGAATGCAGACACCTACCGTTCCAGGAATGCTATGAGTCGTTTTAAAGAACGACACTTTAATCCCGTCAAAGTACAAGGTGTTGTCGTCACGAATTTTATAGAGTTTATACTCATCGGTATTCATCTTCGCTTCATGTAACGAATCTTCCACCAGCGCCATCGTTAAACGCGTACCATATACTGGCACATTGATCACCGATAATAGATTAGCAATTGAACCCATGTGCTCATCTTGACCTTGAGTTAAAAAGACCCCTTTAATTCGCTTCACGTTTTCTACTAAATAAGTGAAATCAGGGATGACCGCATCAACCCCGAGCATCCCTCCTTCAGGATGTTTCATTCCTGCATCTAAAACAAAAATACGATCGTTCACTTCGACCACATATAAATTATTCCCTACTTCATCCAGCCCACCTAGGGCAAAAACTTTTACTTTATCCGGTGTGTTCGGCATAACAAAAAAACTCCTCTTTCTATTCATCTGTAACTTAATCTATAGGATCATCAAAAACCACGACAAATATTTATCGTAAAGCTATCTCAATTTCGATCCCCTTATGGTGTTTGAACCCTAGTTTCTCGTTCAAACGTAACGTCCATTGATTATGTATGTTACATTATCGCATAAATGCGACGTTAAAACAAGTAGGAGTTAATTTCGGTGAAATGTGTAAAACACCCAAACATCCCTGATTTCGATGTTAAATGGGTGCTTAACTCCCCAGAACTCCTCGATATAAGCTAATCTGGGGAGTTTAGTCCCCCTTTTTATGCCTAAAACAGCACTTATGGGGAGCTTGCCTCCCTAGAAAGGAGCTGAATCAAGAAAAAAGCCCCACAGGGCCTAAAGTTTCTACTTTTTCGCTTCCCATTTGCACCTGACCGGACTCACGATCGCTTCTTCTTTTTTCAACTGGGCGAAAGCTTTGTCCACTTCTTTCTTATCGATACCCGTTGTTTTAGCAATGGTACTTGCATTTACCGGCTCGCCAGCGTCTTTAACGGCTTGCAATACTTGTTCTTTCATCATTAAAACTCCTTCGACGCTGCGTTCATTGCAGACGAGCGCATCGTAATTTTTTTGATTGGCATTTTATCTTTTAGTAATTCGTAAAATAGCTCGCATAAGTTCTCGCAAGTGGATACTTTTTTCGTTACGATGATGCGGTATTCTGGGTATGACCACGCTAGTTCGTGATCGATCTTTTTTAGTGGCACGCAGTGTGCTGAATCGTTGATGCTCCCTTCTTTTTTGTAAGTTTCTAAAACCGCATCTAGTAATGGGTCGCCTTCTTGGAACAGTGTGGCATGGTGGAAATGGTCTAATACTTCCCACGCTTTTTTGAAGCCATCTTTACAGGCATAGGCATATCCTGTTACTGGATCAACTACGTCTTCCAATTCTAACGTTAACAGTCCTGAATGTCCGTGAAGGTGCTTTGCTTCTCTTGGCCAATTCATAAAACGATGTGCGTATTGAAAATCTAAGTTAACAATTGATCTGTATCTTTCTATGATAATCGCTCCTTTTCTAGCAAATAGCCCCACATACTTAGTTGATGATCACCATTATATAGTAATCATTACTACTTGTCGATCTCAATCTGCTCTTATGACTTATACTGAAAAAATAACTTGGAAGATTCGCTTCCTAAGACTGGAATCAACGAGAAGGCAAAGGCCATAAAGAGCTGCCATCCCGTGAGAGTTTCTGTGGTGAACATGTAACTTAATACCGGTACGTAAATGGTCGCTAGTAAGATCATAAAGGAAGCGAGAATGGAGATGTTTAGGAAGCGATTAGAGAAAGTCGCTTTTTTAAGTCCAATAAATTTCTCGGTTCTAGCTGGATAAGTTACCAGTAATTCGCTGGATACGAGGGTAAAGAAAGCGAAAGTTATGCCGACTGCCTCTCCATAAGTCTGCCACCCGTAATAAAAGGAACCTAAAACAGCGATGGATAGGAAAGTACATTTGTAAATGATCATGTTGCGCATGGTCGGGTTAACAATGGCTTCTTTTGGATCCCGGGGCTTTTTATCCATGGTTCCTTCTTCCTTGCCTTCCATTCCTAGGGCGAAAGCCGGGAAAGCATCGGTTAACAAGTTAACGAATAAAAGTTGGGTGGCGACCAGCGGTACCGGCCAACGGAATACAATGGCTAATAACATGATGGTGATTTCACCGATGTTGGCCGATAGCAAGTAACCGATCACTTTGCGAAGGTTGTTGTAAATCGTTCGGCCTTGCTCCACGGCGCTCACAATACTAACGAAGTTGTCGTCGGTTAAGATCATGTCGGCCGCTTCTTTGGAAACATCGGTCCCCGTAATTCCCATGGCAATCCCAATATCGGCTTGTTTTAAGGACGGGGCATCGTTAACGCCGTCACCGGTCATGGCGACAATGTTCTCATTGGCTTGCAGTGCTTTGACAATGCGGACTTTATGTTCCGGTGACACACGAGCAAAGACGTTGACGATTTTCACTCTTTCTTGTAATGCCTCGTCGCTTAAGTTGTTGATTTCTACCCCCTCAAGAGCTTCACCAGCTTCTTTGACAATCCCTAGTTGTTTTCCGATGACACTGGCTGTGATTTTATGATCCCCGGTAATCATTTTTACATTGATGCCGGCGCGATGACAGCTAGCAATGGCGTCTTTCGCCTCCTCGCGAGGCGGGTCAATCATACACATGAGACCGACGTAAATCAGTTCTTGTTCTAGCTCGTCCATGTCTGATTCCGTGACGTATTCTTTAAAGGCGAAGCCTAGCACACGAAGGGCGGATCGGGCGAATTCTTCGTTTTGAGCTAGGAGCCCGTTGCGGATCTCGTCGGTCATTGGGACGATGTCCCCGTTTTGGTAAACCTTGGTAGAGCGACGGATGAGCTCGTCTGGCGCTCCTTTAACGTTCATAATGATTTTGTCGCCTATGTTGTTGTAGGTGGACATCAATTTACGTTCGGAATCAAAAGGAATTTCTTTGATTCGTTGGTGGTTGGCTTGATAAGCTTTGTGGTCTAATCCTGACTTCTCACAGAAAACCAGCATAGCGGCTTCCGTCGGGTCGCCAATGACGTTTCCTTCTTCCACTTCGTATAAGGCATCGTTACAGAGGGCAGCGATTTCTGCCATCTTGGCGATGTTTTTCGTTAATGGAACGTCGGCGATGATTTCTCCTGCCGCGTTGTAGCCGGTTCCAGTGACGACGTATTCGTGATCGATATCGAAGGCTTTGACCACGGTCATTTTATTTTGCGTCAGGGTCCCAGTTTTATCGGAACAGATCACAGTGGTCGACCCTAAGGCTTCAACGGCACTCATCCGTTTCACAATCACATGTGACTTTACCATGCGGTGAACGCCCATGGCCAAAATCATGGTGGTTACAATGGCAATCCCTTCAGGTACTGCGGCAACGGCTAGGGATACAGATACCATAAACATTTCAGCTAAGTCCATGTCATAGAGGAGACCGATCCCGAAAATCAGGGCACAAGCGAAGACGAGGACAATGCCTAACTTTTTAGCCATGCCATCTAGCTTGACCTGAAGCGGTGTGGCTTGCTCTTCAACGGCATTTAGAATCGTTGCGATTTTCCCCATTTCCGTTGCCATGCCTGTGGCAGCAACCACCCCTTTCCCGCGACCGTAATTAACCACGGTTCCCATAAAGACCGCGTTTTTTCGGTCACCAAGAGGCGCTTCTAAATCCAACACCATATTAGCGTCTTTTTCCGTGGGGATGGATTCTCCCGTTAAGGCCGCTTCGTCAATCCGCAGGTTAATGCTTTCTGTGATTCTTAAATCAGCTGGCACGTAATCCCCAGCGTCTAATATCACCACGTCTCCCGCTACCAGTTCCCCTGAATCTAGTTGCAGGACATCGCCACCACGTAACACTTTCGCTTTGGGTGCTGACATGCTCTTCAATTCTTTTAAGGCGTTGTCGGCCTTGCTTTCTTGAGCCAAACTGATGACCACGTTGATGATTAGGATGGCGATGATGATCATCCCGTCCACCCAGTCGCCCCCGACCACAATGGAAATCACCGCAGCGACGATCAAAATAATGACCAAGAAATCTTTAAACTGAGCCAAAATTTTAGATAACCAAGACTTTCCAGGTGCTTCGGTTAAGGCGTTAGGCCCATTTTTTTCAAGCCTAGCCTGGGCCTCCTCTAACGCTAACCCCTCTTCTAAGTTTGTTTCTAAAATTGACGTTACTTCGTCAGTCGTGATGGTGTGAAATTCCTTTTCCATGTCCTTGACACTCCTTGTTTATGTGATGTTACAAAGCCTGCATCTTAACTTTTTCATACAAAAAACGAGACCTGCGTGAAAAAGCCGTGAAGCTTTATACAACAAGTCTCGTTTTTCAGAAAGTGCCAGAATCTATTGATTCGTGTTGGTGACAGCTTTCACGTCGCCTAAGTAAGACGCCGCAACTACTCCCTCATTTGGGAATAGTATAGCAAGTTCTGACAGATTTGACAACTTTTTTTGAAAAAGCAAGTGCTGGCTATTTCACTGACCATCTGCTAAAATAAAGAACAAAATCATGGATCGTTTTGGAGGTTTTTATATGCTAAGGTTAACCCGCCCTCATGCTTTTTTATTTTCGCCCCTTGCTTACGAAGTGTTTATCGATGGGATTTCTCGCGGGAAGCTCATTGTCAACGAAACGAAGCTATTTCCTTTGGAGGAGGGCGAGCATACCGTGCACATTAAAATCGACGGTTACAAAGGTCCCAGTAGTGAGACGCTGCATTTTGAAGTGAAAGACGGTGGCGTTCACGCCGAAATCGTCTCTGCCCTTACCTGGTGGTGGCTGATCGTCCCCGTTGCCATCTGTCTAACGGTGGCGTTGATTCTGTTTGGTGCAGGCATGCTTCAAAACTTTCGTGATCTGGTCTTAGCTGCTGGGATCGGTTGTCTCATCGGCGGCTTGTCCAGCATGGCCTATTTCAAAGGGAAGTACCTGAAGATCAAACAAATTGGGGCTGACGCTTAAAGTTGGAGTTGTTTTTATGAAACGAGTGGTTTTAATTATCGGTGTTTTGCTGATACTACTAGGGTTAGAGATCGTCATTTCCAATGGATTTGGTGTGGTAGCGCTTGTTTACTTGCTAGCAGGTGGTGGCTTAGCCTTTTATAGCTTCATGGTTGACCGTGTCGCGACATGGATCCACGTTGCCATAGGCATCCTTTACGCCGTGCCGGTAGTTGGCATGCTTTTTCTTGCTATTTATGGCGGTCATCATACGACGGACTTCACCGAAGACGTAGTCTTCGTACTGGGCGCGGGATTGGTCGACGATGAAATCCCGCCAAGTTTGGAAGCACGCTTGGATCAGGCATTACTGTATTTTGATCGAAATCCCGATGCGATGTTTGTCGTCTGTGGCGGGTATGGGGAAGACCAGACCATTAGTGAAGCTCGCGCTATGGCAGATTTCTTGACCTTTGGCGGCGTGCCAGAAGACCAGATTATTTTAGAAGACGCCTCCACGAATACCTACGAAAATTTCTTATTCGCATTGGAGTTGGTCGGTGAATATTTTCCAGATGGCTTTAATTCGGTGGTTATCACAAATGATTTTCATATGTATCGATCCAGCTATTTAGCACGATACTTTGGAATGACGCCGGCTCGTTTTGGTGCACCAACGCCAATGTCCACGTGGCATCGTAATTTTATGCGGGAATTTATGGCAGTGTTTAATACGTGGTGGTTTCAAACTTAAGATAGGGGTGTAGCTAAAATGAAAAAATTATTAATTGTAGTGGATTTTCAAAACGACTTTGTAACGGGATCCCTTGGATTTTCAGGAGCTGAGTTGCTGGAAGAGCCAATTTTAGAAAAGATTAAGGCCTACGAAGCGAATGGCGATCACATCATTTACACGTTTGATACCCATTACGACGAGTATTTGGAAACGCAAGAAGGGCGAGGCCTTCCGATTAAGCATTGTCTTCACGGGACAGAAGGCCATGCACTATATGGGAGAGTTCTCGAGCATTATCAAGCGAGTAGCTACCCACACGAGAAGGCATTATTCAAAGACACTTATGGCTCCCGTGACTTAATGACAGAACTCGCCCACAGAGGAACATACGATGTGATTGAACTGGTCGGTCTGGTTTCTTACATTTGTGTCTTATCAAACGTCATCATCGCTAAAACCGCGCGACCAGAAGCCCTCATCGTGGTGGATTCCAATTGCACGGCAGGCCCTGATCCAAAATTGCACGAAACGTGTTTAAACATTATGCGCGATGCATTGCAAGTTAAAGTGATTTAAAACCTCTCCTTGGTCAATAAGACCCGAAGGAGAGGTTTACTTTGTTGATCCAATAAATTTTAGCCAGCCTGTTTTTGACTTCAACAGCCAATGAAAGAAACTAAACCATCCGTAACCTAGCGCACCACCAACGACGTACTCGATCAAATCATCGATGTCGGCCACACGACCGATGAAATACTGAATAAACTCAATGCTAAATCCGATGATGAAAATAAGTCCGACCGTCATCCAAAATTTTCTAACTCCCTTGATGACCACCGGTAGCAAGGCGCCTAAGGGCATTAGCATTAAGACGTTTCCAATACTCTCCAAAAACTCAAACTCACCAATGTTCCCACCTTCTAGCCAAGCAAAAGGACGCAGATTCAAGTAGTATCGCTCAGGCGAAAAAGTAATCGGTGGAATAGAAAAAATGGTCATATAAACAACGATCAAAAAGGACCACGCAAAAAGTAAATAACTAAGTTGTCGCAACAACTCAACCCCTCGTTTCTTCAGAAAGAAAAAGACAGGTAAATACAGAATGGTGGTGAGAACAAAGAAAAGTAAAGCAAAGATAATCATAGCATCAAGGCGCACAAACTGACAACTCCTTCGTTGGTTGATACTACCATTATAAAATATCTTTGTGACGATTGGGTGACAGTTTCAAAAAAACTGATGCTTGATTACTGCATCAATTCACCTGGCCAGCTAACGACGCCTCCAATGTCGTAAACGTTGGTGAACCCCAAGTCGGCCAGTTGTTGCGAAGCAACCTGGCTTCGGTTGCCTGATTGGCAAACGACCAGAATTAAGACGTCTTGATCTAACAATACGTTTTCTGCCTCATTTTCGATTTCATGTAACGGTAACGAGATGGCGCCTTCAATATGACCACTTGAAAATTCTTCGGTTGAACGAACGTCTAAAATGATCGCGTCAGTTCCATTTACGACCAACTCATAAGCTTCTCTACCAGACATAAATCCAAATTCAGCCTCAGCTGCTGCACACCCGGTTAAGGCGGTCATCCCAAAAGCTAAAATCAGGACGCATTTCGTTGCCATTTTTATCTTTTTCATCATCGGAATTCACCTCTGATACTTATCTTAATATAAATTTACAACGATATCAATGGGAAAAGATTGCTATTCGGAATGGTTTCGTATAAAATGGGCTTTAGAAGGTGGTGTTAACATGAAAAAGTATCTTGGATTAGCGGGCGTTGCCGTGTTCTTATTGATGTTCATGGTAGCATGCGGAAACGATGACGATGAAAAAAAAGTAACGTTTAATGTGGAGATTCTGGAAATTCACGAGGAACCACAAAACGAGATTGGATATGGAACGATTTTGGCAGTCGCAGTTGAAGTTGATGGAGACGACGGGCCATCAGGCCGTTTCACTTTCAATCATACGTATTTATCTGATATTGGTGCTGAAGTCGGTGACATCGTGACGATTACCGTTCATAGCCCTTGGATCGAACCTGATCCTGCACCGGTGTATGTGTATAGTTGGGAACTAGCCGAATAACCAACAAGACCTTCTAGCGACATGGCTAAAAGGTCTTTTTCTATGCTTTATAGATGTATTTTAAACTGGAATTAGTATTAATTTTAATCGATCACACTCGAAAGATTCTCCCATAACATAGCGACTCGGTCGGTCTCCAAATCTACCAATGGTAGTCTGACGCCACCAACGTCAAACCCATATCGATTGAGTACCGCTTTGATCGTGGCAGGTCCAGCATCTGAAGACGCCATCTGATACAAAGGGAGCAAGCGGCTATTTAAAATTTCTGCCTCCTGTGTGCAACCACTACGATAAAGGTCGAAAATCGCTTGCATCGACTTCCCAACAAAATGACTCGCCGCAGAAACAACACCGGTTCCATTTAACTTTAAATTCCCTAAATACCAGCAGTCGTTCCCGCTGTAAACTGAAAAATTTTCCAGCCCCATCACGTTAATCCCTTTCATCAAATCCAATGTTCCGCTTGCATCGACCACACCAACAATGTTCTCAATCTGTGACAATTCGAAAATCGTCGCCAGTTCTAAGCTAGCGCCACAGCGTTTCGGATCATTGTATAGTAAAATCGGCAATTCCGTCGAGGTAGCAACCTCCCTAAAATGAGAGAGTAACCCTTGTTGCGTTGGCTTATTATAATAAGGGACCGTAGCGAGCAATCCTGTCACGTCCGCTTCTTCGGCTAACCTTACGTTGTGAAGGGTCGTCTTTGTATTGTTGGTCCCTACATCAGCAATAACCGGTATTTGATCACCCACAAAATCAACGGTCGACTCCCACATCCGTAGCTTCTCAACGGAATTCAACGTTTGACCCTCTCCGACTAAGCTGGTAACCAAAATACTAGTACTTTTCTGATCTAACAGATGATTCAGTAACTTCTCAAGCTGAGAAATAGCCACCTGATTGCTATCATCAAATGGTGTAACAACTGCCGTAATCAGCGGTCCAAAATCCAATTTCTCCATCGCCCGTCTCCTCCAAACTAAATCATCGTTCTCCTACCGTCGTTCCCACGTCCTCTCTAAAGGTAGACCTGAGTCGCAAATTTATCCGGTGAGCTTTCGCTAACTTAATGGCCTTCAAATGAATGACACGAGCGCCTCCTTCTGCCATCCGGATCAAGGCATCGTAGCTCATCTCTGGAATTAAAACCGCATCTGGATCCACCTTTGGATCAGCAGTCATTACCCCTGGCACGTCGGAATACACGTCAACATGGTCCGCATTTAAAGACGCACCTAACGCTACAGCAGAGGTGTCGCTACCACCACGACCCAACGTCGTGATAAAACCTTCCTTGCTAACCCCCATAAATCCAGGTGCAATTAACACGTCGTAGGTCTCAAATTTTTTGATCAAGTGTGCGGTGTCCATTCTTAAAATGTTGGCATCGGTATAATTTCCATCCGTAATAATCCCAATCTCAATAGGGGCCAAGCTGGTAACATTCAGTCCCTTCCGGCGGGCTAAATCCGACGTGACAATGCTAGATATCACCTCACCACAAGAAAGTAGCCGATCGCTTTCCTTAGGCAAAACCGACGTGGATACCAAACTGGATAATGTATCTGTGGCATAAGGCGACCCCAGTCTTCCCATCGCAGACACCACCACGACCACCTTGAATCCTGCTTCTACCTCACGTATCACATGTCGGATCATGGCCATCCGTCCTGCTTCGTCCACAACCGACGTCCCCCCAAACTTCATCACTAAAATTTTCACACTTACCACCTGCTATACTAATTCTTTTCTTTCTCTTTAACAACCTTAACAATGAACTCCGATAAATAGCTAGCTGCCGTCTTGGGAGCTACGATGCTCGGCAAAGCAGGTAAAAGCTCCGCTTTAATGCCTAGCTCCTTTGCCACCTGGAAATCTACACCACCTGGTGCTGAAGCAATGTCGACCACATAAACGTCCGACTTCATCTGTGACAACGCCTCCTTATCCAGCACCAAGGCCGGAATCGTATTAACGACTACGTCCGCTTCACCCAAGGTGTCGGCATCGGTCGCCGCGACACGAACCCCTGATTCAAAGAGTCGTGCCACAAGCTTTGGATTACGACTAGAGATACTCACCAACCCACCGAGTGCCAAGAGCGACTTCGCTAACGTCTCCCCACATCTACCAGCACCAATCACATGAATGTTAGCGTTGTGAATGGTGTGGGTCGTGTTCTTAATCAAATAATAAATAACCCCTTCCGCAGTAGGGATAGAATTGTAAATGGCAATCTCATCCTGATCCATGATGACCTCTATGCGTTGTGGGATACCTTTCAAAAACGCACGCATAATCGGCGTAAAAATAGTGCAATCATCGGCTAATTCAGCAATTAGCTTTTCCATTTCAATCGCACATACCTTAAAGGGTAAAACCACGTACTTAACCTTTGTGAAATCAACTTCCTCTCCATAATAAAACACCTTAAAAACCTTAGACAGGTCCTCAGCAACGTAACTCATCCGTAGATCGTTGGCCACCACTAAAATCATTCCACTTCACCTCTGTCATCTACTGTCATACCGTTTGTACTATAAATTTGTCATGCTGTTTACAATACAAGTTTGTAATACATTAGTCTATGACAATGGATGGACTTTTGACACAGGTGGTGGAGTACATAGGTGACGACTCCCAAAGCAAGGTGTCCAAACAGCAAATTATGCTTAATAGTCCAAAAAAGTTGGCTTAGGCATACTATTTAACCTATTTTAGGAAGAGAAATATGCCTAATGACGCCCAAAACACAAAAAGGGCATAATTTGACTGAAAAAAGAACGAAAAATTATGCCTAACAGGCAAAAAAATACTCGATAGGCATAATCGACACGCTAACCTCACACTTTCCAAAAAATCCCAGCTATCAAAAAAGGCCACTCCACTCACAAGCAAAGCAACCTTTCCAAATTCTATTCCTACCTAAACGCAACAATTCCCCGACATGGACCCTAACAATAAAGAATCCACCAACTTAGCACGCTTGGCACGGGTAACCAATATATCCGCCAATTCTTCTTCCTTCAACACCGCGTCCGCTGTTACCGCACCCTTTGCCACGCGCATGACACCCGCTGATACTTCGTCAATCAGCACAATCTTGCCGTCAACCAATCCGATTTCAAATTTAATGTCCACCAACGTCAAATCCTCTTCCTTCAAATCAGCACTAATCAACTCTGCCGCCTGACGACAAATTTTCTGAATCCCATCGTATTGCTCAGCTGTTAAAATCCTCTGCTCTACCAATTCTTCCTTCGTTATCGGCGGATCGTTATCGGCATCGCTTTTCAACGTGGTCTCAAAGAAATCAACCACCGGCTGCCCTTCTATGTATTCACCAGGAAATCGGCGCAACAGACTTCCCATCGCAAAGAATCGGATGATCGCTTCGAATCCTTGTCCGAAAATCTCGCCAGCCTTTACCAGCATTAAATTCTCATCCACGTCACAATCCACATAATGATTGGGAATTCCCGCTTCAGTAAACTTCTTAAAATAATACTCGCTGGCGATCAAATTCTTCTGACCCATGCCGTCTACTGCAGGTCCCGTCTCGTTCCCACCAGGATCCTCTTCAAAATATTTCGCTCCCGACGCATCGGCCTTCCACCAACCCGTGGTCTCATCCTTTGTATACAACAAAATCTCGTCGCCCTTATAACGATAAACGTCCTTCGTCTTCCCCGCGTAAATTCGCTCCAAACCCTCTGTACTCAACTTCATTTAATACAGCCTCCTACCACTACTACATTAAGTAAAACAATTTTCTTCTTTCCTGTCAACCACCGCAACTCAGATTTCTGTTAGGCAACACACGATAACCGAAAAAAACTTTCATCTTGTGTTCGGAGTATCCAAACACAAGATGAAAGCACAGCAAGCGATAGCGCGCTCAGCTTGAGAGGGTTAAAAACATTAGAAAGCTATTCCCATCAAAAGAGCATCACCAACATCATTCCTCAACCTCTAACCCCTCTACATATAACAAAATCCCCTCAAAGATAGCGTACGCCATCAACTGCTGGTAGTCCTCATCTGCCAACAAACGCGCCTCCTCTGGATTAGACAAAAATCCAACCTCAACCAATGCCGTCGGAATGGTGGAATGGCGCAAAATATAAATGTTAGAAATCGGACGTTCCTCCCGGTCAAGCCCATCAATGTTGGCACGCAATCCTATCATTAAGGCCGCTGCTAATTCCCGATTTTCCAGCGTACTAGGGTCGTAAAACGTTTGAGCCCCCGACCAACGGCTATTCGTGATGGCGTTGGCATGAATGGAAATGGCGATGGCGTCCTCTGTCGTATTTAAAATTTCCACCCGGCGACTTAAATCCTCTCGTTTGCGATTTCTCGCATGAGGACTAGCCAGATCGCCCTCACCATCTCGCGTCAAAATCACGTTGAATCCTTGCAGACGAAGATGTTCTTCCACCATGCGAGTAATCTCTAAAACAAGATCCCGTTCCACTAAACCATCCCGACTACTGGCACCGCCATCTTTACCACCATGTCCCGCATCAAGAATAATGGTAATTTGCTGATGAGGCTCCGGTATTTGTTGGCGGTTCCGACCCGCTTGAATCAACGGTACAAAAACGAGAAAAATCAATGCCACTAACCCAACTGCAACGATTACTTTATTTATTTTCATTAAACAACGACTCCTTTATCAACCGATCTACTCATATTTAAAACCACGCCAAGCGAAAGCAACGTAATCGTAAGCGACGACCCCCCGTAACTCATAAACGGCAACGTGATCCCCGTCACCGGCAACAAACCAATCACAACCCCGACGTTAATCATGACCTGTACACATAACACCGATGCGACGCCTAAAATCACATACTTCGCAAACAAATCCGAGCTTCTAAAAGACAAATAAACCAAACGAGCAAAAAAACAAAGAAACAACAGCAACACAAAAGTCGCCCCCACAAAGCCTATTTCCTCCGCCACGATGGCGAAAATAAAATCCGTCTGCGGTTCCGGCAAATAATAATACTTCTGAATGCTATTGCCGATGCCGTGACCGAGTAATCCTCCCGGCGTGATGGCATACAACGACTGTAAAATCTGAAACCCCGATCCCAACGGGTCACTCAAAGGATCCAAATAAGAGGTGATTCGCGCCAACCGATACGGCGCCGATACAATCAACCCAGCAATACCAGCGACGCCAGCTAACATAAAATACGTAAAATACTTCAAAGGCACCCCGCATAAAAAAAACATCAGGATTGCGCCTGCGGTAATGACCATACCTGAACCAAAATCAGGCTGTAACATAATCACACCAAATACAAGCAAAACGACCGTCATCATCGGGACAACTCCACCTTTAAAGGTCTTTGCTTTATTGGGATTATCCGCCATAAATTTTGCCAAGAAAATAATCAAAGCTAGCTTCATAAATTCCGAAGGTTGCAACGAAAAAGCACCAATGCCGATCCAGCTTCGTGCTCCTCCTCGCACCATCCCAATCCCCGGTACTAAAACGAGAGCCAATAGGATGAAACTAGCCACTAAAAAAGGGACAGCATATTTCTTATACAAACGATAATCGATCTTTGAAACGACTACCATTCCGATAAAACCCATGTTCGCAAACAGAAGTTGGCGCTTGAAAAAATAGAAAGGATCAGCGAAACGGTGGTTAGCCAAAACGTAAGAAGAAGAAAGGACAAAAATTAACCCGATGATGGTGAGAGCAGTAGCAAGCAATAAAGTGAGAAAATCAATGGCTGGTAACTGTTTTTTCATGACGTTGTCCCCCCGAGCGCATAATGAGCGATAATTAACGATATGCTTAAAGAAGAGATCTTAGAATCCTTTACCCCATTTATCCAGTGAGACTTTAAAAACATGCCGAATCGTGATATAATGTTCCGATTGAGTGCGAAAAGGTTGGTGCGTATTGTGCGAATTTTATTAACAGGTGGCGGAACCGGTGGACACATTTATCCTGCGTTGTCGATTGCCAAAGAAATCGGGAAAAAACATCCAGATGCGACCTTTTTATACATTGGGACGCCTGACGGATTGGAGTCCAACATTGTACCTCATGCTGGACTGCCCTTCGAATCTCTACAAGTTTCTGGACTAAGACGGCGTCTGACCTTTGAAAACATCAAAACCTTGTTCCAATTCTTAACCGCTATCAAAAAAGCAAAAACCTATATCAAAGCATTCAACCCTGATGTGGTCATTGGAACAGGAGGCTACGTCTGCGCACCCGTCGTATACGCGGCTGCTAAACTGAAGATCAAGACCATCGTCCACGAACAAAACAGCTTGCCAGGAATTACCAATAAATTCCTAGCTAAACATGTGGACAAAGTCTTGATTTGCTTTGAAGAAGCAAAAAAACACTTCCCAGAAAACAAAGTCATCCTAACCGGGAATCCACGAGCAACGGAAGTGGCCAACACCTTGAAAATAGGAAAAACGGCGCTCGGCTTAAATCCGCATAAAAAAACCGTCCTCATTAGTGGTGGTAGTCGAGGAGCAAAGCCGATTAACGACGCCTTTATTTCCATGATTGACGCCTACGAAAAAGCGGACTTCCAAACGGTGTTTGTTACTGGGAATGCCCATTACGATGCGATCCGTTCGCAAGTCGAAAACGTCGACGCACTTAAAAACGTCAAAATCCTCCCTTTTATTCAGGACATGCCGAAATTTTTAGTCAGCATCGACCTCTTTATCGGGCGCTCCGGTGCGACCTTCCTATCGGAGATCACCTCACTTGGCGTGCCAAGTATCTTAATCCCTTCTCCTTACGTGGCAGAAAACCATCAAGAGTTTAATGCACGTAGCGTAACCGACCACGGTGGTGGCATCTTGATGTTAGAAAAAGACTTAACTGGTGAAACGTTATTTAACCAAGTCACTGACTTACTAAACAACGATGATGCGCTCCTCGTCATGCGCGAAAAAGCAAAAAAACTCGGCATTCCAGATGCCACAACAAGAATATTAGATGTTATAGGTGGACTTGAAACATAAGTTTCATGTAGCCTGCCTCAATGCCAATCGTAGCAAGGCTAAGGTGCTAAAAGCGCCTGTAGCTGAGCATGATAGGCGAATGAAAGAACTAATTTAACGGTGATGCATATGTTTGAACAATTTATTAAAGCTTACAACAACGAAAATCTAGGGGAACTAACCGAATACGAGCCTCTAGCTAACCACACCACCTTGTGCGTTGGTGGACCGGCACGTATCTTTGTCCAACCAACAGACAAAGATGCCTTTATCCATACCATCGGCCTTATTCGTGAACTAGGCTTAAATTTCAAAATCCTAGGCAAGGGTTCTAACCTTCTTGTCTCAGATGCCACCTTTGAGGGGGTGGTTGTAAAAACCGATAAAGCCCTCAATTACACCACAGTAGACGGAACGACCGTTTATCTAGGAGCTGGTGCCTCAGATGTGAAAGTTGCTCGCGACATGGCAAAACTTGGCTTATCCGGCATGGAATTCTTATCCGGCGTTCCAGGTACCATTGGTGGGGCTGTTTTTATGAACGCAGGTGCCTATCTGAAAGAAGTGAAAGACATTCTATTAAAAGTGCAAATTTTAGACGAAACGGGTGAACTAAGATGGTGTGCCGCTGATGAACTTGACCTCACTTACCGAGCGTCCATTTTCCAAAAAAGACCCAACTGGATCATTGTAGAAGCCGTTGTTTCTCTCGAAGAAGGCGATTCCGATAAAATCTTGCAACTGATGCGTGACCGAAAAGAAAAAAGAGTAACTGCCCAACCACTAGAGTTACCTTCGGCAGGTAGCACCTTTAGAAATCCAGAAGGTCATGCCGCTTGGAAGCTAGTTGAAGAAGCAGGACTGCGTGGCTTTTCCATTGGTGGGGCTATGGTCTCTGACAAACACACCAATTTTGTTGTTAATTGCAACGAGGCTACAGCACAACATGTGGCTGACGTGATCGCACATGTTAAACGGGTGATTCAGGATCAACACAAACTGGAAATGCATCAAGAAGTTGAATTTTTCAATTGGGATGACTAACTAAGAGGTGTTAGCGATGGCAAATGACAAAACCTACCTTGAAATTCCTTCTACAGAAGCTTTGCAGAGGTCTCAACCACAGGCACGGTTAAAACGTGCACTTTTTTCTATCTTCATTATTTTTTCAATCCTAATCGCCCTTTACTTTGCAACCCCCCTCAGTCGCTTAGGCATCATCCACTTTGAAGGTCTGGAAAGTCTTAACCGCTCTGATCTAATCTCCCTCATCAACATCGATGATGACGAGCTATTTTTGTGGATCAACCTAAACGACATACGAGCTAGTATTGAGCAACACCCTGCCGTTAATCACGTCAACGTTTCCCGCACTGGAATCAATCAACTTCGTATCGCTGTTGTAGAATACCAAGTAGGCGCTTGTGCCATTGTGGATAACGAACTGATATACATCTTAGCTGACGGTACTATGATTCATGAAAACGAAGGCATACAAGCCAGTTGTAACGATCGCATCATTCATGGTTTAAGCGATGAGGAGTTGGAAGCTGGCGTGGCCAGCCTTTTTGTTAGTCAGTTAGTGGGGGTGGATGACAACGTATTAAGCTTAATTCGAACCATTGAGTACGCGCCTCTTTATGGCGATGTTCATCGCTTTTCCCTTTTTCTTGTCGACGGTAACATGGTTAACGTTAGCAGCTACAACATGGTCGATCAACTAAACCTACTTCCTGCTCTTCTCGTTCGCCTCCCTGAAGGAGTAACGGGCATTCTTCACTTAGATGTTGGTGATTTTTTTGAACCACATCAAATCGAGCGTGAAGGAGATTTTGCCCCTTATCCTCATGAAACAATGCCTCCCTATGCAACGACATCTTAGTTTTCCACAGCCGCTGTGGAAAAAATGTGGAGAGAATTGAAAAAAAGTCAGAAATACACTTTCATTCACATGCTAAATATAGTACAATAAGAGAGATTAATTTTTAATAATATTTAATCCAGATGCTACTGGAGTGATCTAAATTGAAAAATAATGTGTATGCTTCCATCGAACTCGGCAGTTTTGAGATTAAAATGCTCGTCTGCAACATTCGTGAAGAACGCTTATTTGTCTTGGCACAAAAAAGCATTCCCTCAATGGGAATCGAGCGTGGACAAATAACCAATTTTGATAAGCTAATTGGTCAAATGAAAAAACTAAAAGCATCTGTTGAAGACGATTTGGGACAGACTCTCAAACAGGTGATGCTAGTTTTACCAACCATTGATGCTACCATTGAACCGGCTATCAGCAAAATAAACTTAGACGTCAAACAACCGATCACCTCTGTTGAGGTCAGGAAGATATTGCGTCAAATCATGAACCAACCTCACGAAGAGATGCAACTACCTGTTAATATAGTACCTCGGCTGTTTAGAATCGACGAAAACCACATCGTTCAAAATCCTCGTGGAATTTCTGGTATGAGCTTAAGCTTAGAAGCCACAAGGATCTTAATGCCTGGCATGATCGTATCCAATCTCGTACACGCCACAGAAAGTGCTGGCTTTGAAATTTCTGAAATCATTGCGGGAAGTATCGCTGAAGCTTTATCCGCCCTTCATTCACCTGAAATGTTTGCCAGATCATGCCAAATTAATCTTGGACACTTGATGACAACCATAACGGTGATTAACGATGGTAGAATTATTCATTCCCACGGATTCACAATGGGCGGTCACAATGTGACCTGTGCCATCGCAGAGGAACTACAGCTAAGCTACGACATAGCAGAAAAACTCAAAATTGACTTCGGTGCTGTGATTAGTGATAGCGAATCAACCGATGAAAGACAAGTCGTCTATATCGATGATAGCAAAGAAGAATTGCGCTATATCACGCGTCACATGTTAAATACCATTATTACTGGACAATACGATCAAATCTTTAAACTGATCAAGAATCACGTCGCAGACGGCATCCGATTAAGGGAAGAAGAATATCATTATTCCCTCTCTGGTGGTGCTTCACAGCTGCCTAATATCCTTAATTCTCTATACACACACTTGCCTTATGGGGCAACGGTGTATAAACCAAGTATGCTAGGTGCAAGATGTGGAAAATATGCACCCATCGTTGGCTCTACCATTTTTGCCCATGAGTTATCACTTCTCATTGGGTCTAAAAAAGATAGCCTCGAATTGGATTTCGGTAAAAAACCTGAAACCGTACCAGACATTGTGGTTAGAGCTCCTGCTCCAGTGCCAGAAGAAGAGTATGAAATCCCACTCTCCTCTCAACCAGTTGAAGAGGGTGTAAGTATGCTGTCACTAAAAGACGAGATACTGACCCAGCAACCCGAAACAGGGCAAACAGAAAAAACAGAAGAAATAGAACACACAAAAGAGATGAAACTTTTTGATGACCTAGCCTTTGATCCGATTGAAGATGATGAAACGTCAGATTACATGGATAAAAAGCTTGAAAATAGTGGGATGTTCGTCAAACTGTTCGATATGATCTTTAACGAAAGCGAAGAAGAACAAAAGTAAAGTAGTTGCGGAAAGAATAGGAGGCCCTTAAGATGGAAGGATTCGGACTTGGAAATGAATTTGCATACGCACCAAGAATTGTTGTGATAGGTGTTGGTGGTGGCGGTAGTAACGCTGTTAACCGGATGATTGAAAATAATGTGCAAAGTGTTGAGTTTATTGTTGTTAATACGGATGCACAAGCATTGAACCTATCTAGTGCAGAAAGAAAATTCCAAATCGGTGTAGAATTAACACGTGGTTTAGGTGCAGGTGGAAATCCTGAAGTTGGTCAAGCTGCTGCTGAAGAAAGCTTAGGCGAAATCAAAGAGCTACTAAAAGGAGCAGACATGGTGTTTGTGACTTGCGGTATGGGTGGTGGAACCGGAACGGGTGCTGCTCCTGTTATTGCTAAAGTCGCACAAGAGGCTGGTGCCTTAACCGTTGGTATTATTACCCGTCCATTCAGCTTCGAAGGAAAAAGGCGGAATGATTTTGCAGCGAATGGTATTGCTACCTTGAAAGAAAATGTCGACACGCTAATTTCTGTGTCTAACGATCGTCTTCTGCAAATTGTTGACCGTGCAACGCCAATGCTTGAAGCATTTCGCGAAGCAGATAACGTACTACGACAAGGGGTACAAGGAATTTCTGAAATCATTGCTGTTCCAGGTCTAATCAACCTTGACTTTGCAGATGTTAAGACGGTTATGGCAGATAAAGGATCAGCCATTATCGGTATCGGTCTTGCAAACGGTGAAAACCGAGCAGTAGAAGCAGCTAAAAAAGCCATCTTCTCACCACTTTTAGAACATGATATTGACGGGGCAACCGATGCGATCATTAACATTTCAGGTGGAACGGACATGTCACTATTTGAAGTGAACGAAGCCCTTGGTGCTATCCGTGAAGCTTCAACGACTGAGATTAACATTATTCACGGAGCAACCATTAACCCAGAACTAGGAGATGAAATCATTGTGACAGTTATTGCAACTGGCTTTGATGATTCTAGTTCCTCTGCTAAAGGGGGCAACCTGTTGTTTGGTCAAAACGCATCAAATGCTCTAGGCGGGACGAACAATCAGCAGGCGTCAGATTCTTCATCAAATGCTGACATTCCAAATTGGTTAATGAATAGGTATAAATAAGAATATAAAAGGCTAAAACAACCTAATACCAGTCCTTTCATGCGATGAGAGAGCTGGTATTTTAATTTTGTTCCCGTATTTTGTTCCCAAAATCATTACCCTGTACCTTTTATTGATACCAACTCGTCCATGTACAAATCAAAATCATCATCGAAGCTAGATTTTTGTTCTGGAAATAAATGGTGATAAGTTTTTATCGTCTCATGTACGCTAGAATGTCCAAGTCGTTTAGAGACGACTTTAAACTTCACTTCATAAAAACACATTTTCCTTGAGTACGATTATAAATTCTCATATAGTGTTTATAAAAAAGCAGTGAAAGAATAGTCTATGTTAAAATTTTGCTGGTAAATAACCAAAATTTTGATGTATGAATGCAATGAAAAAGCAATCCAGGGTATGCCGTGAAAATTTGGCAGTTTTGATTGCTTTTTAATTTGCTTTTTTTACACCAATGTCACTGTAAAAGTTGATCCTATACCAACGGTTGATTCCACATTGATAATTCCCTTATGTAGATTCACAATGCGCCTAACAAGGGGTAGTCCTAAGCCATTACCCTCGGAATTTTGCGACCTATCCGACTGATAAAATTTTTCAAAGATGTGCTTTCTAGTTTCTGGGGTGATCCCAATGCCATTATCTACGATTTGAAAGGAAATTCTTTGATCTTCTTGTTTCAAGGAAATTTTAATTTCCCCTTTTCTTGGCGTAAATTTGATGGCGTTATGAATAAGGTTGAGCCAGACTTGAAAGAGGAGGTCATGGTTGCCATGATAGTCAATTTCATCAATGTCAATGTCGAGTTCGATTTCTTTCTCTCCCCATTCACGTTCAAGGGTGAGGATGGCAGTTCTAATTTGTTCGGCAAGGTCGAAGTTAGATTTTTCGAGGTATAGTTCTTGGTTTTCTAAGCGTGATAGTTTCAAAATGTTATTTGATAAATTAGTTAGTCGTTTGGTGTTGTTGATGATGTTAGTTGTATAGGATTGACGTTCTTCATCAGTTAGATCATCACTTTGAAGTAAGGTTGCGTAGCCCTCAATGGCTGCCATTGGTGTTTTAAATTCGTGAGAAACGCTGTTGACAAAATCATTTCTAAACATTTCGATGTTGCTTAATTCTTTTGTCATGAGTTGAAAGTTTCCCATCATTTCTTTTACTTCATGAATGTTACTGTTGTTGGTTAGGTTCAAGTCGAAGTTTCCTTTGGCAACTTCTTTCATGGATTCGTTTAAGCGACTAATAGGGCGGAAAATTTTTCGATTGACGAAGCCCTCAATCATTAAGCCGATCATAAAACAGATACCAAGGATTAAGAGCCGTAATGTAGCTGGAATACCTCTTTCCGTTGCACCAGTAAGGGGATAAGAAGTAGGCAATAAACGATTAAAGATGACGGATAAAATTAAAAGTGAGAGAGTAAACATACCAAAGACGATAAGGGCAAAGATAATCCGCAGTTTGATGGGTTTATTTCTCATTTTTTTTCACCACTTTATAGCCAAGCCCTCTGATGGTTACAATTTCAAAGTCAGTGTTTTCTTTAAAACGATCTCGAAGTCGATTGATGTGAACGTCTACTGTTCTTGTTTCTGTGTCAACGTCGATGCCCCAAATACTGTCCATTAAATGCTGTCGAGTAAAAATCTTATCTGGATAAGAAATGAGTTTGTACAGCAAGTAGAATTCTTTTTGAGGGAGTAAGGCTTCTCCTCTCGGATCAATAACGGTTAGTTCATCGTATTTAAAGGTTGTGTTCCCGACGATGATTTGACGTTCGTTAATAATTTCTGCTCGTCTAAGTAAGGCTTCTACACGGAAAATCATTTCATTCACATCAATCGGTTTTACCATATAATCATCAATTCCACTAGAGAACCCTTTTTGTTTATCATTGATTTCACCTTTTGCTGTTATCATTAGAATAGGTATTTTGGCATCATAATCACGAATTAATTCTGACAATTCATATCCGTCCATCTTTGGCATCATCACATCTGTTACAACAAGTGAAACTGTCTCTTTATCCAAAATATCCAATGCTTCCTCACCATTCTCCGCTTCTAGTGTGTCGTATCTGTGTTTTGTTAAAACGGTACAAAATAATTTTCTTAAATCTCTATCGTCTTCAACGACTAATATTTTAATCATTTCGGGTTCCTCCAAACGTTGTTGACTTCTTTCTTATATTATAGCTCTTAATTGTCAACTAGAGATCAACTAGAGATTTGAAAAATCACTTAAAAATGAAAGTTTACACTGGGTTGATTTTCAATTGATTTTCCCGTTACATTTGCGAAGTATACTATCTTCACAACAGGGAGAACAGCTCTCAAATTGAAATGAATGTGAGGAATAATTATGTTACAACTAAAAGAGGTTAAAAAGAGTTACACCATTGGAGATTTTACACAAACGGCATTGAATGGGATTAATTTAAGTTTTAGAAAAAATGAATTTGTGGCGATTTTAGGACCGAGTGGTTCAGGGAAAACAACGGCACTAAACATTATAGGAGGTTTGGATCAATATGACAGTGGCGATCTTATTATTAATGGTAAATCGACGAAAAACTTCAAAGACAAAGACTGGGATGCTTACCGAAACAACAGTGTCGGCTACATCTTCCAAAGTTATAACCTGATTACCCATTTAAGTCTTCTTGATAACGTTGAGATGGGGATGACATTGAGTGGAGTTTCAAATAGTACGAAGCGCAAAAAGGCACTTGAAGCGTTAGAGCGAGTGGGCTTAAAAGATCACGTTAATAAAAAACCGAATCAATTATCGGGTGGTC
>Ga0131853_10001640_pt1 | contig 40017 bp, 17 predicted proteins | sample TergutLab28metaG_FD_92764 | JGI IMG/M metagenome (GOLD analysis project Ga0131853, IMG submission 92764) | Labiotermes labralis P1 segment gut microbial communities from Petit-Saut dam, French Guiana - Lab288 P1 (version 2) (version 2) | ecosystem: Host-associated > Arthropoda: Insects >...
ACCCGTTGCGCTGACCACGTGACACCCCTCTATCCGCAAAAGTTGGCACTAACTTCGCCGATCGGCGGCGGCCGCTCTGTCGGTATAGTTCGCGTGCGGACTAAGGCCACGGAGTTTTAGTTGTAGTACTACATGTAGTTGGGTCCTCCACTACCAACCGATCAAAAAAAAAGCTTTAATAAACCTATCATCAGTAAATATTAAGTCCAAATATACTGTTAAAGAAAAGACAATTAAAAAAATTAATAACTGGGGCCACGTCATTTAAAATACTACACAATTGAAAGCTTGTGAATGCACGCGATTCTGTCATATATTTCCTATACGTACAGGAATGATATATTTTAGTCCACATATTAGGAGCTCTAATTACTTTTTCGTAAAAGTTAGAATAGAAACGATTTGAAATCCTACGTGAAATTTACATTTTACTGCATCCTATTGTTGATTGTCTTCATGAGAAAATTAATTTCAATTGTTTTGTTTCGGAATTTCAAGTATTTTTGGTAATTTATCATAAATTTTTTAAATGAAATTTTACAATTTCGACAAAATATTCTGCAATTGAATACCAACTCTTATGCCATCTGTTAGCATAGCAGAATAGTAAATCGTAATTATTCTTCTTAAGGTCTACTTTTTTAAAGAAAAAATCAAATTTCTTGGTTAAGGCGGAAAATAACCGCGTCTGTAAGCATATTTTGACAAAGTTTATTCTTAAGTTCAATTTTGGTAGTAATTTACATACTTTGTAGGTGATATATTCTACATGCTACGTTTAACAAACGGCAGCATTCAACTTATAAGTCTTTTTTACGTTTAGTATTTTGATGTATAATTTGCCTGTCTAGCATCGACGAACATTATGTCGTCCATATAGAAGCAAGACATACTATTTTATTTAAAAATCCGACTAATGCACTTATACATATTTGCACCACGTTACACACATCGAAGGACTCATACAAGTTGCAAGCATAATCGGAATTCTCAGGAAGGAATGATATATTTATTTTAATATTGTCGACAAAATGCTTGTCAAGATCTAAACATTTGGAACGCCAAAATATTTACAAGTGAGTTATACTGACCAAAAAAATATAAATATCATTTAAAGGTGAGGTAACATAAAATTTGAATCATTAAATGTAAATATGAAAATACCTATAATTATAAAATCATTATGAAAAATGTTACGATTTTAGTCGTTAAAAAGCACGCTTTTAAAAGCAATGAACTATGTGTGTTACGTAGTATCTATAGAAATAAATTATTTTTGTGGTCTCATACATCAATTCGGGTAGTAGGTTGAAGTAATGAAAAGTGAAAATAGTGTAAACAAATGGGTGATTTTCTTTTGCAACTTTTCTTAAATCACAGTTGAAAAAATAATTGTACAAAATTTTCATATGGCGACTTTTGTACTTTTGGTATACAATTTACTCAGTATATTGAATTGATCCGAATTCATGTGCAAGTAGTAGGATATGATTAGATTAGGACGAGATTGGCTATTAAGTTGGATGTATCTTATGCATACGGAAAAATGTTTTTTGAACTTTCGCCCAGTTTCGCCTAAATAGTTATTTTATGCAATAAGGCCAAATATGTACCTTCTGCCTCTTAAAACAACTTTCTTTTTTGCGAAATCTACTTTAAAATTTGGATACTGTTTCATATTTTAGAACGCAATGCATAAGTTGTTTAAATAAGATTCTGGTTTTTCATATGTGTGTGGACTAAATTATTAAAATTTTAACCACGTTTTGTGGATGCTATTAATTTGATTGTCTCTTAAATAATTCATGCATTTTTATTGGAATATGAATGCCGTAATGAATTGGCTCATTTTTATGCCATTCTTTTTATTTCTTCTGTGAGATGAGTTGTTCTAACGCTGATTAATAATTCCGCAGTAGGCTCTTAGCTAATGTTCAGTAGTGTGGTTAGATAAATAATTATTTGTCGTATGTAACATAGTGGATTTGAGAAAAACGTCTATGTCTATTATTATATGTTTTCGTATTTTGAAAAAATTTAAAAATTATCTTTGTCTTTATCTAATCAACCCACTGAACAAATGCTTGCGCTCTAACGCTCCTTCATTTACCTATGAATGCAACTCCCATCGCGCAAAAATTACAGAAAGTATAATGACATACAATAAAAGCAAATAGCCCTATACAAACATATTCCACAAAAGTGATTTCATAAATAAGACTAAAACAAACAAATATATGACACACTAGAATAATACTTACTACAGGAATTGGAGAACATCCTATTACATTCACACAAATCCCGATTCATACACAATACTGTGACACTTATACACCTTGGCCAAAAATAGTCAAGATTATAAATCGATTCAAGTATACGTGCTAGGGAAAAAAGTATCTTTTCTTTACATTAAATTTTGAAGCGCAATCATGTCACACCTAAAAAAGAACTAGTTTAAGAGACGAATTAGAAGCCCCATTTTGACAACTGCCATGTAGCATATATTCCATTGCTGGTTATGTATTAAGAACATAGGTCTTAACAATATTTCACAATGACTTTATAATTAAAGACAAGGTAATTTTTTATTTTCATATATATTTAATTATCTCAAATTGTATGCATCCGCATCCTTTTATCATATTTATATTTCTTGGTCAGTATAACTAACTTGTAAGTAGTTTGGAATTCGACATACTTACATGTAGACACGTATTTACTTGACGCGACTCAAAAAAAAATATATAAGCACTTCCAGAAAAAACTCCCTTTTGGCCTGAAAAGCATAGAAGTATTTCTACAAGAGTAACACGGTGCAAACATATATTAATGCATCTTTGGGATTTTTTTTTAGCAAAATATCGTAACACTGCAAGGATATGAGCGAGATTATGCTCATTGATACAAAATAGGCAAATTATACAGCCACATGTTAAAACCAAAACAAAATAAACATAAATTTAATGCAGTTATTTTGTTGAAAGTTATATGAAAAACGTAACATTGAAAATGTAACTGCGCTATTGTCAAAATTGAAAAGAGGACAAAACATTGTCAGAAAAGTTAGCAGCAGTAGTTTCCGTACAAAATCATATAAAACAACATGACCACATTTGTTTTTTATACTTCCATAAAACAGTTTCCAAATAAAGCTATAAAATACACTTTTGATGCTTTATTCCTATCTAAATATATTCTTCCAAAACGCGTTTGGAGGTACTGTAGGATTGTATTGGATGACTACAGTTCCACACACACACACACACACACACACACACACACACACACACACACACATATATATATATATATAATATTTATTAATGTCTTAAGGCGGGGTTACACGTGAGAGTAAATATCGCCCGAGTCCCTCTCTGTTCCTCTGGAGAGGCCGACTCATCAAGACGACTGTTAACTAGCGGAAAGCCAGCTTGAGATCACTTCGAACTAGCGTCATACTCGCTCTCAGTCGCAACCTGAACTAGACAATGAAAATCGGTATGGTTGAGAAATCTGTGGTTGAGAACACAGATCTTCTAGTATAGGTTGAGAGCGTGGGTTGATTGTACTGCGAACATGGCGGCTAAGAAAGTTTGGACGAAGGAAGAGACTCTAGAACTGATATGTTTATACGAGTCTTACCTGGAGATTTGGAACAGCTGGCATATGCATTACAAAGACAGAGATAAAAGAAGCATTTGCTGGCAATCGATGGGGGAGGCACCGAAAACCAGCGTAGCAGAAGTGCAACGGAAAGTACATAACCTCCGCAATCAGGTAATTAACTTTTTCCCTTACTGTACTGTACGTAATATGTTCTTTGTGTGAAGTGGACTGTTAATTTGTACATTGCATTATGTACGCGAACGTGCAAAGTGTCTTGCCAAGAATGTTTGTGTATGGTGATGTACTTTGGGTGAGTTTTGGGTTTTCATTTTTCTGTGTGAACTGAATTATATGCTGTATTTCATATGCTGCATACTCTTGCACTTGTATCTTGCAACTGAAATATAATTTTTATTTTAGCATTGTATGGGGAGGTAAAATGACCCAATACAAAACATGTGGTTGTATGTTGGGTCATCTCAATTATAAACATGGGACAGAATTCAAAAATAGGGAGAAGTGAACAGTGAATTAATTTTTCACACTTTGTGTATGTACAGGGCCTATAGGCTACTACACTAATTAACAGGCAATGACTCAGAGAAATACAATCCATAAAACAGAAGAAAAATATGTGCAGTTGGTATTCTTCCAATAGTATTCATGTAATAACTCTACTAATGAAGAACAAGCAATGTGAAAGATAAGCTGTATCCAACTTAAAATAAGTTCAGTTACAAGCATGCTTATGATTTTGTATAGCCAAAAAGGCATCTTTACTCTTCTTTAAAAATGCACTAAAGTCAGCTGCCAAAAGCTGCGATGCTAGGCATTTGTACACTCTTCTTGTTGATGGGGATGGAAGTTACCATAATATGTTATTACTGAGAACGCTGGAAAATTCATTTTCTTTGTCAAGAATACATTCATTGGTGTTTATATATCAGGATGCAGATGTCACAGTAGTGGCCGACTGATATTGACAATGTCCCAATGTACAACACTTTGCTGTATATGTCATAATTAACTTGTCAGATCGTACAAATTATTACATTGTTATGCCCTGTGTAGGTGTCTCAGGAACTACACAAAATGGCCAAAAGGAAGAGTGGCAGTTGGGTGGAGGAAGTATGTACAAGTATATGGCCATATTTCTGTGCTTAGAACTTTATCATCCCCTCCCTATCACCAAGGGAATCAACTTCTAATCTGGTGAGTTAAATGAACAAAACGAACAGTCCTTAAGGAAAAGTGTGTATTAATTGGAAAAGAAAAGACATATAAAATGCATGAAGAAAACAATCAATACTTTATTATAAATGATCTGTGAATTGAGTCACAGTGGTGCAGCAGACAGTTTGCTGGACAAAAAATGTATGTATTTAATTGTCCAATCAAATATGTTTATATTGGCATCTGATTTCCCCTTGGGGAGTCATGAAAAATTCTCCAAGTTCATTCCTGTTACTGTTTTGTGAGCTGGGGCGAGGTCATCTTTGTAAACACAACAAGTTTGTTGATGGCATCCCTTCTTCTCTCCACATACCAAACTGCACTTTGTGTCTGTACTTTCTGTGTCAAGTAATCCAAGCTGTAGATAGGAAGACCGTGATCCTTGTGTTGAAACCAGAAAACTGTGCAGAACACAGACTGCTAGCACAATATTTACGGTGCTTGTAGGGTTCTGGATCAGTGGCTTCCTAAGGACACGAAATCTATTTGCAATTATACCAAACACATTTTGTACTATTCAGCATGCTCTGGATAACCAGTAATTGAATATTTGGTTACGTGCTGGTTGATCTTTGAAGGGATAGGGCTTAATAATGTAACTTCTCATAGCAACACAGAAATATGGAACTGGCTGTGTCCACCCAGTTAAATGTATTGCAGGGGGAGGCTCAACAGTGCCGATATACAGTGCATTGTATAGGCTGCATCTGTTGAAAACCCCTCCATCTGAAACTCTACCATTGCAGCCAATATCAACATACAGAAACATGTATACAGTGTCAACTACTGCTAGTAACACAATGCTGAATGTCCCTTTGTAGTTATAATAGTAACTGCCACTATTCACTGATGCTTGCATGACATTGTGCTTCCCATCCAGGGCTCCTAAACAGTGAGGGAAGTTCCACTGTTTGTATAAGTTTTCACAACATTTCAGCCATTCTTCTGCTGTTAATAGTAACTGAAAAAGAAGGACACTTTTTTTAAGAATTAAATCCTTTAAGAATAAACACTTCAGGTCACTGGTTTTTGTTTTGTCATTTTCAGGTTGTCCCTGCAGAAGCCTCTGAGGGAGTAACAGAGAATTCTGGTGATGGTGCAGAAGCTACTGCACCCATTCCTGCATCCTCACCAAAAACTAAAAAGAAGCGGAAGTCTGGCAAGACCATTACATCAGAAGACGAATGTCTGAACCAGGCATTGAGTTTTATTATGTATAGGCTGCCTGATGAGTTTGATACATTTGGGGAAAATGTGGCCGTGGAGTTAAGGTCACTAAGTTCAGAAATGTACAGGAAAATGCTGAAGAGAGAAATTCGTCAGTCTATAGCACAAACTGCTGAACTTGATGACTTAAACTATCTGGCCACCTACTCTACCAAAATCACTGAAGCCCTGTCACCAGACCCATAGCCAGACTGGAATCAGTGTTTGTGTCAACAATTACTGTTAATAAAAATAATTTATTAAGTGCGCAAGCCATTTCTTTTGCATTTGCAATGTTCCCAGCCCCTAAGTTCATTTCAGAAACTTTCTCTGCTCTCTGAATTTTACCAGTGTCATTTCTTATAATGTTCCATAGTGTTCTTACTTTATGATTAGATATTTCTAACAGAATGTTGTAATATGATTGTGTCACTTCTTTTATTACTTCAAGACTGCCCAGTAGGCATGAAGATTATAATATCTGTTCATTGGAGATCTGAAATACTGGTAAATATTCATAGGCTGTCCAGGACGCACTCACTCGCCTGCAGCCTCGCCGGATTTCCACGCCTACCCGGACAATAGGTCGTGGCCGGGCAGTCAGACGTCGTGTCTTCCGTGTTGATATGTTGTTGACAGATACTCCTTTCCGAATTAATTAATTTTGTTCAAATCAACCAAACTACCAAAGATCTGAGGGCGGAGACTTGCGCGAAGCGCAAGCCGTCGTCCCTCGTTATGTATAGGGTTTCCTGCGTTAATCACATCGCTGAGCTCAGTAACACCTATAACTAAACAGGGAATCTGCTTACCCTAACGATTGCCGGGCGGGTTTTAAACTCCGGCTCGAGCATGGTAGGCAATGCCTAAGCGGCAATAGGTAGTATCTCGGGAAAAAAAACTTTTGTTGGAGGGCCTTCTGGGATTTGAACCCAGAGTAGTCGAAATAAAGTTAACAATAGACTAGCCGCGTAAATTGTCGCCTAATTGAAAATAAGGTGCGGGCCGTGCCCCGTCTTTACAATCTATACCCTGGCGTTTGCCTTACAACTGAGGAAAATCACGGAAAACCTCAGTCAGGGTAGTCGAAATAACGGCAGTTAGTGTTCCTGATATCCCTTTGTAAGCGGACGCAGGTCGACGCTTGGTCAGAGCAGATGTCTGCCAAGCTGCTCAACTAACAGGTTCCCCACATCAGCTAACTTTGAGTCGAACCTCTCAGTTAGAGATATGATATGGTCGCAGAAGTAGGGGACTCCCAAGTCGTCGTGAATTTGTCTGTTACCAGTGTACCAGGGTGCATTGGTTGCAATGCGAAAACACTTGGACTGAAGCACTTGCAGTTTCTTATTATGGGAGCGAGGGGCGGACCTCCAAACGGGGCACGCATAGTCCATCATGGGTCGGATAAGCTGCTTATACAGCAAAACACCATTCCTGATGGACAGACAGCTTCTCCTGTTCAGGAGAGGTCCCAGAGTTCCCAGTCTCTGTGCCGCTTTCTTTCTCACCTGATCCATATGTTTCGACCGGGTGAGCCTGACTAAGTTTTCTCCGTGACTTTTCCTCATTTGTAAAGCCAATGCCAGGGTATACGACACAAAGTTGTGGTTCGGACGGCACTACCCTCCCCAGGCGCGACGGCGTCACCTAGGCGCCTGACAGACGTCGCATACATCCAGTTTACGACAGAGCCAGTCTGGGCTCAGAACCCAGACAGCCAACGAACCGAAGTTTATCTATCCCATACTTAGAGCAGGGCAACCCAGGCCCTAGTCTTTGTCATTTGTCATGACCAGTCAAGGACTTCAGCCTGACTTCAACATCGTTAGCGTAAGCATATTCCCCTGTTAGAGTTTAGGTGTCTGTTACAGAGCCCAGCGATGCTGTCAAACGCAGGACTGGCTAACAGAAGAGGGACGTCGACTTGCGCTTCGATCAAGTCTCCATCCCTCAGTTAACATTTTGGCTTGGCTTGGCTTAGCCTGGCCTGAAATGGTCCGTAAGGCTGCCGGAGGTACAGAGATATGGAGGGAGCAAGAGTGTGCCTTGCTGCGGTGGTTAAGTTACCGTTCTCTGGGTCCGTATGTGGAGTGGTGTCCAGAGGAAGTAGAGCTGTGAGGTGAATTGGAGGACTGAATAGGAGAAAGAGACGTGATGACTTGTTGGAGTTCCCACACACATTTCTCATAGCAATTGACGGCGTAACCCATACACACACACCACAAAAATAGGAAATTCAGAACAAAAAATATTTCGTCTATTTTATATCTTAACACACTTTTTTTAATCTTAAAATTTTATATTTGTATTTTACAATGCCCAAATTTAATAGAACTCTAAAGAACACCTCTTTCGAGGTGACCACAATATGCAACCGAAACATGTAGGTGGCTAGATCTTTATTATAAAATAATTTAACTTATGTATATTGCAGATGTTTTTTGTATCTCTAAAAAATTCTTATTGTTTGGAATTCTTTGGAATTTCAAATTATTGGATTTCTATTACTTCTTTCGTAAATGTTTCAGTGCATACGTTTTCCAATCTTTTTTCAAATTCATATTGAGATGAATCGTGTGGTGTATTATTTTGAACAGGGAGGTAAATTTCTGTTCTAGTTTTATTTCGCATTTTTAGATTTTATAGATAGCTTATCAGAAATTTACGAAACTAAGTTGTATACTTAAGTCAAAACACGCGGATATTAAATACCAACTGCTCTATAACATTTAAATGTAACTTGATAAGATTCTTGCTATAGACATATTTTTTTAAAAAACAAATATTTAGTTTCCGGTGAATCCGCAAACTAAGTGGGGCTACTAACTTTCTGAAAATGTCTAAGCCTTTTTACATCTTAGATACTAACGTAGTTAGGTTTTAGATGATAACGTTTTACATATGTTTTTGAAACTAACAGCAGGATAAAATTTGTGTTATTTTTTATGTTTAATATTTTGATGCATAATTTCCTTGTCTGACATCGACGAACACTATCTCATCTATATCCTTCCACGGACACACTATTTTACACAATGATCCAAATAACTTACTTATACAAGTTTGCACCACGTTACACGAGTTGAAATACACCTACGGGTTTCAGGCCAAAGGTGTTGATGATTCGTTCTACATATAATTTTGAAAGTAACAGCAGCATAAAATTTATGTGTGTCTTTATGTTTAATATCTGGATGCGTAACATCCTTGTCTGTAATCAATGAATAGTATCTTGTCCATATCCTTGCAATGATGCACTATTTTACATAATAATCAAAATAATGCACTTATATAGTTTTGCAACATTAGTAGAATCACAACTACAGGTTTCAGGCCAAAAGTGACATTCTCTGCGAGTGCATGTCTTTTTGAGTCGAGTCAAGAAAATACATGTGTACGTGTAAATATGTCGAATTCATTATGAAATATTAGTAAGACCCAAGTTGTTAATACATACCAGATTAAATAACCCTGTAATATAAAGTTACGGGCCAATTGTCAAAATGGGGCACCTAATTCTTCTCTTAACTAGTACGTTTAGAGGTGTGATATGGTTGCGCTTCAAAGTTTAATGTAAACTAAACATTGGGTTTACTGGCATGTGTTCTTTAAACAATTTATAATTCTGCATGTATTTTTGGCCTAGGCATGTAAGTCTTAGGATACTGTGCATGAATCCGAAATCATGAGAACGTAGTAGGATTTGACCAGCGAATGTCGAGAGAGGGTTATTTTGGGGTATATATTTTATGTATTCGGAATAACGTTGTCTCGATCCTCGGGCAGATTGGCCCACATAATAAAAATGGCAAATATCAAAGTAAAGCGATAAACAAATTACACGTGAACCAATGAAGACACACGAGCTGGAGATGAGAAATGAAGATAGAGAGAAGATGCAGAAGAAAACAAACTTACAAACAAAAGGAAAAGAAACACAGAATCATAGTAATTGGTAACAGCCATGCACGAGGGTGTGCAGCAGAAATAAAATCAAACCTGGATGAAGATTTCGAGGTCAAAGGATTCCTAAATCCAGGTACAGAGTTAAATTCTATTATTACCTCTGCAAAAAGAGATATACAACAGCTATCAAAACAAGATGTGGTAGTAGTATGGGGAGGCTCGAAGGATGTGGGAAAAAATGAAACAAAACAGGGTATTAACTGGATACAGAGTTTTGTCGAGGCAAACAAGTATACTAATATTATACTAATGGAAGTGCCCCACAGACACTATTTAATACAGGAATCATGTGTAAATAAGGAGGTGGATAAGTTTAACAGAATAATTATGAACTGAAAGTTCATGAAAATGCAGTATTAGTGAAGGTCAACTTGGAGAGAAGAGCCTTCACAAAACACGGCCAGCTTATGAACACAAGGGGACAGAATTGATGGCAGAAAAATTAGTAGAGGACATAAAATGTACATTAAAGGTGTGTAAAAATACACCGATCATCATGAAATGTAAAGAAGATACAAATAAAGACAAACAAGGCTTAGGGGAAGCTAAAAATGTAGTTAGGGAAGGAAGAGATCCCACAGAAAACCAGAATGATAATGTTCAAGCAGACGATAATAACAGTAGACTACAGGAAAAGTAGACAGTGGTGATAGCTTCAAGAATAAATCGAAAGATGCCTGTAAGAAGAAGAGATGATTTTTTGTGAGCAGCCACTAGCAAAAGACAGGCAAGACAGAAAAAGAGGGGAAAATCAAATATTCCAGTCAGCCTCCACAAAATAAATCTCTAAAAATTTTTCATAAGCATATTAGAGGCTTAGGTAACAAAACTAATGAACTATACTGTCATCTACATCATGATCACCCACACATTCTATGTTTATCGGAACACCACCTGAGTGAAACCGAACTACAGTTGATTCATTTACCAAATTTCTCATTAGAGGCCAGCTACTGTAGGAAAACTTTTCTTAAACGAGGTGTCAGTATATTTGTTTACAGAAACCTAAAATAAAATACCATAAATATTGATGAGTACAATATAGATAAAGACATCAAATCTTGTGCTATCCAACTGGACTCAATTTTTAATAAATTATGTATTTTGGCTTTTTATAGATCTCCAAGAGGTATTTTACAAATTTCCTTAAACGACTAGACTTGATTTTGCAGAAACTCTATAATAACAAATATAACATCATAATATGTGGCAATGTAAAAGTAAATGATTTGATAGATAATAATCGATGGAGCCAATTTGATGCTGTATTACACTCTTATAGTCTGATGGGTATGGTTGAATTTCCTACTAGATTTGGCCTGAATTCCCAAACGGCCATCGACAACATTTTTTTCGACACATCCACCACTGGAAAATACGAACTGTACCCCTTTATAAATGGACTCTCGGATCATGACGCCCAGTTATTAATATTAAGCAATGGAACAAAAAAGGAAAAGGAATGTCATACTTACATTAAAAGAAAAATCAATACGTATACTATAGCAGATTTCCAATGGAAATTAAGTAATGAAACATGGAAACACGTATTTGATGGGAATGATGTTAATAAGATTTTTAAAACTTTACTAAATATTTTTCTAAGAATTTACTATTCTAGTTTTCCTTTAACTCAAGTAAAGAGTAAAATGAACCAAAATTCATGGATTACACCAGGAATAATAACTTCCTGCAAACATAAAAGAGAACTATATAAGGAAAAGCTGAATAATAATAATACCATTCTTGCCTCTTATTATAGATATTACTATAAAATACTGTCTATGGTTATAAGAAAGGCAAAAAGAATGGAACATGACAAATTAATTCTGAACTCCCATATTAAAGTTAAATCCACATGGGATATTACAAATAAAGAATCTGGAAGAAATAAAAAAAGAAGTGAAATGCAATCTCTAAAAGTTGAAGGTAGAAAAATCACTGATCAACAAAGCATTGCTGAAAATTTTAATGATTATTTTGTTGCTTTCGCAGAAAATGTTAATCGACAAAGTGAAAATAATCTTATAAGTGATGATAACAATAGTATGGATAGTCATACCCATTTCATGGAACAAGCTTTTAATAAACCTTACCCAAGTATGGAATGTAAATGCACAACAACAAAAGAAATAGGACAAACTATAAAATCCCTGAAAACAAAAAACTCATACAGGTACGACGAGATATCCACAAAGATCCTAAAAATAAGCGGCCCTTTCATAAGTTCTCCAATAATTTACATATGGAATAAAATGCTTTTTTGGGGTGCATTCCCTGATAGATTAAAATACGCAATAATAAAACCAATACATAAAAATGATGATAAATGTGAAGTATCTAAATATAGATCAGTATCGCTCTTAACATCATTTTAAAAAATATTTGAAACGGTAATGCAGAGAAGGATTTTCAAACACCTCACCAAATATAACATATTAAGCATTGAACAGTATGGTTTCAGAGTAGGATTTAGGACTGATAATGCAACTTATAAACTAACAACTGAGATTTTAAATGCTATGAATAATAAACTACAAGTAGGAGGGATTTTTTGTGATTTAGAGAAAACTTTTGATTGGGTTAATCATGATATTCTATTATCTATATTGAAATTCTATGGAATCGCTGACAAGGATTTTCAAATATATCAATCTTATCTGGGTAAAAGATATTGTAGAACAGCAATATATAATGACAGCAAGAATAATAATAAAGTTTAAAATTGTGCTAGAGTAAGACATTAAGTCCCACAAGGTTCAATATTGGTACAACAACTTTTTTTATATATACAAATAACTAATCCCAGGGTTATAAATAAAACTTCAGCACCCATAATTTTTGCTGATTATACTAGTACTTTATTTGTTCACTCAAACCCAATAGATTTCAACAAAAATATTTACATAGTGTTTATAACTTTAAATCAATGGCTAAGAGCAAATCAGCTAGCGGTAAAGTTTAATAAAACAAATTATATACACTTTAAAACTAAGAGAAATTTGACAGTAAACTTAAAAATAGGCTTCAATAAAAATTTTTTCACAAACAGCTCCTACACAAAATTACGGGGGGTGACAATGAACAATACTTTGTCTTGGAATAATCGGAAGGTCGCTGGTTTGATCCCAGCTGGTGTCACTGGAATTTTTCATTGACATAGCCTCTAACAGAAATGAGTACCAGGATTTTTTCCTGGGGGTAAAGGCGGCCGGTGTGTAAGGCTGACAACCTACCACCATCTTGTGCCATTGTCAAGAAGTCTGGGAACCTTAACTTCCTGGAACCCTCTGGGCCTGTCCAGGTCTGTAATGGGACGGCATTACCTTTACCTTGGAATAATCATCTTGACTTAAGTATGAAAAAGTTAAGTAAGACTTGTCATATAATTCGAAATGCCAAAACATGTATGTCTGTTTCATCATTAAAAGTGGTTTATTATGCTTTTTTTACTTGGTTATGAGCTATGGAATTATATTTTGGGGAAACTCATCGCATAGCTCCATAATTTTAAGAATACACACACAAAAAAAAGGCACTTAGAATTAAGGAAGGATGTGGAAACAGATTTTCATGTAGAAACATGTTTAAGAAATTACAATTTTGCCTTTGACATCACAATATATGTTATCTTTATTAATGTCTTTTCCTGACAAACAATGAAAGTTACAATTTAGACATTAGACAAAAAAATAACTTATACCTTCCTCAAGTAAACTTAACCATTTAACAAAAAGGAGCTTATTATTCAGGGATAACAATTTTTAATAATTTACTCAGAGACTAAGAATGTTGCTGGTAACAAAAAAAATTAATATCGCTCTGAAAAAATTTTTACACACTTACTCATTTTACACAATTGAAGAGTACCTTAGTCCTCGTGAATTGAGAACTGTATCACAAGTTTTTATTATAGTGGTATGTTGATTTAAGATTCTGTCGATGTGCATTATGTAATTACTCTTCAATTGTGTTTAAGTTCTGTATAGTTAAATTATGTATTTCATTCATTGTGTATTGTGATCACATTTCCTTATCTAAACCTGATTTGTTACTTATCTATCATAATCACAAACTACTATCATATGTATCTTACTGTTAAGACTCACTTTGTTCTATGCCTGTTGTTATCTAATGACAAGTTCCATATGCACTCTGGTGAATCTCTGGAATACTAAATGAATGAATATTTGAGCTATAAACAAACGTTATTTGTTGTCTATATTGCGCTCATGTACAGTAATGCAACTGGTACGTTACCGAGCTTAAATAATTTCGTGACGGTTTGAATTTGTGGATTGAAATGTGGAGATGTTGTTTACATCATGTAATAAGTATTATAGTAATGTGTCATATATTTTTTTGTTGTTGTAGCCTAATTTATGAAACTACTTTAGTGGTATATATTTGTCGTGGGCTATTTCTACCATTGCATTCCAGAATTTTTGCGTCTGTTTTCCATGATAGGAAGTGTATTCATACAATAAATGAAGGATTGTTACAGCGCAACCACATGATCAGTTATTTGATTAGATAAGACCAAAGACAATTTTTTGATATGTGCAAAATACGAAAACACGTAACAATAGAAATATATATTTTTCTTCAAGCAACTTTAACAGATACGGCATTTCACCATTTATCTAACCTCATCACTGAACATGATCTAGCTCCCTATTACGCAATAATTTATCATCTTAGAGCAATTCACCTCACGAAAGAACAAACGAGAACGAATGGCGTACGAAACAGGAAATATCCCACGGCAATAATATTGTAATATAAAAATGCATGAATTTGAGACAATCAAATTAATATTTTTCAGAAGAATAAGTTAAACCCTAATAACTCAATCCATCGATTTAAACAATCACAAACTTATTTGAACAAAGTAACTTACGCATTACATTCTAAAACATGAAACAAGATACAAACTTTGAACATTTACAAAGCTGGATACAAAGATGACGGCGCGCCGCTTTCCTCCGTGGCAGCGTGATTTCCGTGCTCTTGCTGAGGGAGTAGAAAGAGAGGGAAATCACGCAGCCGACGAATGACTGCTGCGCGCATGCGTAAGTGCCTGATTGTGGAGATGCCAAATAACCTGGGATCACAGCAGCCGTGAGTCTTGTGGAGGGCCGGGAACAGACGACGACCAGTCTGTGCTCACGACAAGGTTAAGGAATTCCGTAAACTGGTCGACTCCTGCAAATTTGCACCTGGCCGCGAACATGTAGTGTGCAAGTGGTAGATGTAGTCGTCCCGCATGTTGTAGGATTTAAGGTACGCCTTTACGTGACCGAACTTGGACTCAATGGTGTTGATATGATCCACCTCCTCATTGACGAACGAAATAGTGTGATTAACGATACGGTGCGTGTAACCCTGAGCGTCTGGATCTCGGTACGCAGCCCAGCAATCACTGATAACCGTAGTGCCTGTTTCGAACCAAGCACCTATAACGGTCTTCAAGGTGTCAGTGGTTCTGTCCGGTACTGGAACAAGAATTGTTCTGCCAAACTCACGTTCGACACAGCCGAACACCCACTGCCCCTTAACAGGGTGTCCCCTATTTATTTTCGCCAACCGAACATATTCTCGTCGATTCAGATGGTCTTATTGGGACCGCCGATCTTTTCAGAGCAGCCCTCCTTATACGCCAGCATTGTCGTTCTACAGAATAAGCGCCAGTACGCTATCGTTTTGGAACTGAAGCCGTACTTTGTCGCAATAGTTTGGCTGGTACGTGGCGCATGGTGTATGCGAGGTACAGTACATGTACGTCCTGCAAGGTGAGGTGACCCTGCTGGAACCAGGACCTGTACCTGATGGCCTTCGACTGAGAACATCTGACCTCAGCAACCTTCCTTTGACATCATCCCATGAAACCATTGGTACTTATTGGATCAGCGCACCAGGTCATATCACGATCGCAGGTGTTACACGGCACCTTGCTGCGAATCAATCCCAGGTCATTCAGAAACTGGATACCCAGGTACTTGTCACTGAATAAGAACGTGAGAAAACCCATGTTCACAACACCGATAATCCCTAGTGCCGTATGACCGTATGACATTCAGGAACGTATGGCATCACCTATATTCGCTGCTGATATTGGGAGATGATTTCCTAAATATGTTCCACCATATCCCTGTATGATGAACGACGGATATCACATATTCACTGTACACCACGCACTATACTATGGGTGACGGGCGGTTGGGGAAACGCGGTTTGGGGTTTTGGGTATAAGGTAGCAGGAGAGACGGAAGAGACCCCTTTTGCATTCTGGGGACGAAGCTTAAAATGGAGGGTAAGCAATATGTTCGTTTAGACAAATGACCTGAAATATTACCTTACCGAATTCCCTCCTCTTAAAATGATCAATGAAGCCCGCAAAAGCGAAATATTTATTACGGCGAAAAACAATTCTAATTAGTTACAAAGAATATTATTTTGGAAGACTGCAGCGCCACACTTGGACGACTTCGTAGTTGCATAAACTACAGCAGCGACATACGTGGTACACTGCGCAACATATATTGCCCAGCTGTGTAACGTCCGTCCCAACTTTATAAAACAGAAAACCCAGAAAAAAGTTATTTGAAATGACATTACATAAATATCTGGAATCCTTGAATTACTTACGAATACAATTAGGTAGACCAAACTGGGCGTAATTTCAAAAATCCTTATTACGAATTCATAAGGTATATTTCACTTCATAACCCATTGTCGTCATCAGCTAATCAGATCTACTACATAAACATTTATTCGGATACCTTCAAAATACTGTGTAGTGTATACAAAAGTACAACGGTCATTTAATGAAAATGTTGCTAATTTATCAAAACTGCTATCTTGGTTACAGTAATTTAAGACAAATACCATGGGAAATTAAGAAATTCGGACAGCATTTCCGCATTTAAATACGTCAACCCACTAACCGAACTGGTGTATGTGACTACTAAGATGCTTTACTTTGACAGATACTACTCGACATCAATGCTCTTTAATCCGTATGCATTAACAACTTAAGTAATACCACTGTATCATTATTGCTTCAATATCACAGATAATTTTTATTTCCGTAAATATGCTGGAATTCGACATACAAATATATTGACACATTTTTGCTGACTCAAACCCCCAAAATATATCGGCACTCCCAGAAAATGCTCTTTTTGACCTGAAAGCTGGTGGAATCTTTTACTTGAATAACTTGGTGCAGACCTATATAAGTGCAATATTTCGATTATGATGTAAAATACGTGGTCAGACAATTAAATTCGCGAACTCGCCACCGTGTGCTTGCTGTGGCAGCAATGGGTAAAAGCCTTAGTATGATTTGATTACGTTGACATATAAGCGCTTCACAGCCGTGTTGTTGTTGATCTATGGCAGTCTTTTTCTGAATGGCATCTATTACTGTCTGCGTGTGTTTTGGTGTGCCACCGGGAGAATGTCGGGGCTTATATTAGAGCAGCGAACGAATATTCAATTTCTTGTTAAACTTGGAAAGAGTGGAAACGAAATCAGAGAGATGTTAGTGCAAGTTTATGGGGATAATGCTATGAAGAAAACAGAAGTTTACAGGTGGGTGAAACGTTTTTCTGAGGGAAGGGAAAGTGTCACTGACTAAGAGAGATCAGACCGGCCAGCAACAAGCAGAACTGAAGAAAATATTGCAAAAATTCGTCAAATTGTGCGTGAAAATCAGCAGAGCAAGTTAACGTCGACAGAAAAAGTTAGGAAAATCTAAATGGAAGATCTGGTTATGAGGAAGGTGTGTGTAAAAATTGTCTCTAAGTAGCTCACCGAAGAAATAAAGCAAAGAAGAGTCACAATTTTCCAAGACATTTGGAGAGGCAAGATGACATTTTTAGCCATATCATCACACGTGATGAAAATGGGTCTAGCAATACGACGCTGAAACGAAGCGGCAGAGTGCACAATGAATAACTGCAAATTGCCCACGACCAAAAATTTTCCGTCGGCCCAAATCAAGAATCAAAACAATGTTGCTGACTTTTTTTTTATATATTAGAGGGAATGTTCATTATGAATTTGTACCAACTGGACAAAGAGTCAAACACGTTTACTATTTGGAAGTACTTGAAAGGGTGGGTGAAAAAATTAGAGTGAAACGATCCGAACTTTTGGCTAACAACTCATGGATCTTGCATCTTTTATGCACCTGCTCACACGGCGCTAACTGCGTGAGGGAGTTTTTAGCAACTAAACAAACGACTGTGTTGGAACACCCTGCCTATTCAACGGATCCAGCCCCAGTGGGTTTTTCTGTTCTCGAAGATAAAGGAAATATTGAAAGGAAGGTATTTTAATAACATGAGGAGTAATACAACGGCAGGTCTGACGCCATTCCAAAAACCCAGTTCAAAAATAGACTTGACGGATGGCATCGGTGCATAGCTTCCTAAGGGATGTACTTTGAAGGCGACCACGAAGGTATTCAGCAATGAGGTGTGCAGTAATTTTACCATGATGAGTACACAAAGTATGTTGTCCGACCACGTAGTGTATCATTGAGCAGATACGGAATAGACAGTGGTTTTTCACGACAGACTGGCTATTTAAAAAGCCAAATGTTAAACATAAAACAAAGTACACATACATTTAATGCAGCTGTTAGTTGCAACAATGTATGTATCCATATCAACTACAACGTAGCCAAATTAATATCGAAATCGAAAATGGGAAAAATTAAAAAAAAAAAGTTGGAAGCCGCCCTTACTTTTCGTATTAACTACGAACGTAGATTTTTGTTATTTTTATAACATGATTTTGGCATGAAATTTTACAATTTTAATTTAAAATGAGTTAACACGTTTAAGATCATGTCGTACATAATTGATGTATGCTTTGAATTAATTGTACAACTCTATCTATAAAATTTATAATAAACTATGAAAAAACCTAGTGATTCCGTAGTAAAAACCACCACACAAAACTTACCTTCCGTTGAGCAGAATACTACACATGAGACAAATTTCACAAAGTAAGGGAAAAATTAATAATTCTATAAAATAAGAAATAGAAATCCAAGGCAACGGAATGAAGCAAAGCAATCGAAACTTTAAAGTTTATAAGGGTTACAAAGCCGATGCAATAAATTTACCTTAATTATTTTATTAATAAATAGCTAATCTCCTTCAAAGTCTCGGTTACCTTTGTGGTCACCATGAGAGAAGTGTTTTCAAGGGATGTGTTGCATATGGCTTCACAATATGCAAATGTAAAATTTTAAATTCAAAGAGAGTTTTTTTCAGCAATATGTTAAGATATAAAAAATTCATAAAATTGATTATTCTGAATTTCGTATTATTGTGTTGTGTGTGAATGTGGTTCACACCGATGAGAAAAATAAGGCAAGTCTTTGTGAAAAAGATATTTAGTTATTAATAAGCCAAGAAAGGTATAATTTGTTTCACTTATTGTACACGGTTTTATGGACGTACAAAACGGAGGGAGTCTTATTGTGTCTGCACGAGTACGGAAACTAAATGTTTGCAAGTAACTTTTTTTTTTTTTAGAAATTGTAATTTATACTTTCAATTTGGAAATAAATGTAGATAAGTTTTAGTTTTTTTTCGTTCTAAACATATTTAGGATAAATAACAGATGAAATAAACTTGTGTGTTTCAGTAATGTTTCATATATGGATCAATAATAAGCCTAACATCGCCGAACACTATTTCGTCCACAACCGTGCACGGATACACTATTTTAAATAATAAACAGCTACTGCATTTATATAGTTCTTCACCACATTACTGATGTTATATTACTCTGACGGTTTTTGGCCACAAGGAGGATTCTTTTGGAGTGTTGATAAATTTTTTGAGCCGGGACAACAAAATAAGTTTCTGTATATAAGCATGACGAATTCCAAAATATATGCAATTAAGTTATACTTAAAAAAATAAATATAATGCAAAATGGTGGATACATAAATCTTGATAACGTTAAACATAAATATAAAACAAATCAAAAATAAAACTCTCTATAATTAACCGTTTGACGCCTAATATAAACTAAGTGGTCGTACCGCACAGCTAACCTATAAAGTTGCATTTTATATATTTATTCAACAAGTATAGGTACTAAATATTTTAAACATGGTATATACTCTTCGTTTCTTTCTCTTCAAAATGCAGTTTGTTTCATACATCTAAAGTATTTGGTTCCTGTATTATTCACATTACATATACAGGATGTGCTAAAATTTAAAAATATTTACAGGGCCAAAAGGTTAAAAGTCGTAATGAAACAGTGTTATGACTTAAGTTAACACATACGGATTCAAGAGCAATTAGTTAGGTGGGATGTAGTATTTGTCAAAATAAAGCATCTTAGTGGTCTCATACACGAATTCGTTTGATGGGGTGACGTAATTCATTTTGTAAGTAATGTATAAATTGTGTGATTTCCGCTGGAAACTCTACTTAAATCGCTCTTAAATTTACAGAAGTTCATGTGACATTTCTATATGTATATTTGGAATGCAACTGACACAGTATTTTGAAGTGATTAGATTTAATGCTCAAGTAGTAGGATGTGATTAGCTGATAATAACATTGGGCTATTATGTCGGATATATCTTATGAATTCGGAATAATTTCTTTCTAACTTATGCCCAGATGATCCTTCATAGATGCTGTGACTAGTAACTCAAGAAGGGCCAAACATTCACCTACAGTCCTTTAAAATAACGTTTTGTGGGATCTCTATTTTAAATGATTGTACATTTTTTCATGTTTTGGAAATCAGTGAATAAGTTACTTTGTTTAAATAAGTATGTAATAGTTCATATCTCTAGAGTGAAATACCAAAATATCTTTCTATATTTGTCAAACTAGTAATGTGATTGTCTTCGATATAATTCAAGCATTTTAATATTAGAATACGATTGCCATGAACCATTTGATCTATCGTTTGCGTTCTTTTTCTTTTGTTGATCCGTAATGTGAAATGCTGTAAAACGATAAATGACTTCGCAATAGGATGCTAGCTCAAGTTCAGTGTAGTGTTTAAATACCGAATTGTCGTGTCTGTCATAATTGTTTTAAGAAATGTTTCTATTTCTGTTGTTACGTTTTTTTCGTGTTTTGAACAAATCTCATCATTCTATGTCCTTATCCATTCAAAACATTGAACATGAGGTTGCGCTCTAACACTCATTCTTAAACCATATGTATGCATATCTCATCACGAAAAATGACAGTAGGCATAATGACACAATACAGTAAATATCCCACTAATATCATATTCCACTAAAGTGGTATCATAAAAAAAACTACAATATATAATATATTACACATTACAGTAATACGTATTACAGGAAGTGGAAAACGTCCTTTACACTCACATGAATTCGCATCCATTCGCCATACTGACAATACCAAAGTGGTTACATATATTAGTCTACAATAAAATATGACACAAAATAATAATTATTATTACAAGGAATGGAAAATATCTACACATTTCAATCCACAAATAAAAATCGTCAAGAAAATTTTAGGCTCAGTGGTGTAAATATTGCATAAATGTACATGAAACAATACCCAGCCTATTTAAAAGGAGACAACAAATAAAGTTTTTCTCTAGGAGAGTATTGGAAATATGTACTTATTTACGGTAGGTGCAATTTTTATTAAGTGGGCCAAACTGGCCGAGAATCGAAACAACGTTATTGCGAATACATAAGACATAACCCACAAAATAACCCGATTTCGACATAAGCAAGGCACATCCTAATACTTCCATACATTTCTCCTCCATGTGTAATATTATGACACTTATACACATACCAAAAATTATATTAAGATTATAAGTTGATCGAAGAATACGTACCGTGAAAATCGGTCGTTAGTTTACATTGAATTTTGATGCGCAACCTCGTCACAGCTCTAAAAGGATTGGTTTAAAGACCACTAAGACGTTTCATTTTTACAACTGCCAAGTAACATATATTACAGTGCTATTTAATCTGGTCTGTATTAACAATTTACTTCTTGCCAAAATTTCATAATGATATTATAATCAAACATAATTTTATTTCTATTTTATTTTCATATTAATATTTTGTAGTGCTTACTGGGGAAAGGGGCTTGGCTTCCACTAATTTGTACCCAGGTAAACACTGTGGGGGTTAAGGTACTAAGACCTGGGAGTCTAGAAATAATCCTGCGGTAGTCTATCGCTGCCACCACCCTGGGATTTACCACGGGAGTTTAGGAACAAACAAAATAGTCATATCATTATCTATATCCTAATACTTCCATATTCTATTGTACAATTTCATAAGAAATATAATTTTACTTAAAGTACGTTAGAGGCCCGTTGTGCTTAAATAATAAAGGTGTTCAGTAAAACCCACTTGCCTCTGTGTATAACGAAAAAGTAATACATTTAGAATTTTACATTAAAATTTGGACACGGCTTGAATTTGAAAACAAAATTAAAGTCAGCTAACAAAACACAGTCGACGAAGCGTACCTTGCACCAGCAGTAAACCGTAATACAACTCAGTGTGTCACAATTACTCAAACAATCACATATATAGTATTATCAAGTATTACTTCTTCTCCTTCTCTTCTTCTTCTTCTTAAGGTAGGTACGTGATCAGTAGGCAAGTATGGTGTCTACCAATCAAGTAAGAGTACCAAAAAATATCCTTCAATATCCGCAGAAGTTTGTTATATAGAGAGGAAAGAGCAGTACTGGGGGTTCTACAACAGAACTTGACGACCGGGAATCCTTGTGAGTCCCGATAAAATGCTAGGCAAGATCATGCGGTCAGCATTTTCCCGATAAACACGCTGGATCCTTGGGTCGTCTTATTTAACTATATGTTTTTGGCTTGTCCCTTACAACGATTTGCAAATTCTTGAATGCTTTCATTCCGCGACTGTCTCGCCGTTTCCAATTTATTAAAGTGATACTAGTCCATATATACAAGTCTTTATACCTTGCCTAAATTCGTCCTGAAACATTTGCCGTTTTATGCCACTTCATGGAGCTCAGCGCAATCCCTTATAATATTACTTCGCGGAGCCCGTCAGCCTTAAAATTTCGATTTCGCCTTGGTCATTTTCGCTCCTATGTCCTATCCGTCCTGAAGCCTCTATACTTTCAAGCAATTCCTCAAAAGAAACTGTAGAATCAGACGTTGACCACCATGGAATGACAGAAATTAAATACTGATCCTTGTGGAGGTTCGGTATTGCTCCCAAAGACATTCGCTCTCTAACGCATTGTAAATCGTTCTTTGCTTCTAGCAACTCTGTAGTCGTGCGTCAGTCATCCTAACGTACTCATGGGTGCAAGTAAGCTTCAAAGCAAAATTTAGAATCCCAAATCATGCGGCTTCAAAATTTTCATCACGTACCTTATTTTCAGCTCAAGTCATGTAACCGCACACAAATACAATGCGCACGTAGTAATCTCCAACTGGGTCCTAAGATGGTATGTAACTAAATGTACAATTTTCCGAATCCCACCGACTGTCAACCAGTTGTAGTGCCTACTGGGGAAAAGGCTTGACTTACACCAATTTGTGCCCAGATGAACACTGTGGGGAATCTAGAAATAATCCTAGGTTTAGGCAAAAAGTCGTAAGATTTACTACGGGAGTTTAGGAACAAAGAAAATAATCATCTCATTATTTAGATCTTAATATTTCTCCATTATATTGTACAATTCCATAAGAAATATAATTTTACATAAAAGTAAGTTACAGGCTAGTTTCACTTAAATGATAAAGGTCTTCAGAATAACCCACTTGCCTCTCTGTATAAACAAAAGTAATAACTTTAGAATTTTGCATTAAAATTTGGACTCGAATTTGGAAACTAAATTAGTCAGCTAACACCAGAGACGTCGAAGCTTACCTTAAACCAGCGGTAAACCGTAATACAACTCAATGTGTCGTACTTACTCAAACAGTCACATGAATAGTTTTACCAATCACTTCTTCTTCTTCTTTTTAAGGTAGGTACGTGATCAGGCGGATTACACATTAGTCGAGTATGTTGCCTACCAGTCAAGTAAAAGTGCCAAAAAAACCATCAATATCCGAAAAAGGGTGTTATATAGAGAGGAAAGAGCAGTTCTAGCACTTTGATGTGCATAGCAGACCATACACCGTCATAAACAAAGCGCGAATGCTAAGGGGTGTTGTAATTTAGTCGGTCAGTCAGTCTGTAGGCAACCATTTTTGGTCACAACTCAGGCTCTCGGAATGTGTGGCAGTGTGATTGGAATGTGCTGAACTCAAAGTAGAAATTAAATTAACATTTCATGGTTGAGACAAGCTGTATGAAGTTTGCACGGCTTCCCAGTATAATCTAAACGATAGTTTTTCCAGATTTTAAATCTCGTCTCGTTCGAGACATGTATGAGAGAATAATTAATACAATGCACGGTTGTTGATGAAATAATATTCGTCTATGCCAGGCAGAAAAACTATACATCCAAATATTAAACATAAAACAAAATACAAATTGATTTAATGCAGCTACTTGACTAATTCACACCACGTTATTCAATGTCTCGAAGGGCACTGCGATATTTTGCGGAAATGCCTGCAGGTGCAGCCGGAACCTCTAACCAGTACAGCCCCTTACGTAGCCAATCTATTGGGTCCGAACCGACCGTTATGTGTGGTAACTGTTGATAAGCGGCTAAACTTCGTTCATACGGATGAGAGCAGAACAAGTCTACCTGGAGAGTCGGAATGATCACGCTACAGCTACAGACAAGGGGTCTACGCACTAAAAACTCTGTTTTTCTATAAACAGCCACATCCGTAAGTCAGCTACTATATTTCACGAAACTACCGGCGGCGTTTTTTCGATATGAAACAAAAGTGTTTTGCCATTCAACATTAGGTTAATTATCGTTAGGAATATTCAGAAATGTATTGGCAAACATCATTTAAGCTATAACTAATGTAGAATGTGTGTACTCGTCTAACAGAACTATATTTTTGGTAGAATGTGAAGTATTTTCTACATAAGGTACAATTACATGTTTCGGCGCTTAATAATGGCCATCTTCAGGTTTCACATGAAATACTTAGTAAGCAATTATACAAAACATACATGGGCTGTTTATATGGGGTAGGGAGGAGGTAAAGTGTGCACGAGATCTCGAGTCTGTAAGAAGGGTTGGGGGTATGGGTTACATGTGGGTCCATGCTATTACCAAGCTTTATCTAACCTTATTATAGTGAAATCTATAGTAGGTATGATATTATATCTATGTGTGTTGTGTAATTACACTGAATTATAAAATATAAAGTGCAAAAAGGTAAAGGTAAAGCGATCCCGTAACAGACCCAGTGTGGCCCACAGGGTTGGTAGAGGTATACCTCTACTCTTACATGACCCTGGCACTAGAAGGGGAGCGTGGTCAGCAGCGCGCCCGGCCGCACTTGACCCCCGGGAAAGACCCGGTACCCATTGTACAGGAGGCTGGGTGGGCCCCAGGGCAAGTCTGGACGGGCGAAAATCTCGTCCCAACCGAGATTCCATCCCGGACCGTCCAGCCCGTAGTCAGTCTCTATACCGACTGAGGTACCCGGCCAACAAAATATAAATGTACAATAATATATATATATATATATATATGTGAATATAATTTTATATTTATTAACATATTCTAGTTGCCAGCACACATAGACATAATACTTACGATAGATTTAACTATAATAAGCTTTGACATAGCTTGGCAATAGGATGAAACCTCATGTAACTAACACCGCCCAACCTTTCTGACAGATACGAGATATCGTGCCCACTTTACCCCCTCCCTACCCACATAAACAAGCCCATGTATGTTTTGTATAACTGCTTAGATAGTAATTCATGTTGAACCTGAAGATGATCATTATCAAGCGCCGAAACATGTAGTTGTAGCTTATGTAGAAAATACTTTATATTCTACCAATGAATATAGTTGTTAGACCAGTACACACACTGTACATTAGTTATTTCATAGAACACAACGAAGATGACGAAACTCACGATTCATTTATGCGGTTTCATCGAAGTAGCTATTAGATATCCATCAATAAAATGATTGTGTAGAAAAATAAATAACATTATATAGAAAATATATGAAAGTAATGCGAGTTTTTAGACTTCTAGTAAAGCTTTTTTTTTTAAATAAAGGGCTAATTTCTATTTTGAATTTTAAAAATTGCTGAATTCTTACGATTTTCAAGAGTAGGCTATGATATTCAACATATTCAGAAATTCCACAAATTTCTTTTTTTAAGATGTGTACTACTCTTCATGTTCCCCGGACGGAAGTCCTTGAGTAGCTAAACAATATGCATTATTAGTAAACCAACGTTATATTACTCTCTTCTTCAGTTGTTCAGTATGCCTGAGGACATCGATTCCTGTTAACGCGTAGAGGAGCAGGTAAATACTTTTTTAAAATAATTTTAACTAAAATAAAAAGTGCCCATGAGTTTGTCAGTTCAATTTTTTTATTATTATTATTTTTGCATGGAACTTTACCAATGAATTAAATCCATGAAGCCCTCTTCATGCCATACTTCATGAAGTAAAGAGGCCAACAATAAAATTTATTGTTTCACATCCCGCTAACCATCAAACTTTCTCATACTGGGAGACAAAATTTATTTTGCACAATGTACTTTCTTAGCTTTATGATGATTTATTAAATTCGTCAGTGTTGAAGTAGGCCGATCTTTACTCGCTGTTTTTAATTCATCGTATAGCATGCACAATGAAAACACACTGTCTAACAGTACTTTATTAACCATATTTTCAGCCAATGTTATCTGTTTCAAAATCCCTGTAGAATGATGAGAGTAGACAATATATTATGTAAAATACGAGTGTGGTATAAAATGCAGTAAGGCATAATGAAAAGATAACCCGTTAAAATTTTCGTGTCCCTACCCATTAACCTTCCTGGTCAAGCTCTACTTGCGAGATGCAGGAAGCCTATCAGGATTTACGGCTTCCGTCACTCCTCACACCGCACATCTGCAGTATGGCCTAAAATAACACGTGTGCTGATGAAGTCAATCGCAGCTATCACCTCCGGCAGATGCACGTTGCTTTCAGTGGAAGCATGAAGAACGAACTGGAAATAACAGCTCGCCCGCGCAATTAACTTCTAAGTTATAAACATATATTAGTGATGAGTAAATATAGGATGACGCCGCAAGACTAACACTCCTGTTGAAGACGCCCCTAGGAATACAGATGCTCAGACCCACGTGTCTTCTCATGCTACCGTTGCAACTTGGTACGTTAGTAACCGGCCAAATTCAACAGGTGCAGATGAACTTAGAAGAAGTGGAGTGGAGACATTACGGAACTACATGGAGATAACAGCTCGCCCGCGCAATTAACTTTTACGTTTATAAATACGGCCTGGTGATTAATTTACTCAGGATGTGCGCCGCACACAGAACACGTCTGGATAAGGCGTAGTTTCTAGCCACATTTGCTAGCGCATATAGTGGCTCGAAAGGCTTTCTCTTGATCTGGAGGAAAACTTGTTATTAATTGCTAAAACGGATCTTACTTTTCCTTTTTGTCCCATAATAATTGGAAAGAAATCCTTTCTTAAGCTGATGACATGATTTAAGCTCTTGATATTTTGTAGACAATCACTGTTTAGTACAATGTTTGGTATACGCTTTAAACACACGGGTTATTACTCCTCATAGTTTCAAATCGCTAATTCAATATAGCTCGTATTTTAGAAATTTTTCTCTTCGCTTTGCCAGTCTTATCAGTAACTAATTACCAAATCATTGTATTCCGAATTTTTGACATAGATTTTCATTTTGTGTCTAAATCACCAAAAATTTTCTTCAAATTAGCATCCAAGTACGCTATCTGTTAGCTAGTCTCTGTCCTCTACTGAATATCTCCTTCCGCCCGAATGGCTGTAATAACTATTTCTAGCATGTCCTGCATTGCACTGATGTTACACGAGTATTATTTACAGCATAGCCAACTATTGTGCAAGTTGATAACCTAAGTACTATCTGATATAGTCTCAGCATTATTTACACTGGGTGCATTATTAGTATCATGTACTGCAATGTCAAAGATACTATTACTATTATTTACATCGTCAGATATGCTAGTTTATTGCCTCATTAGTGATGGTTGTTTGATGGCCTTACCTCGTATTTTCTCGTATGTATCGCGCTCCTGCTTCTCAGACAAATGTATAATAGCGCCTGTCAGTCCTCTGACACATAGCAACAGCAGGTGTTTACACTACCAGGTGTCGCTTCATTTTTTGTATTAAAGATGGTTGTCACGCAGAAGTGTTACGACAACTGGTATAATCCACATGGGTGGACAGTAGAGGCCTAATTAATGGTAGTAGAGGTATGCACGGTCGGTACCTCTGCATGCGGTTCTCTCGTTCTTTATTTGCTCTCCTAGATATCACAGCGAGAATGACTTAACACGCGGAAATTTTCCTCTTGTGTTCTCCTTCCTTATTATAGATAAAGCCTTCAAAAGTAGATAGAATTTATATGTGGTTCTTACACCAATGCAAATGGGAAACGAATTAGTATACAAGAAACATGGCCACCAAACTTAAGCGTGCATTTTGATATACGCGAATCTTACAACTACAGGTAAATCACGAGCTCTAGAACATACATTAGTTAAAAAGAGAGGATAGGAACACTCGTACTTGAGTTCTTAACCTTTGATCTTGTTCCATAGATGTCGGTACGAGATTCTTCCATATCCTCGGCTATATTCAATGCAGACATTGCCGCGGGCCACAGTGCCATCGGTGCCTAAAAACGTTCTTATTGTTCTTTGTTCTCCTTGATGTCTCGGCGGGAATGATCAAGCCGCGGTAATTTTTCCTCTTGTGATTTCTTTCCTTATTATAAAGCTCTCAAAAGTAGATAAAAATTATATGTGCCTCTTGTAATGTTGTGGCTTGATGCGGAACTGGAACCTCTTTCACATGTCCTATTAAAATAATTCTTACTTCTTACAACATTATAAGTTTTGGTTTGCAATAAACAAGACTTCTAGGTCTGCGAATTTGACCCGGACACACTGAAATATGTAGCATTATTTTTAAGCGGTACTGGCTGCTAGTCGTACTAATATTTGTCTGCGACGTACGCTGAAGAATAACAGCTAATCCTCGAACACTATTAACACACATATCACGAGACTCCCCATCCTCTCTTGTCTTACCTGGTGATACGACAGCTAGGGCGCAAAATAATTAAACACTTCGCAATAATAATGGATCACATTGCCAATTATTCACTGCGTGCTTCAGACAAAAAAACTAAACATTTATTACAACATGGATAAATAATTCTGAAAATTGAAGTCAGCCACGTCACCTATAAAGTTACGTATTTTAATAACGTTTAGTTCCAGATTCTCGAAACGACTACATCCTTAGAACGTTTACTCTCGGCAAGTCCATCACGAGAAACTCAAATTGACATACGCACAACATGGCTACCAACATAGGAAGGGGAGACGCAAAATTAACCGTGGGTATTGGAACTCATATTACCCTACTTTGCGTCACGTAAACTTTTTTTTTCAATTTTTTATCTTTACACCATACAAATAATTGTTTAAAAACACTTCCATTTTGATATTTGCAACGCTTCAACTCAGTAGCCCATTAGAATACTACTATTAGGTGGAAAAGTTGTTGCAGGTGCATTTTGTGCCTTGCCACCCCCTGTTCCACATTCCTCGAGCAGGTTACGCCAATGAAAATGGGAAACGAAATGCAATCAGGCGGCGAGAAACAGGGCCACCAACTGACGCGACCATTTTGATATACATGACTGTTACCACTTCAGGTAAATCACGAGCTCTAGAACATATAACAGTTGAAAAGAGAAGATAGGAACACGTGTACTTAAATTCTTAAACCTTGCTCTACTCTCACAGATGTCAGTACGAGCTTCTTCCACATCCTCGGCTATGTTAAAAAAAAAACTATGCATATTTCGCGACAGGCCACAGTGTCATCAGTGCCCAAAAAATCTTTCTCATCGTGAGTGTTTCTCACGAAAGTGACAAACATTTTCATTTATTTCAGTTACTAAACATTGGGTGGAAGTAGTCCTAACTTTGTGGAAATATTAAAGCGTTTCTTTGACTGTTTCGCCCGATTCTTCAAACGCGTAGCCAAAATGGACGGCCCATTCTAGGCAGTTTACAGATTCCTCCTCCATCGTATGAATTTGTGGTTTCTGCTGTGGTTGTGGTTGGTATGCAATTCCCGACACACAACACACACACTCACACGTAAGCACCACTTCTCCGCGTGCACACAGCTTGCTTCCTGCACTCACTCCTGTCCAACACACTGAGTAATCTAACAGTAGCCACTTAACTCGTGACTCTGTCTCACTGTTTATAAGGAGGTGGCGTATGGGCAATAAACTATCTTGGCTACGTGAGTGGGCTAGCCACGCGGTTTCCACCACAAATTCTACTCCACTTTCCCCAGCATGAAAACAAAAATAATAAAATATAATTCAATAAATTGCCAGAGCTAATGGTTTCCCTATCACATATCCTAAGGTTAAATTCTTGTATCGAGCATACTTCAACGTCCTAAGCCAAAACACCCCACACCGCAAACTAAGATCGGTATAATGCTGTGTCATGAATAGTGGCGTGAAAAAAAAGGCATGACCTCAGCTCCTATCGAAAGAATCAAAATTCTAATTTTGTTTATTATTCGAATGCCGAGATAGTGTTGTAGTTGCAACCGAATAAAAGCATTCCAAATGTAGGTAAATATTAAAGATTTATCTGGTGGATAAAGCAAATTTAAACTAGCATTAAAGAGATATCTGTTACATAAATCCTTCTACAGTTTAAAGGAATATTTTGATATATAATTAGTGCTGATATTGTATTCAATTTCATTATTACTTAGGCTTATTTTAATTATAGTACTCATAATTACTAGCAAAACTAGACAATGATGCTACACTATGGCACAGTTTATACTGAATGTATTGCTTGTTATTGTGCTATATGTATGCATGACTATTTCCACATCTGTATAAGATTAATGTAATGTGAAATAAATGAAATGAAATGAAACTGAATACAAAGAAATGTGTTTTTTTTTCGAATAGCAGCTACTTGCAAACCTACCGAATTTACTAACTCACTGACTTGCTCATTCCTTGGATCATAGTAAGAGTCCTTCAGCTAGACAATAAAATCCTTGCAATTTAGGAACACGAAGCTTCATTATGATTGTCACAACAGCCTGCCACTTGCTCCAGTCCTGAGCCAGGTGAATACAGTCCGCATCCTCCCATACTGTTTCTTAAATATGCATTCTAATATTGTCTGCGCATACATGTCTAGGACTTCCAAGTGGTTTATTTCCCTTAGGGCTCCCCACATAAACCCTGTGTACATCTTGCCTCTTCTTCAAACGTAACACATGACCCGCCCACTCAGTTCTCTGAATACGATCACCCAGGTTATATTTGTGGAAGGATACAACTCATGAGGCTCTTCACTGTACAGTTATCTACACTTGTCTGTGTACTTTGTTCCTCTTAGACCCACATATCATCTTCAACCCTTACCCTACATTCTTTCCTCATGTAGAATATCATTTTCTACATCCAGCGGTGAAGTTATAGTTCTGCAGGTTTCAACTTTATATTGTTTGGATAGCAAAGGGGAAGATGAAATATTCTCTAACAAAATACAGCAGTTGTTCCATGCATGAAATCTGCTTTGTAACTTCTTCATGCATACAATTTCTGTGTGCTAATGTTGCTTTCAAAAATATAAACTTTGTCTCATATTAAATGGACTTAATTACCTACCTCCATGTTGTGATTTCCTTGTGTATTCTGCACAAAATGATTTTTTTTCAGCTTATGCTTCCCCACAGACCAGCTTCACAACCATTAACAATGACTCATGCCTTCTTCATAAAATGTTTATGTTTTCATGCAGTAATAAGTATTGGCACAGGGAAGAATTTCAGTGCCACTTGCTTTACTTAGACCTCCCCACTGTGACATTCTAAAGAAAAGTGAAAAAAGGCAGTAGCTACAGAGCATTTTCTTGTTTCTGAATGCCCAGAATAGAAAATATTAGCAGCAAATATTTGCCTAAGTTCCCTTTAAGCACAGGTTCATTAATGAGGCCAGTTCATGGGAATGCCAGAAATCACTGAAAATGCTATACAAAATCTCCATCCCAACTGCAGGATAGGCTTTCTTGAGGTGTACAAATACCCACTGACCTGCCTTATGCTACATAAATTCTTCTGTGATACACTTTACAACTGCAGAATAGCTAATCATTTCAAAATCCCAATAAATAATCCCAAATAATTTTGTTTAGATATCCAGTTAATTTGGATAGCAAAATATCTTGAAAACATTAACTGTGAATTTGATAACATCCATTTGTGTCACTTAGGATGAGAGTGTCCTGAAAAGTGAGTCCTCATACTTTCTTTATGAAAATGGTTACACATATTTGAAAAAACCAAAACATAGGTGTGCAAATCATAATGAAGTACAGAAATTAAGTTATGTGATAGCCAACATGGATTACATCTTTAAGAAAGTACAGGCCTGGAGTAAGTCTTCTCAGTCAGATAAGTGAATTAAATCAGTTAAATACAGCAACACATCTGGCTTGTAGTGTTAGGTTTACTAAAATACCTGTGCCACATAATTCTGGAAGTTTCAGTAATTCAACATCATGCAGTCTGATTCTGTCACTACATTCAAGCAATCAGGATGCCATACATGTGATTTTACTGTGGTGTTGTGTGTAAGCGTTTTATGACAATACATTATTCAACATCCCTGATGGGAGTAAGAGGTTCTTTTGAGGTCTGGTCAGAGGTTTCGGCTATCTTACTGTTGCAACTCCATATATATATATATATATATATATATATATTCTTTCATCCTTGCTGTCTTTCTTCCCATTGAACACACAAATGCTGTATTTGCAATATGACACATAGGATTGTCTTAAAACCACTTTAATGAAAATTACAGTTGACATAACCACAAATAGTTGTATTTCTGATGGGTTCTACATACTTTTAGTACTAAGCCTCATCATGCATTAATTATGTGTGAGGGTACTTTTCCTAGTGAACATTTTTTGTTCCCTTAAGAAATTAATACAGTTCATTCAGTAGTTTTCTTTTTTTGTCAAAAGTTTGACCGGGCCAGTGGCATTTCCTTGTCTAAAGGATTAAAATATTAAAATCCTCTAAAGAGAGGAGATCATATTCAGATAAAACAATATCAGAACAGTGACATTATAATGGACACTATGAAGAAATACATTTTACTGCTTTTTTTATGTGCTAAAATCCTGAGTTATGTTAGAGGCTATGCCTGCTGGCCCAATCAAGTAAAGAATATTGTAATTCCAATGTAATAGTAACCCTTTATGTCATTTATACAATAAATATACACCCCCACTTACATATACTGTACATTGCTTTATCTATATATGGTGTCAGTAGTATATAATAGAGCAACAGAAAGTCACAGAACTATGTCCTCTTTGTTGAGGATCCTACAGTACTTCACATTCTGGAAGAGATATCATATTACCCAAATAAAATTACAACAGTGAACATCTCCTTCATTATGCACTGTGCCAAATAGTTCATCCATGCACACAGTCACCATATAAAACCGTCTATCCAATATACAATCAACAAAAGTTTATGCTACCTTATCAAAAAGTAGTAGGTAACAGAAAAAAATTCATTTGTGATGACCTGCTCATAAGCGTAACAACACTGTTATTTGGTTTACAGAGCACCAAGGAACAAAATATAATGAAGTACAGACCTTGCAATCAGAATGTACACAATTATGGCACTTACTTGTAGTGTGTTAAGAAAATTGTGGCAGGGTAGTAAAATCTGATCCATATATTCAGTATTTAATCCCACCTTGTTTCCAAATAACTACACGTATCTTGCAGTTTTATTTAAAGTTTAAAATATTTATTGAATGCAGAGGTCTTAATTATGGGACACTTAATTCACTCACTTATAACAGAATATAGAGATTCAAGACCCATCACTGAGTATACACCTGAGCCATTTCAATCCACTTCACAACCTAAAGTGAAAGAGGAGTTGATGAGTTGTCATGTAGTAGTTTATATATTGTCGGTGTACATGTGATTACATAATTTTAATTCAGTTACAGTCCGTTAAATGTAGACTGTGATCCATTGAAATTGACCTCTCCTATGTCACATATTTGACTGAAATAAATGAACAATAAATTAACCCAGTTCTCTTCAAGCCCACCTTTGTATTATCCTCCCATCTCGTTAGTTTTTAAAATGTCTGCATTCTAAAAGATTCATGTCACCTGCTTTCCAATTTTTTCCTAACCCCTTCATCCAAGATATAAATCCAGACCATCCCACCTTGAATTCACTAAACAGTAATACCAGCTGGGCAGTGTAAAAGGAAATTGCATAAATTTCTCATCATATAGTATTTGCAGTTATGCACATCAGTGAGTTTGAATACCATAAGTAAAATATGGTAACTTTTATTTAGATCATAAACAGACTTTCTGGAACAAAGGGAGAAGGCATCAAAATAAAGGACAACCTGAAGTTGACTGTTTAGTATGTTGTTTTGTAGGTTATGGGTTTGTTCTCTGAACACTAAAACAAAATACACCTATATAAAAAAAAAAAAAGTTGTAGTTATTATAATGTGGTATATCATTGTCTCTTATATGACATTAAATCTCTCTGTACAGTGGCTAATTTGTGTTAATCCTATACTTGTGGTTTGGGATAATAAAGGTCAAGGTGAAGTTAACACTTTTAGAAAAACTGCAGTTGGTAACTGCGTATCTATTGTTACAACAGCCATTATGTGAAGTAATTGTACTAGGACAAAATTCACCATATCAGATAAAGAAGCTGAAATATGAACAAGAGCATGTTATACATGGAGGTTAAGGCAGATGGGTCACATCACGTTTTTACATCTTCACTGTTTATTTAGCAAAGCCATACACAGAATATAAGCTTCAAATAAAAGCACAAAGATTGCATAATGAATTGGAAAGGATGTGGAAAGAATTAGCTGTGCAGTAATTTGAGGTAATGGCCCACATTTCATTGGGAGCATAGAGGAAAATCACGGGAAAACGCAGCAGAATCAAGGGCCTGACTGTCATCCAAACTGGATACCTTACAACCTCCAGTCACAGTATTAAATTTCTGACACCCTGACTTCATGATAAGTTACCGCAATGAAGCATATGTTTCATAATGCCACAAATTTTGAAGTTTTGTTCCAGAAACACATTTTGTTATTCTATTATTGTACTGATATATTAATTAATACTCAAACACCAAACTGTTAAAAAACTTTCCTAACATGTGGCCACATTCTTAAATTATATGCTTTTTCTCTGGAAGAGCACTGTATGCTATGTACCAAACAGAATTAACTTTGTTTCATTAAATCAGTGAACATCAAAATAGAATGGTCACAAAGTCATCATAACCTTACGAGTGTTATATTTTGAAGTTCAATGCTTTAATATCAACATGACAGAACAGTATCACGAAATATTTGAAAATATTAGTTCTGTTGTCTTAACTGTGAACAAATGTGCACTGGCTACAAGATTGTAGTACCTTGTTTAGAATAATACGACATGAAATTGTTCTAATCCTAACCTTGGGTTTTTGCATAAAGAAATAATCCAAACTGTTCACTGGTAGACTATAACAGAGTCTGTCAAAATCATCTCTGGTACCAGACTTCAATTATGCACCCCACCATTTAACTTGACAAATTATCCTGCCAGGATTCAAAGCCTGGAAGGATAATTTGTCTCTGCAGTAGACATGAGAAATACTGAAGAATGAGACATGGTACTGAATGTTACACTACACTGACAAGCAGCCCTGCTTCATATTCTGAAGGTTCTTGGTTCAAACATCAGCTTGGACACTGATTAGTGTTGTTCCACAATCCCACCAAGCAAATGCTTGAATATAGTGCATCGCCATAGTTTATTTATTGACAGTACATTAAATAAAACTTATATTACAGTCAGTGCAACTATCAAGTAAATGAGAAGTGTATGTTACTTTAACAGTAATGATAGTTGAACTGTGACAGTGGTGGCCATTTTTCACAGAAGTAGTAATATTCCTTATTCTCTTTATAAGATATACTGAAGGATCATTCACAAATTATCACTGGGAAATCTAGCAAATTACTGCATATCTTTTCAGTTTCTACATTTGTAGCCAGTAAAGAATAAGGCTTTGTTTTTCTATGGCCTAAGGATAACAATGTTAGTGCCAATAACAGAAACAGTGCTGATGACACAAAATAAGCAATTCTGGTCAACAGCTCATGTCAGTTTATATGGGAAACTGTAATTTAATAGTTATAAACATCCGTGACATTGTGAATCATTTCCACTAGAGGAAGTGGCAAAAACATTATATATATATATATATATATATATATATATAAGATATAATTAGAAATTCTGCATTGTCACCATGCTTTTTTTAATCATATACATGAAGAAAGGTATCACTCAGTATTTGTTAAGATACATGTGTTTATCATCTGTGTGCATACAAAGCTCAACAAGTTTTCATCACAAACGTGACAGCTAAATTTCAGTGGCTGATGTGTTTTAGATTAAAGAAAAGGAAATTTGAAATCTGTGGATTTTGGAATGTACTTTTTAGCATAAAATTCAAGGATTTTACATTTAGTAATATATATTAGTGTTGCTCCCATCTTAGAAATTTGTGAACCCTGTGTGTTGTTAATATTGATGGTGGGGAATTAAAAATAAAATTTATGTAGGGGAGAGGGGTGTCAGGAACATGAATTCAACTTACAAGATCAGCAAAAATTGGGTTCAGTTTCATGTACCCATTCACAGACTTTCCAGAAATAAGTAAGGTTTAGATATGTAATATGTATGTTACAGTGCCAGAGGTTCAGAATCTGAATTCCCTGCATTTCAGGACCATTTTTGTAACTGTTTGCTGACAACTGGTATGATATGTATCTATGATGTAAATTCAAAAATAACAGCTCTGTAATACTATAGCAGTACACACATGAAAGAACTAAGAAAAATCTTGAAGAAAACATGAAAATCTTGAAGGAACTAAGGAAAATCTTGAATATCCTAAGGACAGTGAATCCAGGTCTGTAGAATGTGGAATGAAAGACATAAGATCCCCCTACTAAGCACACTTACAGCTTTCCATCTTTCCAAGTTGGCAATCATTCAGTTACACAAAATATGTGACAGACTAAAAGAAGAAACAGTTGTATGATGAAGTCCAGTAATTGAACGGTGTTTTATCTTGTTGGTAACTCATAAGTTTAAATATAAACAATAAGATTCAATTAACAATCTTATAATGTTTTAATAACAAATACACTTATTCTTCAATCCCCCCCCCCCTTGCCCCACATTTGGAAGCTCAGGAAACAAGATAAATTTTTGACACCAACTTTAAAGATGACACAACCTTGAATTCTCCTTTATGAAGTCAGTAACAATAAACCATATAAATAAAATGAGAAGGATATTATAATAAACATAGTTACATGCATATCATTTATTATTCTTGATATCTGTTGCCACTATTGTATATTTATATGCTACAAAACAAAGTCTGCAATGCATAAAGGTACAGGAGATTTGCCATTGTGTATTTGGATATTTTCTTATTATACACTACCAAGTACGAGAATATGACTCAGTCTTGCATCACCATAAGTTGCTTGCTTTCTCCACAACATGAAGTTTGTTGGACAGTTTTCTCAAAGCATGATTAACATTTTCTATTAACAAATGTTTGTTGATTTCTTGGTACTCATTAAGGTCAACAGAATAGCAAACAATGATAACTTTGCTCTTTTCCCATCATCAGCACTTCTGTTTTCATGAGCTTCACAGCTTATCATGTGATTACATTTCTAGAGTGAATTCTTAATCTTAGTATCTGTAAGTAACCAACAACATGTCAAATGCTGTAGAAACATATGTATGTTAATTTAGTATAGCATCTGGATGACATTACATTTAGAATTATTCAGCTTTTCAGAATTCATAAAAAAAAATGAAAGAGTATAAGAAAGCAAACACAAAGCTGCATAAAGAGGATCTGTTTCTTACCTCAGGTAAAGGAGTGGAGAAGCACGTACTCAACTGGGTCTGTTAAAATGAACAATACTCAACCCCTAGGCAACCAGTACCAGTTCAGCTATCACAATTATATGCACCTAAGTTGAAGGATTTGACAGAATTAATCTTTCACAATATAAACTGGGAATGGCCATGAAGACCACAAAACTAAGTAAACAAAACTTAAACCATTGAGTGGTACAAAACCCCAACCCACAAAACACTAATTACAGAAAAAAAAAAGACATAAAATTAACATAATGTGTCGCATACCTGCTGCTAGTGCCATCTATGAACAAGCAGGCAATGTACATATAACATGACATTGTGGTGCGTTCACATAATATTTATACCTTCTTGGCTATCCTAACTGCCTGATACCATATCACTCGAAGAGAGTGCTTTTATGGCGATTTAGTGTCGCCGGCAACAGTAAAACTTGCTTAGGTCTCAATGTAAAGTACCCGATATTTTTGTCTGATGTTGACCAAATCTGCAGTTTCATGACAGATTTTCACAGAAGTCCTGAATATGAAATATCATGGCAATATGTCAAGTGGCAGCTGCACTGATATACATATGTGGACAGAGGGATGGACGGATTATACGACGAAAGTGACAGGCACTTTTTGGGACAAAAAAAATGAAATTAATACTACATAGTGAAACACAAAACCAGCCTAAAAATCAATGATTACAGAGGAAACACAAGATTTAGGTAGTAATGGTCAACAAATTTTATAGACATCTCATAATTTTCCAGTAGCCCTACGAACATAATTAAAATTAAAAAGGTATGTAATAAGAACAGAAGTTGTTTGTTACGCTATTTGATATATATACCCAAGCACGGAAGTAGTGCAATTAGGTTGTACTCTTCTCCTAATGTTGTTATGGTAATTAAGTCCAAAGGAATGAGACAGGTGGGACATACACATTGAGCATGTGTGAAATGAATGAAAAACCACATGTAAGATTTTGGTTAGATAACTTTAATGGAAGAGCCCATGTGTGAGACATAGGCAGGTATAGGATATACAAAAACATGTATCATAAATAAATACAGGATGAATTGGATTGAAGTGATGCATTTTAACCCAATCTTTAAACACTACAAGAGATGTGAAAAACCATGTAACACTAACAAATGCAATTTATGCATTCTATCTTTTACATGGCTCCTACATGTTTCTGTGTTATCTCGCCATCTGAGCTGGCACCAAAATTTCTTCAAAATATACAGCAATAAAATAGGTCACAATAAGCACACATACATTATGGTATCAACAGTAACCTACTTTGTTGCTGTATGCTTTAAAGAAATTTTGGTGCCAGCTCCCTCAAGATGGAGAGATAATAATGTCAAAACACATACGAGCTATGTGAAAAGATAGTAAACAAAAATTATAGACTAGTGCATTTGTTGGTGTTACACAAGTTTTTCACTGCATCAAAATGCACGGAATATAGAACGTAAAACTGAAAAAAGGCACTTGCATGTTTTGAAAAGCAGGAATTTCTTGATTGGCTGGCAGATTACCAGCTTGTCAAGTAAAGCTATTTGCTAAATCATGAAAGCAGATAATATAAAGAGAGCATGTTGTGATAAAACCAGATATAAAAATTTCTTATCATTCTGATACAACAACAAATGACTCTGATAGTCTGTCATTAAAACATATATATATAAATATATATATGGAGCAGAGAAAGTAAATGAATATATAGAAATA
>Ga0131853_10001641_pt1 | contig 40016 bp, 31 predicted proteins | sample TergutLab28metaG_FD_92764 | JGI IMG/M metagenome (GOLD analysis project Ga0131853, IMG submission 92764) | Labiotermes labralis P1 segment gut microbial communities from Petit-Saut dam, French Guiana - Lab288 P1 (version 2) (version 2) | ecosystem: Host-associated > Arthropoda: Insects >...
CAGCAGCAGCAGCAGCAGCAGCAGTAGTAGTAGTAATAATAACAAGAAAACATGAACAGCATTCTAACCTTCCAAAAGGAGTTACATCTATGCTGTGGATGAATTTGGATCTTCTAAGAATTTTGGATATGTGTATTAAGCCTCTCTCTGCCTTGTTCAAATCCAGCTGATAAAGTGTTGAACCAGGAATCTTGTCATCAATTTCAGACCAATACATATACCTCCCTACCCAGTCTACAGCAATACTTAATCCAGTATTATTCAGTGTCATAATCTGAAAAACAAAATATTATACAAATTTAGCAGGAAATACCAGTACTTTGCTGTGATGTGAGGTACTGCAGGGGTGCACAGATTTTCCAAAAATGTAAGAGCATATCTAAAATTCTAGACACCAAAAGGGTGACATTAAGCATGCAACGTACTGAGCACCCACCAATATGAGGTGACACTCTACAAAGTTTAGTTGCCTCAGTGACCTGGCATCTGGGATTTGTGCACATCTGAGGTAATGGACCTGCAGGAGACACTGGTATCTGCCATGACAGTCAACATGTGTTAAGACAGCTGAAGTTATGAAATGACTGAAAAATTACATAATAAGTAGCTTTAAATTTTGTACTATTGAATACTGCTAGGGCAGGTAAATAGAGAATTATCAGATGAGTCAAATATAAAACACGTATGACAAACCTGAAATATGTACAAATTCTGGATGGAAGATCTCAAGGAATGAGGTGACTTGGGTACAGATGAAAGGATAATATTAAAATGAATGGATAGTGAATAACCTTCAGGTTAAATGGTGAGCAATTCCATGAAATGTGTAATAACTGAGCACAAGTGTCATCATGTTCATCATTATCAGCTTTCATAAAAGCAGTTGAATAACAACTGTATCATAATAAAACTAATTGAACTCAAATGCTCTCTATGATACATACCTTTGTTCTGTTTTTACCATCAAGTGTAGAACTCATCAATTCTTGCATCTCATTCAACCAGAAGAATTTGTTTTCAAGACTGATGAATGCTAAGTCTACAGGTGGCCCAGTGCTCCGTGACAGTGTCTGATTTTCATGCTTATCACAGTCTGTGATCTTTACGGCATCTAAAGTGGAGAGCAGCAGCTTAGGGATTGGCATTTCCACATCTGTATCAGCTTGCACCCGATCAGTCAGTGCTCCATTACCAACTGTTGTATATGCAGCAACCTAGTTTGTAGCAGTAGAAATATTTTAAGTTTTTTTAAAGTGTTGTCTCGTCTGTGCATTTATAATGCAGTGTGCATTAACGATCATCTCCCTGATGGAATACTTCAGTTAGAACCAAACATATTGGAGAATGTATGATATAAAGCAACAGGTATCTGTATTTGCCTGAGAAGTGCGCTTTGTTTGTAGTTAATAAACTTTCTATACTTTATTGGTGACTAACAAAAGCACTCATTCTTTGTCAAAATTTGTTGTAAAATAAACTGAAATGGCTTTTTTTGTATATCATACATTATTAATAAATTCTTCCTTAACGTTTAATGGATTATCAGGATAATGCTGTTTTGTTCAAGTTACATTCTTTTTATCAAAAAAGGAAAACATTATTCCACAATGGGTACTGACATTGAAAAGTGCTCTGTCCGCAACAGAAGCATGGGATTTAAAGTGCCATACACTAAAGGTTAGTGCTGCATGTAAGACTGTGGTGAAAAATTTTCTACTCGCATCTTTAATCACCAGCTTAATCAGTTGAACGTTTTAGCTGATACTTAGGAGCTAGGAAAACACTAGATAAATTTTGTTCTTATATATAATAAATTTCAAGTTCTCAGAATAAAAGAATGTGACATGTCACATGGTTTATGTTACTGCCAGAGCTGTACTGTGATGAGACGTAACAGATCGTTTGATGCAATATGCCATATGCAGTCTTACAGCAATCATCAAAGAAAGAAAGCGGGAGAAAGGAAGATTTTGTGTTAAAATTTTTCATTAAGTCATCTTCACACTGGTTTATGCAGAATAAAGAACACACAGCAATATACTTTTATTGAATAATAAAAAATGTGTTTCTTTTACAAACAACAATTGTCTAGAGTTTATGTTCATGAAATGTGTCAAGTGGAGTGGACAGTAGCCAGAGGGCAATGAGTTCAGTGGTGCTCAATTAATAGTTACTGTTGCAACAGCCATTTTTAAATCATTGAGGTTGATGCAAATATTGTACGATAGACAATGTGTTTATTTAGTGTATCTGTGCAAATTTTAGTGCAGGTTTCTCCCAGATTAAGTGCACATTTAGGTATGTGTTAGATTGTATTAAGGCCTTTCAGTAATCTAGACCTTGAAAGAATTTAAAAGTAGTTCAACAAGCACACTATTACAAGGTACTTATTAATCACCATCACAACTATTTATTACGTTTTATCAAATATGCACAGAATGTTAAATGAGATCCTTGTCACCCCAGCATGGTGTGATCTCAGGTTGCAGTTGGAGGAGGTAGCTTCCAGATGTGGAGACCAGTTGCAAATGTATGAATAAGTAAGCAATTTCTGACATCCAGAATGGGTGGTCTCTAGCTTGAGGGTTTGGTGCACAGCTAACAACTCCTGACAATAATATCAGCATATTATGAAATGCTACACAAAATGTTGGACTTGGGACAGATTCTTTGGCTCAGTGGAGGACCCAGTGGTGACATCTTGTGGACATGATAGTGAATGCTCATGTTCATTAAACTTTTGTGAGTAGCTGCTTGACTGTTAGCTTCTGAAGAGGGACTCTCTTCTGTTCAGTTAGTTAAGTTTTTGTTAGCTAGCTAGTTATTAAAAGTCGCATATGTCAGTATTGTATACCAGAAAAACTATACGCTAAATTTCATACAAAATCTGTCAAGAATAAAATATATAAGAGGTCATTTAGGCTCATGAGTAAGGTTATGTTTGAAATGAACCAAACTACACCAAAAAGAAATGGCTGGACAAGATTTGGTGTAGATCTACCATTTAAATTTTGAAACACAAAAAATTACGATCCGTAACTAGCAGAGGCAGAGAGAGAGAGAGAGAGTGAGTGAGTGAGTGAGTGAGTGAGTGTGTCAGTATATAATGGTTATCATATGAATTTGGAAATAAGCATTATCAGGTATTCCCAAACTAGTTATTATTTGAAAGAAATGAAAGGATGCCTGGCTGTTCATAGGTCTGTTATTAGGGTCTGTAAAGTGGTGCAAGTAAAATGATGAGAACAGATGGACTTACATTACAAAGTGAATGGAAAGTTTCTGATACATGTTATTAAACCACCTGGAAGTCCATGTTGTGTTCACACTGCAATTATTTATGTGCTTCTCACATATTATGGCATAAAGAAAATTCTTGCCCACTGGTTATATCTGAGTATTTACATTACTTTCTATGGGAAAAGTGCTACATGTTTATAATTATGCTTGAATGTTGTACATTTAACAGAAATAAAAAAACTCAGTGCTTAATGACCATACCTGAAAGTAATATGTAGAATTCCGTGACAAATTGAATACAGTGAACTCCAGCTTTGTGGCATCCAAGTTCAGTGGGTTACATATGGGAATGTCAGTTCCATGTAATGAGTACCAGCATTTTACTTTATAACCTTCAATAATACCATTAGAGTACATGGGAGGATCCCACCTGAACACAGCCATCACATCCTGTGAAAATTATACCATTAGAATACATTGGGGAAGTGTGACATCTGAACTCAGCCATCATATACTATGGAAATGATACCATTAGAATGTATGGGAGAGTGCCATCTGAACATGGCCATCATCATATCCTGCAAATACAATATCATTAGAGTGTATGGCAAGATTCTATCAGAACAAAGCCATCATGTACTGTAGAAGAGATGCTGTTAAAGAGTACACAGGTGAGTCCCACTTGAACACAGCCCCTGCATCCTGTTGATAATGTATTGTTAGTATATGTGGGATGAGTCCATTTGAAAACAGCCATAAAGTCATGTGGAAGCAGTACCATTAGATTACAATTAAGGACCCCACCTTAATGCAGCCATTTTCTCCTGTGGAAACAATATCATTCAATTACAATGAAGGCTTCCATTTTAATGCAACCACTGTGTCCTCTGGAAACAGTATAATTAGATTAAATTGAAGGATCGCACTTCAATGCAACCATCCTCTCCTATGGAAATGATACTATTAGATGACAATGAAAGATCTCACTTGAATGCAGCCACTGTTTTGGTAAACAGTACCATTAAGGCTAATTCACACATACCATGCCATCCCCATGCCACACCCCTGCTGTGCCCTGGCCATGCCATGCCACACTAATTCACACAAACTCTACTGTGCCCCTGCCATGTCCTTTGCGGGAACACCCACATGTCATCACATCTCTTTCCCCTATTCAGTCCTCCATTTCACCTCACAGCTCTCCTTCCTTTGTCTGCACACCAATCCACATACTGACCCAGACAACAGTAACTTAACCACCACAGCAAGGAACTCTCTCACTCCCTCCATCCCTATCGACCTCTGCTAGCCTTATGGCCCATTCAGGGCCCCAGCAAGCTGGACTACATTCAATAAGCCACGCCTACCAGCTCTGCCAACCAGCCAATGGCAGATCAGGCTGGACAGCAGGCGACTGGAAAAAAAGGGGCCATTCTGACCAACAAAATTCATTCATTCCTAAAGGAGTATCTGTCAACAACACATCAAGAAAGGACACATCAAGATAGAAGACATGATGCCTGACTGCCTGGCCACAAAGCCTCGTGGACCGGGCACATCACCGCTCATCTGAACATCCTGCAACAGCAATCAGCCCCACATCAGCACCAGTCGCAGCCTCCTCAATTCCACCATGGACCTCCAGCCAGTCAACTGCGTAGCCAGCGGTACATCATTGCTCGCGGCCAACCAGAGGCCTCATCACTACATGGCAACCCAGCTCTATGCCACATCATCATCACTCAACATCATATGAAGACTAAATCACAGCAAGTAAGCTGCAAACCTTACTTGCCAGATAGCACGACAACTTTCGACATTCATAAATATTATATATATGTGGTGCTGTAGTTGTCAATCCAATACAACCCTACAGCACCTCCAAATCCTTCACGAAAGTCCGCGTGGTAGCTGGAAAAATCCGAACTCCTAGTCCAACAGTTTAAGGAATCCTCTTTCAAATTCTGCCACTATTATTCTTGACACTCATCAGCATGGACAGTTGTGAGGAGCAGGTGATAATTGCATGTGGGCTTTACTTTATTTCAGATGAAGGAAAGCTAGCAAAATGAAAATACTGGACTCATAATATATTTTGAGCAAAAAAAGAGGAAGGAGAATTTCACACTCTGTTTGGTCATCTGTAAGATAACAGGCAAAAATTGTTCAAATATTTTAAAATGGGTTTTTCAAAAGTCAAAAGAAGAATACACATAATTAAGGAGAAAAGTAAAGGTCCAAGATCACAGTCTATACACTAGTTTATCTGTGTGCAAACCAGTTACATGTTTTGGTTATATAGAGTCATCATCAGGCTGAACATGTAGCTGGTTTGCACACAGATAAATATGTGTTTAGATTGTGAGCCCGCATCTTTTCTTTTCTCCTTATTTATGTATAATTAGAATACAATGGAGATGTCTGGCCTAAAGAGAATACATGATGGAAATGTAGCATAACAACAGAAGAAAGACTGGCTTTAACCATAAGGTTAGTTCATATTCTGTTTAGCATGTCTCCATCGTCATCAGAACAATTAAACACATCCCAACAGGGAACAGCTGTCTGGTTAACAACCTTTGTGAATGTCTGCAAGGTAGCCGGAAGAAGCTGAACTTGGGCAGGTCGCTTAAAAGTCATCTCTCGATGGCCGATGTTAAGTCACACATGCCATGCTAAGCCCATGCCATGCCACGCCCCTGCCATGCTATGCCATGGCCTTGAGAAGTCAATTTCAGTGCATTATAGTCAGAGCATGGTAGGGGCTCAGCATGGGCATGTCATGGCATTTGTGAATCAAACACAGCCGCACTGTGTAAATCAAATGGAAAAGACACAATCTAAAACCTCAGTGACATGGCATGGGCACAGCATTTTATGTGTCAATTAGCCTTTAGATTACAGTGAATGATCCCATTTGAATACAGCCATTCAGAAACAATACCATTAGTTTACAACACTGGATCACTTCTGAATACAGCCATCATGACCTTTGGAAACCATGCCATTAAATTACAATGAAGGATTCCACTTGAACACAGTCATCATGTCCTTTGAAAATAGTAGTATTAGATTACATTAAAGGGTCCCATTTGAATGCAGCCATTATATCCTGTGGAAACAAAAGCTATAGTCGATATTCTGCATGGTAAAGGCCCGAATTCCTTACGGTTTGGGCATATATAGTATGTGAATGTAGTTCTATAATTCCTTAGCCTGCACATGAGATTGATAGGAGTCAGTTTTATGCTGTGACTGCTTGGCTTCTGGAGATGATGTCCTCACATCTGTTGGCATTTACTCAATTTTGTATACTACTTTCTATGTATTGACTTATTTTTATTAACATACCTAATGTTATTATGTAAATATATGAATGAAAATTAATAATAATGATTATGATGATGACGTTGATGATGATTATAATAATAATAGGGGCACTCCAACCAGTAGAACCATAGAAGTACAATAGGGTTGTTCAAGATTTTATACTCTATGCAGATGCTGAATTTAAATTTTTATTACACGCCTGTTGTAAGAACATCACATTTTCTGAGGCATACTAGATATATACAAGATTTCAGAAGCTGGCTTTCCCTCTTTCATCAGGTTAAAGTAATACTACAAACCTGTTTTGCATGGTCCATCTGATCAAGCTAATCTCTGTCCTCATTATCCATTAACTAGATAAAATATTTCCAGTATTATACAGCATTACTTTCGCCTGATGACTAGGAATGAGAAGTGTGTAGTCAATTTAGAGTGACATGGCCATGATGTGGTCAACTGAAGAAACATGATTCAATTTCCAGCAGTGGCAACAGATTTGCCTTTCCTCCAAGCATTCATAACAATTCAGAGGCCCAACTAGCAATGCAATGAATATTCAGGGCTCTTTCCCTGATTGTGACATGGCTGGAACCTGCAGCTGATCACTCACCTCAATCCAGTCCCAATCTTAAAAACATTTGGTGCTATATCTCCACTGCCGTATATACCTTCATTGCATGTACAAGGACAACTGTACGTTTTATCTTTTCCTTTTGCCTGGTACCAGAAGCAGAGTGTGCCTCAAACTCTGTATCAAGTACCCTTCAGAAAATGTATGATGTCCACAATAATATTGTTTTAACCCTTTAAAGGCAAATGGCAGACTACTTTATTTAAAGGCCCGTTCATACCACACAATAAACACTTTTCATCTTGGTTATAAAAACAAATTAGTTTATGATGTAAGTGGCACAAGTCACAGATAAATACAAAACACATTAACACTTCAAACACTGTCACAGAGATATGGAAAAGTTCCACACACCTGGTCTTGTCTCATAGGATTTCTAGAGTATGCAACAAAGACACGTGGATTTGTAGGTTTAGTGGGTACTGAAGGTGGTGAATGTATGATCATCTGAACCTGAGGTGATGCACCCCAGTATGTGAAAGCCTTAACTGTTATCTGCAGTCTGGAATATGGAATAATTCCTGGATTCCAATAACTTACAAATGGCTCAGTTGTCACTTTCTGAAACATAAAGACAGTGTAAATATTTTTCATTGCAAGAGAACATAATTTATTTGGGTGTAAGGAGAATGAGGTACAGTATGAAATCACCCTTAACCACATCCTCATGTGATATTTTTTATCACACACTAGGCTGTGGTGGCCACTTCACTGTGGTGTAATAATTAATCCTGATAATACCAAAGCATCTTATCCAATATGAAAGTCCAAGTGAGGTACAGTTGTTTTCCACTTATTTGTTAATATATTTTATTTTCTAATTTAAAAAAATTTTAATTGTGACTAGAATATTGTAGGTTTTGTACAGATGATAAAACCCCTACAGTTGAATCGATAATTATTACAAAATACTGCACACAAACTGCTTACACCTCTATTAGACCTACTGGGACCTGTACTGAATATTACACAGAATCTTTCCACAGTTTCAAGAGTCTTCCCAAATTTATTTTTCCTCTTGGCTGTCACATTGCAGTCTCACTTATCTTGTCAGATTTTATTCTTTGAATGTATTCTTTCCGGTTTTCTTTGAATTGTTCTGTTATGTGTGAAATTTTAAGTTGTCTCATAATTTCTCCTTTTATTTTGCAGTACAAAATGCTGTATCTCATAGCCCTGTGTATCAAACATATTTCTATTACTAGGAAACTTCTCTGATTAATTTTTATTACATTGCCCATGACTAACCACTGTCACATAATATTGGTGTAGAGAGTGCAATGGTTGACTGTCTCACAGAAATCATGAAGCACGCTTTCTATGCAATAATCAACTGTTTTTTTTTAATATATTGCAAAGGATATATCAGAATGATGTGGGCCGGGTAGCTCAGTCAGTATAACGACTGACTATGGGCTGGATGGTATGGGATCGAATCACAGTGGGGGTGAGATTTTCCGCCTATACAGACTGGCCCTGGAACCCACCCAGCCTCCTGTAAAATGGGTCCCGGTTCTTTCCTGGCGTAAAGTGCAGCCAGGGCGTGCTGCTGACCACTCACCGCGTTCTAGTGCCGCGGTCATGGAAAAGTAGAGCTATAACTCTACCCACCCTCTGGGTCATACCAGGCCTGTAATGGGAACACTTTACCTTTCACCTTCATATCAGAATGCTATTAAATCACAGAAATATGTGTACTACATGTGCACATGCTACTGCCCTGAAATTAAGCACTTAAATTTCCTCTGTACAATTCATATGACCCTTACTGAGATTCATAGCATTAATACCAGACAAAACTCTAACCTTTATCAACCATTATGAAATTTAACAACATATCAAAAAGTAAACATAGAACTCTGGCATCAAGGTTTTCGAGAGTCTTCCTTCCTACATGAAAAAATTGTCTCAAGATATGAAACAATTTAGATTGGCCTTGAAACGTTTTTTACCTAGGTATATTTTATACACTAGAGGGATATTTTAATAGCAATAAAGTCTAGAGATCTTGTTTATAAATCTGTAGTGTTTTAAATGTATATCTGTTAAGTTGTAAATTTTATATTTTAATAATCCAAATAACACTATTATGTCGTACTATCTTTTTAATGTAATGGCATCTGCTTTTCTTTTTACATATACCACAAATGGTCTTACTATAGAAAATTTGCTGTTTTCTCTCTTATGATTTTGTACCTGTTACATATTATACCTGTTTGTTTATTAACTTATGTACTAACTTGGAATCAGTTGCTTGACTCCAACCATGTCTATATGTATAAATGCTGACATGTTCTATATCCTACTTATTGTACTTACTTGGATTTATGGAACGCAAATAAAATATCAATATCAATACACATTATTTATACTTATAATTATATTATTATTTATATTATTAATTCTATGTAATTACTTTTTAAACTACAATTATTTTGCATGTGTATTGAGTAATTCTGTATCCATCAGGTTTTATATTTAACCTCATATGGATTGATGGAATGTAAAAATTAAATAAATAAATAAATACGTATACCATAACAGGAAGTAAAACACAGTGAGAGCAGCCTGTTTTCTCCTGAATGTTTCAAAATTGCTACTCCAGCAACACTGTACTCCTGGCTTTGTCTTTTCTCTTACACAGGTCATAAGTTCAGTCTGTTATTCCAGTATACTGCATGGTCACAAAACTGTCATCTCACATTCACTTGGTGGTTTTCCTATTTCTGTATAGAAATATTGTGTGACAGTACCTTAAGATGGTCTCAAATGATTCCTTTATCTTCTTCAACTCTTCATTTTTGAAGAACAACATGGTGTAACCTTATAACCAATGTCATTGATATCATGTTATTAAACACACCAAGAAACAAATGTATTGTATGCAATACTGTTTGTAAAGTCCCTTTTGCCCTCTGCTTTTGTGAACATTTTATTAAATAATAAAGTTTTATTCCATTGGAATTTTTTGTTAACTAATTGAGTCTCTTTCCCTCTCACACATACAGAGTTGTTATAAAATTAAAATTAAAATGAAATACATACTGGTTCAGAAAAATCTGTCCTTGAAAAATCATAAATCTTGACTTCGTAGAATACTTGATCATAATTAACATTTATTACAGGATCCCATTTAATAAAAAACTGGTCCCACTTTCCTGTGATCTGAATAGATGATACTCGAACTGGTTCAGGGATAACATTGACAGTATCAGATGTACTTATATCTGCAAGAAACGAAAACATTGTTTAGGAAATTTAGTGGGAATTATACTTTACTTCCCAATAACAATAAAAAGAATATGTAGCTTGATGGGGATAAGATACTCTTGCATGTTTAGTGATATATCTTTGAAGTTTATTCTCTTATATTTTGAATTGGAATTGGCAGACACCTGCTAAGTTATGTCCTAATATTTAAAGCTAGTTACATGGAATCTATCCATTTCCCTAATTTGCTCTTATATAGAAATATTTCAGAAATGTGTTTCACTTGTATTTGCAGGTGGAGAGCATCTGATCAGATCCTTAATCTCTTGGGCTCATAGACACTACTACATCATATACAGGTATATGTACCATACTCTTTTTACATGATGATCTGCCAAGAGGTTTCAACAAGAAAAAGTGTAAAAATTAAGTTATTTCATTGAAACTTCTTGAAAATGTATATAATCTAACACAGTGTAATCAGTAAAATGACTTGATAGAGACTGGATGGTCCAGGGTTTTAACCCCAGTGGGCAGAGTTTTTCTTCATATCTGTCCAGACTGCCCCTGAGGTCCAACTAATCTCCTCTGCAATGGGTACTGGGGCTCTCTCTTTGTTGCAAAGTGGCTGGGACATTGCAATGACCATGCTTTCTTATCTAGCACTGAGGTTAAGCATTAGTAGAACTATACCCATACATCCCTCTGTGCCTCTATTGGCGTGTAATGGGGGACCTTTACTTTTACATATGTTTAAATTTGCACAACCCTGCCATGCACAGTTAAGATGTTGGTCTATTTAAATACAACATAATTTTACCAGATAATCTGTTACATTTAATTACATTCCATCACTATTCCATGCCACCTCACAGTCTCACATGCCTTTGTAAAAGTATAACTTCCAGCAGAATTTCACATTGATTTGTTGACGCATAGTCCTCTTGGATCTCACAAGCTAAAACATTATGGGAACAAAGACAGTAAGTGAACATTAGCACATATTTACTTGGGTAATGATGCAGAACAGGATCCAACACAGCTACCATGTTGAGACCAGAGAGTCTTGTTCCACTGATGACTGCAGTGTTCTGTCCACTCATATCTGCTATCACAGCATTCCTATCATCTTGTAGCCACAGCAGGTGGTCACCAAAATAACAAAGAGGGCCTAAAAAGAATGAGATGAAATGCTGATTGAAATGCATATGAATCTCAAGTAAATAATTAATTAGTGGAAGTGGCTAACATGGTGTAACTTATCATAACTGAATGTCCCTTCCTCAAATTTTTATATAGGAATGTAATGTCTATATGACACATCACCAAGTATTTGTCAGTAGTCTACAGAGCAGGATAGGCAGAACGTTATCATTATCATTATCAGTTATTTAGTATTCCAGAGATCCAGCAGAGTGAATATAGAACTTGTCATTAGATAACAACAGGCACAGTACAGAATGAGTCTCTTCAATAAAATACATTTCATAACAATTTGTGATTATAATATATAAATGAGACAAATCAATTTTATGCAAGGAAATGTGATCAGTTCAGAATATATAATCAATGAATACATACATAATGTACCTAGACAGAAACTTAAAAAACCATCCATGAGTACTTGCATAATGCACATAAAACGAATTTTTAAATCAATGTGCCACTATAACAAAAATCTTGTAATACAGTACATAGTTCATGATTGGCCAAGGTACTCTTCCATTGTGTGAAATGAATAAGTGTATAGAAATTTTTTCAAAGCAATTTTGAACTTTTTTTAATTACCAGCAACATTCTTAATCTCCAAGGTAAATTATTAAAAGATTTTATCCCTGAATAATAAGCTCCTTCTTGAAAAATGGTTAAGTTTGCTTAAGGAAGATATAAATTATTTCCTTGTCTAGTGTCTAAATTGTGATTTTCATTGTTTGTTAAAAAAAAAAATTTGTTCTGAACTACAAACATTAATAAATATAGTATATATTGTGATGTCAAAGGCAAAATTTGTAATTTGTTAAATAAATTTCTACACGAAACTCTATTCCCTCATCCTTCCATAATTTTAATTTCGTTTTTTTTTTATTCTAAAAATAATGGAACTATGCGACGAGTTTCCACAAACTATAATTCTATAACTCATAGCCAAGTGAAAGAAAGCATAATAAATCACTTTTAATGAGAAGGCAGACATGTATGTTTTGGCATTTCTATTTATACAGCAACCCCTACTAAATTTCTTTTATAAGTAAATCAATATGATTATTCCAAAACAAAGTATTATTGATTGTCACACACAGGAATTTTGTGTAGGTGTTATTGATGATAAAATTATTGTTGAAGCCTATTTTTAAATTAACTGCCATATTTCTCTTAACTGTAAAGTGTACATAATTCGTTTTATTAAAGTTTAAAGATAACTGGTTTGCTCTCAGCCATTTATTTAAAGTTGTAAAAACTATGTGAATGTTTTTGTTAAGATCTGTTAGATTAGACTGAGCAAATAAGGTACTAGTATCATCAGCAAAAATTATAGGTGCTGAAGTTTTATTTATAATTTTGGGTAAGGCATTAACATATAAAAGAAAAAGTAAAGGTCCCAGAACAGAACCTTGTGGGACTCTATGTTTTACTTTAGCCCAACTCGAAACTTTACTACTGTTCTCACTGTCATTATATATTGCTGTTCTACAATATTCGTTATCCAGATAGGATTGATACAGAGTAAGATCATTGTTACCGATTCCATAAAATTTCAATTTAAATAATAAAATATCATGATTAACACAATGAAATGCTTTTTCTAGATCACAAAAGTCCCTCCTACTAGTGGTTTATTGTTCCTAGCATTTAAAATCTCTGTTGTTAGTTTGTAAGTTGCATTATCCATCTTCAACACTACTCTGAAACCATATTGTTTCGTGCTCAATATATTTTAATTGGTGAGGTGTTTTAGAATCTGTCTCTGCATTACCATTTCAAATATTTTTTTAAATGATGTTAATAGTGATACAGGTATATAGTTAGATACTCCATACCTATCATCACTTTTATGTAGCGGTTTTATTATTGTGAATTTTAATCTATCAGGGAATACACCCCAGAACAACATTTTATTACATGTGTAGTTTATTGGAGAGCTTATGAATGGGCCGCTTATCTTTAGGATCTTTGTGGATATCTCGTCGTACCCATATGAGTTTTTTGTTTTGAGGGATTTTATAATTCGTTCAATTTGTTTTGTTGTGGTGCATTTACATTCCATACTTGAGTAAGGTTTATTAAAATTTTGTTCCATAAAATGGGTATTAATATTCATATTATCGTTATCGTCATTAATAAGGTTAATTTTACCTTGTTTTTTAACATTTTCTTCAATAGCAACAAAATACTTTTTAAAAGTTTCAGCAGTAGGTTGTTAATCAGTGATTTTTTTAACTTAAGTTTAAAAAAATCACTGATTAACAACTTTTACAGCTTGTACGTCACTCCTTTTTTATTTCTTCCAGATTCTTTATTTGTAATACCCCATGTAGTTTTAACTTTATTATGGGAGTTTAGGGTTAATTTGTTATGTTCAATTATTTTTGCCTTTCTTGTAACCATAGACAGTATTTTAGTGTAATCTCTATAATAAGATGCAAGAGTAGCATTATTATTATTTTGTACTTCCTTATACAGTTCTCTTTTATGTTTGCAGGAAGTTATTATTCCTGGTGTAATCCATGAATTTTGGTTCATTTTACTCTTTGTCTGAATAAGGGGAAAACTAGAATAGTAAATTCTTGGAAATATATTTAAAAAAGAGTTAAAAATCTTATTAGTATCATCCCCTTCAAAAACATGTTTCCATGATTCATAACTTAATTTCAATTCGAAATCTGCTATGGTATACCTATTGGTTTTTCTTTTGATGTAAGTATGATATTCCTTTTCCTTTTTTATTCCTTATTTATTATTAATAATTGGGCATCACGATCTGAGAGTCCATTTATAAGAGGGTATAATTCTTGTTTTCCAATGGTGAATGTGTCAATGAAAATATTTTCAATGGCAGTTTGGGAAATCAGGCCATATCTATTAAGAAATTCAACTATACCCGTAAGATTATAAGAGTGTAATACAGCATCAAGTTGGTTCCTTCGATTATTATCTGTTAGATAATTTACATTTACATCACCACATATGATGATTTTGTATTTTTTATTGTGAAGTTTCTGCCAGATCAGGTCTAATCATTTAAGGAAATTTGTAAAGTCCCCCCTTAGGGATCTATAAATAACCAAAATGCATAGTTTACTAACCCTTATCCTGCTAACATGGAGAATATGGTGAGCTCCTAATAATGTTAGCAAATGGCAGATAGGATTTAACTCGGCGTTTAAAGGGTTAAATATTGAGTCCAATTGGATTGCACAAGCTTCAGTGTCCTTATCTATATTGTACTCATAAATATTTATGGTTTTATATTTTAAGTTTCTGTAAACAAATATACTGACCCCTACTTTGAAAAAAGTTTTCCTACAGTAGTTGGCCCCTAGTGAGTAATTAGTTAAGTGAATCAGTTGTAGTTTGGATTCACTCAGGTGGTGTTCTGATAACCATAGAATGTGTGGGGGATCAGGATCATGATGTAAGTGACAGTATAGTTCAGCTTTATTACCTAAACCTCTAATATTTTGATAATAAATTTCTAGAGATTTATTTTGTGGAACCTGACTGTAATCTTTAACTTATGTATGTTCCACATTTATTGTGTCAGTACTCATTAGGGCTTCAGGATGCTTCTTTGCTGAATTTCTTTGTCCCATAATACAAAGCTGTAGTGTGTGTATATCTATATATATACATACAGTCATGAACACAACAATATTACAGTTAGTAGCAATATATAATATACAACTACGTGTTTCGGCCTGTACGTATGTCATCATCAGGTTGTCCAAAGCACTTATTAAGTGACTATACAGTATATGTGGTAATTTTTGATGGGGGATGATATCTCGTCTTTTATCATAAATCGTGGGATTAGTAAAAGTTGCCAACATTTATATTCGTGCGTACTTCATCATGTGAATGCATGGGTATCCATCTTATGATCCTATCATGCAATTTAATTGCATGATAGGATATCTATGCATTCACATGATGAAGTATGCACTAATATAAATGTTGGCAACTTTTACTAATCCCACGATTTATGATGTAAGACGAGATATCATCCCCCATCCAAAATTACCACACATACTGTATAGTCACTTAATAAGTTCTTTGGACAACCTGATGATGACATACGTACAGGACCGAAACATGTAGTTGCATATTATATATTGCTACTAACTGTAATATTGTTGTGTTCATGACTGTATGTATATATGTATAGATACACACACACTACAGCTGTGTATTATTGACCTGACACACCTTAAGATTCTTTGTCCCATACTTTTACACTTAATTTCTTCATCTATTATTATTTTAAATTTTTGCACTTCACTAGAATTTTTGTGAACAGGGTTGTTAATGTAAGTAAGAAATAAAGTAATTGAAGTTGTAGATGTATAGGTGGGTAAGTGAGTGAGTGAGTGAGTGAGTGAGTGAGAATTGGCTAAAAGAAAGGAAATAAATGGTCAGTCCTCAGAACATTTAACTTTGCCACTTCAACTGGAAAGATTACATATTGCTGTAGGGTATGGGAGAGTGATCATAAATGGTGATTGATTAAGCATGTGGGAGGAATATCAGAACTGTGTTAATGGAGTCATAATGAAATATACGGTGCTTGATTTGAACCACCTGAGGCCTATGTCAGCCCAAGAAAATTTTACTGATTTTGGAAGGAATTTGTTTTGCCTATCGGTAGGTACCTGGAATATGCCCGAAGAAAGAGAGGACCATGCATAATAAGCAAGTTCATTCAGCATAGAGTGTAGGCCTGAATCCAAACCAGAACATTATTGCCACATGAAACTGACATGTGGGAGTGAGTTAGCAGGTGGGAACAAATGAAGAAGGGATGCAGTGTTGAAGAAATTATGTATGTAGGAAGACAGAGAAGAGGGAATACAGAGAGGAAGTTGTGTGGTCTGTTTTAAAGCATTATCCAAACACTTGCAAGTGTCAGATAAAAAGATAAGTAAATTAATGGCTACTGAAGTGGATTCTCTTTTGAAGATTCACTGGACTGTCTATGATGGCCAGAAGCAAGAATGAAACTTTAAGAAGATCATGGATGTTGAAGAAAAGCCAGATAACATGGATATAGAAAAGAAAGTAATGTTATGAAGGATGTGTAGAGCAGATGCAGACTGAAGATTGTAGAATATAATAAGGCAGTGAATACCTCCAGAAAAATGATACAAGAACATCCAAAGAAAAGTGGCACTGAGGAGTGGAAGTGAAAATAAGTAATGGACAGTTAATGGTACGACATTGGGTGGATAGATATGAGTGGTGTCTGGGCACCAGAAAATGACAGCAGTCACTGTAGCACCAAGTATAAGATAGATATAGAGAGCAAACAATAAGACATTGAATAGATATGAATGAGAGGTGTCTGGGCACTAAAATATGATAGCAGTCATTGTAACACCAACATGCTCTTAGAGGCATAAAGGAAAACTACAAAATAACTGTCATAATAGCCAGTCTCCAGACAAATATTTGAACTCAAGACTTTCTGAATATGAAATAAGATTGCTAACAACTTCAGTCTTAGTGATTAGAAATGTTACCTTGCATATGAGGGTGCTGCAGATTTATTTCCTTTATAGGATATATTTCCTCTCCTTGGGGAATTTCTTCAGCTGTTGGAGCACGGAAAAGTGTGGAGCCTTCGTAGCTTCTTACTATCCAGTAAATAGCCCGTTGGTCAACATCCAGTGTCAGCCCCATCACTGTCAACAAACACAACTAATGAGTTCTCTTTCAAAGTGAAGACTTTAAATGTTTCAATTTACAGTAACTTAAAGTGACCTCAGTATTAGAATCTGAAGGCTTAGTAACAGTAATACAGAGGAATCCAACTGACCTCAAAATTGGAGCCATTTTAATTTACTACACATTAGCAAACTTCGTTGCACTGGGCATTTGTGAATATCCATCCTTTCATCTCTGCCACAGCTTAAATAATAGGTGCTTTCTATAAGAAACTTCTTCACCAAATTCCATATGTATTTATGATTTCTTCTATCTCAGTTAATTTCTCCTTTCTCCACTTCACCTGTCATTTTTTATGTTTCTCCTTCAAATACTTGAACATCCAGTGCATTCACTTAAATTTAAGGATTACGCTGCATACAGAAGTGACAATTTCCTTACATTTCATCAAACATTACAGGTGCCATCTTCAGAGGCTATTTGATAGCCCTTACACAGATCTTGCAGTAGATGAGGTGTGGGAGGTGATTGCTTGATTAGACAGGAGAGGATCACAGTGCTGTCTCAACTGATACTTACACAAGACAATTGTTTCCATAAACCACAACCCAACCTTCCCACATACAAAACTCATGACAGTTTGTGTAAATCCTGAAACAGCTGTCCCTCAGTAATTTGAAATACTTTATAGCTTCAACATGTAGTCACTCTTCACCTAAGTCCCAGTAATTGACATGCTGGATATCATTTAGGAACACCTAACCAAGGTAAACCTGCTACAGGACCACTCTGTTACAGCAGAGTTGTGTTGGCACCACCTTCAATTATGGGATGCTCCTACTAACAGATAAAAGAGGCTGGCACAATGCCCACAAACCTTCCAATAACCCAAAATATTCATGACAGCCTTCAAGGAGGAATCAAGCAGTACCATCCAGCTGCAACCAAAGTGCTGGCAGAGGCACATGTGTGTGATATATTTGCTTTCCCTTCACAGGGAACAATGGCCATTATTATTAGCTTTCCAGTAACAGTAATCAATATCACTTCAAGTTTCATTAATCTGCTTGTTTATCTGTATGAATGAAGTTTTGCCATTTTGTAATTTCTTCTGTATCCCCACTCTGCATCTGCCTGCATACAACAGAGGCTATGAGAAGTTGATGGTTTCTCAGGTGATCAAGAAATTCCCAGCTCTTTTACAAAACCTGAAGATTCATTGCAAAGTTCACCTTCCTGAGCCAGAGGAATCCAATCTGCACCTTCACATCCTTTTAGAACTATTTTAATGTTATCCTTCCTTCTATGCCCTAAAGGTCTCCTTCACTCTACAACTGACGTAAACTGAAACAACAAAAATGCTCTGCCAGAATACAGTATTAACAACAATATTTTAAAAAATTAAATACTGGGAACTTCATTAAGATGTGACTACCAAATTTCTACACATCTGTCTAGAACATCAGCTCCCTTCACATGAAAAGAGTGCTACAATTCCCAAACTCCACTCATGGTAATTTACAGTTACTGCTTCCCAGTAGAGCTACACTGTGCTATCACTGCCTGTCCTGTGAGGAAGACAGAAGCTCACTGTTGTCCTTCCATACACTCATGAAAGTTCAAGTAATAATACAGTACTCACCCTGTTTTCCAGAAAACAGTTCCGCAGGATAATATGTGCGTCTGTTCTTGCCATTTAACCTTGCACACTCGACTGCATGTCCTGTTGACCAGTATATATAAGCCTGAATTGCATCAATGTTTAATTCCTTAGCCACTGTTAGGATGGGAAGTGGTTCCTGTTGAGTACCATTAAGGTTCCCTCGAGTAATCTACAAGAAAGGAGTTTGCGTGATTTCAGGCTTCTGCCATGAAGTAGATGAGATCTGCTTTCATCTGGGATATTATGCAATATACAGTAATTCTTTATTGACGTTTCAGGACAACCTGTCATACCCATCTTCAAGAGCCCTTCCCTTGCCTTCCCTCAAAAATGGGACTGATAGGTTGTCCCAAAATGTTGGTTAGTAATTACCACTCTATGCCATTTAATATCCCATAAGAGTAGAGATCTCAAGGAAGGAGTTTATTTGAATGGCTAGCAGTCACGTATTTTTAAGTATCAGTGAATCAAACTTTAAGGGGCTCTGCTATGGTAACTCACGAGAGTATTAAATTAAGGAAGGTATTATACATTTGTCAATCACAACCCCTGTGTTTAATTCTAAATTATTTATGTGTAAAACGTTTTTTGGCCACAGGGGCCATCAGAAGATATCACCATAAAAATAAACAGAGGAAATTAGTATGTAATATATACAGAATAACCTGTGAAAAATGAGATGGCATTCCTCCACAAAAGGTTAATAATTTATAACATCATGTATTTTCTCAATATAAATATCATGTAGCTTCTGTGATTATGCGGAATTTATGTAAAGGTACGCTAAATATATGTTTAATTTAAAAGTAAGAATTAAAATCCATCCTAATTAAAAGTTTTAAATGTTTCCAACATATTGTTTAATAGCCTTTATTTTGAATGTGTGTAAATTCCTTCTTTCGTTGTTGTGTTATGTGGTTTACGTTGTTTTGGGGTCCAGATGTGTTACTACATATTAGACTTCTTGTAGTTTTAAATTTTTTTCAGTTTTAAACATATGCTCTGTATTTGGAAGTCAGTAGGAATGCAGGTGTAGTGTGTTGACATCTTAATGCTGGCTAGTGAAGTATCCAATTCATTAATATCAATACCCATTTCTGGCTCCTTGTAATACATACCAACTGTTGTTTTGGATTGGACCAATACAGTTTCCTGCCTATCCAGTCTACAGCAATGCTGCCAACTGAATCCACCTCTCTCAGGTGTCCTGTATGGTGAGTTGTAAGGTTATACCAGTACACATGAGTGGTATTGGTGACAAGATACAGCTTGTCCTTGTACCAGGCTATATCAGTGATGTGGTAACTGCCATGCATATCCTATACAACAAGAGAAGTACAAAATTTAATTAAGAAAGTTAACAAGCTGTTACATTTTGCTGGGTTTTAGGCTTTCACAGTAGGTTTTCTTCTGTTCCTTCAGGTGACTCCAGAATACCTACTTAAAATCAGACAGTTCCCTCCTGCCAGAGTCCTCTCCTACTCATTCATTCTTTCATCTAATTATACATTTGTTCTTTATAGCCATCATAACTCACACCCCCTGCATGTACATTCACACACACATTCATTCATGCATACCCCTCTCTTAAATGTGTACTGTGGTTCTTTCTTGGGGACAAAGCAGCTGGAGCATGATGTTGACCTCTCACTCCCCATCTAGTGTCAAAGTTAAAAATGAGTGGAGCTATACCTCTAAATCTCTGATATGCCTGCAAGGCTGACAGGGAGAACTTTACTTTTACTTGTGTGTGACTGTTGTTAGTCCTTCATACCTTTAAATCAGAATTGTGCACAAGCAGCTCAACATTGTCTCCTGTCACATCACTTTTCAGCAAACCATCAGCAGCAGACCACAGGATTGAAGCATATTTGCCATCTTGTGGTATTTTTAATGTCTTCCCTCTGAATTCTGATGACCACGGGCCTCTTCCTGAGCTTGTATATGCAGCAGCCTTTATCACATACTCAGTGTTGGCCTTTAAGTTTTGAATGGTGTAAGACGTTGCATTAACATTCTTTTTGTAAACTGTTATACCCATTGCTTCATCTGTAATATGCAGCTCATATGACCAGTTCTGCCAAGCTCCTTTGCCTGATGGAATAGAGATGAATAGAAGAAAATTATTTATGTCATCAATTTGCACTTCTGCTGTAAGGTGATGTATTTTTATGTGCACTCTATACAGCACTGTCTGTCAACAATTACTGTGTTGTCTAACTAGCTAACTAAATAAATAAATTACTTAATTACTTACTCACTCACTCACTCACTCACTCATTCACTCACTCACTCACTCACTCACTCACTTACTTACTTACTTACTTAATTACTTACTTACTTATTTAGTGTCTGACTGATTCACTCACTCACTCACTCACTCACTCACTCACTGGCTGGCTGGTTGATTCAATTACTGATTGACTGACTCTCTGATTAACCAACCAACTGACTGACTGACTAACCAACTATGAGTATTTAGTTAATTGTACTTTATTAGTCACTCATTCACTCTCCGTCAGTCACGTAGTCCACTGTCACTCATGTGGTCTGTTAGCAAACTGGTCACTCTCATCACTTAAAACTTTTAAAGGCTTGTGTTTGCATATGTAACAACACATAGGAAAACACCCCTAGAAATTCAATGTTTATATTTAGGTGACCAGGAAATTTACTGCATGTTTAAGACATTTTGCATAATACCTGTTATTTTTTCCACAAAATGCCCTCTATTTCATAATTATATATATATATATATATATATATATATATATATATTATGTTTTTCATACACCATGTGCTAAAATTTAAATACCCACCCTGATAAGGTAAAGATTAATAAGTGAATTAGTCATTTGATTCATCTGTTAGATGACAGGTTTGGCCAATAAGATTGTAAATCCAGCAGTCATAAAATTAGTTAATTAACCTTTATCATTTGGAATAGGGGATTTTAAACAACCTGGTGATACATGACTTGTAGGTGGACTAAAATGCCATGGTTGGCCGGCTGGGCCAATAAAGTTTAGCCATACAATCACATGGTTAGTTTGTATTAGCTTTAATCTTGATATATTGGGATATCATTAAGGAGTTATTTACAAAACAACATTCTACAGCTGATATACAAGAGCTAATGATAGACAGACAGTAAACATATAAATGATCAACAAGATATAGCAGATGCCTTCAATAACTATTTCTCATCTATGGATAAAATAAGTAGAAATAATGTAGATGACAAGATTAATGGTGAAAATCTTTCTACTTTTCATTATTATCTAGAACAAAATTATGTTATTCTCTCCTTATCTTTAGTTTTTAAAACTTTTTCAACCAAAAAATTATATCTATAATTAAATCACTAAAAACAAAAAAAATCTCATGAGTACGTTGAGATTTCTACTAAACTATTAAAAATTAGTGGAACTTACACATGTTCACCATTAACTTATATCTGTAATAAGTCTATCTTGTCAGGAATTTTTCCTGATCGTATGAAGTTCTCAATTATAAAACCTATATACAAGAAAGAAGATAGAATGCATCCAACAAATTTAGACCTATATCATTATTGACTTCTTTCTCGAAGGTTTTCGAAAAAGCTGTGTATATTAGTCTAAATGAACATTTTTATGGTAAAAGGTTTCTAGTGGGAAATCAGTTTGTTTTGAGAAAAGGCATAGTGACTGAAGATACCATTTTTAAACTAACAAATTAAATTTTAAATGTTTTAAATAATAAAATAATGGCTGGTAGTATCTTTTGCTATCTGGAGAAAGTTATCAACTCTGTTAATCATGATTTATCCAAACTATATTATTATGGAATAAGTGGTAAGGCTAAATTATTACTGGAATCTTATCTTCAGAATAGATATCAAAGAGTTCAAATCATTAACAAGTATCTTAATTCTAACATAGCCTCCAAATGGACCAAAATAAAATACAAGGTGCCACAAGCTTCAATTTTGGGCCCATTGTTATTTCTGGTATACATCAATGACTTACATAAGGCCATATAACACAAAGGTATTCCTATCTTATTCACTGATAATACCAGTATACTAATTACAAGCCCAAAATAATATTCATTTTCAAAGTGATCTTAATGGTGTTTTGGACTACTAAATAAGTGGTTCAAAACTAATTTACTTTCCTTGAATTTTGACAAAACTTATTTCATTCAGTTTTCTAATAAAAGTACATATACTTCTGATACACAAAATATATATGAAGATAAAAAAAATTGTACAGCTATTGAAACAAAATTGTTTGGGCTATTTATTAATAACACTCTTTCTTGGAAAATACACGTTGAATGTGTTAAGTCTAAACTAAGCTCAGCTTGTTATACTATGCAGTAAGTCAAACCATATGCATCACTAAATACTCTGAAAATGATTTACTATTCCTACTTCCACTTTGTTATGACCTATCGTTTATTGTTCTGGGAGCACTTCTCAGACAGTATAAAAAAGTTCATAGTACAAAAGAAGATTTTTGGAATCATGATGGGCTGGTGAAGTTGTTAATGTTGTAGAAAATTGTTTTTTTAATTTAGAAATCTTACCACTCCCTTCCTAGTACATTCTTTCTCTTCTTTTGTTTATGATAAGAAATAGGAATCAATTTCTGTCAATTCTGAGATACATTACATTGACGCTAGGCAACATGCTAATTGTTACCTACCTTCTGTGAATTTGACTAAATACCAGAAGGGAGTGTACTATTTAGGTGTTAAGGCTTTTAATATGCTTCCTTTGTGTATTATAACAGAGCCTGACAATTCCAGGAAATTTAAATTGATTTTACACAAATTTTTGTATGAAAAATCCTTTTATTCTTTGGATGAAAATTTTGAACTTCAGAAAGTTAAATTTAATTATATATGGTCTAAATTAGTATTTGAAAGTTTGGCACATAAAATAGATATGCATTTATATATATATATATTTTTTTTTTAACTACTGATCTATCTGTATTTTAGATCCTGTTTTGTATATAACATAACTGCATGAATGTACCAATCTTTATCTGGTATGCAGTGATGTAGTAAATTATTTTTTGTCCAGTAAGTACTGTACTGCACTGTAACATTTTAATTGGTGTTTTTGTGTTATTATTTGTTATATTACAATAATTTATATTATGTTAAATCCTTAAATATAGCACTAGGCCTAGAAACTAAAACTGTTGCACACTTTTATACTGACTTCGCTTCTTGACTTCTTCAGCTAATATCACTATTTCCGTATACATATGAATTTTGTAATCCTGTTAGGATCCACAGAATGAAAATAAATGATATGATATGATACGATACGATACAATATGTTATATGATATAATATGATATGATACGATATGATGATATGATATGATAGGATAGGCTAGGATACGATACAATACGATATGATATGATATGATATGATAAGATATATGATATGATAATATATGATATGATATGATATGATATGATATGATACAAAGTAGAAAGGGTTAAATTCCTTCTTACAATTACCTTGTCCTCCCAGTAAGTGGGGCACCTGCCATGAAGTCTTTGCCAGTGTTGGTCCCAGGATAGCTTGCACATTGGTTGGAGGGTTCACAGGAACAGGAATTGGCTGTGATGATGGTAGGTTCACACTGACACTGACAAAGGACTTATCTGGCCGGTCAGGGTATGCAGTATGGAAGTAACTGTTCTGGTAAGGATGGTATTCTTCATACAGCACAACTTCACCATTGGTCCAGTAGAACACACCATTGGCCATGGCTAAAGATACAACATTCCGGAACATTGGTTGCTGAGTGTTTCCTCGAAGATCAACTATTTCACGCCTGAAAATAAAGTATGTTTTGTTTAGCACAAGACAGACATCCTAAACAAAATCTATATATTGATCCTGTGTTTCACCAGTACAAGAGTGTGACAATTTTCCTTGTGCCTCATATGACATGACATGCAACAACCTTAGAGCACTAGTTCAGTAATGTTTTTTTTTTTAAATCAGGCTATCAAATTAGTGATCTGCTATACTCTTCACATTGACTCCACAAACATGAGGGGAGGGAGGGGTTGAAAAAGATTCAAGAACCTTTATTCTCTTATACATGGTACCATAAACTATTTACATCCCTGTATTATGTCAATATAATAAAGGGATTTTAAGCTTTAACATCACACTTTAACTTGAAAAATATTTAGCGTGCTAACTGTCTGCAGAAGGCTAAATAACTCAGTGCTGTGACTAGCATATGGACTGAACGACTAAGGATTTTGAATTTGATTCCCAGTTGGGGAAGACTTTATTCTTTCCTTTAAAGCATTCTAATTGGCTTTGATACTCACCCAAACACTTGTCCAGTGGGAACTGGGGACTCTATCAGGGAGTACAGCAGCTGGGATATGGAGATAACTACTACTATATAGTGTGTGTGTATGTGTGTGTGTGTGTTCATGGTGTGGTACTTAGTTAACCGTTCAGCGTCGCTTTCCGTATGTGGTATAGACCTCTGTTTCTTCACATGTTACTGGCCTGTAGATGTTGTAAAATTGGCACAAAACACATTTAAATTCCTACCTTCTCCACAGACAGAGGAGTTTGAAATTTCCTGTAACTAAATTGCAACCATCTATTTAATAAAACATTATTCGAAACTAATGATCTGATTTTTCTAAAATTTTAGTAGAGAAATCTTACAACTATATAGATGCAGTAAAATAATTGTCATTACATCAGTAATTGAGCTTTGTGTGATACACCTCAAAGCAATCTTCCAAGCAAAGGCCCACATCACATATTTGGCAGCAGTACACTGAAGTTTTCCTTTTTCCGTGCTTTGAGCACACAACACACCTCCTCTGAGGTTTTGAGTTTTTCAGTTTTGGGTGCCACTTTTCTCAGAAAATATCTTTTAGTTAGCCATGGAACTGTATTGTTGGGTGCCTGTCGCCCCGGTACACTGTGCATCTCCGCGGTATGTGCATATTTCATAAACAGACCTTCCACTAGCTGAATTCTATACGAGAGCTACTGTATATTTCTTCCTGACACTTGTGAATAAACAACAAACAAATTGAGAACTGTAGAATTCAGTATCCTTTTGAAAAATTTGAGGTACCATTTGGTCATATTTTTCCTCTTGACCATGTACATGTACATGTGCAGCAACTGATCCTTCAAATAGACTCCCCCAATGTTATGATTACAATCAATCATGTACAAAGGCTTCTCTGGTTCCTTGCCTTTGTTAGAAACCCTCTGTGTATCTGCAATGAGGTATGTTGATACCATTGCTACATTTCTTTTGTCAAGCCATTTTAGTACTGTGACCAGACCCGAATGTCTGACTATGATTTCCCCCTTTTCTAGTTTATCTTTCACTTCCTTGGGGACATTCTTTCTGTTCAGTTTTAGTGTGCCAACACAACCAGTGGAATATTAGATCTTTAGTTTCCTTGTTAATTCTGGACTGTTGAAGAAGTTGTCAATCCACAACATGTGCCCATGACCAGGCAAGTGTTCCAGTACTACAGCTGCTGTTCTGGGGTGTCTGGAGTAATCAGGCTCGACTGTAGGACCGTCTTTTTGTCTGTATATACAAGAAAACACCACAAATACCCTGTTCTTGATTCGCATAGTTCTAAAGTTTTTATTCTGAACTTTGAAGCCTTTAGTGGTAGGTATTGCCTTATTGACAGACGGCCCTTCCAGAGTGTCAAGTGTTCATCAATGGCAATGTTTTGTTTTGGTAGACACAGAGTTTGAAAGTTTATGTTCAAATTACATATCACAGGATAAATTTTGAACAATATAGGAGGTCCTTGATATGTTGGTAAGCTCTCAATGTCTATAAAATGCAAAAATTTACAAATCAACTCAAATCTCTCTCTACTAATTACATCAACAAATCCAGGTGTTGACATTACTCTTCTTTTCGAAAAGTATTACCTGGCTCTTGGTTTCTGTACAATTCCCATCAATAAAAACAGACCTAAAACTGTGTAAATTTCACTTTCTGTGACAGGTGTCCATGACCTCAAAAGTGGTGTAAATGAGAAAAGATTGCCTCAGACGTTCTTGTATTGTTCTGCGTACCTATTAGTTTGTCTGACGATTTGTTGTATGATTTCTTTGTCAAAAAACAACTCAAAACATTGTACAATGTCACTTACATTTTCTGCACCATTTCTGGGTCCAAAATCACAACTGAACACTTCTTTGTGTCCTGTTTAATTGTCCATAGTCTTCCCCTTGAAATCTCGGTGCAATATTTCCTCTTCGTCACCACTGTCATAATTTATAATTGCATCTGCTACAGCTATGTCGTCAGTTTCATTATCACTACTGCTAACACTGTCACTGCTACTATCACTGAAACTTTCGTCTGAATTGTACACAATTTCCAGCACTTCACTGTCTGTCAGACCTTTTTCTGCCATTGCTATGCCCCCAGTATCACTTCTGAGTCAACAGCTGAACGAAGTGCACTGACTGAAAACATGCAGGGCGAATACCAACAATTACAGAATGTATGTTGATATCTACACCAAATGAAAGGCTGAATTATTCTCTGCCTATCTACAGAAGAAACTGACACATGATATGTGTTGACTTCAAGCCAGCATCAGGAATGAAGTCCACGCAACACCCGAGAAGACGATGAGGAAAATATTTTGAACTACAGCATTTATGAATGAATCATTCTCCAAAAGCAGAAGAAACCTAAGATCTTAGGCTACAAAGATACATTGTTCAGATTGTAGATATATTTCCTTCAGTTTGGATAAAACAGACAGAACTCTGAGCGTTCACTTTTTTGACAGTCGAAGGCGGACTTTTTTAAATAGGAAAATTAACTCCTAAATATATAATGTTACCTTCTAAACAGACTATTTTAACTATTATATTCTGAAAGCACAGTTCTTAAACAATAAAGAGAAGCTGCTACCAATTTGATAGCTCGAAAACTATGCATGTGAGAAGAGATTGAATCCACACATTGCTTGGGTCTAAACTATGTATGGCATCCAGTGACAAGTGAAGAATCAGAGGTCTAAACCACGTATAGACGGCGGCGCCGAAGAGGTAGGGAATTTAAACTCCTCCACCCGTGGAGAAGGTAGGAATTTAAATGTCCTCCGTCACTGAAGGGTTAAAAACCCGTACCGCTTTCCGTCATCTTTCTTCTGTCCCATTAGTACGAAACAATCTCCATAGTGTTGACTCTCAGGCTGCCACATCAAGCACAGATGAATTCCAGTACAAGATGATATGTTTTTGTTTCTTGTAATTTTTTTTTTAATCCATCTCTTTTATGTTCTAATATTTGTAGTGTGATTGAAATGATGATATGCCCATCATTAAGTTTTTTTCTGTTACCACCTATGAAACAAGTGCATATTATGTGGATGCAACAAATATCCAAGGTTGTATGTGTTGGGGCAACGAAACTGTGAACCTTCTGAGCTTAGTCAGCTCAGAGACTAACTGAATACCCATGCTCATTCATTACACTGCAGCTATTTTCTATGTTGAGTAATATTTAATGTCTGGACTATAGAAGGAAACTGGTTCATCATATTACTGGAATTACAAGCTTGTTATGCTACTGATGAAATAATGACAGACCCGAACGACAAAAGAAGAACTTAAGCCTGAAGCAACTAGAAGACAAATGAAACTAGAATGAGTCAACAAAAATTACCCAACTCCTTGATAGTTTGATGGTAATAAAGATCACCATAATGGTAGATTTAGATACTTTGATATTATTTGCAGACTTACTGTTCTAGTGGTCTAGGGGTCAGGGACTTCATATTCTGAAGAGGTCTAAGTTAGAATTCAACTTTGTCACTAATAACAGATATGTTACCTATCAATATGATGCTGAACAGTCATCTGAAGGTGTAAGTTAACCCATATCTTGAAACACTGTAAGTGTTAAAACTTCAAGCAATAAAAAATATTGAAGTATACAAGCATGTTCTTAAATAGATGGAGCTATAATTTACATAACCTTATTTCCAACATACATGACCATATGGATGAAATCAGTTTATGGAAACAACGGCAACATTTGTTTAAACAAAATGACACGTTCAGTACTTTCTGCACAAGAAACAAGAACTCACCCATCCAGAGACACAGAAACAACAGTATTCTGAGAATGGTTTGCAACTAAAAGCCGAAAGTTTGTGTGGTCCACTGTGAATGCCCCAAGGTTAGGGTCTTCCATAATGACATCAGGCCGTACTTCATGTTTAACACCATTGCTGATGTCATGCAGGTCTAGCCGATACAGACCACCAACCATGGTTCCTTGGATTACCCAGAATAAATAGCTGCAAGAGGTCACATCATCATTAGTGGCTGACTTCTGCTTCTCTTCCACTGTCAATTCACCCTGTGACATCCATATGAAAATTCAGCAAGTCTAAATTACTCTCTAGCCCTGGGGGTAAATCAGGTAGGTCTTGGTAGCCTACAACTTTCCTCCACCTAGTGTAAAGTTTAAAAATACATGGATCTACACCTCACTCCCCTATATGCATTCATGCTATGTACAGAGACAACAATGCCTTACCCACTTACTTGAATTTTAAAATTTCATATATTGTTGAAACTCTTCCTTGGCATAATGTTCATGCAAGATTTAATGAAAATCAGTTAGCAAGTTCAAGAGCTGGAAGAGGTGCATCCAAGACAAACATATTATCATGGATATCATGTTGATTCCCTAAACCAACATTTCTTTCCCCAGGAAAGAAAAGTAGGATAAAATGGGAGTAGTTGAACTTTACAGTGGAAATCATGGAATTTGTGAAGTTACTTCTAATAAAACGCAGTATCCAGAAATAATTTTACATGCATACAGATAACACAAGTACCTCTTGTAATGCACAGACACTGTGTTGCTGAAAATCACTGCATACATGTAAAATGGCAAATATAAAACATCTGAAACGCATGGGCCATGATATTAAACATGAAAGATTCTGGCATGTCCAGATTAAATTAAACACCAATTCATTAACTACCCATACATACTAAGACACAACCACAGTAAATAATTATCCAGAAGATGAAACAGATAAACTGAAATAGTACATAAGAACTAATAAATCATAACTGTGACTTTCCTTAGATCTTGCCTAAGACAGCAGATTGGTGGGGAGGAGCTACTAGACAGGTAACTTATCAGCATTACATGACCCAGAGCTGCTGGTGAGTCACTTATCAGTGTTAGCTGTCTCAGATGTAGCTACTGGACATCTGGCTTATCAGTGTTGGATGACTCGGATGGAGCTTCTGAACAGCTGTCTTATCAGCATTAGATGACTGGGATGGAGCTAAGGGACAGATGGTTTATCAGTGCTAGATAATTCAGATGGAGCTACTAGACAGCTAGTGTATCAGTGTTTGATATCTCAGATGGAGCTGCTGGACAACTTGCTTATCAGAGTTAGATAAATGAGATGGAGCTGCTGGACAGCTGGCTTATCAGCATTAGATGATTTTGGTGGAGCTACTGGACAGCTTGCTTATATACATTAGGTGACTCAGAAAGAACCCCTTTTATAACAATCCCTACACAGTTTGTTGGTGTAGAAGTTAAATGAACTTAAATTAAACACACTGTATTATTATGCTTATCCATATTATTATTATTAGTAGTAGTAGTAGTAGTAGTAGTAACGGTATGAAAAACAATAGCAGGAGCACAGACAGCCTTACCCATTGTATGGATCCACTTCAATGTGGTATGGTTTAGTAAGGATGCCAGCCACTGCAATGGTGAGCCCACGCCCATCTAATGCACAGCGGGCTACTTGCCACCTGGGTCCTGTAGAATGTGTAACCTGACCAAGGATATACAACTGATCATTCAACCAGTCCACGCTAAGGTCCAGTGGTAGGAAATTGGCATGGGAAGGAGTCAGTATTGTACTTGGAGCTTCATAATGGTTCAGTGAGGAACGAGACACATAGCCAGCAGAGTCCGACACAAACAGCAGGCGATGACGAACGTGGATTGCAACACCTGTAATGCAGAATTTGTTGCATGTTCATACACAAATAACAGATTGCAGCAGTTCTGTTGCAGAGCCTTACATTCAAGATGCGAATCACAGAAAAATCATGACAAATACTTGTGCTAACAACTGCTCATGCCATTGCATTTGAAGTTACACAGTGTCTGAGTTCTCTTTCAAAATATTTTGTTTTTTGTCCAAAAGATTTAGTTGAACTGGTATCAAATGTGATAGTTCATATTGCAGACTTCAGTTGTTTTAAATACTTATCAGTTCACGATAAAAATGTAATAGCAGCACTTGCTTTTCCAATTCAAAATACACAAGTTAGTCTAACTATAGTTTCTTGTTTCACAGATTTAAAATGTAATTTAAATGTGTTGCTGTAAATGTTTCAGGACTTTAACAACAACAACAACAACAATAATAATAATAATAATAATATCACAAATGAATAAGAAAACAAAGAACACCTTTTTGATAGACACAGCTGTCCCAAATACACATAATCTCACCAAAACAATAACCGATAAACAAAACAAGTACCAAGAACTGGCAAATGAAATATGTGCTATGTGGAAATGATAGGCAGCACAAGTAATCCCAATAGTAATATCATGTATGGGAGTAATTCCAAAGTCACTATCACAGAGTCTAACAAGACTTAACTTGCACACAAATACATATATACAAATGCAGAAATCTGTAATTCTTGGCACATATTCAATTGTAATAAACATTTTAAACTACAAATAAGACCACCGAGCCTAATGTTGTTGATTACTACATCCCAGGATAAGTGAATATTTCCCAGCCAAAGCTGAGAAGTGAGAAATTCGACAATGATAATGATGATGATGATGATGATGATGATGATAAACAATGATAATGGCCCTACAAAGCCAAGCACAATAATGTTACAAAAATATTGCATAATAAACTGGCTCTAAAGTACTCTGTACTAAATGAAAGTACCTCCTACTGTAAGCACAATCCATCAAAGGTCTTGGGGAATAATCCTGTATGCTTATACTGGGACAGGGGAATACCTATTGATAAAATTGTCTTACATTACTGCCCTGACATGACACTCTTTGAGAAATCCAATAAAATATTTTATTTAATTGATGTCAACGTAACAAATTCAGGTAATTAGCAAACTTCTTATACCAAAAGTATGCAGAATGAAGCATTGAAATGAAAAAGCACTGGCAAGTAGAAGCAGTGTATACATTAACTGTTACTATAACTGCAACAGGAGTCATTCCTCACACAGTTGTCAAGTGACTAGACTTACCAGATTTCCTGTATGTGACCATACATAGCTCTGTAATCTTAAATACATGCAATGTAGAAAGTTCTTAGGTGATAGTACATTTCAGCAATAGGTAATGCACATTTTTACCTTCACCTTCGTTATCAAATGTGTGAGGTGGTATGACTCTACCATGTTCAACACGAGTTAATGAGACAAATAACAACTGTTGTTGTTACTGTTGTTGTCGTCGTCATCGTTGTCATAGTTGTTGCTGCTGCTGCTGTTGCTGTTGCTGCTGTTGTTGCTGCTGCTGCTGTTGTTGTTGTTGTTGTTGTTGTCGTCGTCGTTGTTGTCTTTGTTGTCGTCATCGTCGTCGTCATTGTTGTTGTTGTCGTCGTCGTCGTTGTTGTCTTTGTTGTCGTCATCGTCGTGTCGTCGTCGTTGTTGTTGTCGTCGTTGTTGTTGTCGTCGTCGTCGTCGCTGTTGTTGTTATTGTTGTTTACATTAAAAAAATTCTAGCGTTTTGTCATCACCTTGGTAAGGGCATTTAGTTGTACTCTGTTTGCTGGAAAAGTGTTTCATAAAGGAGAAATTTCATTTGAATGAAATTTCAAGTTTTGCTTCTGTGTCCAAGAACAGATACTTTATCCCCATTATAAAGACAGAATGGTTAATAGTAATGGGGGAAACAGTTTCCACCCAAATACCAAATGAATCTCAATAGTACACTCTCTAGGTTAGATGCTATGTTGCAGTGCATTAACTGCTTGGAAACATCAAAGAGTGAACACTGCATTCAGATGACTTGTTCTGTCCCAGAAATAAGAAGGAACTATGCTTACCAATTCAAAGTTCTTAAATGGTTGTCATTAAAAAATATATGCTGAAAATCATAGTCAACATAAACACCTGGTCTCCAGATTAAATCATTAAATACTTGATACTTGACTGTGGACAGTTACATCTTGACACTGCAATTGTAAGGAAAAATACTAGTGGATATTATTAAAGTTGTACCTTTAATAATATGAGAAGTGTTGTAAATTAACATGGGTTCCTGCAATATATCAGCTTCTCGTCTCAGTACTGTGTGACAGGCTCCCAAAATCAAATTTGGTTTACGTGTGTCCTTCACTGGAATGAAGCAAGCAGAAAATATGCATTAAATAAAATTCTTAAAAACACCCTTAAGAACCATGTGGTACAGCTTGGAAACTGTTTTGGTACCTGTAGGTTCAGGCGGTGTTGAAACCATAGTGGTAGCAGGTGGGCCTTCCCCCACTCCATTCCTCATGCTAACAGACAGTGTATAATTCCTGTTTGGCAGCAAGTTCTTGAACATGTAGAAGTTAGTGTTTTCAGAAGCTGGGATATCCTAAATGCATAAACAGAAGGTCTAAATTACTTAAAATTGGCAGTATGTCCTATGAAGAATCTGGCGTATTAAATGGTTAGGTTTACAGCAGTCATTATTTCACAGCCATATTCCATCTGCAAAGTTAACAGTCATGCAGTGGAAATGGAAAGGAAAGAAAACAAGCATCATCTTCTTGGTCTTAAGACAGTAACGTCAAAAGTGTAATTTCAACGTTATTATCCACAGTGGTGGGCTGCCTCATGACAAAACCTATCTCCAGTCTCTCCCAACTTTTTTTTGTACATCTTAGTTTCTCCACTTGTTGATGTTCTTATATTAAAAGGTCACACTTATTAAATACTGTCTAAGGGGTCCTATTTCTCTCCATACATAACTCATGCCTGTACATCTGTGTCTTTAATGTGACCAACTATTCATGTACTCTGCAAGACATGAGGTTCAAATCTTACAAGATGTGACCCCATGACACAACATTACATTACAGAAGACTTAAATATTTATGTAGTACTCCTAATTTTAGAATTAATTCAATGTCCTATGTTCAGATTTGTCACTTATTATTTCACACTCACTGTATTATTAATCTGACCAACTTTTCATGTAATGTTTCTGTTTTCAGATCTTGTATATATCCCGTTTCTGGATTTTATCATTCTTGTTTTTCAGCATATGAATAAGTTAATTTTATGAGATTTAAGTTTCCCATAGCAGTGTGTATTAAGGTTGTAGTCTTCCATGATGTGATTCCTTGAAATATGTTAGATACATACCAAAGTTTCAGAAGGACTTGCTGCCTCTTTATTCTGGTAGGATCTTCCAAACTGTTGGTACTTAGCTGCCAACTTAACAGCGTCACTTTCCGCAAGACCATAATCATACGCGTATTTCACTCAATCAACACACAAAATCTACCAGTCTTTCCTTGTACAAAAAATTTTTTTTTATTATTATTTTTACAAGTCTGAGGTACTGGCATATATAAAAACCCTTACCCCATAGGGCCAGCGTATACCTTTACACACAAGAATGCATTGGAATCTTGCCTCACCATACTCCAATTGCTACAGCTTAATTCCATTTTCACAGGGCAGCTATCAGGCAATAAAAATTTTGGAAGGATTGATTGGTGACACTTCTCTGGTTTGGGATTTATATTTTAACATACTGCACTTCAATTGTAATTTTACCTTAAATAAAACATCTTTTGACATTATAAATACAAAAAAAGGTGCATAATACAGGAATTTAAAATCAGATAATCAAGAAGCCTGCTAATGTTTTATTTGAAGTCATATATGTGATACTGACTGAATGTATCAATGCTTGAAATCTGTTACTGAAAAGTACTGGGATGTGGCAGTGCACATTTCTTTTGCTTGTATTCCATACATATAGGAGTGCACAATTCTTTTGTTGATATTCTCCAGATGTGGTTGTGCACATTTCTTTTACTGACATTCTTCAGATGTGACAGTGCACATTTCTTTTACTGATATTGTCCAGATATGGCAGTGCACATTTCTTTCACTGCTGTTTTCCAGACATGGCAATGCACATTTCTTTTGCTGATTTTATCCATTTCTTTCACTTATATTCTCCAACTGCACACAAATCCAGACCTGCATAGGCAGTGCTTATGGACATGTGTAACATGGAAATGGCTAATGCAGACTTCTCAAATGTAATTAAAACTGTTTAGTGAAGTAGTTTATTAGGTTTATCATTATAATTACATTAGTAATTCTTCCATTACATTACATTAGTAATTCTTCCATTTCTTATGTCTGTCTTGCAAACAGAACAGATTAGCAAAATGGCATTCCAACACTCACTTTAAATTAGTTGGTGAACACACATGCAGTTGGTAGTACTGTTAGGGAAGATAAGAGCTTACAGAGGACTATCACGCCAACTGTATCTTATACACTAACTGTGAGTTTAAAAGTATTGGTTCAAATATTGCATAATATTGTTAAATTACTTGTTATAAAGTTATTTACATGTATATGTTATCATATGGAACACACAACACACAGAATTTAGATTGAAACATGATTTTAAAATTAAATTGTATTAAATTTAGTTATCAGTAATTATGAAAATACACATTTCTTAATGCAGTGCATGTGAAATACCAACGATTTACCATGATATCTCTAGAAAATGCAGTATTATATTTCTCTTTTTAAATGTTCAAAAGCACAGAAGCCACTGTATTAAAGTGGACAATGCTTACACTGAAAAGACTTGCTATTCTTGAAACTTCAAACTATATATATGGACATTTATGTATTAGTGCAGAAGACAGACTGCATGTGTTGTGTGTTCTGTGTGTGCATCTGCACATGTCAGTATGTGTATACCACACAGCCAATCAAGGTTAGCCTAGAGGTCTGTTTCAAAAAGGCAATTTTAATATTAGCATTCTCTTCACATTACACTAAAATACAGTGAAACTATCCTATAACAGAACTGTAAGGGGCTGAAATCTTTTTTCATAGCAGAAAGTTTCCATTTAATAGAGGTACTTGAAGTTTGAATCCTTGGGACTCCAGATCCTTGGGATTGTGAAAGTTTTCTGCTAAAGACAGACTTCTATTAGACCCAGGTTCCATTTAGGACAGGTTTCACTGTGTTTCTATGGTATCATTTACCCTTTTTAAATGTTCAAATAATGTTTGTCAATAACTAAAATTTTTATTCCAATTAATACATACTGAACTTGTTTTTATGTCATAATTTTCTGTTTAATCCATTCATATCAAGGTGTTTAATAATTTTGCAAATTTAATATTTATTTTCTTTAATACATAACTGTCAGTGTGTGGGTTTGACATGTGCTAAGAGGAGCAGCTGTAGCCCCAGAAAGAACTACTCACTGACTTGTACATATTTTGAAATATTACTTTGAACACAAGAATTTCATGCCCTTCATTTCATGGGTCTTGACATATGAAACACTAATGCCAGTTTCATCTCAAATGGAAGAAACTTAAAGAAAGAAGAAGAATGATAGTCTTTTTCACCAACTTGATGCACAAATTCGTTATTTTAATACATTTATCATTTATTTTATTCCTATACATGTTTTGAGCACTATTATACTCATCTTCAGGAGAACAAATTGTATTAGTACAACATCTGTTATCGTCACTCTCTTTGGGTGACTGTTCAGTACACAGGTTATGAGAAAACTCATAACCTGTGTACTGAACAGTCACCCAAAGAAAGTGGCGTTACCATCCTCCGGAAGATGAGCATAATAGTGCTCAAAACTTGTAGAAGAATATAATAAATGTACTAAAATAAAGAATTTATGCATCAAGTTGTTAAAAAATGACCATCATTATATCGGGATGTACGGTTAACAAAACATAAAAAAGAAGATAAAGTCTGAAGTGCATCAAATATTTACTCAGTTTTGTGATAATCAGACTTTCCAAAAACACTTCCAGTATAAATGAAAAGTAATAACAAAATATATAATTTAATATGTATGCAGACTGATGTCATGTCTGTACAGAATTTCACATGGTTGAAACAAGCAGTGCCAAACATTTTGACACACAGTTTTTCAGTTTCATGCTGTTGTTGCATTGTTTACATCCTTTAACCTAAAGTGACAGGTTTCATCAAAAGTGTGATGTGCTTTGAACTGTCACAATTCTAAATTTTCACATTACTTCAAGACATATACACTATATGTGTTGTCCAGCAAGCAAGATTTGATTACTTTGTTCAGTATCATTTTCAAGCTATGAAAATTTTGATTCATTTATTTTCATACGCACTCATATGTATTAATTTTATATAGGAATTTTCAGTGGAGAGTTTCTTGTGACATAGCAGTGTGTCAAGGGTGAAACACATAACAGCTTTGTGCATGCATTTATTATGTAGATTATGCAATTTTTGAACCTCTGGTTTAATTAGATTTGTATCTTTGCAATTCAGCTGGAAAGAGAAGTGTGAGTGTCAGAAAGTAAGTATACACGGTACATACTCATATAGTTTGAAGAAATTCATGTGCTCTTTGACAAATGTGAATAATGCAGTGTTATTGTTGGAATTTATCAACTACGTTGCTACACAGTTCTGTGCAGACTGAGACATTTACAATACTGTGGGATGTCTTTTTGTCTCCTGTATTTAGACATCAGATTTTTTTAAAATGTAATTTCACAGCTGTTTCCACTTTTTAAATCAGTTTTGGCTCCCTGTGTGCTGTGCCATGTATTTATATTTTTTGTTGGGGCATAGAGGAGGGGAGGGGGGGGGGCACAAATTTGAAACTGGTGATGTGTAAAATAAGACAGAAGGAATAGAAAAGGAACATGTGTATACAGGAGATAGAAGAAAACGTCCTACCAGACTGTTTAGCAGCTCACGTATACAGACTGTCAATTTATCTGTCCCCAATTTGTGTCCTGTGCAAAGAAAATAACACACCAAGATAATCTTCCAGATTGCACAGTTATAAATTCTGAGAATACTTACTTGCAAAATTATACTGGGTTGCTAGAAGGTGAATGGAATTACCCCAAGTGCTTGAGCAGTACATGCTACTACTACTACTACTATACTACTACTACATGTGATTTGTGGCTATGAAATAATGAGATTGTGAGTGTAGCTCTTGAATTGACTGTTGATAACACAAACCTTCACTTCTAATCTGTGGCACAGTATTTGTTATTCACTGCTCCTACATATTTCAACCACAGGATCTTGTCATCTTCAGGGAGCTGCAAGCTGCACAGATGTATACAACACATTTTGCAAATAGTCATGTAAATGATAGCAATGTATGTACATACTGGTATCTGTCTACAAACAATGTTAAAATTTTTGTGGCAGTATATAATTAGATGTAATGTTGAAATTGTATTAAAATCATAATAAAAATAAGATGTTAAAATTGCAAAATGTGATGTATCCAACAGTTGTGGTGGTGACATAATATGTTGTATCCACCAGTTATGGTGGTGACATAATGTGCTGTATCCAACAGTTATGGTGGTGACATAATGTGCTGTATTCAACAGTTATGGTGGTGACATAATGTGCTGTATCCAACAGTTATGGTGGTGACATAATGTGCTGTATCCATCAGTTATGGTGGTGACATAATGTGCTGTATCCAACATTTATGGTGGTGACATAATCAGTATTCATGCACTCTATAAACATGGAATGTCCTAGCCTTGGGATCTTTCGACCCAAATTAAATCGAAGAGCATGCCACCACCACAGATGACTGGATATAGCACATATGCAGTTCTAATATCTTCTTTGTATTATAACTTTAATACACTTTTAAAATAATATCTAATTACAGATTGACATGACAATATTAACATTGCAATAAGACAGACACCAATATGTACATTTTATCATTTACATATGACCACTTAAAATGTATGTCTGATACATCTTCGAAAGTTCACAGCTCCCTGAAAATGGCCATAACCTGTGGCTGAGACATGTAGGTGCAGCAAATAATAAATACTGTGCAACAAATTTGAAAATGAGGGTTTGTGTCTGTTGGACAATTTGGCAGAAGACGTATAACATTAAATTTGACCGTTATTTTCCAAATAAGTATACACTAGTAGACACTGAACCTTCCTCCGCTCACATACCAACAACCACAGCCTTTTATGTTGATGTAGTATCAAGTATGAAACACTTCATATAAACTTTTTATTTTTTTTAATTATCGAGATCATGTCTACTAAAAATATTCAGCAATGATAAACATCAAGTTTGTTGTGAAATTAGGGAAGACAGCCACCAGAAACTTCATTTTGTTACATGAGGCTTATGGAGGAGATGTTCTGTCAAGCGCTGACATGTCTGAACGTTGCAAGAAGTTTTCATAAGGAAGAGAAGATATGGAGGATGAGCAACCTGGTTGTCTGGGAACAATAAAAATTGATGCAAATGTGGAAAAAGTGAGGACTCTTGTGAGAACAGGATGTTGTTTAAGGATCAGAATTAAGTTTGCACAAAGTTACAAACAGGATCCAAATAATACAATACTTGTGGCTTTATAGTTGACTTTTATACCAAGACAACACGTCAGTTCACAAAGTGATTTCATTGCACCAGATTTTAGCTGAGAAACAAATACCAATGCTCAAACATGCTCTGTACTCACAAGAATTTGCCCCATGTGCCTTTTTTTCCTAAAGTTGAAAAGTTTGCTCAAAAGAACCCATTTTAAGTCAAATGAATGCATCTGTAGTAAGACAGTAAAATTAATCTTATGCGTATTGGACCGTGCATCATCTTGATATTTGAATAAAGGTTGACCAACTAGATGACACTTACTTTATTATATATTGCTCAACATGTTTCAGACGTTAATACGTCCATCTTCAGGA
>Ga0131853_10001643_pt1 | contig 39986 bp, 34 predicted proteins | sample TergutLab28metaG_FD_92764 | JGI IMG/M metagenome (GOLD analysis project Ga0131853, IMG submission 92764) | Labiotermes labralis P1 segment gut microbial communities from Petit-Saut dam, French Guiana - Lab288 P1 (version 2) (version 2) | ecosystem: Host-associated > Arthropoda: Insects >...
ACTTCCAGGTTGCTCATTTCCGATTTCCGGCGCTGTATTGGGAATATCTCTGCTATTTCTCTGTAATCCTCTTCTCTTAGTTTCATATCGCTATTATATCAGTTAATGTCAACAGACTCTAATCCCAAAGAAGAATTGACCAAAGCTTATATTGCGTATGCAAATTATTAGGAGACAGGCTGTGATTATAAAAATACCAGGCAAGGGCGAATTAGACATTAGGATGATTGTGTTTGATTACAACGGCACATTGGCTACTGATGGCAAACTGAGCCAGAATGTAAAAACCAAGCTTTTTGAGCTTTCGAAAAACTATAAACTGTATGTTTTAACCGCAGACACATACGGGAGTGCTACGCGTGAATGCGAGGGATTGCCGGTGGTGCTAAGTACATTCAATAGCGAAGGTGCCGCGGCATTTAAAGCGCAAATTGTCGCGGATATTAACCCTAAACATTGTGTTTGTATGGGGAATGGGTTTAACGACATGGGTATGTTTAAGCAGGCGGCATTGACCATTGGAGTTTTAGGAGATGAGGGGATTTTTGCCGGCCTTATAAATCAGTCGGATATTTTAGTAAAATCCATCGAAGACGGTTTGGATTTGCTTTTGAAAAACAACAGAATATGTGCGGTTTTAAGGTCATAGACAGGATTGTATTTTTGTAATTCAGTGATTACAGGCAGTTGGGCATTTATTTCGCAGATGCGGTTTTATCCGGGATCACAATCAACTTTTGCTAACATAGGCTCCATGAAACTTTTTGAGCAGCCAGCGCTGTTCCAACTCCAACAGCAGCCTCGACCCCCGCTTCATTTCCCGGTTCACTTATTGGTTGCATATCGCCCATGCCTTCTGTATAATGATTGAAAAGCAAATTGGAGGATGCGACAATGCAAACGATCGTGCAGGGAGGCAAAATCTCTACTCCCGAAATTGGGCTGGGGTGTATGAGAATTACCGGGCTTGATAAAAAACAAGCAGAGAGCCACATACGCACATCCATTGAGCTAGGGGTCAATTTCTTTGACCACGCCGATATCTATGGCCGAGGGGAATGCGAATCCCACTTCGCGCAGTCGGTAGGTATGACCTCATCTTTACGAGAAACAATGATTATCCAGACCAAATGTGCGATCCGCCCCGGCATCTGCTATGATTTTTCAAAAGAGCATATATTGTCGTCGGTGGAAGGTAGTTTAAAACGCCTACAAACGGATTATATCGACATTTTGCTTCTGCACCGCCCTGATGCCTTGATGGAGCCGGAGGAGGTCGCAGGCGCCTTTGCAACCCTCAAACAAGCCGGAAAAGTTAAGCATTTTGGCGTGAGCAACCACAATCCGTATCAGATTGCTTTGCTTAACCGCTATCTCGGTGACAACACGATCATTGCAAATCAAATGCAACTCAGCATTACCGATTGCCAGATGATTGATCACGGTGTAAATGTAAACACTGACAGCCCAAGCGCGATAGATCGAGATAACGGAACTCTCGATTATTGCAGGCTGCACGGAATTACCATTCAGGCGTGGTCTCCATTCCGTTACAGCAAATCCACCCAGCCGCCGTTGCCGAGTGGATTCGCAAAAGGCTGTTTTATGGGGAGCGAGAACTTCTCTGAACTTGGCAAAAAACTGAACTCCCTTGCGAGTAAGTATGATGTAGCCCCAGAGGCGGTGGCGGCAGCGTGGATTTTGCGCCACCCGGCTAAGATTCAAACCATTGTCGGTACAATGAACTCTGCCAGGCTAAAAGAAATTTGTAGAGCGAGCGACATAACTCTCACCCGCGAGGAATGGTACGAGCTTTATAAGGCCGGTGGGAAAACATTGCCTTAACATACACATAGGCAGTGAGACAAGACGCCGCTTGGCGTCTGCCTTACTGCCTTTCATTTTGTTCACTAGTGTTTGCGCGATGTTTTCGTGTTTGTAAGCAAGAGCATTCAGTGCGTATCACGCTGTCAAAATATTGTTCTTGAAAATGAATAGGAAATTGAGCACTATGTTACTGTGTAGATTTTATTAAGCACCTCTACCGCCTTATCATAATTCTCATTTGAGTATTTATATAAATTTTTTTCGCTTGTAATAACATACCCAAACTTTTCATAAACTTTAATGGCTCTGTGACTCCATGTTTGCGTATGCAGATAAAAATCCCGATCGCCCTCAATCTCAACCATCCGCTGTAATATCCTTGAGACAATCGCTTTGCCCAATCCCCAATTTTGATGTTGAGGATTTACAGCAACCCAATGCAGCCAAGGGTCGCGCCTAATGCCGGTATAGTTCCACCAAGCGGTACTTGTAGCTATTTTTTCGCCGTTTTCATTTTCTATAAACAAGCATCTCTTTTCGAGCTCCGTGTCGAAAGGCAGATAGTTTTTTTGAAAGTATATTAGCGCATCTAACTCATCGGAAAACTCGAAAACAGATGCTTCGATTTTCGCCCATGCTTTTTCATCGCCCGTTTGAAAAAAGGAAAATTTGAATTCATTAGGCAACTCAGCCGAAGGTATGGGGGTGCCTTTTTTTCTATGCATTAACACATCGACATACGGAACACTTTTATCGAGCATACTGCATCCTCCTATATATTGCAGGAACTTTCTTTATCGACATTGCTTCTAACCTTGTTCAAGTAATCAACAATGCCCATCCCATATTGCTTCATGTCTGCGCACCCCATCCCTTAATAAGCATACGCAACTTCCCAGTAATGTCCGTCCAAATCCCGGAAGTAGAAGTGGTAGCCACCCCAAAAGACCTCTTGCGGCTCACATTGCGGCCGGCCTCCCAACTCACCAACTTTTACATAGAGAGCGTCAACTGCTTCTTTTGAGTCAGCATTGTACGCCAGTGTGATGCCTGAAAAACCGCACTCGACCTTTGGCGGCCTTTCTTCGTTTACATCTTTAGCCAAATCGTCAATAGGATAGAGCGAAAATCTTGTTCCTTCTGTTTCGAAGTACACTACATGATCGTCGCTGTCTTTATGATCAACCGTAAATCCAAGCCGGTTGTAAAACTCCTTTGCTTTCAGCAAATCTCTGACGCCAAGCGTTATCAGGGTGACTCTGTTCATATCGCGTCACCTGCCTCATTAAAGAAATGTAACTTCGTGCAATCAAACGCAAGCTTTACCTTGTCACCGGTTTTAGGGCGGTTTTGCGGCGGAATCTTCGCAATAAAGTTAGCCCCGCCAAATTTGCCGTAAAGGTATACCTCCGAACCCATCAGTTCAGAAAGCTCGACGTCTAGATCGATCATACAAGCGGAAGAGTTCGTGTCCGCCTGGATTTGCTCAAGGTGTAAATTCTCAGGCCGAATACCCACGGTAATCTGCCTGCCTACGTAAGCAGAAATTGTGTCAGCGGGCACTTTTTCGGGGAGTATAGGCAAAAGCGCCCCGGCGAAGCCTGCGGCATAGCCGTCAGCTGTCTTTTCGACCGTGGCGGTAATAAAGTTCATTTGCGGGGTGCCGATAAACCCGGCTACGAATTTGTTGCGCGGGTTGTCGTAAAGATTTTGCGGGGTATCCACCTGTTGGATAAACCCATCGTTCATAACGACAATGCGATCGCCCATCGTCATTGCTTCGATTTGGTCGTGGGTGACATAAACGAAAGTGGTCTCCAGCCGCTTGTGCAGTTTTATTAGCTCGGTTCGCATGGTCGCGCGCAATTTCGCATCAAGGTTCGAGAGCGGCTCGTCCAGCAGAAATACAGCGGGGTTGCGAACCATAGCGCGCCCCAAAGCGACGCGTTGGCGCTGGCCGCCCGAAAGTGCTTTGGGTTTGCGTTCAAGCAGGTGTTCGATGTCGAGTATCTTTGCCGCTTCACGGACTTTTTGGTCGATTTCGTCTTTGGGTACCTTGCGCAGTTTTAGCCCGAACGCCATGTTCTTGTAAACTGACATATGAGGATAAAGCGCGTAATTTTGGAATACCATCGCAATATCCCGGTTTTTCGGTTCTACGTCGTTAACCAGTCTCTCACCAATGAATAACTCGCCTTTAGAAATTTCTTCAAGCCCGGCAATCATTCGCAGGGTTGTTGACTTCCCACAACCGGACGGCCCGACAAGGATAATGAATTCCTTGTCCTCGATTTCTAGGTTAAAATCGTTTACGGCAACAACATCCCCCGGGTAAATTTTGTAGATGTTTTTTAGTGAAATCCCTGCCATGACTTTTTCCTCCAATGTCTTTTGTTTTAACCAATTTGGCCGCATGTAAAATAATGCTTATACAGTACTGTTAATTGTGAGAGCCAATACTACCTCTTTCGTTGAATCTTCTTTCATATTTATTAAGCGAGTTTTTAACAGTCTCTTCTGCATTTATGTTCAGTGAGCAACAAAGGGCAAGCAAAGAGAATAAGCAATCACCTATTTCATCTTGTGGTTTATCGGTTACTTCGAAATCGTTTTTGCCATAACTTGAGCCTTGAATTATTTCTTTACCCAATTCACCAACTTCTGAAACTAAATCAATATACCTTATCTCCACATCCGTTTACAAGTCATGTTCGACTATGAAATCTGATATTAAACCTTGCACATTCTCGATTCCATTTTAAATTGAATTTCTGTGACGACATCAACGAAATAATGCGACAGAACTGTTAAATCTGACGATCGGGTTTGAATGTTCTTTCCCGCGATTCAACGCTAAAGATTATCCAGAATACGATCAACCACAAGCTGCCTAAATTCAGGTGAAAGCATCGCAAAGTAAGCAGTAAAGCCGGTCACCCGGACAACTAGGTCGGGGTACTTTTCGGGATTTCTGTGCGCGTCAAGGATTTTGTTTTTGTCGATTATATTTACGTTGATAAGCGTACCGCCTTGGTCGGTATGCCCTTTAAGCAGCGCCATTACGTTCTCGATCCCACCCTCATCGGCTTTTAGGCCGGGGTCAAGCTCAAGCTGCCAGGGTGCTGTGTTTCCGTAGCCGGGCTGTACGGCCGCAATACCGTTGGACACCGCCGTCGCCGCGCCATCCCTGCGAAAGTTATAATTTGGGTTTGCCCCGTGGGAAATGGTTGTGTAGGCGTATCTGCCGTCGGGGGTTGCGCCAACCGAACGTCCAAGCTCCAAGGTGTTCGCCCAAGAGAACCAGCCCGGTATAAGAATGCGCTCACACGGCATTTGATAGCCGTGAACAAGTTCGCAAAAGGTCTCGTTTATCCGCTGCGCCCAAGTGTCCCCCCGGCTGTTTCCTTGACAATACCGGTCAGAGGAATAAAGAATCAGCCGCACGCGGTCATAGGGTACACCTTTGTAGTCGTTTTGTATCGCGTCGAAAACTTCTTGCCATGTAAGGATTTTTTCGTCCTCGACCCTTTGTTCGAGCGCCGCAAAAGAGTCCGCTACGGTTGCAAGCCCCGCCCCATCGACACACATGTTAAAGAATTCAGCGCACTGGGTTACATCAAGCCCCTGTTCAATTGTGCGGTGGGTCATTAGGTTAAGGACAAGTTCCGGCATATGTTTGTGCATGTGCTCTAAGTGAAAGTTAATCCCTTGTGCTGTAGTGTCTACCGCAACCGAAAAATGGCTTACAAATCGCTTCCAAAGCTTTGCGACTGACGGGTCAGGTTCGCGAGAAACCTCTTGGTAAGCGACTTCAAACACTTTTGCGACGTTGATTTTTACGCAGTCGTTGAGGGTATATTCCCGCCCGGGCAGCGCATTCCAGTTGCACCCAACCGCAAGCCGGTCCCGGGACATTTCTTTTGTCAGCCCGCGGTTTTTTGCGTAACCAAGCAATCCTTTATCCCCCGAAAATCGGGGCCAGCCGTTTCCGTCCATAAAGAGATATTCAACCCCCCGGCGAAAAAGCTCTTTGCTGATGCCCTCAAACAGCCGGATTGTCAAGTTGGCAGGGATATTCAGCAGATGCGCGGCCTCCAGAACAAGAAAAGAAAGCTCGTTGGTTTTGTCGTTGTCGCTTGCGTCCGGCCCACCTACTTGATAATAGTGCGGGTTTAAGAGCAGCAGGTTGGCGAGAATAAAAGTCGCTTTCTCGTCGTCCAAAATCCCTGCATCCTTGTCGCGTTTGTAGTATGGATAAAGGAATTGGTCGATCTGCATCCCCGCGCCCTCGCGGTTGTAAGTCCAGGACACGTTTTGGAACCACCCAATCCACTGGCAGACTTCGAGGAATGTTCGCGGCTCACGCTGTGTGAGATTGTAGTTGCACTCGTACATTTCTTTTAGTGACTGCACAAGCACAGGATTGGTTTCGTCCTTAATCAGCCGGCCAATCTCGGTTAAGTGTCGTTCAATATACCGAATAATCGCTTGTACTACACGCTTTTCGGCATCGTAAAACGCATGTTTACTTTCGTCGTTCAGCGCACGGTACTTTTCGATTTTACTTAGAAATCCAGAGAAGCCCAACTCGGCGCCTATCGCGTAATCCGGTGCCAGGTGTTGGTTACTGCCAATCCCGCTCAGGATATGATACTTTTCCTGCTTTTCTTTTAGGTGGCCGTAGGATGCGATAAAATCAGGCCAAACCCCCGGCCAGCTAACCCCGCCCGCTTCAAGGAGCATTACCGTGTGTCGGCCGGCAAGTGTTTCTAAAGAGTCTACATAAATCGGGCACTCGTCCAAAAACTTAGCCAGATTAACCGAAAACCCTTCCGCGCCATGAAATAGGCCATTCAGGCTGTTTGGAATTGGGGTAAACTGAAAGTCTACCGGAAGTGGTATGCCGCCGTTGTCGTCACAATCAATATACCCGCTTTGCCGCTTCTTTTCTAACGTGTGCCGGATTTTTGTCTCCCGCAATTTCGCGGCTCTCTCTTTATATGTCATGCTTATTCCTTTCACTGCCGGTATTTGCCCCCGACATTTTTGCGTTCGCAAAGCGTATCGGAATGTTGTACCTTTCAATGATTGGCCGCAGCATCTGTTTCGTTTCAACTAAGTCAACCGTTGGAAACGCCTTAATAAATTCAGAGCGCTCGATCTTTTTACTAAGCCCGAGCGCGTGATATGGCAATGCTTCGTAGTAAACGAGACCCTTGAGCCGCGCGGCAAAGGCAGCGATCTTTTCGATCTCGCCGACGCTGTCGTTAACCCCCGGTACAATCGGGGTGCGCAGAACAATCCTTGCGCCTGCGCTGTCCAGCTCCTTAATATTGCACTTGACAGTCTCGTTAGATACCCCGGTATACTGCCGGTGGATCTCGTCGCTAAAAGCCTTGAGGTCAATCATCCAGATATCCACAAAGGGCAGCGCTTTTTCGAGAATGTTAAGGGGGTGTGCCGCGTTTGTCTCGACCCCACAATGGATACCGCTTTCTTTTGCCGCCTTAAGCAGCGCGATCAAAAACGCAGCCTGGAAAAAAGGCTCACCCCCCGAGACAGTCAAACCACCGTTGTCGGAGTAGTAAGGCAAGTCCTGATTGACCTCTTGCATTACCTGTTCAACGCTCATTTCGCGGCCGCAAAGCAGACGTGCGCCGGAATAACATCCTTGCTCACAACAGCCGCACTTTAGGCAGAGATCGGGGTTAAATACGTATTCAGGATCCGGGTGGATTGCCTCAGGGTTGTGGCACCAAACACAGCGCATATTGCACCCTTTAAGGAATACGGTCGTGCGAATGCCCGGCCCATCCTGCAGTGACATCCGCTGAATGTTCGATATTATTCCGCGCAAACTGCTCATCATGAACCGCCCCAAGTAAAACTTGTCAACAGTATGTAAGAAAGTATTGTAAAAAATATAACACTACACGACGCAGCTAGTCAAGCGGCTTGGCATAATTCTACTTTATGCACATGCCGATCATGTCATTATTGGTACATAAGTACATGGTCGAAAACCTTTGACATCGCGAGAGCAATCGCGCCCATTACAGAAGCTTGATCATTAAGCTTGCCCGGGATAATTTCCAGCTTCGTTGCGCTGTTTCTAAAGATATTTGCCCGCGCTGCTTCTGCCACAAGTGAGGTGTACCCGGCGCAGCTTTCGACGAGTTCACCACCTATTACGATCAGCGACGGGTTAAACAGGTTGATCAGCCCACCAACGCCAATGCCCAACATTCGCGCCGAGTCCTCTATGCACTTGAGCGCGAACATGTCCCCGCTGTATGCAGCTGAAGCCAGTAAGGAAAAATTCGGCGAAACTGCCAGCATTCCTTTGAGTGCGTTGTCTGCGTGCACACTGTCTATGTACTGCGCAATTACTGCGTTGGTACTGCAATATGTCTCAATACAGCCAATGTTTCCACAGTAGCAGGGGCGGTCACCCAGTTTCACTATGGTGTGTCCGAATTCGCCCGCAACGCCGTCTGCCCCTTTAAAAAAGTTGCCGTCAATAACAACTCCAGCGCCAATGCCGTGACCAGCAAAAACGTATATAAAGTTGCGGTGGTTTTTCGCATTTCCGAACATCAGTTCTCCAAGTGCACCGAGTTTTGCGACGTTTTCAAGTTCTACCGGAAACGGGAGTCTGCCAGTGTTCTGCCACTGACCGTAGTCAAAGTCTTTCCAAACGGCAAACGGAAAATTACTTTGCCCACCACTGTGTTTAAACCCGGTACCAGGCATACCTATGCCCGCATATTTGATTTTCGCAAGAGGAATCCCGCGTTGTGATGCAAGCGTTTCGACTTCCCCGACGATGAGGTTCAAAACGCTATCCGGCTTATATTTTGGGTCCAGGTCACAAACCGAGCTTGAGACAACGTTGCCGCTTATATCAGCAAGTACCACCTGCATAGTGCTTTGAATGGTAACGCCAACAAAGTACATGCTCATTGCGTTCATCCTCAGCATTGTCGGTTTTCGCCCGCCTGAAGAATCCCCCTTGCCGACCTCAACAACAAGCCCTTCCTCAACAAGTATAGACACGATTCGCATAATTGTGGGCAACGCTAAAGAAGTCCGCACAGCAAGTTCGCTGCGCGAAATAACTCCGTTTTCCATTATCGTCTTTATGATTAAGCTTCTGTTAATCTTTCGTATATACTCGGGGTTTCCCCTGATTGCCTTTACGTTTTTCGACATCCCTTGCCTCCTAATAAGTGACGGAATTGAATCCAGCAGAGCCCACCGAGAGCGGTACGGTCGCACTCTCACCCTCTCCAATTACCGCATTGTTGGTTCCGTGCCGCATCACTGCGCTCTCTACTATTTACATCAAACTGATGTGAAGCGAATATCGAACTCATATGTTTTCCGCTCACCCGATTGTAAAAACTTTAACGAGCCGTCCTCTCTAGCTGTAGCACGTCCTCTAATCGTAGCGTTACAGGGTTCGAGCCCCATCGCGTACTCTCCTTTGCCGAGTTGTTTCCACTGGACAAAATTATCGAGTAAGTCGCGGTTGTAACATATTGCCAGTTTCATTCCGGCCGCCGGGTTTGTGATCCCGACCTGCGCAATTCCATCGGAGGGGCGGACTATATCGTGATAGTAACACATCTCAGTGTACGGAAAAGTCGGCGGCGTTACCTCCTGCCATTTGTCCTTATGCTTTTCTGCGTGTTCGGTAAGCGGTGTCACCCTTTGTGAGGGTATGTCCAACACGGCGCCCTCGCTAAGTAGCGGGTATCCTGCATTAAAGTGATAAAGCAACATGAACGGCGCCGCACTCTGCCCGTTGTTAGTAATCTCATCGGTGAATGAAAATCTACTCTCACCGTACCTGCAGGCAATCGTCCGCTTTAGGACAAGGTTAGAGCCGAACAGTGCAGCCTGCACCATCTGCCCGCATATTCTTATTTCAGGTACGCCGTCCACTTGCTTTATTTCTACGTTTACTTCTTCAGCTGGGGTAAGGGAAAGACTGCCGTGCATAGGCAGGTTTTTGCCCTCGTCCACACAATCATTGCCGATGTTATCCATCCCGCAAGTAGTTAAGAACCCGGCAAAAAACGAATCGAGGTAGCCGCGGGAGAGTTCCGGCGCAACAATCCCACAAGGGGCGATATAGTTAGCGTTTTTACCCTTAAAACGAACTTGATAAAAATCTAACCCACGGTCAGGCAACACTGTGAGTTCCAGTCCGCCGCCGCTGTCCACCTCAATGACCCGCACACTGTCCTGTCTGCCGCCCTGTAGTTTGTAGTCCTTTACACGCAGCAGTTGGTCGATATGCCCTGTGTAAGCTGCCTTTTTCTGGTAATTCATCCGTCTGCCTCCCTCGCTCGTCCATTTTAGATAATACCCCATCAGAACCTAAAAAGCAATGCTTTCGCAGTTGGAACAAGCATTGACTTCTACTAAACCTGACATTGCAGACCTTTCACTCACATATGCATACAAACACAATGATACTACTAAGAGCCTTGCAACAGCACTTGTTTTTTAATCGTACGTTTTGAACGCAAAGTAAAAAAATGTCCCCAATAATTGTGATAACTGACAGTTGACTTATTAGTTACTTAGTGTTAGTATCGAAGATATCTTGATTGGCTATACTTGCCAAAGTCAAAGATAATACAAGTAGTGCACAAGACAAAGCAGACAAAAAATAATTGACAAAGGATGAAATGAAAATGGCTAAAAACAAAAGGCTAATCGCACTTCTCATTGCCGCAATCATGATTATCTCCCTCGCGGCGTGTGGTGGATCTGATACCCCCCCCCCCCTATCCACACCTTCTGGCAATAATGCCGCCGCGACCCCGGGCGAGGACATTGTCAGGGTCATGTTCAGTGTCGCCGGCGGCAAAGACGAAGCAGAAATGGAACTTTTTGTACAAGCGATCTATGACGCTACCGGGATCACTGTTATCGCAGAAAAACCCGCGTCTGACTACGACAACATCATGATGCAAAAGCTCCAAGCGGGTGAGGTTTTCGAGCTTATCCAAGTAAATGCCCCACACTACTTAAACTTGGCTGAGCAGGGTGCGCTTTTGGATATCACCGACCGCATTGAAGCGTCGGAAATCTTGACCAACAACGTCGACCCCAGAGAATGGGACGACATCAGAGTAAACGGCAGAATTTACGCCGGATTCAGCAAAGTAGAGCTACATAGGGTTGTATCCCTCAACCGCAACCACCTTGAAAACGCCGGGATTGACTACACACAAATTGAACCCACACTTGACGGTTACCTCGCAGTCTTCCGGGCCTTGCGGGCAGCGAACAGCGACCCTGACTACTTCCCCTTTAACGCAGTGTTGTCACTGTCCTACGACCTCCAACCTTGGATGGCGGCGGCCGGGCTTAAAGCCGGTACTGTCATTGACGCCGACGGTCAGCGCTATTCCCCTTATTCAACTGACGAGTCAATCCCGATTTGGGAATGGCTGAGAACCCTTTATCAAGAAGGCCTTTTGGATCCTGGCTCCTTTGTTGACGAAACACGCGACTTGCGGGAAAAAATGGGCGCGGCATCTCAAAGAACCAGCGTAGTAGTCGACTGGGCTATGTGGGTCGGCCTACACAACGGAAACGCTACAGCAGGCGGCATTGCGGAAGAAGATTTCGAAGTCGTTCCTCTTCCCGGCGTTCGGACACCGGACGGCGGCCATATGTTGGTAAAAGGTGCTGCCAATCTGTTTATGGTTCCCAGGAACGCCGAAAATGTTGACGGAGCAATCAGACTGCTTGAGTTCTTTGCCACCCAAGAGGGCGGCGACCTGCTTCAAATCGGTATTTATGGCCACGACTACAATATCGTAGACGGTCAGGCTGTCTTGACAGAAATCGGCATTGCACACAACATGGACCACGGCGCACCGATTCCGATTTATAGAAACTGGGTTCCTATGCTTCCGCTCAACCGCGGCGTTGACGCCGGGCTTGCACTCTTGCCTTACGCTTCCATTCAACGGATTATCCCGAACAACCGCGACTGGGAAGAAGTTACAGGCAGATGGGGCATCCAGATTATCCGCGGTGAGCTGGACGCAGCGGCCGCTCTGGAAGGCATGAGAAACGAACTTATTCTTCTTGATGTTGTAGATAGATAAGCAAAAGGTATCGTTTTTCGAATGCCTTGGTTTGGGGGCAGGCAGAATATGTCTGTCCTTAAAACTTATCTACTCAACAAAAAAGGGGGAGATCCAGCTGAAAAGCGAAGCTCTGTGGAATGATATAAAGAAACATAGGGTTTTTTATCTTATGCTCGCACCGGTGGCGGTATATTTTATTGTGTTCAGCTTCTATCCACTCGGCCTTGGGGTATACACCAGCTTTTTTGAGGTTAGAATTCTTGGTGATTCCACTTTCATTGGGCTAGACAATTACGCAGCAGTGGTTTCACATCCATTTTATCGTCAAGCGCTCGCAAATACATTGGTGGTCAATTTTTCAAAATTTGCCTTGCAATTTATATTTGGGCTGTTAATAGCACTCCTTCTAAACGAAGTCAAATCCAATATTACGAAATCCACTATTCAGACCGCTACATATCTTCCTTACCTGCTCTCCTGGTCGGTTGTCGGTGCGCTTTGGATCAACATCCTCTCGCCGACAGGGATGCTTAACGGCTTTATGCGGCTTATCTTGGGGGAGTCTCATAGAATGATCACCTTTATGGCAGAACCCTCAATGGCCAGAATCATCTTTATTCTCACCGGTGCATGGAAAGACGCGGGGTACACCGCTGTGCTGTTTTTGGCGGCAATCGTCTCAATCGACCCAAGTATCTACGAAGCCGCTGCCATAGATGGGGCCAGCCGCTTTCAGCAAATCAGGAAAATCATAATCCCGAACTTGGGGCCGATCATGAAAACGATCGTACTGCTTTCGATGATGGGTATTATGCGCAACTTTGACCAAGTCTTTGTTATGACCAATGCTGTCATCAACCCAAGAGTGCGTAACCTTGCTTTCTTTATCTTTAACGAAGGGTTGGCGCAGTTAAGAATTGGTCCTGCAGTAGCAGCGGCCACATTAATTTTGTTAGCAACGCTTATCATCACGATTGTAGTTCGAAAGCTGGTTAAATATGACCAGACATTCAATTAGAATGAGGAGGTGAGCTTTAGTGAGAAAAAATAAGAATCATGCGTTCAGAAACGAACTCAACCCACCGCAAATGTTACTGGCGCGGACCCTTTTGACAGTCATATTCCTCCTTATGTTCCTGCCTATGTGGAATGTAATTATCGTGTCCACTTCAACCACACTGGAGTCCAGTGCCAGCGGCATAAAGCTCTGGTGGACTGCCTTTAGTTTGGAGGGGTACGAGCACATCTTCCGGATTGCAAGGCTTGGCACCCCGCTAATGAATTCGATCTACGTTACCGTTGTGGGGACGATCATCCAAGTTGCCTTATCGGCGCTGGCGGGCTATGTCCTAATCATCAAAAACCTGCCTGGCAAAGCGCTTATTACCTCTTTCATTCTGTTGACAATGATGATCCCCCCTGACCTCACCCTCATATCTACCTACCTGTTGAACAGGCAACTGGGGCTTCTCAACAGCTACACCGGTCTGATACTCAACGGCTTGATTTCCGGGTTTAGTATTCTACTGATGCGCAATTATTTCCTCTCCGTTCCGACTTCTCTGGCCGAATCAGCGCGGTTGGATGGCGCGTCTGAGCTTACCATCTTCGCGAAAATCTATCTGCCTATTTCGATTCCGGGCCTTGCTACCGTGTTTTTCTTGGATTTCGTAGGCAAGTGGAATTCGACCACCATCCCTGCCACACTGATTACGCAGCAGAGGCTATTCACCTTGCCGCTCATGCTTCGCTCACTGATTATTGAGCAGAGTTCGGTTTCGGGAGCGGCTACAGCACCGCCCAACGCCGTTATGGCTGCGGTAGTAGTCTCGGCGTTGCCGTTGCTTGTTCTATACATTGTTGCCCAGAGATTCCTTTTGTCAGGGATGACCCTTGGCGCAAGTAAGGAGTAGTTTTGTGGAAAATACAATCACGATCAACCATTTTATCCCTAAAAGTAAAGAGAAAACGTATTACGAGATTCCCTTTGATATTCCCGAAAACACCCGCCGGGTGGACGTGCGGTACACATATACCCGGCATGTTCAAAGCCCGGCCGAAGGCAGCGGCGTGGCAACCACAGAGGCCAATATTGTTGACCTCGGCCTTTCAAGCCGGGCGTTTGGGTTTATCGGTACATCCGGCTCTAACCGCAGTCATATCTGGGTGTCTGCAAGCGAGTGCAGCAAAGGGTATTACCGCGTCAACCCGTCTGGAAGTTGGAGCATCCTTGTCGGCGCTTACGAAATTCAGGACGCCGGCTTGGACGTGACCTATACCATAACATTCACCTCCAAAGAGCGTACCCTTTACCGGGGGGATTGCCACATGCACACATTGGGGTCGGACGGCAAGTTGACCGTTGCCGAGATTGCCCATATGGCGCGTGGCACCGGGCTGGACTTTATCATTGTCACCGACCACAACAACACCGCCTGCAATCTTGAAATTCCCGCAGTTGAGGGGATTACTGTGATACCGGGAATGGAGTGGACACATTACAACGGCCATGCGAATATGATCGGCGTTCCCCGCCCGGTCAAGCACCCCTTTTGCACCAACGATGAAGCAGGGATGCGCGCAATCATGCAAGAAGCTAAAGACAACGGTGCAATCATAGTGCTCAATCACTCCCAGTGTCCTGACAGGCCGTGGAAGTGGGGCTTTGATGTTCCTTTTGATGCACTTGAAATATGGAACGCCATGATGCTTGGTGCATACCAGCGCCAAATTGTGTGGTGGCATGACCGTCTTTGCGAGGGTAAGAAAATTCCTATACTGGCCGGCAGTGATTTTCACCGTTTGACCGTCGGGTCAATGGTCGGGATGCCCTGCACTTGGGTCTACGCAATGTCCAACAGCGGCGAAGATATCCTCGCCGCGCTGACCGGCGGCCACAGCTTTGTCACCCTTGACCCGGACAGTCCCACGATATACGCACAAGCAGGCGGTAAAATTCTGGGGGAAACCGCCGGAAAGGGTGAAACCGTAAGTGTGCGGTTTGAGCGCCTCGAGAAAGGTGATGAGCTGCACACCATCACGCATGAGGGCAGAAAAGTCTTTACCAGTAGTAGTAAGTTATCCTCGATAGAGTTTACCCATGACCCAAACAACAGCAGCTTTATGCGTTTTGAGATTCACAGAAAGTCCCTTGTGTTTATGTCAGATTGCCCGATTCTTATCTCCAACCCAATCTACTTTGAGTAAAGGAGTGAGCGCTGGCAGATGAAACTGCAATATCTTGGTACGGGCTCGTCTGAAGGCGTGCCTGCCGTTTTTTGTGATTGCGATTGCTGCGCTAAGGCAAGGGCGCTGGGCGGCAAAGATATCAGAACACGCTCTCAAGCTTTGGTGGACGACACTTTACTGCTTGACTTGCCACCGGACACCTATATGCACACGCTGACGCACAATTTGCAGCTTTTCGGTATTGGCCATATACTGATCACCCATTCGCACAGCGACCACTTTTATCCCGCTGAACTTGCTAAGTGCCGCCCACCGTTCGCCGGAAAAAACGGTCACAAGTTAACCGTATATGGCAACGATAAGGTTGTAGAAATAGTGGAGCAACTCTTTGAGCAAGACCCGGAGCTGCGCGATTTCTGCCGCGTTGTAGAACTAGTGCCGTTTCAGCCTGTAGTAATTGGAAACCATACTGTCACCCCGTTGCGCGCTCTGCATAACAGAAAAGAAGCCTGTCTGAATTATCTGGTTACGGACGGTCAAAAGAGCCTGCTCTACGCTCATGACACCGGTATCTTCCCCGAAGACACATGGGAATTCCTAAAGGGCAAAAAGCTCAGCCTCGTAAGCCTTGATTGTAACCATCAATTTGAAGCAGACGGCAAAAACCACATGGGATTACCGGATAATATAGTAGTGCGACGACGGCTAGAGGAACTCGGCGCGGCGGACAGTGACACCGTTTTTGTGGCCAACCACTTTTCCCACTCCGGCGGACGAACCCACGCAGAAATGGAAGAGGCTGCGGCAAGTGCGGGGTTCATAACTTCTTGCGATGGGATGACAGTTTGTGTATAGGAATACAAGGAGGAACGACTAATGTTTCATACGCTGAAAAAGCTTGAGGCGAGAACCCGCCAGCTTGAACCCTTTCGGTTTGTCGATATGGTCCCGCTAACCCCGATGGATGCCATGCCCGGAGAGCTCGGGGTGGACGAAGTGTACATAAATCCCCCCGCTAAAGTCACCGGTCAAACGCTGAATATTGGTGATGAATTTGTCGGGCGTGACCGGTATCTTTGGGCGCGAAAAACACTCCGCCTACCTAAGCACCGCGAGGGATGCGAGTTGGCGATTGTCTGCGATTTCGGCGAAACCGGCGGCGGCCACAACAGCGGTTTTGAGTCACTGCTCTACATAAACGGTCAGCCATACCAAGGGGTAGACACCAACCACAAAGACGTAATTGTTGATGATCTTGCCGGGCAAGAAGTTGAACTAACCTTTTTGCTTTGGACCGGCCTTGAGGGCGGAGGCGTCAAACGCGAACAACGTCACAGAATTAACAGGGCGGAAGTAGGGTACCTTCACAAAACAACAGACGAGCTTTACTATTTTTCCAAAGCGATTTACAAAACCATTCAGCTGCTCAGTGAGGACTGCACCGAAAAACATCAGCTTTCTCATATACTGGACAATACTTACAAGAGCATCAACTGGGATGACGACAAGTTTTACGACAGCGTCGGTCATGCGCTGGATAGTCTTTTGACGGCACTGGATAAGCTGGAAAAACACTCCGGCGTCACTGTCAACGTGGTTGGGCACACACATATTGACGTTGCATGGCTTTGGCGGTTAAAGCACACCCGGGAAAAAGCAATCCGCTCTTTTTCCACTGTCCTGCGGCTGATGGAGGAATTCGACGAGTACATATTCCTGCAATCTCAGCCACAGCTTTACGAATACGTCAAGAACGACCACCCCCAGCTGTACGAAAAAATTAAAGCGCGAATTGCCGACGGGCGCTGGGAACCGGACGGCGGCATGTGGGTGGAAGCTGATTGCAACATACCCTCAGGTGAGGCGCTCGTCCGCCAGATTATACACGGGACGTCCTTTTTCCGAGAAGAGTTCGGCAAAGATTGTGAATATCTTTGGTTGCCGGATGTGTTCGGGTACAGTTGGGCATTGCCACAAATACTAAAGCTTGCGGGCATTAAAACATTCGCGACCACAAAAATCAGCTGGAACCAATATAATCCCATGCCCCACGACCTTTTCAAGTGGCGGGGAATTGATGGCAGTGAGATTCTGACCTACTTTTTGACCACGCCTGACGTGGAAACGCCCGAAAACTCCAACTTTGCAACTTACAACGCACATATTTCGCCGCGAAGTGTCCTGGGCAGCTGGCACAAATTCAAAGACAAGCCCCTTTCCAATCAGACTCTCATCAGTTACGGTTTTGGGGACGGCGGCGGTGGGGTAAACCGAAATATGCTGAAAATGCGCCGGGTTATGGACAAGCTTCCCGGTCTGCCTAACGTCAAGCCCACAACCGCCGGTAGCTTTTTCCGCCGCTTGCATGAAAGTATAGAAAACACCGACCAATACCTACACGTATGGGACGGTGAGCTGTACCTCGAATATCACCGGGGGACCTATACCTCGCAGGCCAAAAACAAGCTTTATAACCGGCGTTTGGAGTTTGAAGTATCCCAGTGTGAGTGGGCTGCAAGTCTGGCTTGGTTAAATGGTGTGGCCTACCCCGCCAAAGAGCTGTATGAAGCGTGGGAGTGTATTTTGCTGCACCAGTTTCACGATATTATTCCCGGCTCGTCTATCCGGGAGGTATATGAGGACTCTGACAAAGCGTATGCTAAAACCCAGGCTGACGTTCAAAGCGCTTTGGAAGGCGCATTGAAGCCGTTGGTGAGCGACGACAAAAGCGGTTACACCCTGTTTCATTCGGGCAGTTTTTCAAGGCGCGACCTTGTGTTGATCCAACGAGATGAGGACGGCGTTTTTGCTGATACGGATGGAAAAACGCTCTCGGCGCAAAGAACCAAGGGCGGCTGGCTGGTGAGTGTGAATCTGTTGGCGCTTTCAATGAAAAGCATCACCTTCTCTTCTGCCCGGCCGGAAGAGCAGCCGCCATGTTTTACTGCGGACATGTCTGCTAGGACGCTGGAGACGCCGCTTTATACGCTCGGATGGGACAATGGCGGGAACCTCACCAGCTTGTACGACAAGTGTAATCGGCGGGAAGTTTTAGCCGGCCCGGCAAATGTGTTCGAAGTGTATGAGGACAAGCCGCTTGCGTTCGACAATTGGGATATAGATATTTACTACACACAAAAGCGCGAAACAGCGGCGCAGGTAAGCCCGCCCGAGCTTCTGGAGAATGGTGCAGAGCGGTGCGTACTGCGGTTCGGGTTCGACTACAACCGTTCAAAAATCCGCCAGGACGTTATACTTTACAAAGACAGCTCCCGCATTGACTTTGTTACCGACGTCAAGTGGCAGGAGAACGACCGGCTGCTGAAAGTGGCTTTTCCGGTGAACATTCGCGCGACAAAGGCAAGCTACGATATTCAGTTCGGGCATGTCGAACGCCCAACACACTACAATACAAGCTGGGACTACGCCCGGTTTGAGGTGGTCGGGCATAAGTGGGCTGATATTTCAGAATCAAACTATGGTGTGAGCTTGCTCAACGACTGCAAGTATGGCTACAACATAAAGGACAATATCTTGCGTTTAACCCTGCTGAAAAGCACCAAGCACCCTGACCCGGAAATGGATATGGGCGACCATCGTTTTACTTATGCACTACTGCCGCATAGGGATGCCGTATCTGTGGGAAATACCATCGAGGAGAGCATCAAGCTCAATCTGCCTGTACAAGTTGTGCCCGGCCAGTTGAAAAGTGTTGCGCAACCTCTTGTCAGCATAGATTCCAACGCGGTTATTGTCGACGCGATCAAGAAAGCGGACAAGGAAGATTGCATCATTCTGCGCGTTCATGAATGCAGGGGAACCCACACAGAAGTGAAAATCGAAACAGGCAAGCCGCTCAAAGCGTTCGTGGTTTGCAATCTTCTCGAAGAGAACCTTGCGCCAAAGACCGAAGCGCCGAAAATCGAAACTGTGTTGCGGCCATTTGAGATTAAGACATTTAAGCTTTGGTTTTAGCGGACAAAGCGCAAGTATTCGTATTGCCGGGAGGTATTGAATGATACGCAAAGTTGTTCTGGTTTTTAAGACCCATTTCGATTTGGGGTTCACCGATATGGCCGAAACGGTCCTGTCCCAGTACAGCGGCAAGATGTTGGATGATGTGCTGTGCGCATGTGAAGATACCCGACAGATGGGTGAGCTGAGCCTTGTCTGGACAGTGCCGGCCATGCCGCTTTGTGAAATGCTTTCCCGCGCTGCCGGGGACAAGCTGGAGCGGTTGACTGAACTTGTGCGCGCAGGTAGAATCACCTGGCACGCCCTGCCGTTTACCTCGCATTTTGACTTTTGCGGGATCGAAGATTACATCGAGGGTATGCGCTACTCCCGGGAGCTTGCCGCCCGGTTTGGTGTCTCGCCGCCGGTAAGCGCAAAAATGACCGACGTACCCGGCCACGGGCGGATGCTGCCGCAGCTTTTGACTGGGGCAGGGGTAAAGTTTTTGCATCTGGGGAGCAACGAATTTCCCTTTACCCCGGAAGTCCCGGACTTATTCTTTTGGGAAGCGCCGGACGGCTCTCGTCTTTTAACCATGTACTCTGCCGGTGGGTACGGCTCGCCAATAATCCCCCCGCAGGGATGGGAGCTTCCGGTTTGGATCGCATTTTTACACACACACGACAATGCGGGCCCGCCCAAAACTGAGGATATACGCAAGATGGTAGCTGAGGTTAAAAAAGCACACCCCGGCGCGGAAGTAATGAGCGGCAGTCTCGATGACTTTTATAAAGAGATTGCAAAACTGGATTTATCCCACCTTCCTACGGTCAAGGAGGACTTGGCAGACAGTTGGATTCACGGCGTGGGTGCGTATCCAAAAGAAGTTTCTTCGGTGCGCGACAGCCGGCGAAAGGCTTTGCTGTTAAACACAGCCGCGGCACTCTCTGCTCCCGTCGCAGGCATTGCGCAAAAAATCCAAGCCGCCCGGCGGAACCTGTCGATATTCGGTGAACACACATGGGGACTGGATGTTAAGACCTGGCTTCCGGCTGATGAGCGGGTTTATCCAAAAGAAGAGTTTTTACAAGCTCTTAAGTCCCCAACCTACCAGACTATGGAGGCCTCCTGGCAAGAACAGCGGCAACGGGCAATAAACGCGTCCGACATCCTCAGTGAATGTGAAATGCTTTTGTCAAACCGGTCTGAAACTTGCAATGTCCTAAACCCGGGCGGCACCAGCTTTACCGGATGGGCTCGTATGCCGGGAAGCGTTGGCCAACTAGATTTTTTTGGTACAAGCTATACTTATGTCGAAAACCTGCCCGCGATTAGCGTTTCATCTATTTCGCCATTTGACATAACGAAACAGGTACTGAAGCAGAGCAAGGTCGACCACGAGATCACTTTAGAAAACCATCGCTATAGCATAAAGTTTTCCGAAGCCAGTGGCTCGGTGCTGGAAGTGTTCGACAAAGAACTTGCCGCACCAATTCTAAAAGCAGATTCCGACGTTGGGGTATTCAGCTATCTTTACCATCTTTATGGAGATAACGATTTAAACCGCTATCTGGAAGCGTATTGCAACATCCCCTCTGATTGGGGCTTTCAAGACAATGGCCGGGAAAACTACCCGCCGACGAAAGGCGGGCATTATAGTCCGGAATTTGTCAGCTGGGAGGTAATCGGGCACACACTAAAATTGCTCTATAAAGGAACACAAGCGAAAGATTACGGCGACAGCAAACAAATCGAGATTCATATTACCCTGCCGCCGTTAGGGGATGAACTTTTCGCGGAAATACGTCTAACTACAAAACAGCCTACCCCCTATATTGAGGCCGGCAGCTTTGTCCTGCCATTCGCCGGGCAGTCGCCCAAGTTCTACCTAAACAAAAACGGCGGGCTGGTTAACCCGAGTAAAGACATCGCACGCTGCGCCAACCACGCCTTGTACTGCTTGGAGTCCTTTGTCGCAGTAGAGGATCGCAAAGCCGGTGTGTGTATTGTTGCCGCCGACACGCCGCTCATGGGCATCGGTGAAAGCGGTGTTCTCACTTTCCGCAAAGATTACGAGCCTCACTCGCCCAATATCCACTTCAATTTATTCAACAATTCGTGGGGCACCAATTTCCCACAATGGATGAGCGGGAACTTCTGCTACCGCTTTACAATTTTTGGCTATAAGCCGGAGCAGTCTGTATACGGTCGCGCTTTGCAACTGGGTCAAGGGGCTGTCGGCGTCTTTAAACCTCCTGCGCCCAGCCTGTTAAAGTTGCCTTTACAAGTAGAGACAACCGAGTTTTCGCGGACAGGCAATAACTATACCTTGCGGCTGCGGGATACTTCCGGCCTGACAAGGCAGGTTGAAATCGGGCTAACCGTCCCCGGAGTGTTGTGGGAAACAAACCTTATGGGGGATGTCTTAGGCTCGGAATGTCGAGATAGCCTTATAACCAAATTGTCCGGATATGGGCTTATTAGTCTCGAGTTTAAGCTAGACCACGGTATCGCCTCCAGCCACGAAACGACGTGCGAACCATGACATTCTCCAAGCCTTTGCGCTTTGAAGATAACCGCAAGGCCATTGTAAGCGATGTCTTTCAAGTTGCGTTTCCCGCCTTCATACAAGCGGTGCTCATTGCTTCTACCGTCGCGATTGACATGATCATGGTCGGGCGGCTTGGCGACTTCGCGATTGCCGCTGTAGGGCTTTGTTTTCAGCCCGTATTGATATTGCAGCTGGTGCTTGTTGCCTTTATAGGCGGGCTTTCGCCCATTATCGCCCATCACATAGGCGCGGGCAAGACTGAAAAAGCCAACGACGCTCTTCGGCAGGGGCTGATTATCTCCCTGGTAGTCTCTGTTCTTCTAAGTGTATTTGGGTATATGATGGCAGATTCCATTGTTTCGCTGATGGGCGCGAACGCAGAAACGCAAGCGCCAAGCGCGATATACTTTCGGATGCTTATGTTTGGACTGGTGCCAATGTCGTTGAGCATTTGCATTACTTCTGCGTTAAGGGGAGCAGGCGACGTTGCACCTCTCGTTTATGTAAGCGCAATTTCCAGCGCAGTGAGCATCGGTTTCAATTATCTGCTTATCTACGGGAACTTCGGATTCCCGCGGCTAGGCGTTATGGGCGCAGGGATAGCAACGTCTTTGGGGCATTTGACCGGATGTATCATCACATTCGCGCTGGTGTTCAGCCACCGCCGAAAAGTTTCACTGATCGTTAACGGCAGTATAAGACTTGATAAAGAAACAGTGAGTGAGTTTTTGCGGATGGGTCTGCCGGTGGCCGGACACCGGATTTCGGTGCGGGTTGGTATGTTGATTATGGTTCGAATGGTCAGCTCCTTTGGCACTGAGGCGTTTGCGGCACACCAAATTGTCTCTAATCTCGCTTTCATGGCGTTTTGGGTTGGCGAAGCAGTTTCAACAGCCACAACCTCTTTGGTTGGACAAAGCCTGGGCATGAAAAAAACGGAGCTGGCTAGAAAGTATATTTCGGCCACCCGCCTGTTTGCGATGACCTATCCGATCATTACAGGGGCGATGTTGATCTTGTTTGCACGACCGCTGATGGGTTTGTACACCCAAAGCGAGGCGACAATCCTATTTGGCATGGCTGTGATACCAATTATCGCGGTGTTTCAGCCCTTTCAAAGCGGGTGCAGCGTCGTTGCAGGCGGCCTGACGGGCATGAAGAAGCCACACCATGCGGCGATCGCAATTTCGGCCGGCATTGTTGTAATCCGGCCTGCTAGTGCCCTTTTGCTTACAAACGTGCTCTCTTTCGGCTTCGCCGGGATATGGATTGCCATTGGCATAGACGAGATTTTTCGATTCTTCTACGTAAACCGCGCGGTAAGGATTGAGAGCAACAAACTGCTTCTAACCTATCCGCAAAACACTTGATGCAGGAAGAGGTGAGCCGAATGGAAAAGAGGATATTCTTTGATGTAATGGGTGTAATCTTTGTTGTGGGCGACGACACCAAAGACCTTTTGATTCCCTACATCCAAAAAATGCATCCCAATATCGGCGCTGAAACCATCACCGAAGCATATATCGCGGCGAGTATAGGAAATATCTCTTCACGTGACTTTTGGATATCTATGGAATTTAGTGAAGATAGTTGCAGTGCAGTAGAGAAAAAGTATTTGGACGAAAACATTACACTGGATAAACATGCAGCAAATGTCTTGCAGGAATTGTCAGACTGCTATAATATCGGTTTAATATCTAATGATATAAGCGAATGGTCTTGCTTTTTGATAGCAAAGTATGATCTGGATAAGTACTTGAAGTTCAGCATAATCAGCGGAGATATCCGGTGCAGAAAGCCTCAAAAACAAATTTACGAATACGCTTTGGAAAAGGCGAATTGTTCCCCGGACATGTGTGTTTTTATTGACGATAGGCTCAATAACTTGTATCCTGCTTTAGAGCTAGGAATGAACGTAATTAAATTCAATAGAGCTGAAGCTAGTGATACTTCGCTGAGCTTGCCACAAGTTGTCACTGTATCTGAAATCCCATGCAAAATCAAATCCATTTTCAACGAGAAAGCTGACCACAAGCACAGTAGTTTTTCAACAATCCGACAAACGGCACGACAAAAGAAAACGAGGTGAAAAGACATGTTAAAAGTTGGCGTTATCGGGCTGGGCGAAGTTTCTCAGCTAATGCACCTGCCACTCCTGCACGATCTTCAGGATCGCTATAAAATCACCGCTGTCTCTGACGTATCCAAAAGTCTGGTCGCATTTATACAGGACAAGTACAACGTACCGGAAGGTTTTTTAGACTTTCGCGAACTGATCGAAAAAAGCGACACAGACGCGATTTGGGTGCTTTCCCCTGACCAGTACCACGGCGAGGCCATCGCACTTGCCCTTAAAAGGGGCAAGCACGTCTTTGTCGAAAAACCGGCCGCACTTGCTTCTAAAGAGCTGGAAACAATCATTGCGCTGCAAAAGGAATACCCCGCCCAGGTTGTGATGGTGGGCTTTATGCGCCGCTTTACAAACTCGTTCTTAAAAGCGAAAGAGATCATGACAAACCAACCCAAAGCAACCCGCTACCTGCGCTTTCGCGACATCATCTGCGAGGGGTCGTTCTATATCCGGCAGACCCGCCCGACTTTCCGTTCGGATGACATTCCCCAAGAAGTGCTGGAAGAAGGCGGCAAGCGCCGGCGCGCCCATCTGGAAGAAGCGCTGGGCAAAGACGCAAGTGACCATGCCCGCAAGATTTACCAAATGTTTACCGGGCTGGGCAGTCACAGTTTTTCGGCTGTTCGCGAGCTTTTCGGCCTGCCTAAGCGCGTGCTCAGTGTTGCCGCTAAGGGCGAAAACGTGGTTGTGCTGCTCGATTACGGCGACTTTCTGGGGACATATGAGCTGGTTAACGACCAAGATGTGGTGCAGTTTGACGCAGCAATCGAAATCTTTCAGGGAGACCGTAAAATCCATATCAAGAACGAAACGCCTTATATCCGCCACCAGCCCGCAACCCTGCTGGTAACGGAGTCGGAACAGCACGAAACCAAAACAACACACTACGGCCCGGATTATACAGACCCTTTCCAAACTGAGCTTAAATACTTTTTCCAATGTGTAAAAGACAAAACCCAGCCAAAAACAACGCTGGAGGACTCTTTGCAAGACCTGCGCCTGTTTGAAGAAATCATCCACAAATTGGAAGAAGGTGTGCGCAATGGGTAAAGTGATTCCGGCAACCGCGCCCTGCTCTTGGGGTGTGTGGTACGCAGACGGTACGCCATCCAATACGCCGTACAAAGTCTTTTTAGACGGCGCGGCACAGGCCGGTTACAAAATGCTTGAACTTGGACCGGACGGATATCTGCCGACCGACTTGGAGCTTCTGCGTCAGGAACTGGATTCCCGTGGTCTGTCCGTCGCGGCGGGTACAGCTTGCTACGCTTTTGACCAGTATAACAGCTTTGCCGATTTCCGGGATATCATTGACAAGCTCTGCACCCGACTTGTGGCGCTTGATGCATCCTACCTAGTCACAATGGACGATTCTGATGTTGGCCGGTTCAGCGAAAAAAAGCAAGACTACCCAGCCCAGCTTTGGAACAAGTACTTTCAAATGTTCAAGGATTTGGGCGAGTACACTAAAGATAAATATGGGATCTCAACCGTTTTTCACCCACATCTAAGGTCACTAGTGGAGACAGAGGACGAAATTTGCAGAATGATGAACTACACCGGCCTTGACCTTTGCTTTGACATTGGCCACCACGCCTATGTGAACCAACCAGGCGAGACCAGCGCCATTGACTTTATCAAACAGCACCACAAACGGGTAACTTATCTGCATTTCAAAAATGTGGATGGTAAAGTGCTGGCCAAAGTGCGGGCCGAAAACCTGGATTCAGACGCGGCTTTCGCTATGGACGTGATGGGTTTGCTGGATGAGGGTATCGTGGATTACGGTGCTTTAAAGCAGCTGTTGGATCAAATCGGATTCGCAGGGATCGGCGTTGTAGAGCAGGACGTTCCCAACGCCACTACCCAGCAAGCCTACCAGATGTCCAAACATAACTTTGATTACCTAAAGAGAATCGGCATTGTTTAAACTTTCGGCACAATAACTTATGGGGTGATTCTTAATGAAGCGAAGTGAGATCAACAACGCGTTAAAACAGATGGAAGCTTTCATTGGCAGATATAAATTCGCGCTGCCGCCCTTTTGCCACTTTACCCCGGAGGAGTGGCAGACAAAGGGCAGCGAGTATAGCGAAATCCGGGATAATATGCTGGGCTGGGATATTACCGACTACGGGCTTGGGGATTTTTACAAGACTGGCTTTTCGCTGATTACTATACGCAACGGCAACCTTGCCCGCAAAGACCAATACCCAAAAACCTACGCCGAAAAGCTGCTTTACCTGCGGGAGGGGCAGTACGCGCCCATGCACTTCCACTGGAAGAAGATGGAGGATATCATCAACCGGGGCGGCGGCAATATTCTAATCCGGGTTTATAACTCTACCCCCGACGAGCAGTTGGACAAAGCCGGGGATGTTCGGGTCAGCATGGATGGCCGCAGCTTCACGGTACCTGCCGGAACACAAGTGCGCTTAACCCCCGGTGAGAGCATTGCAATTTCCGCGTACATGTATCATGATTTCACAGTGGAAGCAGGCACCGGTCCTGTTCTGCTGGGCGAAGTAAGTGAATGCAATGACGACAACACCGATAACCGGTTTTTAGAGCCGATCGGCCGATTCCCTGCTATTGAAGAGGACGAGCCGCCTTACCGTCTGCTTTGCAATGAATATCCCGTCACCTGTGACTAAACATTCGCGTAGTGTAAAAGGAGTTAGAGCATGTACGATGCAATAATGTTGGGTGAGTTGTTAATTGACTTCACCCAGAGCGGCACCTCGCCCGCCGGGATGCGCTTGTTTGAACAAAACCCGGGCGGCGCGGTTGCCAATGTGGCCTGTGTCCTTTCGGGCTTTGGCAAGCACACTGGATTTGCCGGCAAGGTTGGTGCCGACATGCACGGCGACTATCTGCGCAGTGTATTGGAAGAAAAGGGTGTGGACACGCGGGGGCTTATCTCTGATCCGGACGTTTTCACCACACTTGCCTTTGTTTCGCTGTCCGACAGCGGCGAGCGCAGCTTTTCTTTTGCCCGAAAGCCGGGGGCAGACACCTGCTTGTGCCAAGGTGAAATCGATATGAATATGCTGCAAAACTGCAAAATCTTTCACTTTGGCTCGCTGTCCCTCACCGACCAACCTGTTCGCGGCGCAACTTTAACCGCCGTAAGTGCTGCCAAAGATGCGGGGGCAATCATCTCTTACGACCCGAATTATCGTGCATCGCTCTGGCCGAACAGCGAGACTGCAATCACGCAGATGCGCAGCCCGCTGGAACATGTGGACCTCATCAAGATCAGCGACGAAGAGACCGTTTTGCTCACCGGTTACGAGGATCCGGCAGCGGCGGCTGCGGCATTGCTCGACCAAGGGATTGGCTGTGTGGTGGTGACTCTTGGCGCAAATGGTGCTTATGCTGCAAACTGCAACGGGAGCGTTCAACTTTCCCCGCCAACAATCACCGCACTCGACACCACCGGCGCAGGGGATGCGTTTTGGGGAGCTTTTTTGTACCGGCTGTTAGAGGCAGACGCAAAACCATCCGACCTGCCAAAAGATGCCCTTGCAGATTGCGTGCGCTTTGCTAATGCGGCGGGGGCTTTGTGTGTGCAAAAACGCGGCGGCATACCCGCGCTGCCCTCATTGGAGGATGTGATTGATTTACTGAGTTCCTCAAAAAGCAAAAGGGCTAAGGTAACTTCGCTATAGCCCTTGCCTTTCACGTCATATGTTGGCCAGCACTTCACTCAGCAAAGCTGGGTCGTCAGTGATCATTCCCGCTACGCCGAATGATGCCAACCTGCGCATATCCTCGGGATCGTTTACCGTATATGTGTTGACTGCAACGCCCTTCCCGTGGATTTCATCAATTGCCGCTTCGGTCAGGCTATAAAAATCGGGATGCACGCACTCGACCCCATAACGTTTGGCATACCCGCCAAAGTCAATCAGCCAGCAGCCCGTTAAGAACCCGCAGCGGATTTCGGGAGCCATCGCCTTGCAGTCCAAGATTGAAAAGTGATTGAAGGAGGATATGACCACCCGCTCGCAAAGTCCGCGCTCGCGCACCTTTTCGATTACCACTTCCTCCATTCCCGGATAGCGATAGATGCTGTTCTTGAGTTCGATATTGCTGAGGATATTCGTGTTCGCCACTAGGTCAAAGTACTCGTCCAGCGTTGGGATTCGCCCACCCTGCCCGGCATCCAATCTGCGCAACTGCTCCAGAGTCATTTGTGCGACTACGCCTGTGCCGTTTGTTGTGCGGTCAACCGTTTCATCGTGGATGATAGCGATCTGTCCATCTTTGGTCAAATGGACGTCAAGCTCTATCCCGTCACAACCGGCTTTGATTGCCTGCTCAAAAGCAAGCATCGTGTTTTCGGGATATCGGGCGGAAAAGCCTCTGTGTGCTATGTTTTTTGTCATTATAATGACCCTCCCTACATTTTATTGTATTTAGGCTTTACTCTAGCAGATATCGCCGCGATCTTCAATGACAACATGAAAAACATGTTTCATGACCTTTAGTTAATTCCTGACTAATGATAATAACGACCTTGCGAAGGGTTGTTAAGATATGTGCCAAAAGCCATTTAGCGAAGTTCTCTGCGAAACCCCTATAATATGCGGCTAAATCTCTTGACAGCCTTGAAAAAGCCTTAGTAATGAAAGCGAGGTTATATTTGTATTTTTTGAACAACGAGGTGAGTTTTCATGTTTAATGTAGCAGTAATCGGCTGCGGGATTGTGGGAGCAGCCGCGGCGTATGAGCTTTCAAAGTATAATTTGAATGTGGCCGTGTTTGAAAAAGAAAACGACGTTGCCGCCGGCACCACAAAAGCCAACAGCGCAATTATCCACGCGGGGTACGACCCTAAACCCGGTGGCCTGATGGCCAAGTTAAATGTGGAGGGCGCCAAGCTGGCCAAGCCCCTGTTCGAGCAGCTCGATATACCCAATAAGCAGTGTGGTGCGCTGGTTCTTGCTTTTTCGCAAGAAGAAGTAGCTACCCTCAAACGTCTGCAAAAAAACGGTGAGGCCAATGGCGTGGATGACCTTTGTATCTTGGATAGGGAGGCCGTTTTATCCCTTGAGCCAAATGTCAGCAGCGAGGCGGTCGGAGCTTTGCACGTTGCTTCTACCATGATTGTCAGCCCGTGGGAGTACGCGCTGGCGCTGGCCGAAGTGGCGGTGAAAAACGGAGCGGACCTGCGGCTGGAATGTCAGGTGAACGATATTGAAAAAATCACCGGCGGCTACCGGCTGCACACCTCACAGGGAGCGGTCGAGGCCGAGTACATCCTAAATGCAGCCGGACTGTACGCTGACCAGGTGCACAATATGATCTCACCGGAAACCTTTGCGATCACCCCCAGCCGGGGTGAATACTATCTATTGGACAAAAGCGAGGGTAAGCGGGTAAACCACGTGATCTTTCAATGCCCGACCGGTCGGGGCAAAGGGGTGCTGGTTGCCCCAACCGTACACGGCAACCTGATCGTAGGCCCGGAAAGTATGCGGATAGACGACCCGGGTGACCTTTCCAACACACCACAGGGACTAAAGTATGTAAAAACCTCCGCACAAAAAGCGATCCCGGGAATTGACTTTGCCGCCAGTATCCGCAACTTTGCCGGCAACCGCACAAGAGCCGGACAGAGGGATTTCATCATCGCCAAGGCAGAGGGCACGGATGGGTTTATCGACATAGCGGGGATCGAATCCCCCGGGCTGTCCGCTGCCCCCGCGATTGCCAAAATGGCGATTAAATTACTCGCGGAGTGTGGCCTTACCCTAAACGAAAAGCCACACTTTGACAACACCCGCAAGCGAATTCGCTTTAAGGAATTAACGCCAGACCAAAAGGCCGCACTGATCAAAAGTGATTCGGCTTACGGGCAGGTGGTCTGCAGGTGCGAAACAATCACCGAAGGGGAAGTTCGCGGCGCGCTGGCCTCGCCGATCCCGCCCCGGTCAATTGACGGGGTCAAGCGCCGGTGCGGCGCAGGGATGGGGCGGTGCCAAGGCGGGTTTTGCGGCCCCCGGGTGTTAGAACTGCTGGCTGCGTACTGCAATCTTGACCCGACTGAAATACTGCAGGATGGCGCGGGGACACACATCCTCACTGCCCAAACCAAAAGGGGGCAATCGTGCCTATGAGTGTGCAGAGCGAACAATACCAGCTTATCGCAATCGGCGGCGGCCCTGCCGGATTAGCGGCAGCGCACAGCGCTTGGCAGCGGGGGCTGCGCAAAATATTGATTGTTGAGCGGGATAGAGAGTTAGGCGGAATACTGAATCAGTGCATCCACAACGGGTTTGGGCTGCATTATTTTAAAGAAGAGTTGACCGGCCCGGAATACGCCGAGCGCTTTGTTCAGAAAATCGAAAACACCGGGATCGAAGTCATGCTCGAGACAATGGCACTGGAGATCACCCCAAACCGGGAAGTTCACATTGTCGGCAAAGAATCGGGTTATCGCATACTTTCTGCAAAAAGTATCGTGCTGGCAATGGGCTGTCGGGAGCGCACCCGAGGCGCGATCGGGATTCCGGGCACAAGGCCGGCCGGGATATTTACCGCCGGCGCCGCACAGCGGTATGTCAACATTGAGGGCTATATGGTAGGCAAACGGGTGGTTATCTTGGGCAGCGGGGATATCGGGCTGATTATGGCGCGGCGGATGACTCTGGAGGGAGCACAAGTGCTGGCCTGCATCGAACTTGCGCCTCACCCCGGCGGGCTGACCCGAAACATTGTGCAGTGTCTGCACGACTACGACATTCCCCTTTACCTTTCCCACACAATCATCGATATCCGCGGCAAAAAGCGGGTAGAGCAGGTGGTCGCCGCAAAGGTGGACGAAAACCGCGACCCGGTTCCGGGCAGTGAACTTGTATTTGATTGCGACACAGTTCTGCTCTCGGTGGGTTTGATTCCCGAAAACGAGCTTTCGAAAACAGCGGGCATTGCGCTCGACCCGCGAACGGGTGGGGCGGTTGTTGGCGAGGGTATGCAAACTTCTATCCCCGGTATCTTTGCCTGCGGAAACGCGCTGCATGTACACGATCTGGTCGATTTTGTCACCACAGAAGGCGAAAAGGCAGGCAAGGCCGCGGCTGTGTTTGCACTTTCAGGCAACGAATCAAGCAATGAGTGCTGGCATGTGAAGAACGGCAAAGCCGTGAGCTATACAGTTCCGCAAAAAGTCAGCAAGATGCCCGCAGATCATAGCGCAACTGTGTTTTTCCGGGCCAACCGGGTGTTGGGCAAAAGTCGGGTGATCGTAAGCGCAGATGGCAATCAACTGGCCAGTTTCAAACGTGCGCGAATTTTCCCGGGGGAAATGGAGCAGATCACCCTGCCCAAAAAATTGTTGGAGCAAGCAACCGGCGAGGTTGTAATTTCATGCGAGGAGGATGCGAATTGAGCGAAGTCATATGCATTGTCTGCCCGATCGGCTGTCATTTACAAGTCGACGAACAAAACGGATACGCAGTAACCGGCCACAGTTGTCCGCGGGGGGAAGCTTATGGCAAAGACGAAATCACAAACCCGCTGCGGATGATTACTTCAACCGTGCGAGTATCCGGGACTAGCCACCGCCGCTGTCCGGTAAAGACAGCACAGGCAATCCCCAAAGGGCTGATCACCCAAGCGGTTCGCTTGCTTGACCAAGTAGATCTGGCTGCCCCGGTTGTGACAGGGCAGATTGTTATCAAAGACATTTGCGGAACAGGTATCCCGTTTGTGGCTACTCGCAGCCTGCCGCTTGTCAATACCCTGCCCTAACACTCTACAAGCCTATGTACCCCCAATAACCAGAGGCGGCCAACGCCTCTACAATGATCACAGAACACTGTATTTACCCGCCAATACCCCGCAACGATTGTTCGTCAAACCTTTTTCACGAATGAGGTCTGTATTAGCATATAAGAGGGGGCGTCTTTGCGCATGACCCAGAATTTATTTTTGGCTTTCGGCGGCTTGGGTTTATTTTTATTTGGGCTAAAAATGTTGTCGGATGGCCTGAAGAACATTGCGGGCAGCCGTATGCGTACAATTATCGGCAAAGCCACTGCCAATCGGGTTCTTGGCCTTTTGGTGGGGGCAGCGGTTACCGCAGTTACCCAGAGTTCGACCGCAACATCGGTTATGTCGATCAGCTTTGTTAATGCGGGATTGATGAATCTAAATCAGTTCGCAAGCATTATTATTGGCGCAAGTGTAGGTACCACGCTCACCGCGTTTCTCTTTTCTTTTCGGATCGATCAATTCGCGCCGTTGTTTATCTTTTTAGGCGTTTGCTTTTATCTCTTTCTTAAAAGGAAACGAGATAAGGCCATTGGTTTTACTGTGTTAAGCTTAGGGATTTTGTTTTATGGGCTTTCAATGATGGGTGCCCCCTTGCGGGAGCTTTCCCAACTGGATGGCTTTCAGCGGCTGTTGACTGCTTTCCAAAATCCGTTTTTGGCTTTACTTGCCGGAATTATATTCACCGCGATTGTCCAAAGCTCGACCGCCACAATCGGTGTGATTATCGCAATGTACTTAGGCGGCGTCTATCTTTCTTTTGAAACGGCCGCCTTTTTGGTGATTGGCGCAAATATCGGCACTTGCAGTACAGCCCTGCTTTCCTCCCTGGCCGCTGATCGGGAAAGCAAGCGGGCCGCGCTTATTATGCTCTTCTATAAAATGACTGCCGGCAGCATCTTTACACTCGCGATTCTCTCGATCCCGGGGATACTCACTTGGTTTCAAGCCAGATGGCCTGATGGAGCTATGCAGGTTGCAATGTTTCACACAGTTTACAATCTGGCCGCTGCCGGTGTTATGATCTTTTTCACCAGACATTTGGTAGCGTTGGTTTGCAAGCTGGTTCCTAGACTTCCACAAGAAGAAAATGCCCGCCAGCTTTTGCATTTGGGTAAAGAGCGATCTCCGACTCCTGAAACTACCTTTACGCAGACACACAGCGAGCTTTGCCGGATGGGCAAGATTGCTTTTGACAACTTAAAACTTGCACAGGACGCTTTCTTTGACCGCAACGCAGAAAAAGCAGTCGAGGTATTTGAAACCGAAGAGACCGTCGATTATTTAAAACGGGAGATCACCGCGCATTTAATGCGGGTGCAAAGCGACAAACTGACTTCGAATGACGTGGAAAAACTCAGCGCAATGCTCCAAATCGTGTCTGACATTGAGCGGCTGGGAGACCATGCTGAAAACATTGCGGAATATGTGCTAAACGAGTGGAATCACAGTGTGAACATATCCGGGCAGGCATTAAATGAGTTACGCACACTTTGCAAAGCGATGATGGACACACTTGCCCTCACCTTAGAAGCTTTCGAGTACCAAGACTCCGCGCAGCTTCCACACATCCTTGAATTGGAACAAATGGTGGACGACCTTTCGGAGCGATATCTAAAGAATCACATTGAGCGATTGGAAACAGAACAGTGCGACCCGCGCTGCGGTGTGGTTTTCACCAGCATGATCAGCGACCTGGAGCGGTGTTCCGACCACGCAATAAACATCGCGGAAAAGGTAGGACTCACGGCGGGCATTGCTGCGGTAGATTAGTTCCTGTTTGGCCGGGCATAAGCAGACAGCGGGTGGTGGTATTCATCGCAAAACTCCCCCTTGAACTAAACCCTCATCAGTAAGCTGAAGATTGCACAACAAATTCGACAGTCAGTTGCGCTACCATCGCAATTCTATTAGCAAGTAAACAGTTATGCAAGTGGCATATTGAAGTCGAAGAAACTTTATGCGACAAAATTCGTCGATATGAATTATGCAAAATCACTATATTTCTTCAATTGACACCAGGATGATATGTGTGGTATAATGTGCTGGTTGTATATTTAGGATATCGCCTGTACACAACATTTTCCTTTCCGTCCTGCATAACTGCGCATATAAAGTGAATTTATCTTTGTTGCTTAACGTTAGTATTAAACTGTTGGAGAGTGGAATTTAGATGTCCAGAATACTGGTTGTGGCGCATTCGGGCTCAATGGGTACGGATGACGACAGCTTAGATAGCGTAAAAATGGGTATTGCGATGGGCACGGATGTTGTCGAGATTGACGTGCGATTTGAACAGGACGGCACTCCGATTTTGAGTCACGACAAACCGAGGCCAGGCAGGAAGTATGAGCGCGTCTCTGATGCTATAGCACTGCTCAACGAGGCCCCCGGCGTATACCTTAATGCCGACATGAAAGAGAAAAACTCACGCAAGGGCCTTTCAGAGCTCAAAAGCATCCTTGAGCGCTACAACATGAAAGACCGGATGTATTTTTCAGGAATTGAGCGATGCAAATCTGGGCTTTTGTTAGAATACTTTTCTGAGTACGAATATCTGACAGACTGGAATATGAATATAATTAGACGCCACAGTAACTCTTACATACAGTCTCTGGTGGATAAAGCAAAAGCGCTTGGATACAGCGGTTTCAACTTGTATCATCGCTATCTGACCGAGAAAATGGTAAATTTTTTCCACGAAAAAGAGATGAAAGTATATACGTGGACAGTCGAGAAAGAAACAGATATGCAAAGACTGGTAGATTGGGGCGTAGATTCTATAACGACCCGAAACCCGCCGCTTTTGCGAGAAGTATTGGCGCGTAACGGAAAGGTGTGATTCAATATGAGTCCAAGAGCTTTTTACTATGCCTTTGGCACCAAAAAGATATTTGAGATTGTTCTCTTTGTTATCTTCCTCTTCTTCTTTTTCGGCCCGCTACTAAACCTTGTTATGATGGGGTTTGCGGACGAATACCGTTACCCGACGTTCATTCCGGAGGTTTGGTCTTTGCGCTGGTGGCGCTTTGTCTTCGCAAGAGACGATCTTGTGCGCGCCATGTGGCTTTCTTTTTCGATCGCGCTGGCCACCACAATCGCTTCATTGATTATCTGTCTGCCTGCTGCCTACGCTTTTGCCCGGTTTAAGTTCCCGTTTAAGAAAGTCATCCTCTTCTCTTTCCTACTCACCAATGCGTTTCCGCGGGTAGGACTTTTTGTCACCATTGGCGTACTCTTCTTTAGAATGGGGATCATGGGTACGCTGGTCGGGGTAATGATGGTTCATATGATAAATACGTTGATGTTTATGACTTGGATACCAGCCGGGGCGTTCCGCGCTGTGCGAAAACAGCAGGAGGAAGCGGCGAGAGATGTGGGCGCAGGTCCGTTTAGGGCGTTCATCTCGGTCACGCTGCCGCTGGCAATGCCTGGCATCTTCGTTGCCTCTATCTTTACTTTCCTAGGCTCTTTAGAAGAGGCGCAAGGCACATTGATTGTTGGTATGCCAAATTATAGGACAATACCCGTTCAGCTTTATTCAGTCATACAAGAGTTTTCAACAACAGCGGCGCCGGTATTCGCAATCATTCTTGTTATACCTACCATTGTTCTTATGCTGCTGGCCGGCAAGTTTGTTAAGGGCGGAATTGTGGCCAGAGGTATGATGCAGAAATAGTTTAATATAGGGGATATATTATGTCTACTACCACAGACCGAAACTACAAGCTTAGGATAAAGAACCTCACCAAGCTTTACAAGAATAAAGAAGGGCGCAAAGAGGGCGTCGAGAACATAGACCTTGATATTGCCGAGGGAATGCTTGTCACCATGCTTGGCCCTTCCGGTTGCGGAAAGACCACCATCCTGCGCTGTGTCGGCGGCTTTGAGGAACCGGATAACGGCGAGATCATTTTGGACGGTAAAAACATTGAAAAGCTTCCACCGGATAAGCGGCCGACTGCCATGGTCTTCCAAAACTATAACCTTTGGCCGCATATGAGTGTCTTTGACAATCTTGCTTTTGGTCTGCGTCTGCGCAAGACGCCCAAAAAAGAGATGGAAGAAATGGTTCACTCGGCCCTCAAACTGGTACAAATTAGCGACATGGTCAAAAAATTCCCCGGGCAACTGTCCGGCGGGCAACAACAACGCGTCGCCATCGCACGCTCTCTGGTACTAAAACCGTCCCTCTTACTTTTGGATGAGCCGTTTTCCGCACTGGATGCCAAGATCCGAGAAGAAATGCGCGAAGAAGTAAAGAAGATTCAACAAGAACTGTCGATCACTGTACTCTTTGTTACCCACGACCAAGAAGAAGCCATGGCAATCTCTGATTCTATCATTGTTATGAGCAAGGGAACTTTCGAGCAGATCGGTGCGCCAAATGAGATTTACGACACACCCAAAACGAAATATGTGGCTGGGTTTATCGGAAACATGAACTTCATCGAACAAGCTGACGGCAAAATTGTGTCGATACGCCCCGAGGATATGATCCTAAGCAAGGAAAGGTCTGACTTCTTGAACGGGCGTGTTCGCACCAAGATGATAATGGGACACTTTACCGAAGTGAACATTGATACTGAAAAAGGCGTGATGAAAGCCTTTTTAAAAAGAGATAACGAGCATTTAGTCGAAGTTGGGGACGAAGTTGGCCTTAGTTTAGGCAAGCATTTGCTTTTTTAAATAACAATCAGGAGGAGAAGTAATGAAAAAACGGTTGGTGGTTCTTTTGGTGGTAGTCGCGCTCGTCTTTGCGGCGTGCGGTGGCGGCGGAGGCAGTGGTTCCGAAATTCCCACAATCAACCTATACTCCGGCGGCTCTGACAACGTGCGCTTGTCTTGGGAAGCGGCAATCGCAGCTTTTCATGCAACAGACCCCGGCATCAATGTAGTGCTCCAGTTCATCCCGTCCGATATGGGTAATGTATCAGATAATTTTATCGCGTCAGTACGCGCTGGCGTCGAAGAAATCGACATGAACTTGATCGACCTTGGTGAGCACGAACTCATGCGCATTTTGGACGCAGCAGGCCCGGAAGCCCTTGCCCCGATCACAGTGGATCAAGTGCCCAACCTAAGCCATGTAACCGGTACTCTAACCTTTGGCCAAGGCATGGCTTTGGGTTACAGAGGCACCACCGTGGTTCTTGCCTACGACTCTGCGCGCGTGCCTAACCCGCCCAGAACCGCAGACGAACTCCACGATTGGATTCGCGCAAACCCCGGTCGCTTTGCTTATAACGACCCGACCACAGGCGGCGCGGGCGGTGCTTTTGTCCGGACTACCGTATACAACGAAATGCCGAATGAATCCGAGCAATCCTCCGACCCGAGATGGAGAGACTACTGGGATGCAGGGATCGAAGTGCTCGCCGCCCTTCACCCCTATATGTACCAGACTTCCGGCGGCGTGCTTTATCCGGCCCGCAACCAAGGGACAATTGACCTGATGGTCAACGGCGAAGTAGACATCGTCCCGGCTTGGGCAGATATGGCCCTCTCGCAAATCGCTCACGGCATCTTGCCGGATACAACCAGAATCACACAGATAAGCCCGCCCCTCACCGGTAACCTGCAAATTTTGGCAATGCCTGCCAATACTGCAAACCATGACGCTGTTTACGAGTTCTTGAACTTTGTGGTATCCCCCGAAGCCCAAGCGCTTTTTGTAACAGAAATGCACGCGATCCCTGTTATCCCCAACGAAATGTTGCCCACCGAAGTAGTTGACCTGTTGGCCGGTTTTGCGTTTACTGACTACCGCATCATCTCGATCGGCGACCTGTCCACTTATCTGGATGAGAGGTGGCTGATGGAAATCGCCACATTGCCTTAACCGTTAGACCCACCCCAAATTTGTTATATCCCGGTGAAACGTTGCGAAGCGGCGTTTCACCGGGGCTAGGTTTATAAGAATGCGCGGAGGTTGAAAGTCATGACGAGGGAAAAAAAGACAGCGATATTGGGATTGCTGTTTGCGTTGCCGCCTTTCATTATGATTTTGGTTATTGTGGCCTATCCCATATTCGAATCGGTTATGATCAGCTTTCAATCGTCAACGACCGGCGAATTCACTTTAGAGAATTACGCTACCATCCTCACCCACCCGATTTGGCGAGCAAATATTTTTTATACCATTAACGTAGTTGTCTGGACCACCGTTTTGAACACAATTATCGCTTATACGTTTGCGATGTATCTGGTGTTCACCAAGTCTAAGGTCTCGCGAATCCTCAATCGGCTTTATATTATCCCCCGGTTTATTCCGGGTATCGTTTCGGTTTTTGCAATGATGACTTTTTTCCGAGATACTGGGGCGATCAACCGATTCTTTATGCAGTTCGGCATAGAAGTGCAACTAAACTTGATGCATACGGCACCCGGTATTATTGTCACTAACTTGTGGTTTAATATTCCCTTTGCAACCATGCTGATCGTTGCGGGGTTAAGTGATATCCCAGATTCGATTATAGAAAGCGCGAAAGATGTAGGGGCAGGAAAGTTAAGGACCTTTACCAATATGATTTTCCCCCTTTCGTATAAATCGGCGGCCATTTCCGCTACCTTTGTGTTTATGGGCAATATAGGTTCATTTATGACCCCGTTCTTGATCGGCGCAAACCATCCGCGAATGTTGGGCGTTGCGCTGTTCACCGAGTTTAGACAGCTGTTTCGAATTCATACCTCAGCGGCGCTGTCTGTATTGATGTTCCTCATTTCATCTCTTGTCGGCATGGCTTATATATACACCAGCTTAAAGGAATCGGAATGGGAAAAATAACTTTATTTGAAACCAAAGGCGTTTGGTCGCAAACCTGTTCACAAAGCCATACGCAGTACACCTTTTTCGCCGAAGAGGATTTGTATTGCCTATATATACAGCTAACATACGACCGCACCGAGGCCAGTGAAGAGAACGCGGAAGCGCTGGTGCTGGGCTGCATTGATCAGTTTACAACGAATTATAGCAGAGAGACGGCTGCTGCACTCAAACAGAATTACAAGCAGTTCGGAGGCCTTAAAAGTCTGGTTACGATTTCCCTTGACGACAACAACGGCTTTCGCGGCGCAAGTCACCGTGGACGTGAGAAAGTTTTAGTAAAAGTCACACCAGAAGCGGCCAGTGAAGGTTATACAAAAGGCGTCATTCCCAAAGGGACAATTAGCGTTACACTGTCTGTTCATTCGCTGACCGGGGACTGCCCTTACCATCTTCTGGTAGAAACGGAGGATACGAATTGAGCACAAAATGGTTGGCCGCTGAGTTGCATACCCACACAAAACACAGTGACGGGCAGCACAGTTTGGTCGAGATGGCACAGGCCGCAAAAGCGCGCGGGATCGATATCCTGGCCTTGACCGACCACAACACCATGTCCGGTCAAAGTGAGATTCGCGAAGCCTTTACCGCCACAGGCGTTTATATTGTAAAAGGAATCGAGTACACGACCTTTTTTGGTCATGTACTCAATTTATGTACGGATGAATATGTCGATTGGCGCAGACTGAACCGGTTCAATCTATCCAATCTGCTTGACAAAGCGCGCTCTAAAGGAGCGGTTATTGGCTTAGCCCACCCCTACCGCATGGGAGGGGTGATTTGCACAGGATGCCATATGACTTACGAGATAGATTATTCAAAAATTGATTATATCGAAGTTTGGTCACGCGAGTTCCCATCAGTTGCAGCGTACGAAAACGAGCCTAGTTTTGCTTTGTGGGACAGCTTACTAAATAAAGGGTATAAAATTAGCGGTACGAGTGGCCGCGACTGGCACAGAATTAGCGAGAAAGAAGAACTGCCTCTCGCTAAAACATTTATACGCCTTGACGAAGAGCCGGACATACAAACCCTTGACTGTTTGGTTGCCAAGGCAATCAGGAGTGGACAAACTTCAGTGTCAATGGCGCACTGTGTAGAAGCAAATTTAGCAGACCAACAGTTGACCGTGTCTATCCTTGACCTTGGTTTTAATACTGAAGTGTCTGGCTTGCATATAAGGCTCGCCTCTAGCCACGGCAATCTGCTACATGAAGACATCTCTGTCGATAAACCTTTAAGTTACACAGTTTCGGATGATGTCAGATGGCTGCGAGCCGAGCTTTTCGGGCATATTCATGGCAAAGAAGCACGAATCGGTTTTAGCAACCCGATCTGGGTGTAAGTACTGTTGCAAATAAACGCTCTGATAAATTTAAGATAAAGTGTTGTCAATGATCCTGTAGTCCAATTGATTGTAGAGCCACAAGTGCAACATCTTGCATCTGCCGACGATTATCAAAAAACACTTTTCGCTGATTATATGCTTGCCTAGGGTGTGTTGACACAAATGGGAATGCACGGAATTTGAGTGAATTTTCGAGCATATCAAGGCGGAGGAGGAAGGAATACTGTATGTATTCCGACGAACGACAACGAAGAAAGGCTCAAAAT
>Ga0131853_10001644_pt1 | contig 39984 bp, 18 predicted proteins | sample TergutLab28metaG_FD_92764 | JGI IMG/M metagenome (GOLD analysis project Ga0131853, IMG submission 92764) | Labiotermes labralis P1 segment gut microbial communities from Petit-Saut dam, French Guiana - Lab288 P1 (version 2) (version 2) | ecosystem: Host-associated > Arthropoda: Insects >...
CATGTTTCCTCTACCCAAGTGGGAAGGGAGGCACCAGGGGGGCCCCCCCCCCCCCCCAAAAGGAATGCTCATTCAGAAATCGGGGAGCATTGGTTAGAAAAGTAGTTCCACTTTTTTTTGTCCCTGAAGGGTTGATTGCAGAAACAGGAAAAACAACAGTTTCATTTTGTTTGTGTGAAAATGACCATTGTGTTCAGTCATCAGTGGAACACAACATGTGCACTAAATAAATAATGTAGTGTAGCAGAGTCCTCTTTAAGAAGCTGGTAGTTGTGCAGCTCATCAAGAAATTCTAGGCTTTATAGAACCTGAATGTGGGTTACCTTGTTCAAAAATTCTAGCTCTTTCATGGTATGTATCATGGCATGAAGGTGTATGAGGAAGTGGAAGTTCAGCTCCATTTTTCGTAACTTTGCCATTGGATAAGGATGCCTGGTCAGTTTCATACCCTTGCCGTTTAACACCGATTGGATATGAGTCTGCACGGATGTCTATGTGGATGCCATGGAGTTGTTTCCCCATCTTCTATTGTTTTCTGCGTCATAATGTTTTGTGTTGTAAGTATCTGGCATCCATTTCATTAACAATTCCCTGCGCCCAAAATTAATATAGTGTGAGGACATTTTTGAGCCAATTTACAAACATTTACTTCATTTAACAGTCAAACAGAGATCTATTCATTAAGTTCATGAATTCTAAATTAAAACTTCAAAATTTGAGGCTATCTAATACAACTTACAGTACATTACTATTCATTGAACTCTGGTGTGACACTAACTGCTTTAGTTTCACCTTCCATACTTGGTTTAAAGTACATATGTTTTATATTTTCTTGCAGATTGTAATGTTTGTGTGACTGCCCAGTTATTGCATTCCACGTTCATTGATGTCCTACTGTTTTACAATTAATTTTCAGCATGCTGTCTTTCAAAGGCACCAACTTTTCCAGTGACATCAACAGCGCACAACATTAGCACATCTATCTCAGTAAAGCACCACAGTCACAATGTTTGAGGGTGTTGTTGCTACAATTCTGAACCGGTACCTTGGAAAGTACATCCAGGATCTTGATACTGAAAATCTCAATGTTGGCATCTTCAGTGGCAATGTTCAACTTACTGAACTGCGCCTTAAGCCGGAAGCTCTGGTTAGTACTTGCAAATAACCGTGCTATTTTATGTGGTTTTTTTTCTGTAAGTAGCTCTTTGTGTACTGTGATGTGGGAACTGAATTTTGATGTACTATTTAGAGGACAAGATTTAGGTGTCTTAGAAACTATCACTAATACACTGGAATGAACACATTTTAGCACAGCTCACCAGTCAGAAATGAAATATACTTGCAGATGTTTCTCCATAAAAGAAACTTTGTCTGCCTGTATCACTGTAAATTCATCACTTCATACCAGCTTACTTACAGCCCCATACATAAAAGATGTATAATATATGATGGATTATTTTACATGCTTTTTTATGACTTATCTTTTACTGTGAGATTTGTGGTTCCCAGATTGGTGTTGCTTCAGATTTAAGTCTTTTTGGTGTGTGACGCTGTGTTGTTGAGTGAGTAGTTTTGACTCTATAAAGGATCATAGAGGCTTCATCTTCAGGGCCAAGCAGTGTAGCAGCTGAGACCTGAAAATCAATTCAGTACAATCTTTTAAAATGTCAGGAAGTATTAATCCATAGACTTGAATCTTTATCATTTACTGTTCATATTTATTTTTCAAAATATGTGGAGAAATTTAGTTGAATGAGTGGAAGAGACTGTCATGAGATAAAATCAATGATTTTATCCAATCATTTTCTTTGATATTCTACTCATTGTGGTTGAACATACAGATGTTTCTTTATGGCTAGTTAATATATAATTACTTGTACTTATCTGTAGGTATGTTTTAATTATCATTAATATCTGTTTTTTTTCCTCTAGACTAACCACTGAAGTACTTCTGCTCTCATTCCTTTACAAAAGTCTATTGGCATAAAATGAAGATATTATTTGAGTTAAAATACTTGTATTTATTTCTATATAAATTTTCATTTAAGCCACATCTCTATGTGTTTATTCAGTCACTTATATGTATTTCAGTTATTTATGGGAAACATAAAGCATCCATGCTGAATTTTGCTGGATGCATGCGTTGATAAACGGCCAGTTGGAAGACCAAGAAATTGTGAGAGTGTATTTTGATAGAGTGAATAGAAATTGACTTTTTTTGGGATAGGTTATAGACAGTACACATTTGGGATAGTGTCTAAATGATAGTTTTTGGCAGCAACTGACCTGTGCTGGCTACATGCAGTGCTTGTCTCCTATGGATTTTTTCACCGTAATAATATTTTGTGAAGGATACAAATCCTGAAGATGCTCACTATACAGTTTTTTCCATTATCTTCCTACTTTGTCCCTCCTATTTCCAAATATTCCCCTCAGCACTCTGTTTTTTAACTCAGCATGCATTCTGTCTTTAAGGTAAAAGAACTAGCACTATAACAATATACAACAAAAGGCAAAATTGGCAGAATACCTCTCTTCTGGTACATGGTGCTATGAAGTCTGTTAGCAGTGTATCAGTGTCACAGAGGGACAATTATCAGGGCAGTTCGTGTACAGTGAAGAGGCAGGCAGCAGGTTTCCTAAATTTGGATAATTAGGTTTTCCTTCTTTAATACATATAATGTTTTTAACATTTGTTTTCAGTATGAGCTTGACATACCAATTGAAGTAAAAGTGGGTACAGTTGGAAGAATCAGTCTGAGTATTCCGTGGACTGGCCTATACACCCAATCTGTAACAGTGTCAATTGAGGTAAGGATGGTATGGTATTCTGGACACTGTAACACCAACCAACAGCTGCGTGTGTGTGTGTGTGGTGGAGCAACAGTGAGTGACTGTGGTATTTGTTTATATAATTATGGTCTTCTGGGTGATGTCAGTAGCTGAAACTATGTAGCATTGAATGAGAATATGATTGCTACATATTGAACTGGAAAGGATGTGGGGGGAAGTGGGTGACTGAGAGACTGTCCTGGCATTTGCCAAGGAAATTAGGAAGACAATGTAAGATGCGAGTTAGAAGCTGCTGGTAGCCATTGGATAAGACACTGTGTGAGTCTTGTAGCTGGTCTGGACATGGAAGCAAAGAGAACCTCGTCTGTTGTGAGGAATTAAACTACACTCTTTCAGCCACTACTGAATCAGCTTTCATGAGTCATTAGTGTCATGTGTACAGATGATACTTAGATGACTTGCCTGTCATGACACATTAGTGTGATCTGTGTGGATGATACTGGATGACTCAGCTATCATGACTTGCAAATGGTTGATGACACGGCTGTATTATCTTAGTAATGTTATCTGTATGATTGATACTTCATGAAGTCTCATCTGTCATGACTCATTTGTGTTATCTGTAAGTTAGTTAATGGCTCACCTGCTGTGATTCATTAGTATGACTTGCATGGATGAATTAATCATGAAATTATACTGAAATACAAGACCTCCTGTCAGTATGGACAATCCTCAACATGTACCTTAGAAGTATTTCACACCCAAAGTTATATGGTGTAGTAAACCAAAAATTTTCATGTCCTGAAGCCTTCCATTTTAAAATTGTGCTATAATAATTTTGGATTGTAAAATGTAATAAATATCACATTATATATCACATGCTGAGACAGGTATCTATACCATTCAGTTAGAACAGTATTATTTTGCAGGACGTATATGTGATCACTGGGCCTGTTATTGATCGACCATATGATTCTGAAAAGGAGAAGAGGTTAATTCGAGCTGCAAAGAAGAAAAAGCTGGAAGATTTGGAAGGGGAGAGTTTACTGGGGACAACAGGTTTGTTTACTGTTTTTATTTGGAGGGCTTATTGGATATGTGTTTTGAAGAATAAGTAAGTGTGGCATAAGTGTGCCATACTTTGTTGCATGAAAAGGCTGTAGGGATTTGAAAGTAATGTATCTCAGAACAGCATTATTGACACACACAGTTCACAAGGTACATCCACCTGTCTTATTCACTTCCTTGGAGAATACTAATTATTTGAGGTGTATAATGCAAAAGTTGTTCATTTTAGGACAATGAATTTGAGAGAATTATTAGAAATAATTTTATGTGCATGGATATGAGTCCAGGCCAGTTTATTACACCTTTACATTAGGCAGTTCTGGTTACAGATTCAAACTAGTGCCAGTTCTAGAACAAGGGAATATTCCATTATTTATTTATATTCATCATCATCATCATCTGTTCTATTCAGCTGCCCTGCCCTATTTTTTCCTTTAGATTTGCTATTCTTCTAGAAATCTGGTGTTGTACGGTATGGAAGCAATGGGATTTATTCCTACTTCTCATATCTACCCAGTGTGTAGTCATGTGCATGGAATGCAGCACTGTTGCTTTGTGTATTAAGACCATTTGAGTGGTAACATCACACACCTCAAGCTCTTGATCTGGGATTGTCTCATTCCCACTGAACTGTCATAAGCTATAATGTGTTCAGCCCAGTGGAGCATCTTTTGAATGGAAGCATCACGATGTGCTTATAAACGTAATATAATTCTAAACAGTGTACCTCAGCACAACCACTTTATTACTCAAGGAATTTACATAGGCTACATGTTTCGACTATAAATAGTCATCTTCAGGCCTATTTTTGTCATTTAAGTCACAAGATTCTATGCACACGCTGGTATTCCATCATGTTTACATCCCTAGAATACATAAAATTTAATCATTTGTCTCAAAGGGTGTGACATGCAGATTATGTTTACAACAGTGGGATACATAAAATTGGGTCCTTTGTCTCTTATATGTATTATACAAATTGTGTAATAAAAAGTTAAAGTATATAAAATTCTTAAAACAGTATATTGGTGTTCACCATTTTACAAATGTAAGTCCCGTTACCGTTTGGTTGTTTTTGGAGCTATGGGATACTGTATATTTACTGGTGACGGAGTATACTCCGACGTCACAAGTAAATATATAGTATCCCATAGCTCCAAAAACAACAGGCCTGAAGATGACTATTTATAGCCGAAACATGTAGCCTATGTAAATACCTTGAGTAATAAAGTGGTTGTGTTGACGTACACTGTTTAGTATTATATTACCAGGGGAGCATCCCTTGATGAAAATTTTAGTTATGTATCATTGCTGCTTGATATTTCTGTTTTGTTGGTTCGTGTAAATGTTGTTTATCTGTTACAGTTACATCATCATCATAAATATTTGAATAAAGAAGGTTTATATACTTGAAATATGAAACTTGGTATGTGGCTTTTGTGTGATGTGCAAGGAAAAAGAACATGTGGACATGTAGCTGCCCACTTGTCCTCGTGTTTCAAGTTGAGACCTGCTGGGTGGATTTAGATGAAATGTGATATGAACATTATGCTTTTGGAGGCTGCTCCAAGCTGGTACTTTTGATTTTCTACAGTCCATACTAACACAATGGACACTCTAAATTGTGGTGTGGGAGTGACACTAGTAGCATGTCCGTGATTGAGCAAACAACATAACTAACAGTAACAGAGGTGCTTGCAACAGTATTAGCTAAGACTTGCTATTATTGTGGCGTGAGATACTGTGTCACTTGTGCTCATTTCCCGGTGTTTTGAGACAATGTCATGGTCTTATTGTCAGTGGTCGAATGTCCAAGAAGAATTTAAAAAGTTATAGCAAACCAACTAGTTGCACACAATGTATTTCACTTGGTAAAATCACACTTTAAATCACATTAAAAGTCATAATCACCTCCTACATGTTTCGATCCCAATGGATCATCATCAGGGAGTTGGAGTGCCCATATATGAAGTTCTTGGGTTCTTCTTATTTACGTTGTGATGTAAACAGTGTTGTGGCAGCATGTAGTGATAGTGTAGGTTATGTTGTGCTGGGTTGATCTGGTCGTTGTCTGCCTTGTGCTGGTTGTGATCTGGTTTGCTATAATTTTTAAAATTGACAATATTGCACGGTGATAAAAATGAAAATGTCCAAGAAGAATGTTGGAAAATAAATGGACATGTAAATGTACAAAAATGGTGTAACTGTATCTTTGGCATTTTTTTTTGGACATTTTGACCCTTAAAAATAAGACCATGTTGTCTTGAAAGGTTGGGAAACTAATTGCCCAGTGTAGCAGCGTCATGTGCCTGAACTGTGGGAACATTACAAGACAGGCATTATATTATGTATATATATAAAACATAACATAGGGGTGCTTTTGCATATCCATTGTTGCCGTTAAAAAGCATTATTACATATTCTGAGCGTGTGTTGTCTGTAGCCTTCGTTATCCATCATACAAAGTGCATGCACTCTATTATATCGTCATATCTCGACTTTATTTTGCCACATTATCTCATGAATGCTGCTTTATTAAACAAAAAAAAATTACTAAAAGAAAAATGTGTGCTTTGATTTTCTCTACAAGTTTTGTCTGAAACATCTCGCGAGATGTCACATATGTGCGAATGTCTTCATGTAAAGTATCCGTTATTCTCATCATATTTTGATGAAACTTGAATTTTTTCAACAGATTTCTAAAATATTTTGAAAAATTATATTTAATATAAATATTTGGAAAATTGTATGTAGTATGTGGTATGTGGTATCCGAATGCAGGTTCAACCTGCATTCAGATACCACATCACCAACAGCCAATCTGCTACATAACACCAACACGCCTCAAGCCAGCACAATACAACCTATGCAGTAACACGCTAAGTAGTCGCAAGCTCCTGAAGATGTGTGTATTAACATCCGAAACATATTGAGCAAAAATTGACATAATAAAATAAGTGACACCAATTTGGTCTACCTTTATTCAAGTATTCTGTGACCCTAGTTGTTAGAAAGAGCATCTTTCTTCATTAAATCTCCATACACATAAACATAAGTACATTGCAGCCCAGTAAACAGAAAAATAAACTGAAAATATGATTTTGTATGGGCTGAAGAGAAAAGTTCACAGGATTTTGTAATTTTTTTAACATGTCAAATTGAACCGCTGGTTCTGTTAACCTCATGTTTTTGCAGGACCATCTGATGCCAAGACATTTTTTGAGAACTTGCTAACTACAGTAATCAACAATCTCCAGATATATGTTCGCAATGTTCACATTCGCTATGAAGATAAAGTTACCAACTCATACTCTTCTGTTGCCTGTGGTGTCTGCATCCAAGGCATATCAGTGGAAACGACTAACAAGTAAGGACACTCACATACTTACAACAGAGTGTAGCCGATCATTTTTAGTATAGTTGTTTCTTAGGACTGCTGGCGTCAGTTACGGACGGTTCGTGGCATGCGTTTTAAGTTAATCTGTCAACATATATTTGGGACCGTTGGTGATAGTTAGGAGGGGAGAGATTTAAATGAGAAAATGTTAGGAGCTTGTAACGGACACTAGCAATCCATCGTGAATTCAGTTGCGTATGAGTGTGGTGTAAGTGGGAGTACAGAGAAGTGACTGTGTCAGTTTCCTAGAAATGATCTAGTTGTTTTACTGGATATAGCGCTCCATTATTTTATATCAAGAATAAATTGAATAAATAAAACAACAATTTAAAAAAGGAAATAATTAAAACTATATGTGATTCAGTGAACCACACCCGTTTTCCGAAAGAGGATCACCTACCATACTGAGCGCGTCGGGGCAACAAAGTTATGAAGGGTGATCATGTATAAGAGATAGAGATATATTAGTGAGCTAGAGTACTCAGTATTCAGCGTGTTCCCTTCTCCCATCCGGTCAGTGAGATAAAGAGAGTAGTGTAACCTGTTAACACAGCTGCCAATTGAACTCGACAGTAACACTTTGTGCCTTAAAGAATTTTCAACCCTATAAATTTTTCTTGCCTGAAGACAGAAACACAGAAGGTTTACAAAATGTAGTGCTTCATTAAAACATTAGATGATGGACACATTCCAAAAACAGAAGAGTATGTCTGTGATTAAAGCATTTTGTGCAACTATAATTTGCAAAATTGTTAGAAACAGTATTATGTAAAACTCTGTATTTATTATCATTATAATTCTATGCTTTGTTTTATATAAAATCAGACTTACCAATTTTGTCAGAAACCTTGAAAGAAGAGAAAAATTGGAAGACCTAATGGTATAGTGGAAGTTAATACTGAAATATATATTAACCTTTTAAAGCCTACTGGTTTCATGCACCAGCAGATTTAACACTTAAGAGTTATGCATTCTCTCCACACTGTATTCATTTGTTTTGTATTTATCTCAGAATAAACAGCGACTTCTGCCCCAAATAACATAAACTCTTTGGTTTTTATGACCGAGATGAAAAATGTTTACTGCATGGTATGGACTGGGTCTTTAAATAAAGCAGTCTGTGATTCGTCTTTAAAAGGTTAAAGAAAGAGTGTGAGATTGTGGATTTGATTGATTTGACTCAGAATAGGCACAAGGAACAGGCCTCTGTGAACCCAACAATGGGCTTTTGGTATCTGGAAATGTTTGGGAATATCTTAGTTATCTGGGCAATAACTAGCTTGTGAAATGGACTCAAATCCTTAGAGTTAGTTTTATGAAATTTGGGTCTAACAGAAAGAGGAGAAATGAAATTTTCATCTGACAGGACGAGGAAAACAAAGATGAAGTTGTGTGAGAATGGAATGCTACAAGGATTATTTGGTACCAAGAAGGGAAGAGTGATGAAGAGCAGTGCATGATGATGAGCTTTTTAAATCATAGTCTTTGTCGGAGTGTACTGGGGAGAATGGTGCAAAGTTGGGATAAATGAGTGGGATTTGTATGGCACGTGTGAGAAGTGGAGATACATTAGCATTTTAGCAAGAAAATCTGAATGGAAGAGATCATTTGGAAGTTGTAAGCATTGATGGGTGGGAAAGTGTTGAAGTTGCTGTTAGTGAAAGACAGTGTATGGTTGTGCACAACATAGAACCCAATATCTGGCTTTTGCCATAGGTTATGAACCTACAGATGCCACTAAAACTATGGAAATTATGAGTAAATATGCAGCTGTTAACTTTTGTGGATGTTAAGTTTCCTCTGTTTGTGTTTATTTTTATAGTAAATGGAAGCCTTCTGTTACGCCTCAGGGGGCATCATCTCTGTACCATTTGATTCGCATGGAATCATTCTCTGTTTATTTGAATCCATCCTGTGGTGCATGTGGTCTTGTTTCTGACTTGGTTGATGCGGGATCTACACCATACTGCTGGCGCAATGAGATGAAGAAAGGTCTGGAAACTTTCAGCACCAACAAAGAAGACTTTGATTTCAGTAAGTGTGTCTGTCACCACTTTACTGTTCCAGTATGTACTAACTGCTTCAGCCAAAGTCTGTAGTTCACAACCTGATGGGAACTGTCATAAATATTTTCCCTTTCTATTTCAATCTCTCTTCCCTGTCTGATTTCAAAAGATTTGTAATCTTGACACCACATGGAAGTAAATCATTAGCTTCATACTGAGGAAAGTGAATGCTGCTCTGAGGTGGATAACAGTCTCAGTTTTTATTCTCGGAGTCCTAGGTGCAAATATTGGCCAGTGACTAGCTATCATGTTGGAGATTTGTCATTGTTTTCTTCAGTCACTCTCAGCAGATGTAAGGATAATACCTCAAATTAGGAAGTGTTTTGTTTTATACCACATGCTTTCTAAGTCATTATGGATATAGCAACAAACCATTCAGTGCCACATAATGTGTGTTGTTGATAACAAAGTTAGGGGTACAATACATTAAACTGCCTTTGTACTTGGGTTGCTTTATACTCTTGTTGAAGAACTCCAAATATTCTTTGGCATTTTGGATATGACTGCAATGGTAAAGGTAAAGCAGTCCCGTTACAGGCCTGGAGGAGCCCAGAGGGTTCCAAGAAGTTAAGGTTCCCAGATTTCGTGACAATGGCACAGGATGGTGGTAGGTTGTCAGCCTTACGCACCGGCCGCCTTTACCCCCAGGAAATACTCCTGGTACTCATTTCTACGACTGCAATGAGAAATCCCAAAGTCTCTGCCCAGAATCTATGATCTGGATCCCATTCCTTTATTAAGCAGTCACAACTATTTCTTTATTGGGCTGTTTTACATTCATTACACATTATTTACACAGCATGTAAGAACAGAATGCATATAGGAGGGGACATGTCTGTCTGCATGGTTCGGATCTTAAAACCTATGGGTGGTCATTAATGAAATTCTTTACAAATGTTGTGCCATAAAGAAAGCTCTAAATTCATATATTTTATTTCCGTTCAATTGGTAATTGCAGTGTGGTAGATACAGGCATTACTGTGGTAGTAGTAACACTACAGCCATTACTGGAATGAACAGTAACTCTGGTCATTATAATAAGTACTTTAACAACAGAAGTAACAGAAACCAATTGTAACAAGTTTATGAAATGTACATATGCTTGAATATGAATTTAAAATATTAAAGTGTAAACAACATGTGAAAACTGTGTGCTCTGTGTAGTGGAATACAGCTTTGCAGTTCTGTTGCAGCTTGCGAGAGTGAAGCTACTTGAGCACACCTGCAAGGTGCTACTGACATGCCACATGGCTTCGATCCAAGTAGTGACATAGATGGGCAGCTGTGAGTCTGCTTTGAGAATGTTTCTGACATTAACATGAGTCTTATTCTTCTTTGTCTCTAGTTGTGAAGCCAATTACTGCTAAGGTGAAGATCATTGTGAATAAATCAAACGAAGTACGTGTTCCGAAGCTGTTGGTAGACTTTGTTCTTCAGGATGCTGCAACACAACTCTCTCGACAACAGTACCTCTCTATCATAGGCCTTACTGAATCATTTCAACGTATGAATATCAACAGGTAATAATGCTGTTACTGAATCTTTCAATGGTAGAGAGTGACACAATTTAGAATGTACAAGTGAATTTGTTTGTTTAGGAATTTCCGTCAGTTTCATCCGGGAGTGCCAGTCAGCAGTGGCGTATCCAAATGGTGGAAGTATGCATATGTCTCTGTTTTGGAGCAAAGGGTGAAGCCATACTCCTGGAAGAACATTAAAACACACAGGTAATATGTTAACAGACACAGTACAGTCAGTCTGGACTTGGTGTGTCATGTATGCTTAGTACTGCTAATGGAAAACCAAGTGCAAGTGTTGAGGGGTTTGCTGTGGCATAGTTGAGCATTCTGGTATTCTGGGATGTGCAGCTTTGTTTTTGGGTATGTGGTTCTGATGTTTCAAAAGATGATAATGGTGGTGTGCTGGACTCTGGAACCATTAGAGGTGACACAAACCATCGAAACGTCTGAAACCACATAATCAGTGACACAGCATCACACTGCAGCAGACTGCAATACTAGAATGCAACTTTCTGGAAGCTGGATCTATTCCTGAGCCTCACTGAGGAGGTGCCTCCTCCCCACTTTTTCATTTGAGGATTGAAATAATTCCCATTTATGAAATGTGTGCTGTTTAGAATCCTAGACGATCGGCAAGGTCCAGAACCAATTAATCATAGGTGCAACATGCCATCAGCAGGGATTTAAATTCCACTTTGTCCGTACCTTGTACTAAATAAGGTGGAGATAAGTGTTGGAATTAAGTTGGTAACATTCTGTCTTTTTATTTAGGATGTCCTGGGTTTAAATCGGTATACAGATTATTATTATTATTATTATTATTATTATTATTACATTAAAGAGCATTTTCTCAGTACCTGCACAAAAATGCAAGATGGTACCTAAAATTAGACAGTGACCACTTTCTTCTATTGCATCCTTTCAAATCTTTATTCTTTAATATTCATTCTTTAATAATTCAGACCCTGCTTTATTGAGAACATTGTCAAATATGTCTCAGATAAATAAATAAATAGATAAAAAGGTATGAAGGGAGGGAGGAAGGAAGGAAGGAAAGGAGGAAGGAAGGAAGGAAGGAAGGAAGAAAGAAAGAAAGAAAGAAAGAAGTTGACCACTAGATACAGTAGTAACATTTTATACTCCTGTAGAATTTCTGCTGTTTGTGTGCCTGGACTGAGTACAGATTTAGAGGTTTCCTGATTTATGTCCTGAAGGTAGTTTTCTGAGTGGCATTTTTGTAGTCTTGTGCAGTCTGAAGTTTTTACAGTTTACTGTGATGCGTTTACAGTTTTTTTCAACCAGCATACCTTATTATATACACTTAAATCACAGTAATGTCCATTGGCCTTGTAGCAATGCACTGTATAACAAGTACATGGAACATGAAACAAATTAAACAAAATTTTTAATATAGCTTCGTGGGGAGTGCATGAACTGGATTGATTTGACTCAGGGTAAGGACAGGTGGCCTGCACTTGTAAACGTGTTAACGAGCCTTCGTATTCCATAAAATGCAGGGAATTTCTTGACCAGCTGAGAGCTGGTTAGCTTCTCAAGGACTGCTCCATAGTATAAATAAGTAAGTCAGTAAGAAAGTTAATAATTGAGTAAGTATGAATATCTCTTAATATTTTTAACCTGCTTTACTATGTAGTGAAGGAAAGTAAGCTTGTGGGGTCACAATGTGTTTATGTGTTCCTCTTTCAAATTTTGCACCAGGTGCCTGATTTTAGGGAACATAATGTAAATATTCATGAGATTTAAAGTTACCAAAGTGTTACACATTAACCTTTCCTTCATTCGTCAGCATGATTGTGTTTCACTTGATCTGGAAATCTCAAGTGCTCTAAATTTGTTAAAGTTATGCTTTGCAGAACTGAAAGTAACAGCATCATGTCTGTGTGATTATTGTCTTTGGCTTCAAGTTTGGTGTCCATAAGTAGTGAATCTCTGTAACTAAGCATATGAAATTTGTTATGGAGATAGATCCTACATGCACCTACACATAACTTATGAAACAGTGGTAGTCAACTGCTATAACCATCACATTGCTGGAAGAATCTGAGGTTACACCTGACAAATTTAGCATACACAGAATTTACACTTACAGTGTATGCTCTTGAGAAAATAATAATTCAATTCCAATTCAATTCTTGTTTATTAATGTCCTGAGTGAACAGCCAAATGGCTAATTACAGAAACATAATAATAATAATAATAACTGGCAGAAGCAGCCAGATTAATTGATGATAAAAATCCATATTATAAGTACACACCAGCCAATGTACTGGAGAATGAAAATTTCAAGCTGTACTGGAATCACAGCATAATTATGGACAAAACAATACCTTTTAATCGACCTGACATAACTTTTATGAATGAGAAAACAAAGAACACCTTCTTGATAGACATAGCTGTCCCAAATACACATAATATCGCCAAAACAATAACCGACAAACAAAACAAGTACCAAGAACTGGCAAATGAAATATGTGCTATGTGGAAGCAAAAGGCAGCACAAGTGATCCCGATAGCAATATCATCTACGGGAGTAATTCCAAAGCCATTATCACAAAGTCTAACAAGACTTAACTTGCACCCGAATACATATATACAACTTGCAAAAATCTGTAATTCTTGGCACATGTTCAATTGTAAGAAACTTTTTGAACTACAAATAAGACCACCGAGCTTAATCCTGTTGATTACTACATCCCAGGTTAGGTGAATATTTCCCAGCCAAAGCTGAGAAGTGAGAAATTCGATGATGATGATAATAATAATAATAATAATCCCTAGGGACACAGTTTGTCTCAGGAATATAACTATAAATACCCTGCATAAAGGAGATGATGACGACGACGACGATAATAATGCAAACATTGATGCAAACAAACTGAAAAATTAAGCAAGTACAATTACCTGGAGCTAAAGGCCAGCAGGGTGTGGCAAGTGACGACAAAAATTGTGCCAGTTATAATTGGAGCATTAGGAATAATAAAGAAGGGATTAGATCAGAACCTTCAGTTGCTCCCAGGTCACCCATTGGTCATAGAGCTACAGAAGATCACACTAATGACCACTGCACACATCCCTCGTAAAGTGCTGGGGTAAATTGCTTTGATCTCTTGTTGAGATCCGGACTTACCACAAGACCGTCACCTGGTAACTAACAGGTGGGAGTAAATTTAAAACAACAACAATGATGACGACAGACCTGTAGGGTTAGGAACCTGTACTCTGAAGACACAGGTTTTATGAATTCTCCTTGAAACTGCTTGCTTTTTGGAATGTTACTAACACAACACTTTGTTTTTTCAGGGAACATTATCACAATTACAAGAACACATACAAAAAAATGCTGCATAGTCCCCATGATACAGAGCTGAAGCTAGACTTACAGGTGTTGGAGGATCAGCTTGGAATTCTAGACATAGTAATTGCAAGAGAACATGCCAAGATTGAGGTGTGTTATGGGTTTTATGTGCTTTTGTTGGTACAATTTTAAAAGTTTTGTTAGCATGGAATTTTTTATTGGCCATATTCGGAAATTTGTAGTCCTATTATTATGTGTCTGTGAGCTGCTTACTGCATCTGCAGACTTGTTCTGCTATCAGTTGACCATCGTCAAGACTACATTTGGAGTTTAGTTTGTAGATTACTTAAAAATCTCATTATCATTTTATTGTCCAGTGGTGAATGGTTTTTAAATGTCTAACCTATGTTGAGTGTGAACACTGGACCACAAGCAATCATTACGGACTCATATCTGATAAATGAAAAATTGCAATGTTAGGTAACTGAGATAGAGATAAGGAAATAATGTAAGTATTTTTAATGATTATATTGAGGCCATGGAAATCAATCTCACAGAAAACCTCTGTCCACATATTCTTCAAGCGGTTATGCTTTCATACTTCCTGTACTCTCCTACTGTTGTCTGCCCAATCTGTTTGTGTGAAGGATGGTAGTGATGACAACCCGTGCTAGTGATAAGCATTTGGGCTTATCTGTTTAGGAATGAGGGGTTTGTAGAGGAGTGAAACAGTAGACAGAGAGGAGGCAGCAGTGAGTGCTGTCATTCGTCAGTGGGACTCCAGTCTCTGTCCTCATGTACTTGATTATTTGCTGGTATTTGTTTATTAATTCTGTATTTTATTTTGTGGGCAGGTAGCTCAGTCGGTATAGCGACTGACTACGGGCTGGATGGTCCGGAATTGTATCCCAGTGGGGACAAGATTTTATGCCCGTCCAGACCGGCCCTGGGGCCCACCCAGGCTCCTGTACAATGGGTACTGGGTCTTTCCCGGGGGTAAAGTGCGGCCGGGGAGTGCTGCTGACCACTCACCCCCTTCTAGTGCTGCGGTCATGGAAGAGTAGAGTTATACCTCTTCCCTCCCTCTGGGCAACACCGGGCCTGTAACAGGATCACTTTACTTTTACCTTTTATTTTGTTGATTAAAAAGATCCATTGTGTAAAATTGTTAAATTTGTCATTACTTTTTGTGGATAGTTCGTTCTTAGGTTATTTACGAACAATATTTCAACTGATTAGGTAATGTAATATTAAATAATGTGAAGAGAATTTGAATTTGAATTGAATAAATAAGTGGTAAGTATTTGAAAGGAGGCATTCATGGTATATTTCTAGGTACTGACCTGACAATTCATCAAGAAAGTCTTGAAAATCATAAAAACTAAGTCAGGCTTGCCTGCAGGTCATTAAGTACGTATGTCCAGAATTTGAATGTTAGAATGTCAGGAATACAGAAGCCGGCTTGGTGACTAATATTATGAACTTTTGTGAGTGCGATGCTGTGTAGTTCAGTAATGTTAACCAGTTTTTGTTTGTTTTGATTCTTAGCTTCGCCATGAAGATCCTGAGCACATTTTGGTGCGTGAAAATGAAGCAGAATGGTGGGATGTTTTGGGGCAAGAAAAATCTTTTGAAATGCAAGTTCAAACTGAAAAGGACCGTGGACTTTGGGCGCAGCTGTCAGTTGTGGAAAGGAAGAAACTCTGTGAAGTAATTGGCTATGCGGAAGGAGCTATAAAGCCAGAGAAACCAAAACAGTACATTGGTAAGAATGGGAACATTTAATTTGTTTACCGAATAAATGAACACAGTGCTGTTTAACAAGGCAGATCTATATTCCACTGTACCCATGAACTAAGTATTGTGGCTGTGTATGTTATGATGAATGGATAAGTACTCAAGACACACACACACACACACACACGCACACACAGAGAAAAAACTCTTTATTGCTGACATTATAAAGACACCCACGTTTATTTAGAATAGTATAGTATATTATAATATAGTATAGTATATTATAATTATATGGTACAGAATATTATAGTGTAGTGTATTATAGTGTAGTTCAGTATAGTGTAATATAGTATATTATCCATGGCTGTTACAGTGTAATGTGGAGGTATAAAGGTAGATTTTTTGAATATGGTTCATGTCCCAGTTCCCATTCCTTTTTATTTATTTTAGTAAATTTTGATTTCTTAAGTTGAATGTTCCCCATATTTAAAGTTTTGGGTGCCATATAGTGTGACATTTTCAAGTAGAGCAGTCTTATACTGAGCAAATAATTGATGCTTCTGCAAGGTCACTGTAAGTGTGAGGATTATCTTTTGGGTGGCAGTTATGTCTTTATTGTTTTTACCTTCCTTGTTTGTGTGCCAAATTCTGTCAAATTATAAGTCTAATAGATTGAAGTTTTGTAATAGGAACTGAATAATGTCTAGAGATACCCACGTCCTAACTGGGATATGAACTGGGAGCAGAGTGACTTCCATGGCGACTGGAAGTTTCTTGATTGCTGTAAGATTTTACAAGTTCAAATAAATGAATTTGTAATGATAGTACTCTAGTGTTTGTCTGAGTCTAGGATGAAAACAAAGACAACAATAAAAAATTAGTGACTTGAAAATAAACGAACTGGAAATTACAACAGTAATGCTCCATTGAACATATATATATTTCATGATCTGGTACCCATAATTTGCCAATATTGTGTTTGCCATAACAATCTCAAACAGTTCTTATAATAAAACCAACTAGATGCATTAATTTCTCAGATTTATTTTTGGAATAAAACTCTGCATGTTTTGGACAGTTCCTCTGTCCATCATCAGGTGTTTTTCACTGTACACACAATAATGGTATATGTCATACAGGTTTTTCTGACAGCTTGCAAGCAGGATCAGGATCCTGACATATACCATTGCTTTGTGTACAGTGAAAAACTCCTGATGATGGACAGAGGAACTGTCTGAAACATGTAGAGTTTTATTCCAAAAATAACTTTGAGAAATTAGTGCATCTATTTGGTTTTATTATAAGAATATATCACAATGCACGGTCAGAAGTCTCAAACGAATTAGGAAGCTAACAGAACAGTTCTTCTGGAAATATATAATTCAGGTCAAAAGAAGAGACTGCTTAATTGAAATGGTGAATTTATTGCATGGGGTTAGAGAATGACTGTGACTGTTAATTATATTTTTTTCCATGCATGCACTTGTATTCAATTGTTTTGTAAATCAGGAAGCGTTAGTTGAAACAGAGGAACAGTGTTATACTCTGGCACTGGATGGTGATGTGTGGTATTAAGACCACATTCTTCTGTAATGTTAGGCTGCGTTAGTGTAGAAGACAGGAACTGAAGTTTGGGGGAAACTTTTTCTATCCTGCAGATTATACATTGGTATCTCTCCGCTACTGCACCAAGAGTCTCATCCAAAAACACAGTAAGAATTAAAGGTAAAGTTCATCCTAGAACAGGCCACGAAGGCCAAAAGGGGGAGTAGATATATAGCTCTACTCTTTCCTTAACCTTGATGCTAGATGGGAGTGGGTTGTCAACGCCATGCCCCAGCCGCTTTACCCCCGGGAAAGACCCAGTACCCATTGTACTGGAGGTTGGGTGGGCCATAGGGCCAGTCTGGATGGGTGTGGAAAATCTCACCCACAATGGGATTCAATCCCCGGATCATCTGGCCCGTAAAAAATAGCTATACCGACTGAGCTATCCTGGTCCATCCAAGAACACAGTAACCTCAGGATTTATTACCATGATGTCCTGGAGTTTTATTGTTTGTGTTTGCATCCACAATCATCTATTTTCAAGCCTTGCAGTCTGTTGTAAACTGGTGTCACCCCTCATGTCATTGGCTAGCACTACCTTGTGCTGTAAACATAAGTGAACTTATACTTCCTGCTGCATGTGTAACCATATCTGTTGCCTTCTTTTCCAGAGCACAAATTCAATTTCACGCTGGCCAACTGTTCACTCAGCCTGGTGAACCACAGAAGTGAAGTACTGGTAGTGACACTAACCCAGTTTCTTGCAAGTCTGGAGACCAGACCATCTGCAGAGGCATTCAAAATTTCAGCACGAGCGGAAAGTTTTGTTGTTGAAGGAGCAAGTGTGGAAAATGACCTCATTCCCATGATTACAGCTGATAACATTCTTTCAGGTAGATTTACAGATACATTTACATAAATGAATTTCTTGGTCTAATATAAGTCCAATGACTGATAGATATGAAAAGTGCCCCAGTATGAGTAAATCTAATACAAATTACAGTTTGCTTGTACAAAATATGAAATTTATGGTTTTTTATATGTTCTTTGCACAGTGTACATGAAGTAGATCGAAGCAGGGATAGTCATGTGTCTGTATGTTTGTCTGTCCACACTTTTCAAGTTTAAAACCACTAGAAGGATTTTATGTGAATGTTTTATGAATGTAATGTTATTGAAAGCCACCTGCAACTAGTACTTTTTAATTTCCTACAATTGGCAGTAGAAATTTCTTGGTGTATACACGAACATGTGAAATAAGAGTGACACTGGCACCACCACCGAAACATGGTAACTGGTAACCAGATGATACGGTGGCCACAATAACAATCATAATAATGGTACTGATGGTAACCATGGCAATGATGGTGATTATATTAATTAAAGTAACACCTGTCTATTTCAAGAATGTATGTTTATTGAAATGCAAAGCTGTTGACATGGAATGCCTAGTCTGTGTGTAGAGAGCAGTTGTCTGGGATACGATGCTGGGTAACCTGTTACGTCCATTATCAGGGCAGAGGTTGGATAAGGCTGGCTTTTCTGAAACGTCAGTTTATATTTACCGAATTGCATATTGTCACATCCCATGAGACAGCAGTATTCTACTTAATATTATGTTGTTATTTCTATAGTAAAACCAACCAGATGCACCAGTGTCTCTCAAATTTATTTTATTTTGGAATAACACTCTACATGTTTCGGATGGTCTTTCTGTCCATCATCAGGAGTTCAAGAATGTACGTACAGCAACAGGCATTTGTCAAACAAATACAGCGTCTGCTAGCTAGCTAGCTAGCTAGCAGACAGAAATATATTACGATGCACAGCTCTATGAATGTCAAAACTGTGTTGGTAATGTTCTTCAAAGCATGGCCATTTCAGCATTCAGAATGCAAGTGTGCAAAGAATGTGTGTGTGTGTGTGTGTGGACACTGTGTGTCTTCCAAGAAAGATTGAAGGTCCCCAGTCTTGTTACAGGTTCTCACTACTTGAATGGAAGAGCAGCAATTCTGTTGTTATGATAAAAATTTACGGATGGGTTGTAAAGTATTTTATGTGCATGCTGTATACATACACAGGTGACATCAATAAAATTTTATTGCCTAACATTTATTTTACATAACATTCTAACATTCAAAGTTCTACATGGTGCGTACATTGCGTTTATGTGTTTTGTAAAGATCTCAGAACAAATAGCGTTCTTTGGTTTATACAGCATTAACGGATTGTTTCATGTAAGTGAGGTGGAGAGTTTACTGCACAGTGCGAACTGAGTCTATGTATAAAACAGACATGTTTCGTCTTTAAAGAGCCAGTCTTTATTTGACTGTATTTTGGGATTTGACATTATGTTTGTAGTTTTGTGTATAAGTACCAATGTTTCAGAGAAGTCTGGTCTCCCCATCTTAGGGGTAGAGATCTTCTCCCCTGAAGATGAAGGGTGTGTTCTTCACAAATGTTGGTGCCAATCAGCTAAACTATGCTGCACCATGTTCAGGAATACTTTGACCTTGACACTGCTGGGAGAACTACAAACTTTGTTTAAATTGTTTCTTTAAATTTTATTTAGTTGTAACATTTTTAATTACAGGCAATACATCATCAAATTTTCTTGCTGTAGATTTTGAGAAACATCCATTAAATTGTGAAGCTGACTTTGGTATTGCTGTCAGTTTAGAACCTGTGGAAGTTGTTTATCATGAGGTAAGTATGTGGGAGACAGTGCAATGCAAATTACATTCTGTTTTCACTTGTGTTTCTTTTCTGTAATGGCTGTGTTGTATCTTTTCCCCAGCATGCTGTTTCAGAAATCATCAACTTCTTCCAAACAAGGTCTATGACTCTTCAAGATGCACTGGAATTCTCTAAACAGAGGATGTCTAAAGCTAACGAAGTGGGAACAATAGTCGTTGAGAGTGCTATTGCCCGCCACAAAACCTTTGATATCAGCATGGATCTTAAAGGCCCATACTTTGTGATACCGGAGCTGGGCTCCATTCAGAAGTAAGTTTTCTAAATGCAGTGGAACTGCCACATAATGTTCCTCAATCTAATGTTCTGTCTCATTTAGTCTTCTATTTTGTAACCAAAAGTCGGTAATCTCAGCGTTAAATTTGCCCTATTGAGGGTTTCCTTCAGTGTTACAATCCATTGCTGCCCAAAGAATCTTTAAGTGGTGGCTGTAGTATTTTCATGGCATTATCCACTTGTAGCAAGAGGAAGTGTACTGCAATGAATGTGTTCAGCTGTACCTTCACTTCCCCATATGTCTTCATGATGTGCAAAGCGAAAATTTCACCTGTAATTTCAGTATTGAAAAATTTGAAATAGGATTTCTCTACTTTGTAATGGATGCCCCAGTCAGAAGATTACAATTTTCTGGGATATGATGCCTGCAGTTTGGTGGAAGGTGCAAAGGGATGTGCTGTTTCCATGATTACGTTGCCTATCAAACTGCAGCATCATAGCTCGTAAATCTTAATATGTGTTCCATGAGAAATTGAGTCTCATGTCTGGACTTGTTCCATGTAACAATTAATGCTGCTTTGGTCTGTATTGTTCTCTCAGAGGTGGCAGCATTGTGGTGGTGGATTTTGGACGAGTGGTAATAAAGACTGACTTGCAAGCCAGGAATGCAGGTCTTGAAGACGCAACACAAATGGAACTGGAAGAGAGGTTATATGATAGGCTTCACGTTGACTTATCGGATCTGCAGCTCCTGTTCTGTGATTCAGGTATTGGTAGACTTTAGTCTGTGTATTCCTTACATGAAATGCATCAGCTGAACTCATAATATGGCTATCTGCATGTTTCACTGAAAGTCTTTGGTGTTGGCGGTTCTACATCATAGGCAGTTGGGCAAATTTGATTTTAGTCCATGTTAGTTCAAAATAAATCTTAAAACATCCTTACCACTTTTAAGCAAGTAGGTCAGTATACAAAGAACCTGGTGCATGAATTTAACTACAGAAGTCATTAATATCTGCAACTTGTATTTTAAGTGGTGAGCTGATAATGATATGCAGGGAAAGATGGTTGTTGTGCATGTCACACTGCAGCTGGTTGTACTGAAGTTGGTTGTGATGTGACACTGGATGCTCAGTGCACAGCCTTAGGTACTGGATAGAATGGAATAGAGTAGAATGGAATTTATGTATTTTCCATAGATCCTTTTTAGTGCATGGATGTGGAACAAGTCATCGTGTGAATATAAGGCAGTATAATACAATACAATATGAAATACATTGTTTTTAGAGCTGTAAAAGTTTCACGTAACTTAACACAGATGAAAATACAACAAGGTATTTGTGTCAGTATATATTTAATAATGTGAACACCTTTAGTTGAAAAAGTACCTAGTGCAAAATAGTGGAGAAAGAGATAATCCTTCAGTGTTTGCTTAGATATTTTGCATAATATTATTATCATATTTATTTACTATTTTTGTTATAATTTTCATCTAATGAATGATAAGGATCTTATGTGTATTGGACCGTGCATCATTGTGATAGTTGAAGAATAAAAGACCAACTTGATGTCACTTGCTATTTTATTTCACTTCTTATGTGCCCAACATGTTTTGGACATTAATATGTCCATCATTAGGGGCTTGCGACTATTCTGTTGAATTACTTCGTTGGTCGTAATGTTCTTGGTTCAATGTGTGTTGAAGTTTCGGTGTGGTTGGGTTGGAGCTCCTGATGATGGATATATTAATGTCCGAAACATGTTGGGCACATAAGAAGTGAAATAAAATAGCATGTGACATCAAGAGTGATAAGGAATTCATTTATAAGAAATGTTTTAAAACACTTTTAAATGTTCTTGGATTATTGGAAAATTTTTCAGTGTTGAAATGAAGACTATTAAAAATCTTAATACCTGAACAGTACCAGAGAATTTAATGCGGTAATTGACAGAGGAGTATTTAAATGTCTGAGCAGTTTGGATGTGCATGAACTATGTGAAGACTTAGCGGCTATCCTAGATCTCGATGCACTTCACTTAAAATGTGCGCAGTTGTTTGCTGAATGCTATAGGCATTTCTAGGATGATGTGTGAGTTATGAGAATGTGGAAAATGAGAAGTTTATGCTTTTTTGGTTGTTTTAACCATATTTTATTCTTACTGATTGAAAACTCAGTTGTTGAAATGACCTGCCAGTAAGTGGTGAGATTTAAAAGCCTGGTTTGCAGAAAGTTAATTTGAAGTTGCAATTTTGTGTTAAAGGCAGTGGTTATTTTTAAGGTGAAGAATGGAGGGATGCCAGGAAACTGCAGGACACAGATTATCACTTGGTTCCAAAGATTCGGTGTCAGGTTGTGTTTTCTAATAGTGTAAAGCCTGACTATAGGCAGCTACCTCGGTAAGTTCACAACAGAATTAAATCATAATGGCAAGATGTAGACATTCAAAGTTTTCTATGTATACGTGTAACAGGACAGTTCCTAAATTAAATTTTTCGTTTGTAATTTCTATTTACAGGCACAAACTGAACATTTCAATTTCAAGTTTGAAGTTGAATTTGTCAGACCGTAAAATTGGAATGGTATTGGATTTCCTGGATAACCTACCATTGCCTTCACCCAATACGCTCCGAGTGTCTGAAGTGGATTCTGTGCTAGAAAGAGAGGTTGCTGAAGATAAGAACATGGCAAGACTTCTAGGCAGTGATAAGATCTTACCTGAGTTTGGCAGCAGTCAGCTTCTGCGGGTCAAGAGGACTGTTGTAAAAGCTGAGATGTCTCAATGCGACCAAAAGTCTGAGTGTTTCGACAAGGCAGCAGCCAAGGTGGTGATGCTCGAGGTGGAGAAGTTAGTACTGTTGCATGTAACTACTGAATGAATAATGAGAGAGAACATGCAAATGGTTTTGCTATACTGCAGCTGTCAATGCTCTTGGTTTAATTTTATTGCACATATGAGTCTGTTGCTGCAAAACAAACCACATTGCAAGCAGTCGGAAATTGTCTTTCCTTTTATGCTTATAAATTCTTAATGCTTAGGAACACGGTATCTAGTAAAATGCTATTAGACTGTAATAATGCCACTTGTATGTACACATTTTGTTGGGTTTTACTCATGCTGACAAAGTTTACCCTACAACAAGCCACAAAAGCCCAGAGGGGGAGTTTAGGTATAGCTGTACTCATTTTTCTTTAACCTTGGTGCTAGTTGGGGGTGGGTGGTCAATGCCACACTCCAGCTGCTTTGACCCTAGAAAAGAGATCTGGTACAAACTGTACATGTTTCTCGGTGGGCCTGAGGGTCAGCCTGGACAAGTGCAAAAGATCTCGCCTCCATCGAGATTCGATCTCTGGACTGTCCAGCCCTTGGTAAGTCTCTATACCAGCTACGCTATCCCAGCTTTACTCATACTGATAGTATATTTACTCATGATGGTGGTGTATTTGTGTTTTTTCCCCTTCAGATGGCATAACATTCTTATGTCAAATTCTTCATGTGTTGAAGGTTACATTCATGGTATTTGAGCCTAATGTCAGAACCAGAGCCATCTGAAATCAGTGCTTACCTACACACTTACTGACAGTCAGATTTTGCCCCAAACTTGCCAATGTCTTCAGCTTATGTGATTGAGCCATGCTGGGCTTAAACCCCAGATGACCATCAAACCAAAATTCCTCTCCCTAAAGGCCAGAAGTCGATAGTTTGAGTGTACAAGGGCTCTCAGCCAAAATGGGTTGAGTGTTAGCACAAGCAAAATCCCTGTTATAGCCAAGCAGAGTGTCTTGTGTGTACAAATGGCTGAACACGCAGGATGCAGACTTATGCTTTGTGCCAATGTCTGTCCTTAATTAGCTTCTCGTTTGACTGGTTTTTGGTTGGATACTTACCAAGTAACAAACTAATGTTTATCAGTACTAAAAAGTATGTAAAATCTAAGATGTGAATTTTAAATTGCTGTATATTATATAGCATTTTTTTTCATAGTGAACAGTTTTTAGTGACTGTCAGTGATGGGAATATTTTTTTTTAATGAACCTTATTGAGTACCTCTTCACCTTTGCAAGTGAAGGTGAAGACTGGTTCAGTTTCCGAAACATTGCTTCATTTTCAGAAAGTGTGAGAAACTCATCAACCCTAACTGTAATGTACAATCATGTGAATGTTTTAGAATCAACCTATAATAATTATTATTTAAAAATGTTCGTTGATATTTTTCAGGAGTTGCGTATTGTCGGATCACAGTGATGAAGAATATGAACTTTGGGCTCGCACTGTAGATCTTCCTGGATTTGATGATAACGTCTCGCCACACAACGTTATTACCATGCTGTTGAGAATAGTTGTTGGCGAGGTAGGAAACTGTTTCTTTCTTTGAACATGAATGTGGAAATTGATTTGTATTTTTACTTTTGTGACTGTGCATAAGTTGGCATTGAAAATGTTATATTCCATTTTCTCCCACAACTTTGCATCTTGTACAAATATGAAACATATTTTTTTCTTTTCAGTTGAAAGAAAATAACTGAGGGTGAAATTTGAGTGTTTTGTGATGATGACTAGGAAGATTGTTGTCTTTTATATCTGAGACTGTGTAGCCTGGTAGATTGTTACCAAAGTTTTAGAGGAACTTGCTGTGTCCATCAGGTTAGATGGTAACATCAATTACATCTGCCCTGATGATAGAGAGAGCAGGTTCTTCTGAAGTGTCTGTACACATTTATTAGACTATATGATGTCACATCCCAGGAGACAGTAATTAATCTTCATGTAATAGGTGTGTTTCAAAATAATAAATCTTTTGTTGATAAACACTGAAGTGCAATTTGTTTTGAGACGAATCTGTGTTGAGGTCCTCACAGTTCTGATGCTGACTGATATTGATTGGTAGTCCTGTTGCCAATTTACCTCGTTTGCAGTGTGGCAAAGCTGTATAAAATCTCAATACATATTTATATTACTTATTGTTTGTTTATGATGCTGCCAGTGTCACAGCCTAGGTACCATTGAATGGTAATTTGGAAAGCACTTGGAAGGAAGCGGTGATGGCCTGATTTGAGGTTGCAATTGCCTGAAGAGACTGAAGAAAACCATGGAAAGTTGTTGTAGTAGCTGATATAAGAGCTGAGATTGTAACCAGGAATTTACCAAATATTATGTGGGAATGCTACGAACATAGTCACAGTGTTTGATACGTAGATGTGAATTGGAAGGTAACATTAAGGCAGATCTTGGATAATAAATTTTGAAGCTACAAACTGTATTGAAGTGACTCGGATGATGGTCTGATGTCAAGCTCACATGAACGTAAGGATAAACTATGGACATTTTTATTGTCAAAATTATATATTGAAGGAAAACAGAGTGTAATGTTGATGTTTCTGTGCAGGTGGTACTTCAGCTGGCTCGATCCAACAACAGGGTGGACAAACCATACTTGATGTTGCAAGTGAGTAAGATTTGCTGGGACACTGCCCTCATGCAGTATGGTCCGGCTGTACAAGCGAGCGTAGGAGGGATATATCTTATAGACAAGTTACACACTGGCTGCTCTGGGGAGTATCTGGAGCTAATATCCACTGACAGTACAGAAGATATGGTAACTGTTCTGTATAGAAAGGTGAGAACTGAGAGTGACTGGATGCATCCTACACCAGTTTGAAAGAATTTGAAACTGTGCTAATATTTATGTGGGTTTTGGAAAGATACAAAAGAAAATTCTAAGCCTGTTCATGAATCATTATGCAATTGAATGCTTTATTTTACATGTGCAGGAAGTAGTAGACTTTAAATCCTTTGAAGACTTTTTTATGTGTCACTTTATTCTCTTGCAGCTTGATTTAAATGCTATATTACTTTTATACCCAGTTTGACATATGCTGATAAATAAAATACATGTCTTTATCAAAGAGGGTGATGTAAAGAGGCTTCGATTTGTTATGTGTAGATCGCAAGATGAAATAATAACATTTATTTATATATGATCTAAATTAATATTTGAAAGTTTGGCCCATAAAGTAGGTATACATATGTGTTTCTTTTTTCTTTAGCTACTAATCTGTGTTTCAGATCTTGTTTTGTATATAACTTAAATACATGAATGTACCAATCTTTATGTGTTATGCTGTGATGTAGTAAATTATTTTTTGTCCAGTAAGTATTGTATCTTTTAATTGGTGTTTTTGTGTTATTATTTGTTATATCACAGCAATTTGTGTTGTGTTAAATCTTCAAATATAGTACTAGACCTAGTAACTAAACTTGCTATACACTTTTATACTGACTTCACTTCTGACTTCTTAAGCAAATATGACTATTTACATATCAATATGGATTGTGTAATCCTGTGAGGATCCATGGAATTAAAATAAATATGTTATGATATGATAAGCTAAGAATGAGCTTCAGAACATGTTGGAGACATGTTATGATAGGATACTTTGTGTGACCGTGTGTGTGGGACATTGTTACTGGGCAGTGGCTGAAAATTGTTGGTTTTGTGAGGCTTGTGGCCTGATTTTGACCTTAAATTTGACTTTAAATGAGCAAGTTTTTTGAAAAATGTTAATATTATTTGAACAGAAAGAGATAAAATTATGAAACAAACAGCATTTTGTGGAAAATAAAACAGATTATGCAGCATGTCTTAAAAATGCTTGTTGCCTAAATGTAAAAAATGAATTTCTAGTGCCTTTTTTTTCTTATGCATTTGCTTTTGCAACTGTAGGTCATTGCAAGGTTAACTTGGAGATTGTGGTGTTAACATTGAAGGAAGAGAGATTAACTGTTCCTTAAAATTGTTGTAAACCATCTAACAGCAACATTGTCATCATAAAAATCTGGAAAGACAATTTTGTGATACACAGTTCATGGTCGTTAAATAATCGGGAGTTTGTACTGTGACTGGTGTGTGGGTGTAATGAAAACAAGCAGAGTAGAGCTCATGTCATTTTCCAAGGTCAGTTTTTTTTATTCTTCTGATGGGTGGCATTAGATGGGGCATGTTGTTATATAAGAGAATTTTCTCCATTTTTAGGACACCATGTCAGTGTACAGTCACAGGTAGATCACCTGAAGTATTGATTTCAAGCTTACTGTCTTCTGGGATGTGATGCTGTGTAGTTTGGTAGGTAACAAAACTGGAGAAACCTGCTAGCTCCACCCTGCCGACCTGAAGAGGCATCATTAGGTTCTTTCAAAATTTTGCTGTCCATCTGCAAGTTTCTGTGGCAGTGATGATTATAACACAGCTCAAAAGCCATACATCACTGTTGGCAGATTGCGCAAATTGTCTGTGCAAAGTAATATTACATACACATGAGGCTGACCATGAACAGTGCTGTAAGAGATTTCCTAAAGAAAGGAGATCCAAAACTAACTGAAACTAACCTATAATAGTCAGATGAACGGAAATAAGAAGTCATAAAGTAATAAAAGTGTTTACTTTCTTTATGTGCATCATTCCGTTATGATATACAGATAAAAAGAGCTGTGATGGAAGTCACAACCATATTTAGCAGTTTTTTAATATATGTAATGCAACACATTGTGGCTTCAAGTAATAACATAACATATATTAAGTCACTGCAAAGTATAGTTGTGATTGACTGCCACCATTCCTCCCTTTATGTGTTATTTTATTAATACATGGCTGTTGCCTAAGTTGCATCCTAAAGTGCAGCTCCTGAAATTCCTGTAGCTGGCCACCCCTGGTATATGGCATCAAATCCCAGAAGATGGATGCTGAATGAAAAATTGGCCTTGTCAGAACATTGCAAGACAGGTTTGGAAACCATGAAAGCTATGAAATGTCTGAAACAGTGTTTATATGATCTGTAGGTACGTGCAAACTGCCCAGACTTTAAGTCCCATTTCCACAGTGTGGAGCAGTCACTTGTTCTGGACTTCACATCACTCTCAGTTGTGTTCCACAGAGAAGCCTTCTCAACCCTCAACAAATATTTGCAGTACCTATTGCAGAAGTAAGCATTTGTCTTTTATTCGTAGTTGTTGAAACAACCACTGTTGTTCTTGGATACAGCAGTATTGGTAGAGATAGTAGCATAAAATTTAATAATTGTCTAACAAGATGCGACTTTATTCAGTTTATTATATTTCTGTAGACAGCTCTACATGTTTCGGATGTTGACACCCATTATCAGGAGTTTGTACAACTGTAATTACAGCTTCTGGCACTGGTCAACTGGGTCTACTACCATCCGCTCTCGCTCTTGAGTTGGCAAATCAACAGTGAGAGCAGATGGTAGTGGACCCAGTTGACCAGTGCCAGAAGCTGTAATTACGGTTTTTCGTGCTTCTGATGATGGGTGTCAACACCTGAAACATGTAGAGCTCTCTACAGAAATATAATAAACTGAATACAGTCGCATATTGTTGGACAATTATTAAATTTGATTCACGATGCACAGACCCATGAATATAAAATAGTAGCAAAAATTACACACAATAAGAAGAGAACATTTGGTGAGATATACCTGTGCACAGTTTAAAGACATATAGGTGTCCGGTGCGATTTATTTGTTGTCACACGAGAGTTGTGCACAGGCAGAGATTTTGAAATTTTGACAAACAAATTTATGTAAAATTGGCCATTATTAAGATGACTGTGTTGTAGAGTGTGACACCATGTCGTCCGATATATCATCACAAGTCCACAAAGCTGCATGACACCACAGGGGGTCAGGATAGTGTACTCAATGTGACTACTGGACACACTGGATGATCTTGGATTCAATTCGTAGCAGGGGCAAGAAATCTGCCTCTTCCCCAAAATGTGCATTCTCATATTTAGTGGGCATAAAGCAACTAGTACATGAAGTTAGCCATTCATCTTCATTAATAAGTTGACTTATATCTGTCCTCCCGCAGCATTGTGAGGTGCAGTTGCTTGAGGAACTGCACTACAATCCAGAAGGATACAGGTTTCATTCCCAATGGTGTCACTGACATTTTTCTTTGACATAATCCTTCCAGCCGCACTATGGCCCTGGATTCAACTCAGCCTCTAACAGAAATGAGAACCAGGAATACTTCCTTGGGAGTAAAGGCGGTCGGTGCGTAGGGGTGACAACCTTACCACTTTCATTTCCTGGTTGTCTTGAAATCTGGGAACCTCAACGTTCTGGAACCCTGAATGCCTGTCCAGGCCTGTACAAGGATTGCTTTACATTTACCCCCAACAAGTCATGGCATGGGTAGGGATAACTTGACCTTCTACATGGCATACGTTGAATATAAAATTATTTTTAATATTTACAACTGTGAGAAGATCATATCTCAGTTTATGGTTGTATTTCTGGTACATTCTCAAAATTAAAATTTCTTTGCCATTGTACAGTAGTCAGTCCTTCTCAAAACCGAACAAAAGAATTATCTAATGAATTCAGTCACCATGTTGCATATGTTTTGAAGGTGACTTACTGTTCAGACTTTAATTTTCATTGATCACCAAAAATCATCAGGATGACAATAAATTAAAGTGGAAGAGATGGCTTGTATGGGAGAGATAAAAAATATATACAAAATTTTGATCAGAAAACTTGACACTTGAAAGACTCGGGCATATGTAGAAAGATAATATTAAAATGGGTCTTAAGGAGACAGGGCGATAGAGTATAGACTGGATTCATTTGGCTCAGGACTGGGACCAATGGTGTTATCTCATGAACACAGTAATGGGACTTTACGTTTCATACCAGGGTATGAATTTCTTGACCAACTGAGTGAATCTCAGTTTCTCAAGAAGGACCGTGCAAACAGTAGCTGCTAGTCCGTAACAGGGAATTTGGATTGTAATATCCTTCCTGAATAGTATGTTAACGTTGCCAATATTTTTGTGTGTTCAGCCAGCAGATGTAAGAGGGTCTGATACAGCAGTGCATATGATGTTTAAAGAATATGCATACAGCAGCCTATGTGTTCCAGGGTTCAAACAAGAGGCACACACTTACAGTCTCTTGTTTCTCGCTCCCCAACCAAAATGACGTTGCTGTTTGCTGGTGAGGCAGACCCACCTATACCACCGGGTGCTACTAAGTTCAGCTACTCAACAAGGCTCGGAGAGGTCAAAGTGAAGCTTTGTGATTCCGATATGGACTTCCTTGAGATTAAGGTGTGTGTGTCAATATGTATATAAATCATTTGTCTCTATTTGTTTTCCATCCAAAGGACTCAGTTGTGTATGCTCCATAATGTTTTACATGACATGGTGATGGAACCAGAGCTGGAGTCTGAAAATAGTATTTTATGAAAATTGAGGAGCTCAATATAGTGACAATGCTATGGGATGGATGAATGAAGAATCATGTTTCCTGGCACAGGCAAAAGATACAGGGTGAGGCAAAATAACCTCCATAAATTTTAAGGTGAATAACAAAAAAACTATTTGAGATACAAAAATTTTATTTTTGGATTCTGAAACCACAACATGGGAAGTTTAAAATCACGTAGTCTCAAAGAGAATATCTTGCAAGTGGTGGCCGCTCTTTGCTTAGTGTTTGCGTGCAGAGCGCCTGGGAGACTGCAAAACGGACCGTCTGACAGCCTCGATGTTCTCTGGTGTTCGAGATGTCCGTGGTCGTCCTCTTCTTTTTTCAGACACACTTCCCGTTTCCCTGAAGTTCTCAACCCACAACAGAATGGATTTTCTGTATGGTACTCGGTCCCGAGGGGGGATTTGGTAGCGAGTACGGAACGCATGCTGCACCGCTACGATAGAGTGACTTTGCGAAAAGTAGGTTTCGACGGCAAATGCGCGCTGCTCATTGGACTACACCATCTTTATGACTGCAGAGTGTTGTAACGGGAACTTCCCAACTACCTGCGCCTTTTGAGCCCAACCCCATCCTTCTACGGCCTCCCCTCCCTTCACAATGCCCTACTGAAAGTACAGAGGATATTTTGCCCCACCCTTTATTTATTTTCCGAAGTGTCCTCGCTGACTGTGAGGATTGCCAAGCATACGGTTGTCTGGGTATCACAGATGACTTTTCTGCAGGTAAACAGTCAGGCCACATGGCTGACCGCTCACCGCCATCTGGTGTCGCAATTAACAGTGGATTGAGCCATACCTTTCCTCCACCATAAGCACAGGGATAATTTCACTTGTAGGTTTTTAAGAAGAATGAGGTGGTGGAATAGTCACGCACATGCATTACATCAGTAACATAATGTGTTTAACCTTGCAACTAATTCAGTGTATATGTTTTATAATTAATCCTTATCCTGCTAATGCGGAGAATGTGGTGAGCTCCTAATAATGCCGGCAGATGGGATTTAACTTGGTGTTTAAAGGGTTAAAGATGTTCATTTACTCATGGCCTACGGTCAATAGCTTTAACATTTATCATCAGAAGTTAGGCAGTTATTATTGCTACTGTCAGTGATCACATTTAAAGTCAGCAGTTGTGGTATCAGTATGGAAAACAATGCAGTGTTCTGCCAGGTGTATTTTACTTATGCCCAATTAGACAGATGTAGCACTGCACTTATTCTGTGTAAGAGTGTATGTGTGCACTGTTAACAGCAGTACGCTACATGGCCAGGGGATTGCACAGAAACATAAAACATGATATGTAAATCTTGTAACTCAAGTGTCCTATGTACAACATGTATGTTTTGGCTCTACAGGGCTATCATCAGTGTTGCTGTGTAGTGATTATGAGAAATTCCTACCAATAGTAGGAATATTCATAATTACATTTAAAATTGTTTAGTCATTAGTATGTAGTTAAAAGTAAAAAAAATTAAAAATTTATGCAAGTTTGCCTGGATCCAGTACTTGTTCTTGTCATACCGTAAATTACTGATTTATAAATAATTTTACGTTTAATTATTGATGTTCTTGAAAAGTGATGATAGTGTGAGAATTGAGTGCATTTAACATGTGTATGTTTCAGGTTGCTGGCCTTGAGAGTGATTGTATGTTCAAAGCAAACGAAAGAATGGTGTTAAGAATATATCTGACATCTCTGAGTGTGGATGACCTCTCTGACATGACCTTATATCCAAAGGTACTTATGTTTATTGGACCCTGCATCATCTTGATAGTTAAAGAAAGAGAGACCAACTTGATGTCACTTGCTTCATTATTTCATTATTTACTGCTCAACATGTTTCGGATGTTAATACATCCATCCTCAGGAGCTTGCAACTTATTTGATGAGTTATTTCATGGGTTGTATTGTTCTGTTCAGGCTTCAGCCTGCATACGGATACCACACTACCCCAGCCAAAACACAACGTAACACCAACACACATCGAACCAGAACAATACAACCCATGAAATAACACATCAAATAAGTCACAAGCTCCTGAGGATGGATGTATTAACATCTGAAACATGTTGAGCAGTAAATAATGAAATAATAAAGCAAGTGACATCAAGTTGGTCTCTCTTTATTCAACTATCGAAAGGTACGATATACTTCGGTAACATGCTGTTGTGAATTAAGACTCATCTTATGAACGTCATCTATAGGTGAAAGGGCCACAAATAAATATTTATGGATGATATACATTATGATGCTAACACCAACAAAATGCACACTATTGAAATAGTTTCTATATACAAAGCACCTTGTTAATGTTCTGCCCACTTATGTGACCAACTTCAGGGAGGTGAAGAAGTGAAAGGTGATACAGTTATTGTATTATTGTATAAATGTATCATCTTTATACTTTTATCCTCTGTATCACCTCTCTGAAGATGGCCTCCATGGGTGGCCAACACTATTTGTATGTAAATAGTATTTAAATAGCGTGCATTTTGTTTGTATTACTATCATATTGTATATGTTCAATTAATGCACTGATTATGGATCATGTAAGATTTATGGATATGCTCAAATGTGAAATTTAGATGTGCCGATCTGCTACCATTCAGTTCAGAATCTTTTGTTTTACCTGTGTTATATCCATAAACCTAGAGTCTAAAACATACCAAACCATAATTTTATCTGTTGTTTTTTTGTATGGCTGTGAAACTTTGTGTGTTTCCCTAAGAACATAATATAGACTTTGAGCGTTTTGAAGCCAGGGTGCTGACGGGGTTATTTAGACCTGTGAGGGAGGAAGTAAGAGGAGTCTAGAGAAAATTACACATTTAGGGGATTCATGAAGTTTGCACTTCCACAAATATTATTAGGTTGACGAAATTGAGGAGGATGAGATTTATAGGCGAGGAAACACACATAATAATGATGAAAAATACTTACACAATTTTGGTCAGAAAACTGGAGGGGAAGAAACTGCTTGACAGACAAAGGTGTAGATGGGAGAAAATGTCAAAATGTATGCTACAGAAATACAGTTTGCTTGTAAAAACTCTATTTGATTAGTTCAGTTTTTGATGCAGTTACATGTTGTAACACAGTAAGTGCCAACCTTCAGGTTGTGTAAAAAGTAGGATGGTTTTTTTACTAGCTGAACCATTGTCATCTTCTTAAGAACAGTCTCACATAATGGGAAAGAAGCATTTTTACAGTAGAAAGTGTAATTATTTACAAGACTAGTTTCTGGAGACATGTGATGTTGCAAGTTGTTGGAATGTACACACAATCAAATTTGTTTTAATACTGCAAACTGAACTTTGAATTTTCCTTCAGGACTTCCACTTCTTTTATTTGTCTACAGATTAAGGGCTTCTGGGATGTGTTGCGATGCAGTAATGTAGACAGACACTGAAGGTGGAGGCAGGATGTACACCAAAACATTCTTACCTGTCTCCTATACTACATGGAATAACGTGTTTGAAGAACATAATCTGTCATGAGAACCTCAAATAGCGTTTATGTACTCATTTTAATGTCTTATTTATGTATGTATTTATTTATTCATTTATTTGTTTATCTATTTACTAATAGTCAGGATACATAGTCAGTATAGTAACACACTGACCATCTGGGGAATAATTGCTTTCTGATTCTCATCAGGGATACAGATTTTTCTCTTTGCCATTGGACCCTGACCATTTCTGCAGTCCACTCAGTCCTGTATGATAAAGGTACTGGGGGTCTTTCTCTGGTGTAGTGTGTGGGGCATGATGTGAAATAAAATTATCCTATCTATTTCCTGAGGCTAGGAAAGAATGGTGCTGTACGTCCACCAGAAGGTCAGGCTCATTATTGGCTTCACTTATTTACGTGTTTTCTCCCTAAATGTATAGCTTTACCTGGACCACTTTTGTGTTAAGTATGAAAGATCTTTGGATGCCAGTGGCAGTACAGTTCAGAATGTTGGTATGTAAAAGAGGTACAAGTGCAGAAGTGCAGATATAGACTACAGCTTTGAGTTATTTTCGATATGCATATAAATTTGTTTTAAGGTACTGTATCTGTCTTCTTCTGAAGAAACTGAAAGCAGTCATGTGAAAGATAACTCAAATATTTTGGCTACAGAGCACAGAATGTGGTCGGCTGGAACCGTGGATAATTGTGTAACACCACAGTTGGCACACCCACAGGTTTATTATGGCTGATGGCTAATGGTGGAGGGTAATAAAAATAATCAGAGTCTGGGAAATTTTAAAGTATTCATAAGATAGGAAGATGTAGAGTGCAGAATTTTTTAAACTTGTTATGATGATTTGAATGTTGTACAGCACTTTTGATGGCATGTACAGTCCCCCCCCCAAGTTAATATGTTGCTGTATTCTGTAACTTCCTATCTTATTTATTTCTCCTAACATTTCTTTTTCTGTTTTTGTAACCTGCTTTTGTTTTATTCCTGAACTTCATACTTCTCTACTTCTCAACATTTTCTGTCAAATTGCTCTACTGTGACTGGACATTGTCTTTCCTTTATTCATCTAATTAGCCTATTTTTTTTACAAATTTTGTACTAATATGCGTGATGTAACTCAGTCAAGTGCCTGTGAACTGGATTTCAGTACTTGGTTCCCCTTGAAGCACTGAGATTTTTTGCAATTTTGGGTCACACCTAATGGCTGGAACATGAAAAAATTTTACATTTTTCTAGTGTTGTGGTTAAAAGGAGTTGATGCACCTCCATTACTCATTTGTGGGATGTTACTAAAAACATAATCATGCTTCTTGTTCCTCTCTTTTTTCTCATTTTTGATATTTCTTAAATAGCTGAATTTTAACAATTTATGGCTATTAACCTGTAAATTACAGTGGTTGCTTCTACATAACATCTGCTTTCACCAACTGATTTTCTGATGGAGATTCAGTTTGTTTTCTGTGAGGTAGGAACTGAACTGTGGAATATCTAAGGCTGCAAAGAGTTAAACTGTCAATGTTATTCCTTACTATATAAATGTGCTAATACAGGTTATTTGTACAGTGCAGTGGAAACACATTAACCCTAAAGTTCTGACAGTGAAATATTTTAGCAGCAGAGAAACTATTTTCTTTATTTTAACCTTGGCAGGTATTTCTAGTGAGTAAACTCTTGTGGCCACCTGTTGCTCATTTCAACATATGATAGAATCAGTAGACAGTGTTACAACATTATGAAAGGTGAAATTTAATGTGTACATGTTGAATTTTAAGAAGCAAATGGACACCCTGTAGCATCATTTATTTGTAGCTAATATGAAAGTGTTGGCAATTTTTGTCTGTAGGTAGGACACTCAGTGCGATGACCAGTGAAGCTGTAAAGTTACCTATAGGGCTGCCGTTTTTCTGTGTTATTCAGGATGTTTGCAGCCTGTCTGAAGAGATGAGCATTTTTCTTTGCAGGTACTGACCATTGAGGAAGATAAAGTATTTGACTTCAAATATGTGAGACACAGCCCCAGACTGTACACTCAATCTGACCTTGGATCAAATAAAGATGATGTGAAGTCTGATGGCAGTCTGAGGTTGCACATTGGCAGAATCCATATTGTGTTGCTGTACAAAATGCTTGTGGATTTACAGGTGGGTGGCAATACAGAGCTGTCTGTGATACTGAGCATTCATCTTCATGTACTGTGTTTGCCCAGGTATTTGTGTATGTGTGGATTTAGAGGTATGTCAGTATGTAAGGCTGCTTGTACCTGTGCGAAATTATTATGTAAATCTGTGATATGATGTGAGGTAAAATTGACTTCTGTTGTCCAAAGGCACCACATGCTGGTCTCTAAAATATACTGGTGGATGGCCTAGCATGCCCTATGCTGTTCGGTGTGTGTGTTTGATTGTTAGCAATTTAAGTATCTGTACTGAGCCAGAAAAACTTGGGCTGTCAAGAGATACTGTAGGCATTTAAAACTATATCCTATTGGTTAATGTATTCATTCATTCATTCATTTATTTAGTATTCCAGAGATCCACCAACTTGTCAGGTATAACAATATAGTACAGAAAGAGTCATTACAATGAAATACTTATGATAATAATACGGAAATAAGTCAAATCAAATTTATACAGGAATGATATTTGCTCGGAATGTTCAGTTCATCAGTACAATACATAGTGTACTTAGACAGAAAAACATAGTAACAAGCCATGAGTCCTAACGTAATGTCCTAGACAGAATCTGAACTTAATACATACAAATATACATACATACATACATACATATATATATGTTCACTTTCCATAAGATCTTTACAGAACGTGTCAAGAGGGTGTGCAGTGTGTTGTCATAATACCATTGGGGGTTAGACTACAGGTGAGACAACAAAGAGTGAGGCGTGTGAAATAATAAGTTTTGTTAGTAATAATGAATGTGAATTTGTGGCTGTCCTTAGTTATGTAAATAATAAGTAAAGTTAGTAACGAAAATTAAAGTAGCAACTACGTAGCAGTGGCATAACGAAGGAGAGCTGTAACAATCAGGATGCTGATTGATAAAATTCGTCCAAACTATAGAAAGAATGTTCAATGAGATAATTTTTAATGCGGATTTAAAACGCCTAGCATCGTTTGATAGGGCTTTAATGTTTGATGGTAAGTGATTATATATTTTACTCCCAGAAAACAGCACTCCTTTCTGAACTGATGTAAGGTTTGTGGAAGGTAAATGTAGGTTTCAATTGTAACGTGTGTTTAGCTTGTGAATTTCAGAGTTGGATTGGAAGAAATCTCTATTTTTAATTACAAAGACAAGTAGGGAGAAAATGTATTGTGATGGCAGTGAAAGTATCTGTAAGTGTTTAAATAGTTGTCAGCATGTATCGCGACTGCCGGAATTAGTAATAATTCTTAAAATTCTTTTTTGAATTTTGAAAATACTGTTTGTGTGATGTGTGTGCGAATTGCCCCAAAATATAATTCCATATGATAATACAGAGTGTGCATAGGAGAAATAGATCATTCTCAGTGTATTCATGGTCAGAAACGGTTTCAACAACCTGATGGCATAGCAAGCCTTATTCATTTTAGATGTTATTGCAGTAATGTGGTCCTTCCATGATAATGAATTATCGATGATCAAACCCAAAAATTTTGTGCTATTAATATTGGAGTTTATTGAATTGGGTACAAGTATCTGGATTTTCCCTTCATTTTGTTCTTTAGCTTGGAATTACATAAAGTGTGTTTTATTGTAGTTTAAAGACAGGAGATTGCTCTGGAACCAGGAAGTTATTTCAGTCATTACTGAATTAATGTTTTTTTGAAATTCGTCAGGGTTGGCGTTAGATATAATAATGGTAGTATCGTCAGCAAATAGAATAGGATTGGCTAATTTGTTAACACTTAGAATGTATGTGTGCAAGTAGATTTTTAGAGTGGTGTTTGTGAGGATGGAAGTCTTCAGGGATGTGATTTTGTCCAAGAAGATTCTCTATTTCTCTTCTTGGACTGCTTGATGCTGAAAATGAAGACACTGTTGTCCTTCATAGCATTTGGAACTGCACATCTGCTGACACAACATTACATTCCAGGTCACTAAGATGTTGAAATTATATAATTTTTTGATGCCATGATGGCATAGATGTAATTAAGTGGATAAAACTTGTGTCTTATTTACATAGTAGCTGTACATTGCAAGGTGTATACAGGCCAGTTACATAAAGTTCTCCATGTGGTTCTGTGTTCGTAAGTGTTTGCAGTTTTGCTTGTTACCTGCACAGAGCATTGGCATCCCTGCTGTGTGCATGTGCAGTTGTGCATGCTGTAGACTTACAGAGAAGCTAGGAGAATGAAATTAAACTCTGTACTATCTAAATTCAGTGTGCTAAAAATGTAAATCCAGTCTTCTGTTTGGGTCATAGTTTCTGTGTATTGTAGAAACAGTGCAGAAACCTACCATAAATTGGGATGGAATACTGACCATAGTGCCGTTGTCAGGGTATGGGGAAACAACAACCGAGCTGGGGCACCAGACTTAAAATCAAATAAGATACTTATTAGTTGTGTAAAATTGTGCAGAACACTGAGTCTGCTTAGCTGTGGGTTGAATGTCAGATTTATAGAAAAGGATGTGAGTGTAGCATATTAGTTAACTTGTGCATACATTTCCTAACTTCTTTATGTACAGCACTTCCTGGAACCCTTTATTCACCCTGGAGTACCTGGATATATTATGAACGTAGCTGAGAAGTCTGCGAGCAGGCAAATTGATCAGCTGCGTGGTTGGAGCACTCGCCTGCATGTCTCACTGGATCTTCATGCTCCAACACTACTTCTTCCACAGAAGTCAGCATCACCAAATCTTATTATTATGAATATGGGTGAGTTTACAATCACAGAGTTACACAGAATGTCTTGGGCTGTGTTGCTTGGGATTCTAATGTTTTGGGGCAAATCATAGGATTTCTTGAAAAGGAAATATGATGGTGATGGATAAACCAACAACTTAATTGTACCTCAGAAAGTCCTGTAATGGTGGCATGTAATTTAAAATTTCTCAAAACACACACTATTATGCATTAAAGCCATTACGCTAAAATCAACAACTTGTTTCTCTACCATTTTCTTTATTCACTTCAAGCTTTTTCTTCAATGGAAATTGTGGGAACTGGTAGTGATGCTATGTGACGCTTAAGTGAGAAATTGTAGTAGATAAGGGTTATGAAATTTGATGATTACTATAATTTCAGAAGCAGAAAAGGTCATATACGTACAGTACACTCATGATCTTACATGAGTGAGAAACTTATTCCAAAGAAATGTTTGTTATATGATGATTTATTGGAAGTGTTTTAACTTTTGCACCATGTGAAAGTTCTTGAATTAAACATTTAGAGATGTAGAGTGGGCAATTTTTTGTGAATGTAAAGAACGAAGAAATGGGCATGACATGGTCATGTATGTGGGAATGAAGAAATGCCACAAGATTTGGTGTAAACCTCTGAATGTAAGAGACCAGTTCAGAGATATAAAGTTAGGAGGGTGATACTGCAAGATAGGGAATGTTCTGAGAGTGGCACGTCTGGATTGACTGCTCTGTTATTGTCCCTAGGTTTGAAATGTGAATAGTTTTAATAAGCATTGCAAAGGTGCATGTGGTTTAAATATGCCTTACTACTCAATTATAACACCAACCACTGCACATATATAAAATTTATAAAATTTACACATTAAAACATTAAAAACGCTCCGACATGTTTCGGTCCTAAGACCATCATCAGGGAGCTATATATTCCTTGCTAAAGTCACA
>Ga0131853_10001645_pt1 | contig 39976 bp, 39 predicted proteins | sample TergutLab28metaG_FD_92764 | JGI IMG/M metagenome (GOLD analysis project Ga0131853, IMG submission 92764) | Labiotermes labralis P1 segment gut microbial communities from Petit-Saut dam, French Guiana - Lab288 P1 (version 2) (version 2) | ecosystem: Host-associated > Arthropoda: Insects >...
CACCCGCTTGCAGCCACCCAGCACATCCGCTGCCCTTTGCGAACATTCGCCGTCAACTATCCCTGCCGGCTCGCCCGCAAGCACGATCTTGCCGCCGCGTGCCCGGAATTTTTCCAGCACCGTCAAAGTCGTACCCCTTAACGCACGACAGTTAGGAACAAGCACTACATCATAGGCCATTTCGCCTACTTTAAATTTTTCGCCGGCAGAGTCCGCATACAAATCAGGCAGTAGCGATTCAGCCACAAAATCAAAATCTATCTGTCCCATGAGTAGCCAGTGGATGATGTTATTAAAATCTGCTTCCATCTCGGCCCTTATACCTGCAGTTTTATCATTAGGGCCAAAATGCATCCAGTAGCCTTCTACCGGATGGATAACCGCTACACGTACCACAGGCATGCCGCGTACAAGGGCGGTGTTAAGCCTTGCAAAATGGTCTTCTACATATGCATACTCCTTATACCACGGCGACTGATAGCCTATACAAGCAGGGTAATCGCGCTTGGCTTCCCCAGCCATGGACACCCATGTCAGGTGATGTACACGCAAAGTTATACCCAGCGCTGCTTGCCAGTCCCCTTGCAATTTATGGCCCCTGAAATCAAAGTCCCAGTTGGTTACGCCATAAAGTTCGCTTAATAAACCCTCACGGCCATATTGGTGTACAGCGCTTTGGGCTTGCTTTGCCGTAGAAAATTCGCGGCTGTCGCATAGCATATCTATGCCTGGCAGCTGGAATGAACGGTATGCCCGCATGGTTTCACCAAGCGCCGCGGTTTGGGAGCCTAGGCTTTCCTCATGCATCATATGGCCAGTAAGCAAAATCCCGTGTTTCTCACACCACGCGCCTACATTGTCTGCAAATGCTTCTGTGAAGCGGGCGCAAATATGGTCGTGGAAGCGGTAACGGGCTTTTGATGGAGAAGCTTTTTCCCATACCAGCTCTGGTAAGTAGTCAATTATACTTTCTCCATATTCTTGCTGATATGTCTCATCAAAATCTGCGGTAAATGGCAGTGTAACCATCTGCTTTGCATCGGAATTTGTGAGCGCTTGTTTATGAGAAAACTGCGGCTCGTCTGTGAAAATGGCGGGTATTGATTTACCGAAATGCTCACCTAACCGGGCAAGATATTTTTCGTGGGTTTCTTCTATAAAGCGGTCTATTGCTTTTTTACTTAAGGTATCAACATAGGCTTCATCGTTATACCATGCGCTGTCTCCAGCTATTTCCATGTATGCATCCCATATCATGCTTGTGTCTGAAGGAAGTTCGTCTAAAGGCAGGCGTTCGTAGTTGGTTAAGTAGCCGTCTTTCAGCGTAATTTTGAACCGGGCCAGATGCTTACGCATTCCGCTGGGTACGTACTGCGCAGATGCATCGGCTACCGGCTCCGGCAATGGGAAGCCATATGGACATATGGTCAGATAACGCATCCGGTACTCATAATCTTTAGTAACTAACCCGCCAGCCGCACCAGAGGGCCAACGGTCTTCATCGTATAGATAGCAAAGCATTTCTTCTTGAATAGCTTTTTGGTTACAGGCGTCCACTAAGTCCAAGAACTCTTCACTCATGTACGGGGTAGCCAGCCCTGTACGGCTATGAATATGGAAACCACCCAGCCCCATTTCCTTAAAAACCTCAATTTGACGAAGCAATTCAGCCTCTTCAAGCTTACAATTCCAAGCCCAGAACGGCGCACCGCGGTATTCCGTAGTTGGGGACTTAAACAGTTCGGGGGTTAATGCTGGGGCAGTCCTTTTTTTGTAAAGTTTTGGTGTCATAACATCCTCCTTAATAGATATCGCAATTCATAATTTCAATTATTGGCCGGGCGAAATTGTTGCATGTTTAAATTTCACTCACACCTCCGGCCCCACCATTGGTGCGAACTAAACCACTCTACGGAAATCACCAAGCTTGCGTGTATACCCAATACGGTCAAAATATTCCAGCAGCGACAGTGCAAATTTGCGAGAAGTCTGTACTTCATCGCGGAACCCGGCCAAAGTAACATTACCATCACCAGTCTCTGCCAAGCGCCTAACAGCGGCCCGCGCCAGCTCTACTGTTGTGGCAACAAATAACATCCCCGGTTCTGTAGATATAACCGAACCATCAGATATTAATGCGTTTAATACCTTTTGACCGCTTTTTTTATCCTTACCCAAAAGCTCATCAATCGAAGGCGGAGCAAAACCACCCTGCGTAAGCTCTGCGATAAGCTCATCGCGTATCTGCCGCTCACGCCCGGTGTACGCTACCTCAAAGCCTGCAATCGCTACGCGCCCATCATTCACGCGCAATTCATTGTTATATAGTTGAAGTACTCCATCAAAGATAGCGGGCTTATGACTGGGCAATACACGGCTTCGCAATTCTTCTTGGCGCATGCCTTGGTGCAATGGGTTCTCTTTATGGTAGGCTTTCAGCTGGTTTATGATTTTTTCGCCCAGGTTTTCACGGAAACAGGCGGCTACGGCATGCCCGGAGCCTAACCGGGTTATTCGCCCTGCCTGAGCCAACGCGCCCACTTTCGATGATAAATCCTCGGCATTTAGCCCAAAGCGTTTTTGTATCTCATCAAGAGGGGCAATACCCCCAAGGTTCATAAGAGCTTGGTAGATTTGCGTTCCCATATCGCCGTTTTCTAGTGCTTCCAACACACGTGCAGTCGCGTCCGCCCGCCCTCGCCTAAATTTTTTGGGGGCAGTATTTAGTACCACCCCGCCGCCCACGGTTTCTATAGGCGAATAAAACCGCAACACAAAGGAATCACCGCTTTTAACAGCTACTTCCTCGGCAAAACGCAGCTGTGCGTAGCCTGTCTGCCCCGGCAGAAGCTTATCAGCCCCAATAAGCGCAACTTTGCACAATAGCCCGCCCGTGCCATAGTGAAAATGCAGCCGTGAGCCGCTTTTAATCTCTCGCGGGCTATCCTTCATAACCGTAAGCTTTACATCCAGCATCATCGTCGGCTGAATTGTCCCTTCTGGTGCCAGCACATGTCCACGTTGTATATCTTCGCGATGCAACCCCGAAATATTAGCCGCTACACGCTGTCCGGCGTAGGCGGTTTCTACACTGCTGCCATGGACTTGCAAACTACGTACACGCCCTACTTCGCCGCAAGGATATACCGCAATACTATCCCCTTGCCGCATTGTGCCTTCGATAAGCGTTCCAGTTACAACTGTGCCAAATCCCTCTGCGGAAAATACACGGTCAACAGGTATACGAAAGGGCGCGGAGGTGTTTTTGATAGCCGCCGTTGAAATTTTTTCATAGATTATTTCTTTTAACCCCTCAATCCCCTGCCCCGTGTGAGATGACACATATTGAAGCGGAGCGTTATGCAAGAATGTGTCCGCAACAACCTGCCGTATATCATCCGAAACCATACCGCGCCATTCTTCATCTACCAAATCGCACTTGGTTAGCACAATAATACCGTCTTTAGCGTTAAGCAGCTGCAAGATACCCAAATGCTCACGTGTTTGGGGCATTACACCGTCGTCTGCTGCTATGACAAGGAGAACCAAGTCTATGCCGCCCGCTCCAGCTAGCATGTTTTTTATGAATTTCTCATGACCGGGAACATCAATAATAGATGCAGTTTCTCCTCCGGGAAGAGTCATATGGGCGAAGCCTAGGTCAATTGTTATGCCGCGTGATTTTTCTTCAGCCAGCCTGTCTGTTTCTATGCCGGTTAGGGTACGGATTAGAGCTGTTTTCCCGTGGTCAACGTGGCCTGCAGTACCTATTAAGATATGCTTCATGTTGTCACCTCATATCACTTTTACCATTAGAATCAAAACCACCATAGCCATAGAAAACCTTCATGATTAGCATTAAAACTCCTGTAGCCGTCTGGCGATATCAAAGAAATCAGATGAATCTATTGTCCGCACATCAAGTATAAACCTATCCCGCGAAATCCGCCCTATGATAGGCACAGGGCCTAAGCGAAAATGCCGCTCCAGTGCCTGCACAGACACTCCTTTACTGGCCATATTAATAGCCACAGCAGCAGTAGCAATCCCCTCTTCCGGCATTGCGCCACCTCCGGCAAGGCTGGTCTCGGTAATTACGGTTACCTCACAGTATTTATCCAGGTATCCCTTTAAAAGCTCTGCCTTTTTAAGCAATTTTTCCGGTGGCATGCATAACATCCGCAAAACAGGAATACTCTCCACAACTGTATCCGGGTCAAGATAAAGGCGAAGTGTAGCCTCAAGCGCCGCAAGGCAAAGTTTATCAATGCGCACTGCCCGTGCCAGCGGATGGGCTTTCATCTTGGCAATCCACTCACCCCGCCCGGCTATTATACCCGCCTGCGGCCCTCCCAAAAGCTTGTCCCCGCTAAAAGTAACGATGTCAACCCCAGCCTTAATACTGTCGGCAACAACCGGCTGGCCATAAATGCCATATTGCGTCAGCGGAAGAATGCAACCGCTGCCCAAATCCTCTATAAGCGGGACAGAATACTTAGCCGCAATCCCGGCAAGTTCGCAAAGTTCAGGTTTCGCCACAAACCCCGTCATAGCAAAATTGCTGGCATGCACCCTAAGAAGCGCCCCGGTCAGACCCGGCTCTACCGCCCTCTCATAATCCCGAATATTGGTTTTGTTGGTTGTCCCAACCTCCACCAGCCTACAGCCAGACTGCGCCATTACATCCGGCACACGAAAACTGCCGCCAATCTCCACCAATTCACCCCGTGAAACGATAACATCCTTCTGCCCCACTGCTGCAAGGGCTAGCATCACAGCAGCCGCATTATTATTTACAACCATAGCCGCTTCTGCACCTGTTAGTTCCGTTATCAGGCCCTCGACATGTACATGCCGGCTGCTGCGCTCACCCTTTTCTACGCAATACTCCAGATTAGAATAATCTCGCGCTGCATAGCACATCGCATCCAGTGCTTCATTTGCCAACGGCGCACGCCCTAGGTTTGTATGCAAAATAATCCCGGTGCCGTTAATCACACGCCGTAGGTTTGAATTAAAGCATTCAAAATACTTTGCTTCCACTTCTCCTGCCAAAACATCATGGCCGGGAATTGTCCCTACACGCCCGTCAATTATATTGCGGCGCAAGTCATTTAAGACCTCACGCACAGATTTCGTCAGTAGAACATCTCGGTCAAACCGCGCAAGCATTGCATGAGAAAGCAATTCATCTACTTTAGGAATTTGCCGCAGCAAGTTGTTTATACTTTCCATTTAAATGCCATATTCCTCTCTTAATTGCTTTTATGCTATTTTATAGCAAGAATAGAAAAAAAGCACCCTCTGCCGAGTCAAACTTAAACTATTTTTAAAACGCGCAACTCTATGAAGGGTAGAGTTGCGCGCTCTTTTGAAGTTTAAGTTCACCTCTGGGTGCTTTCCTTACATTAATAATATTTATCTGGCATTAGCAAAAACTTCATCCAACAACTCACGCAAGGCCGTAGCGCCTTGATAATACGAGCCAACATGCAAAGTGGCCGCGTTAAAATCTAAATCTCCAACTGTAAACCTAAACGATATCTGCACAGAAATCGGATAATCATCATCTCGCGGCATCATTCCAAAGAAGCTGACATAGTTTGTGGCACCACTAACAAAATGGTTCCAGCCATAGTCTGTAAAAAATTGCCCAAAAGCTTCACCAACAGTTGCACTATGATAATCTTCCAAATAACCATGGGCGACCCTTTCAATATGGTAGAGGCTAATCTCAGCTTCAAGGTCAAACTCTGGGATCTGCTCATCTTCCATGGAAGGCGGGCGAGATATGATATCATCATTTTGCCCTCTGCCGCTAATAAATATAACAATTGCTGAAATAACTGCTAACACCGCAATCACAGCCACAATCACAATTATCTTACGCTGCCTTTCTGTGTCCACATTGGCTTCATCTGGCGGAGCCATGGCCACACGGGGCTGTGCAGGCTGAATTGGGGCCGCTACCGGCTGCGCATACGCTTGCTGAACCGGTTGCACTTGCTCTGGTTGTTGCTGTGCTTGTACCGGAATCTCTTGCACAGGCGGTACCTGCACCAGTGGCGGAGCAACGTAGCTGTCAGGCACTATCTCTTGAGCATCTACCTGTGAGTCATCATCCACTGTTATCTCGGCCCCGCAAGTAAAACAAAACTTAGCATCTTCGTCCAGTTGCTGGCCGCACTCAATACAAAACATACAATATTCCCCTTTTATCATTTGTAGTCTATTTCACAGTAAAAAATCTTTGGCCCAATCATCAAAACCAAGCTACTCCTCAACCTCTACTACAAGCATAAATGAATTCCAGTCGCTTCTACTCTCAAGCCGGTATCGGAATCTTGGAGGCCTCGCGCCCCTTTCCAGCACAATTTGAGCCCTTTCATCCCATAGAGAATTTATCATCATATCGCCCGATTCTATAGACCATGTGAATTCTGTTTCATGCCTGGATGCATTATGGCTTGTATTAAAATGGTAGAACTGTCCTGTCCCATCATCCCTAAACTCAATCCGTGGTATCCATGTCCCAAGCGGTGGTGACTGCGTCCATGTGCCTACCAGCCGGTTCGGGTTAATATTTCCCATCCTGCTAAAAAAGAAAGCGGCTGCCGCTATCGCAATAATTATTACCACTACTCCCACAATAACGGGGCGAAGGCGCTTTTTCTCAGGCGCGTGGGTTTCCATGCCGTCTGATTCTTCATATCCGTCATACATCTGCCGCATTTCGTGCTGAGTGTCATGCTCTGCAAGCTGCTGTGTGTATGCAGGCTGCGGAGGTACACGCACTGGCTGTTGTGGCTGTGGCGGAGGTGTGTGCACAGGCTGCTGCTGCGGAGATATATTCACAGGCTGCGGTAGCGGAACTGAGGCTATATGCGCCGGTTGCTGTGATGATACTGGGGGTATATGCACTGGCTGCTGTGATGGTGCTGGGGATATATGCACTGGCTGCTGTGACGGAACTGGAGGTATATACGCAAGCTGCTGCTGCGGTGATGGCAAAGGCTGTGCATAAACAGGCACGGCCTGTGGCTGCGGTATGTGAATCGGTTCCGGTTCCGGCGGCGGCACATTTAAAGGCATTGGTTGCGGTGGTATCTGAACAGGCGCAGGTGGCTCAGGGTTAACAATCTCTACATGTTGCACCGGAACACGGTCATAATAGTCGTACCGGGCATCTTGCCGTTCGGGCGTATACGCCGCAGGCAGAATTTGATAGCCCGAAAACTCCGTGACATCGGCCGCATAAGACTCTGGTTCAGGCAACCTAGGTGTCACCGGCGGTGTTGGTTGCACTGTTGGCAACGATTGTACCGGCTGTGATGAATGTGATGGCTTCCCATTAAACCTGGCAGGGTTTGTATCAGTAATAGCCCGCAGGCGTTTATTTGCGGGCTTGGGAAATGTCGGTTCAATTAAATATTCCATTGGGTCTGAATCACTTGCACTATTTTTCACAGGCTCATCAATATCCGACTCGGCCGTTTGACCCGGGTAAAACGTATAATCCATATCTGCGGAAGGCGTAGGCGCAGGCATATGCGCACGTTTTCCATAACCACTGGGCTTTGCATCCGAGTGCTTAGCTGCAAGGGCCTCATGTCCGCGTCCAGCTATAGCATCCGGCTCAGCAATACCGGACACATCATGGGCGGCAAGCGAACCCGCGCCACCCTCCAGTTCAGCCAAAGACGATGGATGGTTAAGCAGATGCGCCGTTCCATTATTATTTTCTTTTTTAGCACCGCATTTTTGGCAAAAGCGCGCGCCCGAGGGTGATTTGTTCCCGCATTTCGAACAAAACATTATATCTCCTCCTATGCGTTTCGAAACGAAATCGCAATATGTACTCCATTATGATTATAACTGCGCCCTTAGCAAATCGCAACGCGGTACTATAACATACCTATTACATTTGAAGGGACGCAATTCATCTGGCAAGTACATTTTTATATTTTCTTTTTTATTTTCTGTTGACATCGCCCTAAATATTCCCTATAATGCGGCAAGTGCGCGGAGAAGTACCCAAGTGGTTGAAGGGGCTCGCCTGGAAAGTGAGTAGGTCGTTAATAGCGGCGCAGGGGTTCGACTCCCCTCTTCTCCGGGATATATGGGCGAGCAGCTTCCAAATCTTTTATTGGTTTGGAAGCAACCAGCCTGCTTAGTTCCGCACATATTTAGGGCCCTTAGCTCAGTTGGTCAGAGCGCCCGGCTCATAACCGGGTGGTCCCGGGTTCAAGTCCCTGAGGGCCCAGTTATAGTGAAATGGCGTATTTAAACGGTTCCGGTATATGAGTGGAACCGATTCGCTGTTCACCAGCAACTTTTGCTTTAAAGGAGGTAAGCTTAATGATTTCCCCAAAAAGAAGAACATCAAAGGCCAGACGCGACAAACGCCGCAAACAAACATGGAAAATTTCCATGCCTAATTTGGTAAAATGTCCAAAATGTGGAGAGTTGGCTCAATCACACCGCATGTGCAAAAATAAAAACTGCCAAACATACAACGGGCGTGAAGTTTTGCCGATAGCAGAGTAATTTTATGAGTGATACGGCTAATAATTTAACTATCGCAATTGATGCAATGGGTTGCGACCTTGGCCCATCTGTAGTAGTAGATGGGGCCTTACAGGCGTCCCGGGTTTACCCGGGGGTTAAGTTAATGTTGGTTGGCAATGAAGATATTATTACTGCAGAACTTGCCAAGCATGCAGATACCGGCCAGATATCCATTTTACACGCGTCACAAGTCATCACTCCGGACGAAGCCCCAACCTCTGCCATGAGACAGAAAAAGGATTCATCGCTGGTAATAGGGCTTAAAGCCGTGAAGGAAGGACAAGCGTCTGGTTTTGTTTCCGCAGGTTCTACAGGCGCGCTTCTAACCGGCGCAACGGTTATAATTGGCCGTAAAAAAGGTATAGAACGCCCCGCACTGGGTGCGCCAATCCCTACCCGCAAAGGCTTTACATTACTAGCAGACAGCGGTGCAAACATGGATTGTAAAGCTTCCTATCTGGTGCAGTTTGGCCAAATAGGCGCAGAGTATATGGAGAAGGCCCTTGGGGTAAGAAATCCCAAAGTGGGCCTTATTAACGTTGGCACAGAAGAAGAGAAGGGTAACGCCGTTGCTAAAGAAGCATACACATTGCTTGCAGAAAGCGGATTAAATTTCGTAGGTAACATAGAAGCACGCGAGATCCCAGAGGGTGCAGTAGATGTAGCAGTGTGCGACGGCTTTATAGGCAATATTGTTTTAAAGTTTATGGAGGGCCTAGCCCAAACCATGATGGGCATGATAAAAGAGGAATTAATGTCCACAACCATATCCAAGTTAGGGGCATTGATGGCTAAAGGTGCATTTGGTAATATAAGGAAACGTTTCGATTATCGTGAAGTTGGTGGCGCGCCGTTTTTGGGGCTTACATCGTTGGTGATAAAGGCCCATGGAAGTTCTGACGCCTTTGCCATGAAAAATGCGATAATAAAGTGCATAGATTTTGAAAAGGGAGCGAAATAAATATGGAATTTGAAAAAATCAGAGACGTAATTGCCGAGCAAATGGGCGTGGATAAGGACACAATCACGCCGGAAACGTCTTTCACTGACGATTTAAATGCAGATTCATTGGATATTTTTCAGATAATTTCGGAGTTAGAAGATATTTTTGGCATGGAATTTGCCAACGAAGATGCGGACAAAATACGCACAGTTGGCGATGCGGCCAAGCATGTGAAAGAAGCGCTTAAGTAAATAATTTTGCGTACAAACGAGCCGTATGTAAGGCGGCATAAAGAGGTTATTTGATGGGTATTTTTGATGATTTACAGGCGCGTTTGAACTATACGTTCAGTGCGCCTATTTTATTGCAGAAGGCTATGACACACGCTTCATATGTACACGAAGAAGGGCTAAAAGCAGGCGAATCCAACGAGCGGCTGGAATTTTTGGGCGATGCCGTACTGGAAGTTTGCGTTAGCGACTTGTTGTACCACCGCTATCCAAGCCATCCAGAGGGGAAGCTGACCCAACGGCGGGCGGGCTTAGTATGTGAGCCAAGCCTTGCCAAGCTTGCCCGCGAACTGGAGATAGGCAGTGCTTTGCTGATGGGTGTTGGGACCGACCAATCGGGCGGGCGGGAACTTGATTCAATATTGTCTGATGCTATGGAGGCACTGTTTGGGGCTGTTTATTTAGACGGAGGATTTGATGCTGCGCGGGAGTTAATTCACAGGCTCATGTCGCCATTAGCTGATACGATTAGCGGCCCACCCAAGGATTATAAGTCCGTTTTACAGGAGATTTTGCAGAAGAATACAAAGGAGACGGCTGTATACAGCGTTGTAGACGCAAGCGGCCCTTCTCATAATAAGGAGTTTACCGCCGCTGTCTCCCATCAGGGGAAGGTATTGGGTATTGGCCGTGGGCACAGTAAAAAGGATGCCGAGCAAAAGGCAGCATTTGAAGCGTTGAAGGCGAAAGGAGAGAAGCTGCATGAGCCCGTATAGGCCACATTTAAATATATTATTTCTCCTTTCCGCATTTCATTTTCCATCCTTGAATATTATTTCTTGTGCATCATGCAAGCTATCGCATATAGCGTAGGCCCGCTTGCGAGTTATATCTGATGGCGGAACAAGGTCAGGCACTACTATCACACGCATACCCGCGCGGGCAGCACCTTCCGCACCAGGGTTGGAGTCCTCAAGCACGATACAGTCAGCTGAGGCAGTACCGCAAATCTCCGCCGCTTTAAGGAAAATATCTGGGGCAGGCTTACTATTGGCAACCATATTGCCGCCGATTATGGTGTGAAAGCGGTGTGAAATCCCAGCTAATGTCAGTTTATAAACTGCACGGTCATAAGCGGTGGATGTTGCCACCGCTTTTTTGATGCCCATTTTTTCAAGCTTGTCCAGCAGCTGGATTAGGCCCGGTTTTAGCGGAACGCCATGTTCATTGAAATGCTTATCCACGTTATCGTGGATTATGTCTAAGGCTTTATCATAGTCAAACTCATGGCCTAAGGTTTCAAACATATAAGTTTTGCATAGCTCACGGGTAAGGCCGATAACACTTTTAAGCAGTTCATCTGTGATGGCAATGTTTAACTCACAGGCGGCGGCATGCCAGCCAGCGATTGCCAAGGTTTCCGTGTCCAGCATAAGGCCGTCCATATCAAAAATAACTAATTTTGGTGTTTTCATCTTTTGTCCTTTCGAGTGACATTACTTTGTCTCGAATTAATTCGCTTTACATCGTTGAAATACGAATCAGAAGTTCTACAACAGCTTGCAGTAGGGCTACCCTGCCCCATGGCTTGATTTCCGCGGTTTGTATACTTTCGCTAACGGGCGGCAATTCCATAGCGCTTGCTATTACTTGGTTGATTAGATGGTTCAAAGCTTTCTGGTTGCTGGGTGGGCCGAAACGCGCAAGTTCGCGTGCGACAACAGGTGCCAGTGCCGGGATTATATCACATTGCTGGACCGCCATCTCCGGTGACGGGCTTGGCCCCCTGCTGGGATTTTGGCCGGAAGCGGCGGGCCATATATTTTTGCCAGCACGCCTCATGTTACTTGCTGTTCCCTTATAATAAGGCCACCCCATGCCAATTGTAGGAGGAATATAATCAGGCTGCGGCTCCACAAATGAATTACCGTGAACTTCCTCCGCCTTACACTCTATCCGCATTGGCGGAAGCACATTGCCTTGCGGCGGCTGTGTTTTCATACGCTGCTCGCGCCGGTACGCTAGAAAATCCAGTACGAATGTTTCAAGTTCATCCATTCCAATTATATCTGCCATGTGGAACCTCCGCAATTCGCATTTATATAGCCTATGCCATCGAAAGTAAAATGTGAATAGCAAGACATAGCGTGTAACAAGCATTGCGTACTACGAAAAGTGTTAGTTCAAGCAATGGATTACGGACCGCGTCCGGTTTTGATACTACCGATAAATGAGTTACTACTCCAGTTTTGATACAAATGATGAATCATTTTGGCAAACAGTTGCGCTAACTAAACGAGCAATTGCATGCAAATATTTACTCGTTTAGCGAAACAGCTTGCCATTTACCACTTTTAGGGCTTAAATCTAAAGAACTGTATTTGCCCCGGAATGCGCACCGCGCATTCATTATAAAGTTTTTGATTAAACCTTTTTCAAAAAGTTTACGGGGTTCGGGGCAGCGTCCCGAGGTCTTAATAATTCAAAAAGGAGAAAATCATGAACAAAAACCAACTAATGAAGTACGCGGAACTACTGGTCCGCGCAGGCGGTAACGTACAAAAAGGCCAGCCCGTAGTAATAAACTGTAGCGTAGACGATGCCTACTTCGGGCGCATGGTGCAAGACTATGCCTATGACGCAGGCGCGTCGGAAGTAATCATGGAGTGGAACGACGGGCAATCTACACGCGCAAAATACTTGCGCGGCGGTAGCGAGCTTTTCGACACATTCCCCCAATGGGCGGTAGACAAGCTAAAGTACAATAACGACCGCGGCACGGTATACCTGCGGATAGAATCCTCGGATCCTGACCTACTAGCAGGCGTTGACCCGGACCGCATCAAACGCGCAACCAAAGCGTCAAGAGCCGCGACAAAAGAGCATTCAGCATTGCTTATGAGCAACGCCCTCCGCTGGAGTATATGTGCAGTCCCCTCCCCCGCTTGGGCAAAAAAAGTCTTCCCTGACCTACCAGAAGCTGAAGCAATAGACCGTCTATGGGGCCACATCCTAAAAGGCGCACGGGCTGACGGCACAAACCCTATAGCAGACTGGGAAACCCACAAGCAAAACTTCACAAAGCGCGTGAACTATCTTAACGAAAAAGCCTTCAAACAGCTAAGAATCACCACAGGCATAGGTACAGACATAACCCTAGGGCTTGTTAAAAACCATATATGGGTAGGCGGTGGTGACATGGGCAAAGATGGCGTGCCGTTCTTCCCCAACCTGCCTACAGAAGAAATTTTCACTATGCCTGACCGCAACCAAGCCGATGGGCGGGTGGTAGCCTCTATGCCACTATCGTATCAAGGCAGCCTGATAGAAGGCTTTGAAATGACATTCAAAAATGGCCGTGTTGAATCATACAGTGCAGAAAAAAACCAAGAAGCACTAGCAAATATAATAGAGATGGACGAAGGCGCACGCAGGCTAGGCGAGGTGGCGCTGGTTGCCAATTCTTCGCCAATCGGGCAGATGAATACACTGTTTTATAATACGCTGTTTGACGAAAACGCTGCCGCTCATTTGGCACTTGGCAAAGCCTACCCCAATAATATGGCAGGCGGAAGCGACATGTCCGTTGAGGACCGCACGGCCGCCGGTTGCAATGATTCGCTGCTTCATGTGGACTTTATGTTTGGTACAGCCGATATGAGGGTCGTGGGTATAGCCGAAGACGGCAGCGAGACGGTATTCTTAGACAATGGTGAATTTGTAGATTAATACAAGTTAATAAGATGGATTCGTGATGCCTAAGCACTCTTCTTAGGCATCACGAAACGCCGTTTAAAGGGGATTTACATGTACAGATTTTCTATGATGGATGATAGCATTGTCCAAGATATATCACAGCTTTTAATTGACGCGTACCCCGGTATGTTCCATAACACAACGCAGGAACAATGTGCCGAAAATATAACAAAAACTCACAGCCGCGCTGATGTTAATTACTATGGCGCATTTAAAAGCGATGCACTTGTAGGTAGCTTTAATATATGGGATTTTGATATGAACCTGCGCGGGATGATGGTTAAGGCCGGTGGGATCGGCTCAATTGCCGTTGATTTATGCCACAAAAAAGAAAAGGTTTGCAGGGAAATCATGCGCTTTTTCTTTGACACCCTATGTAAAAACGGGACTAATGTGGCCCTGTTGTACCCCTTCAATTCTGCTTTTTATCACAGGATGGGTTATGGATTTGGCACGCTTCTTGGGCAGTATAGAGTTAAACCCGATGATTTAACGGGCGGAAACTCTAAATCACATATTGTCAGGCTTTACGAAGAAAACGCCGAGATGCTGGCGGAATTCTATAATTCACGCGTCAAATCCACCCATGGGTTGATAACCAAGCGCGCAGATGAATTTAGAACAAGGCTGAAAGCCCCGGCAAATAAAGTTTTTGCATACGTTGACAACGGTGTGCGCGGGTATATCGTCTTCCAGTTTAGGAAGGGAAGTGAAGAGAACTCACTTGTGAACGACATATTTGTGACAGAGCTGCTGTTCGACAGTCCCGAAGTTTTTCATGAGCTGATGACATTTGTTAAAAGCCAAAGCGACCAGATTCGCTATATAATTGTTAACACACAAGATGAAGGCTTTATTAACACCATCCCAGACCCAAGGAATCACATGGAACGGATGCTCTTCCCAGTGTATCAGGAAGTGTGCCGTACCGGGCTTGGCATAATGTACCGGATTTGCTATGTCGAGGCATTTTTTGCCGATATTGTGGGTTGCCATTTTGGTGACTTAAATATGACATTGCGGGTTAATATAAGAGACAGCTTTATTGCGGGGAATAATAGGCCGTTTATATTAAAGTTTAGCGATGGGCTGTGTACACTTATTGCTGATGCGCGCCCGGATGTTGAATTGTGTATTGATATTGCGGAGTTTTCTTCACTTATTATGGGTACAGTAGGCTTGACATCACTTGTAAAGTATGGGAAGGCGCAGATATCGGATGCTTCGCATTTAAGTGCCATAAACCGTGCGTTTGCTGTTGATGAGAAGCCGGTTTGTCTAACATATTTTTAAAATACCTGAATAAATCAAATCAAATGCAAGAGATAAAAGCAGCCAAATTTATTCAACTATTGGGCCGGAAAGATTACAGCAAATTTTAAATTTGCTTAATCTCCGGCCCTTGTTTTGTATTGCATGTATGAGTTCCACAGTCCCCGCTTTGCAGAACGAATAAGAATTCTACAACATGTTTATGTATAAAAATTACGCAACAATGCATCCTACATACATGAAGAAAAAATGGACATTACCAATAGGCATAATTGTAGGCCTAGCCAACGGCTTATTTGGCGCAGGGGGCGGTACTGTTTTAGTACCAGCCTTGGAGAAATTTAAACCACTAGAAACCCACAAGGCCCACGCTACAGCATTAGCGGTTATTCTGCCTCTTTCGGTGGTAAGCGCAGTTGTGTACGTATGGGGCGTGGATGTAAACTGGCCTGCCGTGGGCTTTGTTTCCGCTGGGGGAATTGTGGGCGGGATTGTTGGGGCCAAGCTGTTAAACAAGATTTCCGCCGGCTGGCTTAACATGATTTTTGGGCTTTTCTTGGCGGCAGGGGCTGTTAGGATGCTTTTCTCATGAGTTGGCTGTGGTATGTACTTGCTGGGTTTGCATCCGGCATTATTAGCGGCATGGGTATAGGCGGCGGGGCGATTCTTATACCCGCGCTTACGTTGTTTCTTGGGATGGAGCAGCAGGCCGCCCAAAAGATTAACCTGCTGTACTTTTTGCCCACGGCAGCTATCGCGCTCCGCACCCATTCTAAAAATGGAAATATAGAGAAAAAAGGCCTGCTGCGGCTTACACTCTATGGGCTTATTGGCGCATGCGTAGGCGCGCTTATTGCTGTGCGTGTTGACGGGAGATATTTACGCAAAGGCTTTGCGGTGTTCCTGCTTTGCATGGCAACATATGAAATTGTGAAAGGATATAAAAAATGGAAAACCAAGCGTTCAGCACATTAAAAAACCGCTTTGACGCGGCAGATACAGATACCAAAATTGATATGTATATCGAGGCGGAGGATTTGACCCAAAGCCAGTATAAAGAGCTTCTACGGATGTTTCCGCTTAAAGACCTTCATAAGTTAGAAGCGGCTTTGGCATAGATTGCGGCCATAAATATCGCGGATTTAACGCATGTTTATGGCCGCTTTTTAGAAATTTCTACATTGGTGACGAAGACAAAGGTTTAGATCCCTTCTCCTAGCCTCTCATAAAAGGTATAAGCCCCTTTACCAACAGTATATTTTTGATTACTCACACAAATTTCAGCCTCTACCGGGGTTTCAATATCATACCGTATAGTCCCACCTTCAATATACTGCCATTTTGATTGTACCCAGCCGTGGCGTGTTTTGTACTTAGCCGAAACCCAGCCCAAGCGTGTGTCGGGCTTTGGTGCTATATGCACTTTCTTATAACCCGGGGCATCTTCTGTGGGGCGTATACCTGCAGCTACGCTGTACAGCCAATCTACAACCGCACCGTACGCATAATGGTTAAACGAGTTCATTGATTCGGTCTGGAATGAGCCATCGGGCTTAATACTATCCCAACGCTCCCACACGGTGGTTGCGCCTTTTGTTACGGGATATAGCCATGATGGATATTCTTCACGCAGCAGCAGGGTATAGGCCAAATCTGCCTGCCCATTTTCGCTAAGCACGTGCAGTAAGTACGGCGTACCGGGGAAACCTGTGGTTAAATGGCAGCCATCGGCCATCACTTTATCTGCTAATGCTTTGGCTGTACTTATATGATCGTCCACCAAATCAAACTGCAGTGCAAGTACATATTCGGTTTGTGTATAAAACTTGTTATACGTTTTTTTGAACGCGTTTACGATGCCTACATGCAAAGCTTCATATGCCGAAATATCGCGCCCCAATACTTTACCGGCCTTCACAACCAGTGACACGGAATGCGCATAAAAGGCGGATGCTATAAAATCATGCCTTGTGCCAATTTTCTGGCAATCAACCGCCGGGTCGACTGGTACCTCTATCGAAAGCCAATCGCCAAAGTGGGTACCGCCCGTCCATAAATTTGTATCTTGGGTAGCTGAAGTAATATAATCTACCCATTTGTGCATGCTTGTGAACTGGCGCTCAAGTATTTCTTTATTTCCGTAGGCTAGATATATATTCCACGGGCAAATGGTTGCGGCATCGCCCCACGCGGCACTTCCGCCGGCACGTATTGTATCAGGCACGACATGAGGGACCTGCCCATCTTGCTGCTGTTCCAGTGCTAAATCGGCCAGCCACTTTGTGAAAAATTTTTCTACATCGTAGTTGTACGCAGCTGTTTTGATAAATACCTGAGCGTCGCCTGTCCAACCAAGACGCTCATCACGCTGGGGGCAGTCGGTTGGAACATCCAGAAAATTGCCTTTTTGGCCCCAAAGTGTGTTTTCGTACAGACGGTTCACTAAATGACTAGAGCATGAAAAAAAGCCAGTCCGTTCCATTTCTGAATGGATTGCGATGGCCGAAATCGGAGTTTTGTGCTGAAAACCGCCAGAACAACACGAAGCCGTCATATTGTGAAATAAACTCTCTGCCTCAAATGGGAACGAGTCCAACCGTATATACCTGAAGCCATAAAATGTGAACTTTGGCTTATATGACTGGCGGCCTTCACGGCAAATGTACTTTAACTTTGACTTCGCGGCTCGATAGTTCTCTGTGTAGAAGTTGCCTTCTTTGTCCAAAACCTCTGCGAAGCTTAGTTCAATCACATGCCCAGCTTGTGTGTTTTCGGGCAGATTTAACGCTATATAGCCTGTCAAGTTTTGCCCAAAATCTATAACAGTTTCACCTTTGGGGGTCTTGATTATCTTCACAGGTATGATTACGTCCTGCTCGCGGATTTCTTCGCCCTCTTGGGGGACCAAGTCACAGTCAGGGGCGGGAATCTCTTCCACGGCTTCTAAATGTGCGCTTGTTATGTTGGCATCATACACTTCGCCGTCATATATTTCCGAAAAACGGACAGGGCTTTCCTTGGCGTGCCAACTGCTATCTGTCTCAATTAGCCTGCCTATGTCTAGTATTGCACTAACGCCTGAGGGCAAGCTTAGGCATGGCTCACTCTCTGCACGGGTTGCTAAAGGACTGCGCAACCAACCCTTGCCTACCGTAATGGTCAGAGTGTTCTTTTCTTGAATCAGATGGCTTACATCATAGCTTTGATACTGCAAACGCTTTGGAGACGTCCAGCCCGGCGCAAAAACATATTCGCCTATGCGTGTGCCGTTTAACTCGGCTTCGTACATGCCCATGGCTGTTATTGTTAGGGTTGCCTTGCCAATAAATTCGCCTTCGAATGTGAATTCCCTTACATAGGTTGGGCAAATATCCCCAAAATCCCGCTTAGGCTTAATCCACTTAGCTTTAAAAGACATTTTTTCACTCCCTTTATGTTGGTTTAATGCATATTACACCTTAATATTGCCAATACGCAAGGGCTATTAATATGACATATAGTTGTCCTATTTTTATGATATCATACTCAAAATAACAGGGGCTTACCGGAGGAATAATATGAGTTCATATGATTTAGCGAAAATATGTAATCACTTTAAAGCCGCGGTAATACCGCGCATACCGGACGATTTCATCATCGCTCAAAATTTCCGGCTGGGCTTACCGCATGAAGAACTAAGGGCAGGAATAGCAGCATTCCGCTCATTCTTGCATCAACTTTACGATGCATTAGCCAACAGCAAAGATAGGTTTGACGTAAAGACAAGCCAACTGGATATGACGCTTCCAAAACGCTTTCCGATAATTGAGGACTTAGGTTCGATTTTATTCCCTTTGGGCTTCCATGGCAGGCTTGAAACGGAGCCAAAAAATGAACTTATTGTTCACGGTACAGATATGTTAGAAGTATCAAAAATGCAAAAATATAAGCATATTAATAAAATGAATAATAGACGACGAATGGAACTGTTCGATTTTTTATCTGAAATGGGCTTTTATTTTGAAGAAACAAATTTTTCGGATAAAGTTGATTTTTCAAATACCGGCACATTCTATGTTCAATATGAGAACGATGATTTAATGCTTACCGGCCTGAAATTGATGGCTTTAGCACAAGCGAATATAAAAGCCAAGTATTACCGCTATTCAACTATATTAATGCGCTGCGACTTTTATCCTCTGGCAAATATAGAACCAAAACCGCCGGTTGTTAATATTGCAGAATATGCTAATACTCAACCGCCAGAAATAAAGGAGTGGGTTATTAATCTAGATAAACTTTTAACCCAAAGCTGCAAAGTTACTGGCGAAATCAGATATTTTCTATGTGATGGTGTCTTTGCTTACACTTCACGGAAAACAAAAAAAGTAATATGTAAAATCTACTTGCGGGCAACCCATAGCTCAATAATTCCTAATGTATGTCATTTTGAGAATTCGAGCAATATATTGGCTGAACTATCAGAAAATATGCTCAATTATATGAGAAGCAAAAACAAAAGCTGCCGGAATTGCTCTGAGCGCAATGACCCTTATTTCGTGCATTGCATGCACGGAGGGGAGCCGCATAGATTTTCGTATGAAGGAGAAGATTTTGAACTCTGCCGGTTTTCGGGTTTCGAATTTTCGCTATGTGATGTGAAGGAGCGCGCAGTACTTAAAAAATGGATTGAGCATGAACTTGACTGGGGTAGCTAGAATAAACACGCAAATGATATAAGCAATCAAACGGAGGAGATAGAAATGGGAAACAAGATTAGCAAAATCGGCCCGCATGTATATGTAAAAGGAAGTACAGAAGCTGTCAAACTATATAAGGAAGCATTCGGGCTTAAAGGCAAAGGCAAGCCAACTTTTGATGAGAGCGGTCACATATATCATCATCTGCTTGTGAAAAATGACGAATTTTTCATAAGTGTCAGCGAGGACAAATATTTGCAGGCTGCACTTGTTAAAGAACATAGCAATAATGCCCGGCTAGTTATGAGTTTTACCGTAGCATTTGAAAATGAAGATGACTTGCGCAAAGCCTTTACCTTATTATATGAAGATGGGAATCCAAGCACAGGGTTTATTGTGGAACCAAGCACCGCAATTTACTGTGATTTTGTAGACAAGTTTGGTGTTAACTGGTGCCTATTTGTTCCCCAAAATTGGAATTACAGCATTGTTAATAAATAGCCATGTTTAAGTTGCTCACTGCCTATTAAAAATAAAGAATAAAACTACAAAGGAGAACCCCCATGAATAAAACAAGATGCCCATGGGTAGACGAAAGCCCCATATACGCAGACTACCACGACAACGAATGGGGCCGTCCCGTGCGTGACGACGGCAAATTATTCGAAATGTTAATACTAGAAGGAATGCAGGCTGGCCTTGCATGGATTACCGTACTAAAAAAACGCGATGCTTTTAGAAGGGCCTTCGACGGGTTCGACCCGGAAAAAGTAGCCTTATTCGATGAAGCAAAAACCCAAGAATTAATGGCCAACGAGGGCATAATAAGAAACCGTCTAAAAATTAACGGGGCTGTTATTAACGCAAAATTATTCTTGGAAGTGGCCAAGAAGTACGGCAGCTTCTCTAAGTTTTTATGGGGGTATGTAGACAACACCCCAATTATAGGTAGCCCTGCAAGCATAAACGATATACCCACAACCACCCCCATCTCCGACAAGCTAAGCCGGGACTTGAAGAGGATGGGGTTTAAATTTGTGGGTTCCACAATAATTTACGCGTATATGCAGGCAGTAGGTATGGCCAACGATCATACAGTTGATTGTTTTTTGTATGTAAACCCATAATTTTATATTTTATACCACACAGATTTGCAGCTAGGCAATGATAAGGTCATAGATGTTGCACTACGATACGGGTATGACTCACCAAATTCGTTCAGGAGGGCTTTTATCGAGATGCACGGTCATACACCCAGCGAAGCGCGCATCAGGGGCGTAACCTTAAAATCCTATCCACGTCTTACCTTTTATATGACAATTAAAGGAGATGTTGAAATGTTTTAGCTACACATCATTTGTTCTTTAATTACCTGAATCACTATTTCTTTGTAAATCCTTTTTGGCATTTTCAAGGATTTCTTTAGCTTGGGTTAGAACTTGTAACGAATATTTAAGGCCTAACTCTGCATCATTATCTGTAAAATCGTATACATCATCAGGATAACGGGATTTCGTGGCAAACTGCGTTAAAATCCTTATCGTACTTGGTGGCAATCCAAAATCAACGCCTGCCTCCTTGCATACTTGGTGTAGTATTCTGATATCATGAGTTTTTTCATAATCGCCTGTGTATAGTATAGAAATTGCTTTAAGGGCTTTTTCAACTGCCTGTTGAGAGTTGTAACAGATATTTTCTGTTGGTAATGGATGAAAGGTTTTTCTTAGATGCACCGCTATGTCATAGTCACGCTGGGCATACCCCAACCAAGTTATAATATCAGCAACATCAACCACTTATAATCACTCCATTCTCTTTAATTTCATGCTGAACAAGATATTTCTTTTTAGCCTTCTCATTGAACTCGTCTTGTGAATATAGTAACAAGTCCATCGGTAAAGGAAAGTCTTCTCGAATTGCGCAAGCAGCATCTATTTCCATGTCTGCGCGCCGGTATGTGAGTTCAGGCACTATAACACAAATGTCTAAATCAGAATCTTCGTGTTGCTCACCTTTGGCATAAGAGCCAAACAATATAATACTACAATCAGGATGGACGTTTTTTATAGAAAATGCTATCTCATTAAGAAGTTCTTGCAACTTTGGCTTTATCTCATTCCTACCTCTTGACATCATTTCTGACATGCCAACACTCCTACAAACAAATCTTATGTTACCTATTATATTAGCCGATTAAATCATGCAAACGGACACCTTTTGAAGTACTACATAAGAATTCTTATGACAGGCAATTCGCAGGGTATGACATGAAGCTGCCCCCCCCCCCTGCGTTTTCATAACTAATTATACACCAGTGGAAATTAAGTTACTACTGCGGCATTGCTAACTGCCTTGCGTTGGTCTCTATTTTTTCAAGACAACAATGTTACCTCAGATGCACTATTACTCTGTTGGTTTCTTGAAAACACATACTAAAAGAAAAGCCGAAACTCTGCAATTATCAGTCAAAGTTTCGGCTTCGGACTCATTTTTACGTCACTAACCCCTTACTTTAATATCATCCCATGTAACCGCAATCCTCAACTCAACACCAGAATCGACTGCGGCAAAATGGCACTTGCCGCAATGGATTTTTTGCTTTTCGGGAGTACGCAATCCGTCTAAGTTTAATATGCCTATTGACGTTTCTATCTTAAACTTGTTTGGTATTTTGAAGAACATTTTTACCTCTGGGTCGTTATCAAGTGACACTGCAAAAGGCCGTCCTATTGTACTGGAATCATACACAACATAATCATATACGCTATTTTTAACGGCAATGGCGTTTTTATTAAGGTTGGCAAGAAGTTCTTCACTATCGAAAATCTCTTGTTATCAGCTAGCGATATTTCTTGACAAAACAATCCCGCCTATTTCTTAGCTAACCCCTAAATTCCGGCAAAACAATCTCCACAGGTGTATAAGTCATCTGCCCAAAGAACCCGTTAAGCACCTTTTCAAGCGATGTCTTTAAATCATGTCTTGCTGCGGATTCTACGGCTACCAAAACTACCTCACTGTGAAATTTTTCGCCTATATATACCCTTGCGCTTCCCATTGTGTCGCCTATATTTATTGGGGCTTGCATAGATTCAGGTACATATATCATTGTATTTATATCCGCTTTCTCTTCCTTGGTCAGCGGTATTTTTATGCCATCGCTAAAGGCATACTCTACGGACTGGCTTCGCGAGCGGGTTACCGGTAGCTGCCCTGCCACGGCATCTTCCACGATAATCGTCTCAAACTTAAAATTTTCGAAGCCGTAATTAAGCACATCCTTGGTATCGCGCCATTTTTGCGCACGGCCTTTATCCCCCCAGCCGCTGGCTAACACAACAGATATTAACTGCATATCGTTTCGCCGGGCGGCACCCACAAAGCAGTGGCCAGCCTTGCCTGTGAAGCCCGTTTTTACTCCGTTTGCACCAGAGTATTCCGATAGCAAGCGGTTCTTATTGTTCATGGTGTAAGAGCGCTTGTCGCTTGAGAAGCTTGCGCTGGAAGTATTGGTTAGCGCTTTAAACCCAGGGACAGTTAGGGCATAGCGGGTTATTATGGCTAGGTCGTAGGCGGTAGAGTGGTGGTTGCCAACATCCAGCCCGCTTGGGGATTCAAAAAGTGTATTTTCGGCACCCAATTCATAGGCCTTTTGAGTCATTTGTGCGCAAAACTCCTCTACTGTGCCTGCTAAATGTTCCGCTATCGCTACTGCGGCATCATTGCTGGACTCTAACATCAGTGCCAGCATCAGGTCGCCTAGGCGGATTTTTTCACCGGCTGTTAAATCCATTTTTACCCTTGGGGCAGACGCGGCCCTTTTGGATACGGTTACGGTTTCATTTACGCGACCGCTTTCTATAGCCAATATTGCTGTCATGATTTTGGTTGTACTGGCCATCGCCATTGGCTCATGTGCTTTTTTCTCCCATAATACACGGCCCGTTTCTGCGTCCATTAGTATAGCGGCAGCGGCTTCTACATTGGGGGGGGATATAGCTTCCGCTCTTATGGTTATTGTGGGTGTAAGAATTATTAGGGCGGCTAAAATGCATAGAATTTTCCTCATATGTTCCTCCTGAAAATTTTCCTAATTACTCACTGTATGACAATAAAGCTTTAAATCGGCCCGCCTGTCGCCAAAAATGCGTTGAAGCGTTCGCATTTTTAACTCGGGCAGGACCGTTTAAAGGGTCAATTGCTTTATTGTCTGTCATTTTTGGAAAATCATACGTTGTGAAAGGCCCCTTAACGCAAAAAAGAACGCCACTCCTAGCGTCCCCTTTTTGCACTATGCGATTTCAGTTATTTCAATCACGCATTAAAGATTGAAATTGCTATATTCACATAAATTTTTTAATTATTGCAGCCTTTCACCATGTACATACCCTTCATGGTGCGCCGCTTCCTCGCCACCCATAGGCACCGCGCCGTCCAGCGTTGGATATCCGCGCCTAATACGCTCAATATTCTCGTAATGGCGTGTACCCATCTTAACAACGCGTAAAACAAATTCTGTACCTATGGCTATTGCAGCTATAAGAAATATCGCTGTCCAAAAACCCATAATTTCCACTCCTGTCTTTTTAATTATTTGACAAGATATACGCGATGTTTTGGCAAAAGTTTAACAGAATTGTAAACACGTCCTAGTAGGTCAAAATTAATAATGTATATCAAGTTGGGAACGGATAATAGCAAGCTCTGCGCGCATAGCAGTAACAATATAATCAAGTAGGAATGCTAAAGCTCCATGAGGCTCCCCGGCGGCAGTGTACACAAGTGTTATCACAAAAAGCTCATGCGGCGCGACCTCCGGCCCAACCTCCATCACATAACGCAATATATCCGGGTTCCCCGCTTCATAAAAATATTGCCATATTTCTTCGAAATCACTCCAATAATCCCAGTCAAACAGCAAATCTAGCAGATACCACAGGGTATCCCTGTCGCGAATCGTTGCGGATAGGCCAAACCGTTCACGTATTATATCAGCATACACTTCAAGGTCTTCGAGGGTTGTGTAAGGGCCAAAAATACTTGTGTCTACGTCCTCTACCAAGGCTTGCAGGGCTTGCATCCGCTGGTAGAGCGCATCGTCTATTATTTCATTCCCATCATTGCTACCGTCTGTGTATATTTCAAAGGGAGGCGTAGCAAGCGGTAACTGAGGAATCAGCAGCTTTTGCCCAACAAAAATTAAGCTGTCGGCAGACATGTTGTTATAGTCAAGAATAGCCTGAATGATTTCCACGATATTCTCGCCATCATAATATGCACGTGCAATGCTTGATAGGCTTTCACCTACCTGTACAACATGTGTGCGGTACAAAATATCATCTAAAACCTCTTCCGCATACAGCCAAACAGCAGGGTAATCCTCATCTTGCGGCAATGCCGGAATCCGTATCACTTGCCCCGGAAAAATTAGATGAGGGTTTTCTAAATTATTATACTCGGCCAAGATTTCCCAAGTAGTGTCATGGGCAATAGCAATACGCCACAAAGTATCTCCCCTTTGCACAACATGGACATTCTCGTCCGCAGCACGCACCAATCCTACCGAGCCAGCAATAAACACAACCGCTAAAATAAAACACACAACCTGCTTTCTAAGCATTGTCAGCACCATCTTTCTTCTTACCCCTTATCATCATATACCACATAGAGCCTGATAAGAAGACAGACGAATAAGCACCAAACAATAGTCCAACCATTATAGGCAACGTAAAATCCCTAATTGAAGCAACCCCAATAATATACAGCATCAGCACCGCAAGGAAAGACGTAAGCGTTGAAATAATAGTACGCCTAAGTGTTTGCGTAACGCTAGAATTTATAAGTTCCGCTGGGCCAATCTTGGGCATGCGTACCTTGTTTTCACGCACACGGTCAAAAATGATAATCGTAGCATTTATAGAGTATCCAAGGGTGGTTAGCATAACCGCGATAAACGCGTAATTTAACGGGATACGGAGGATAGCGTATAAACAAAGCACCACAAACGCGTCATGAATCTGTGCAAGCACAGCACTGCCACCTTTCCTTAAATCCCTAAATCGTATTGATATATATATAAGCATACCCAGCGAAGCCCATCCCATGGCCATAATTGCAGAGCGCCGCATGGCATCACTCACAGCCGGGCTGACATCTGTATATGAAAATGCATCAACTCCAAGGTCGTACCGCTCAGCGATAGCATCAATAAGGGCATTGCGCTCATCAATTGTTAACTCGGCAAGGCGTATCATTACTGCGTTCTCATTTATTACCTGCTGTACCTGCGGTGCCGCAACTCCCGTTACGTCACGCACAATATTTTCTATATCGGCATTTTCGAAGGGTTGCCCTATCTCTATGAAAAAGGACGTCCCGCCAGAGAATTCTACGTCAAGGTTAAACCAGCCATTGCCTCTGGTAGAGTTGAAAATCATAAAGAAAAGCCCCAGTGCTATAATCGCCGCCGAGAAGGCAAAGTATATTTTACGTCTTTCCACTATAGGCTTGGTTTCGGGCTTTTCGGCCTTAAATACACTCCAGAAGGGCAATTTATCGCCTTCATCTGCATCTTTTTTCTTGGGCAATATATGAGCGGTTTTTATCATGCCCATGTCTACAAAACAGGTCGTAATCAGCCGTGTCACAAACAGGCATGTAAACATAGACACTAAAATACCAATGATAAGCATCTGCGCAAAACCCATAATCGGGCCGGTTCCCAGCCAAAACAACACACCGCCAGCTATAAGTGTGGTCACGTTACTGTCTATGATTGCAGGCCATGCACGCTTGTATCCGGTTCGTATAGCACCGCGCAAAGTTTTACCCGCAATAACTTCCTCACGTATCCTTTCAAATATAACAATATTGGCATCCACAGCCATACCTATAGACAAAATTATCCCCGCAATGCCCGGCAAACTAAGGGTAATTGTAAGCGCGCTAAGCATCAAAAGCACCAACGCTACATAAATAATAAGCGCCAAGTTAGCGGCTAAGCCCATTGTGCGGTATACTAATGCCATAAAAATAAGCACTAACGCAAGGCCGATTATGCCCGCGATTATGCTTGTCCTAAGTGCTTCAGCCCCGAGCCTAGCACCAATTAAGCTGTCGCTAACAACATCTAGCCTAAATGGCAGCGAACCGGCACGTATTTGTGATGCCAATAAGTCCGCGCTTTCGCGGGTAAAATGGCCAGATATTGTGGCAAAGCCTGTGGTTATCTCTTCCTGAACGGCAGGTGCACTTATTTGGAAATCATCCATATATATAAAGATTTGTTGTCCCCTGTTATTGCGGGTGGCTGCGGCAAACAGCTGTGTGCCTAGGTCGGTAAACTCCAGCGAGACCAATCGTTCCAGCGGGCCGCCTTGGTGCCGCTGTACCATCTCGCTGCGGGCGTTGGCCACTTCAGAGCCTGTTAACAGGATATTGCCTTCCATATCCCTAAACGTCAGTTGAGCCATTTGGCCGATTTCCGCAACCGCGGCCGCCGGGTCGTCTACGCCGGGGATTTCTACTCTAATTTGACGATTACCTTCTATTACAGATGTTGCCTCTGTATAACCCCTTCTATCCAAGCGGTCCCTAAGCATGTTGTTGGCTGCGTTCATATCTTCCATACTGGGGTTTGGATGGTCAGGGTCTACTTCGTAAAGTATGCTTACGCCGCCCATCAAGTCCAGCCCTTGGCGTATATTTGTTATTCCCATTGTACTGTTTTGGCCGATTCCAAAAGCCAGAAGGGCGTATAGCCCTATCGTGGCCAATATAACCAGTACGAAAACTATCCTGCTGTCTAACTTCATTTTACGTGATTCCTCCTGTAATGCGAATTATGTCGCGTTGCACACCTGCCTATATATCTGGTGGTGTTGCTTTGATAGTGTTATTGTACAACATTATGGGCAGAACAGCTAATTCCGCACCCGTGTAGGCACTAGACATTTGCAAGTATATTCAATTATTTGTAAAAATTTGTTGACACACCATAATTACACATGCATAATAGACTCATAGTATCATGATATGAATTCATAATTGAGTTTTCAAATGAATTTTCAACAGATGGCATGCCTAGTGTTGCACATACTTCCATCAAGGGAGTTTAATTGTTGTGCGTATGCATATCCAAGGAGGAGTTAATATGAAAAAGAAGACATTTGCATTGTTTCTAGTACTGGTTTTAGCTTTAAGCACTACTGTTTTTGCTCGGCCATTGTCTGGGGATCTTCCTGTATCTGAATGCAGCCATTTAGGTATAGACATTTGGCAAAATTGTATATATGAGCATGAAAATTGTTGTGAAGAATCATACATGAACACTGAACCACTGGGCGGATGCTTCAGGTGTGGAGGATTTGTAAGAGTAACCGAGACTGTTACCGGAAGACATTGGACTTTTTTTAGGTATGAACCTTTGGGGGCACATTCTTGGCGTATATACATTTGCACTAGATATTATGTGAGAATTTCTTCTCAATGTAATACATGCGGTACAACTGTAACCAACACAACAAGAGCAGGATGCGGACGTTATACAGCCGTTCCGAATTCATGATAGCAAAGCGACACTGCCCCATAACCTAGGCCTAGCAGAAATGGAAACAAAACCTGTAAAATTTATTAAAGAAATGGGCTGTTACGGGAATCAAATTCCCAAAACAGCCCATTTTTATATGTCCACTAAAACTGATTCTGATATAAATGAGAGCAGGCTTAACTTATATAAGCACAATCCCAAAATGTACATTCAACAGTTCATGATAAGCCGACTCCGTAGCAGGCTTCATCACCTTCACCCCATCAGGAGTAAAAATCCGCACTTCCCTCCCGGCTACAGACTTACGGCCATCCGCTGTAAAGATATGCACCATATCCTGTGTCTTAAAAAATGACTCCGGATGCGCCTCGCAGTAAAACGATATTGCTGTAAAATCCTGCTCCAACTGGGGTTCACACGTAAAAGCATACAGCTGACGCCAAGAATCATGCCGCCACTCGCACAATACATTTCCTAAAAAATCGTCCTTGTCCAGAATATATTTCTCACCGTTTTGCTCGCTTACTTTGCCGGTTACAAGGGGTAACGGCACCCTTGGTATCACACCCCCTACCCCAACATCACACAAATATTCCCCATCTACGCAAGAAACCTTAAGCACCCGGTGCCGCCGCATAGGTATCTCGGTTTCATCCCGCAGGAAGCGAGCCATATAATCGGTTACAGCAAAGCCCAAGCTTTTTAGCAACCACGCAAACAGCGCGTTTAATTCGAAGCAATAGCCACCGCGGCCACGCACAACAATTTTTTCATAAATATCATCCACTTCAAGCGATAAGGGCACACCCCGCATTATGTCTAAGTTTTCATACGGGATGGCTTGCAGATGCAGACGCTGCAGGTCGCACAAAGTAGCATAATCTGCCCTTGGTGTATATTGGTATCCTATGCGCTTTAGATATGTTGTGATTTTGCTCATACCGCACTCTCCTTATTGGGCCTTATGGGGACGAGGTAAATATTGCCTCTACTATTGTGTCTTCGGTTATTTCTATTTTTAAAGGGTTGGCTGTATGCATAGTTGTATCTGTGCTACTTGTTACTACGAATCTTTCAAACAGGTAGCCGTCGTGGGGGATTGCATTAAAGGTCTGTATCATTCCCGCAAAATAGACCCCGTTAAAACTTGCGGCGGACACAACCCCCGGTGTTATCTCCGGGTCAAGGAGAATGCCGTTAATCGCAATGCGCCCGTGGCTGGGGTTAATAGCTGTGGATACGTTTACCATCTCCCGAAGCCCTAAATTCCCTGCCAAAAACGCGAACATATACTCTTGCCGGTTGTTAGCAAAAGCCCAAAGAACTTCTAATTCTCGCTCCCAGTCCCCCATACTGTTTATACGCCCATATCTGGCAATCTGTTCTGGCATTACGGGGCGGATGTTTTCGGAAAAAGTTTCTATCATGTCCAAGAATGGCCCTTGTGCGAAGTATGTGTTCATAAGATCCGCGAAACGGTTAACGAAATCTGTCCTAAAGCCTTCGTTCTCCATAAGCCTGCGGAATATCACAGAACTTCGCGGCGAGACAGCAAAATCACCATCCATTGCCTGACGCTCTTCGGGGACAACCAGAAGTCTAAAAAGCGAATCCTCATTATAGTCGAACCCAAAGCTAAAACCTGTGGTGCTGTCTAAATCAATAAGCAGCCAGCGCCAGCGCCCGTCATGCCCGGGAAGTTCCGGGTCAAGCGTACCATTGTACCGCCAAAACCTCATGTTGTTACCAGGCCAATCCATATTGCCAAAAAAAATATTGGCGATATGCGCGTCCATGAAGCTGTCTGTGTCCATATAACGCTGGACAAACCTAAGATTGATGTCGTCTTCAAACGAATTAGCCTCAATAAAAGCCTCAAGTTCCCGAAAATCCCGGTAATCACGCTCGCTTCCCACGCTTATTTCAATGCGTGGGCCGGGCCTTACATCTAAAATAGCTACATCATGACGGCTAACACCATAATGGCTTGCCACATACCATTCATCGAAGCGCTCACGGATATTATATAAGCCCCAAAATTCACCGTTTAGAAATACAACCGCCGGGCGGGCAGCCTGCGTTCCTAAGTTCAGATATCGTGATAAAAACTGAGTACCTGCACAGCGAAACATTGACCCGGTTCCCTCATTGCCGGCATTGCGAAGAAGCAAACGGCTAAAATCTGTTATAGGCTCACCCATACTGTCAATGGCCCTGCCGTTAAATACATCGTGCCGGATGCGGGACTGCAATGGGTCGTAATACGAACGGGCGTACAACCGCAATGATTTTTGCGCCAGCCTGCGTGAGTCACCGCCATGTATTCGTATACCTAAGTCCATAGCCACTGCACGCTCCCATTCGTGGGCATGAGAGTCAACTTCAAACAGTTCCATATGAGCGGGCCGCTCCCATTCACGGCCCCGCTGCTCCCAGTTGGGCATTGGGTCTCCCGGCCCATGGCCGCCTGTGTTGTTGTGGCCACGTACATATATCCCTATTTCATCGTCAAAAAAATAATCCGCGTTTGTTACTAATGAGACGATGGGCAAGCCCGCATATCTTTCAAAGATATCGGGACTTACGAAGTAGCTGTTTGTAAAAACTTCTGTAAGAGAATTACCGTTTTCATCAAACGCCCGAACCCTTACAACAGTAGCTTTAAACACCGGCTCAACAGGCGGCGTAAAATAATCTTGGAAATACACAATAAAACAGCCTATTCTATCGCCCGGGATGGCAGAAAGCACATTTTCTTCGGGGGTACGGTTAGATATATAAAGAGGCCGGTCGAAGAGATAGGACTCGCCGAAAACCGGCACAGAACCGTCCAATGTGAAATAAATCACCGCGCCTTCTATATCCGATTCTATTTCCAAATAAAAAGAACTAAGATACAACCCGGCGGGGGTAGAAAATATAATCCCAGCAGGTTGGGGGGCAATTGGCCAGTTAATCTCATAATCTAAATGGATTGATTGCGTGCTTGGCTCGATACTATTACCATTGTTAGCTTCATATCCATTATGCTGCCACGATAGGCCTATAACCAAAGCCAACACTAGAACCCATGCAATGACGACGCCCGCAACAACGCGCTTTTTTTCTTTGTTTTCTTCTACCATGCCTGCCTCCCGACAGTACAGTCGTTCCTGTTGAAAACCGTCCGGATTTGAAACGGAACGACTAAATTATAATGAAACGAGTATATTATGCCGTATTTTTCGAGAATTACAACTATTTCAAATTAAATTACTACATATTACGACCCGGTAGACTTATAACGGCTTAACCCAAACCTAAAAAACACATAGCAAGGCAGTAAAAACAATAGCGCAATCACAGGCGTAAAAGCAAAAAACATACTCTCTTCCCACCCCAGCAGATACAACAGTGGGTAGTATTGCACCAACGCAAGCGGTATAACAAATGTCAAAAACCGTAATACATTATCTCCATAAACCGAAAAGGGCAAGCGTCCATGCTCGCGCCCGCCATCCGTGAAAATATTCATAAACTCCAGCCCCTCTACTGTAAAAAATGAAAACGCCGCATACAACCATAAGGCAAAGGGTAAGTATTTTATCCCACGTCCATACAATGTCACTTCGTGGGATTACATACATAAAAACCACAATTGCCTGCAAAGCGCGGCCCAGCCGTGAAAATTCTATTGTGCCGGCCAACACCTGAAATACGATATTTCGCGGCCTTACCAATGCCCGGTCAAAGGCACCATTACCTAACAGCATAGGAAAACGGTCAAAACCCCGGCCAAACATCTCCGCAAGCGAAAAGGCCAAAAGCATCACCGCAAAGCTGACAAGCACCTCTTGGTATGTAAAATCATCTACCGCACCAAAGCGCGAAAACAGAAAGTTAATACCCATAAACACCGAAAATGACACCAAGAATTGCCCTAAAAAAGAAAAAGCAAACGAAGCCTTATACTGCATCTGGCTCTTAAGATGCATTGAGAAAAACTTTGCATACAATTTCATATCATCAGCCCCCTTGTGTCACAACCCGCCTAAGCGCCCGCCCCATCCAAAACCGTCCAATAACCACCAACATCACAAACCAAAACACCTGTAAGCCAATACCCCTAAAGGCCGCCGCGCCATATACATGCCCACTAAAGATAAGCAGTGGCATATTTTGCATCGACCCAAAAGGCAATAATTCCACAATCGTCCTAATTGTGTCAGGGAAAAACGGAATAGGTATAGTCCCGCCAGACAAAAAGTCCGCGGCAACAGCAACAATAAGCCGCGTACCCGTGCTATTAATTGTGTAAAATGCCGAGATATAAATAAGCATAGAAAACGAAAGCACTACTCCTAGAGTAAGCGCCATACTAAGAAAAAACAGGCCCACACGCGCAATGTCAAAAGGAATAACCAGCCTGTAAGGATGCGGCAAAATAAGTGCTACCACAATCAACGGCGCACAGCGCAAAACAGTACGGGCTACACGGTTAGCGCCGGTCATGCAAAACCAACGGCTATATAAATCCATAGGCCGCACCATCTCGTAAGCAATAGAGCCGCTTTCGACAGACTCAAAAATACTGTTTTCATAGAACCACAAAAAGAACATGGCCATAAAGGCCTGTTGTAGCCAGATATATGACACCGTTTGCTGAAATGTCATGGGGAAAGCATAAGGGTTAGTGCGGTAAAACGCGGCAAATGCAAGTATAAACATAAACCCAAACGCAAACTGTGTAGCAAGCCCCGCAAGCGCCGCCGTCCGGTATTGCAAGCTGTTGGTGAAACGTATGCGGAACAATCCCCGGTAGGGCTTGAAATTAATTGCCCATATGCTTCCACTCATGGCAGGCCCTCCATAAAAGGTTCATCATTAGTATCAAAACCGGAAAATAACAATAATTGAAAAATAATTTACTCCGCTGCATTAACCAACCTGTGCATTTTTTCCGTTAACATCATTTTAATCAATTTCATTTCATCACTGCCGGGATTTAACATTCTAAGCCATCCATGACATGTATTCTTAAATTTCTTGCCGAAAATTACCCTATCGTTGCCAGGCCCGCAATTACAACAATTAGTACATAATCGGATACAGTTCCATACTATGTTTTTGAGTTCATTATCATTTTTAACTAATACTTCAAGTACATCATCACTGTCTGGCCCAAATACCCATGAATTTTCAGGAATAGCATAATTTTTGCTAAATTTTTCTGTCATTCTTATATTTCCTAATCTTTTACCTTTGAAATAAAGATGCCAGCAATTTGTTGACCCCCACCGTAGCGATATTTTATTCTCTTTTATGAATGTTATTAACTCTATCGCACTGGCTAAATCGTTGCCGTGTAAAATATCCCCAACAATATCATCAATTTTTGGCCTTGTTTTTTGCTGCTCTTTAGCTACAGACATAACTTCACTCACCTTATCAAAATTATTTTACTACATAGCTTCATTAATATATCAAAGTAAATTCGCTTCCAACCATTTTGCTACCCCATCATCATCGTTAGATGCGCAAACCATATCGGCAGCAGCCGCAGCCTCATCTATCGCATTGGCCACAGCTACACCAATCCCGCATCCCTTTAGCATAGCTATATCATTATAATCATCGCCAAAGGCAACAATTTGGGTAGTTGATATGCCCCAAATTGCGGCTACATCTTGTACTGCCGCCCATTTTGTTGCGTTCTTATGCATAATTAAGCCTAGATCGCCTTCGCACATCTGTATGTACAAATCATCGGGCAAATAAACCGCAAACCGGGACATGTTGGAGTAGGAAGATACCCCCACGAGGATTTTATCGGCAGGCTTACAGGGAAGGTCGGCAAAATCACTTATCACACCTTCGTCGTAGTCCCAATAGGCTTTCATGTCAAAGTTCGCGTAATTTAAATCATCAATTTCGACGGATATCGTTGTGTTTGGGAAATCGCGGTTCATTGCCTGTAGTAGGCGGTCTTTTACATCTGAGTCTATTCCGTGGCGGCCAATAATTTTGTTCCCGTCATAAATTATCGCGCCATTGTGTACAATCAGCGCGTCAGTCATGAAACCGCCCAAAAACTGCTTAACCGTACGCCTAGGCCGCGCTGTTGCAAATATAAGCTTAATCCCTCTATCGCGTAAGCGGCTGAGTACATCCGCCGTGTAGCTGGATATGGTTTTGTCAGACCTTAGCAACGTGCTGTCAAGGTCTGTAACTACCATTTTTATATCCATTACATTTCTCCACTCAAATCATTGTATCAATACTGATAGTGAAAATTAGTTCCGCCAGTTTGCACACTAAATCTCATATTCCCTATATAAAGCTGCTACCATTTCCTCTGCGTTGGCCCCTTCCGGGGCTTTTTTCTTTAACTCTGCCAAGCTTCCGTCAAGCAAAATCTGCCCCTTACCCACCAAAATTATCCTCTCGGTTAGCGCTTCAATATCTTGCATGTCATGCGTAGTTAGCAAAACTGTCGTCCCATGTTCGGTGTTAAGCCTCTTAATAAACTGCCGTACCGCCAGCTTAGAAATTGCGTCAAGCCCAATTGTGGGCTCATCTAGAAACAATATCTTAGGGCTATGCAAAAGCGATGCTACAATCTCGCAACGCATACGCTGGCCTAAACTCAAGTTGCGAGCCGGGGTTTTTATAATTTCAGATAACTCTAATAACTCCACAAGTTCATCTAAATTACGCTTATATGTAGCTGCATCAGTTTTGTAAATATCCCGTATCAACTCGAAACTGTCTATGACAGGCACATCCCACCACAACTGGCTGCGCTGGCCAAACACTACGCCTATTTCCCGTACGTGGGCAATGCGGTTTTTCCATGGGGTACGCCCATTTATTTCGCATGTGCCGCCATCCGGCGTTAACACCCCGCACATAATCTTGATGGTTGTACTCTTGCCTGCACCGTTTGGGCCAATATAGCCTACCATTTCGCCATCGGCCACGGTAAAGCTTACATCTTTTAGGGCATGTATATGTTCATATTCACGCGAAAAAAGCGCCCTTAGGGCGCTACCAAAACCAGCCTGCCGCTTGGCTATGCGGAAGGTCTTGTTAATATTTCGCAGGGTGATCACAAACTCGCCTCTTTCAGTGCAAATAAGCAATTTTCAACCTAGACACCTATAAATATTAAACAGATAAATTATCCTTATTGCGCCAAAAGCTCACTAACAAACTCCTCCAGCACTAACCCACGCGCAAACATCTCCGCTGCCGCCGTTACACCAACATACCTAAAATGCCAAGGCTCGAAAATAATATTAGTGATATGTTGCTGATAATATGGGTACCTCAAAATAAACCCATACCTATAACTATTGTCCCTAAGCCAAATCCCCTCTGGTGTATCCGCTTGGCGGGCCGTAAGCCCATGATAACTGTTGGACACAATATCAACTGCCAGCCCAAGATTATGTTCGCTTGTACCGGGGTAGGCCACGACGCGCCTAGCGGCTTCGAAGGCATCATCCTCGCTGTAACCCGCGTCAACATGACGTCCAACCTGCCTGTTAAACAGGTACGTCTGCCGCGAAACAGACCTAAAAGATGACACAATAATAGGGTCTAAACCTTCGGCACGGGCAGACTCCAGCATATTTAAAAGCGCCCTGTAAGCCCGCATATCAAACCTATGCCCGCCACCAACACCAAGGTACATTAGCTGAGGATAAAAGTGATAATCCAAGAAATTGTAGCGGTTAACCAGCTTCAAATACCACGGTAAAAGAGAATTATCAACTTCTGTAAGCAGTGCAACGCCACCATTTTCACTAGGTAAACTATCCGCATCACTATAAGAGGCATCACCTGATATATCCTCATAATCTGCATCTGGATTTTCTATTAAGTTGGCATTACCCTCCACAGTATTACTGGGTTCGTAACTGCCATTATCATAACCTGCGGGTTGTCTCAAAGACGCAATACCATCACTGAGCCCCCCACTCATAACCATATACAAGATGACCCCGCACCCAATAAGTATTACTACAAGCAAAAATGCGGTAAACCCACCTGAAAAAACAGGCTCGCGATATCTTCTCCTCCTCATGGTGTTAACTCATCATCCTCTCTGTCATTGTCATAATCACCCACAACAAACCTCTGAACAGCCGGCAGCTGAGGCACACTTCCGCACGTAAACCACTCTTCAAAAAATTCTGTAAGGCTTCCGCCATAAATATCTTCGGCCAAAAGCATAAAATCTTCCCCGGTTGCGATTCGGAAATAGAATGTATGGAAATACTGGTTTATAAGTTCCCAAAATACGTCATCACCTATGTGGTTGCTAAGGGCGTTAAACATCAGCATCCCCTTGATATGATGCGTCTGATAGTAGTCTCGCCAACTTTCGAAGGTACTAAGCCCACGGGTAAGATATAAGTCGTCCCGCCACGAAATGCTTGCGTGCGCACTATTCATATAGGTCCTTAACGCAGGCGGCTGAGCCATATAAAACCGTGTAGTCAGGTACCTTATAAGCCCCTTATCCAGCCAAGACTCGGCAATAGGGTCGCTGCCAACTACATTAAAAAACCACTGATGCCCAAGCGCACGCGAAAGCGCCATATGATTAGGCTCCAGTAAAGCTTGCGTATCAACAAAAATCACATTAGAAAAAGCCATAGCATCCCTAAACATATCCGTCTCTACAATACGAATATGGTCAAAAGGATAATGGCCAATCATATATGAAAAATAATCCATGCTAATCCGTGCTATTTCCAAAATCTCATCTACCGGCAGGTCATCCGAAAAATAATACAAGTGAATGTCTCCACTATCTGTACTAATCCACTCTTGGCGGAAATATGAAGATACGGCAAATGCGAAATCTCTGGTTCTGCTGGCGGTAAAAGTAGTAACGCGCGTACCAGCGTCTTCTACAAGCTGCTCGCCAACTTTAACTCCTGTGCCGGCTACTATGTAATTTACCGGGGTGATAATTTCTACAACAAAATTGGCCATCTCTAAAACGAAGGGGTCGCCTGCCGGATAATATCCGTGCGTTATCCACCCGTCTTCGCCATAAACGGCCAGCATTGGTAAAAACATCCCAAACCACATGGCTTGCTCGTTAGCGCCTACGCGGTGAGATATCATGGGTATATATGCGCTAAACTGCAACACTAGCTGCACCGTATCATCCGGTGCCAGAGGCGTATCTAAGTATAGGAATAGAACAGTTCCATTAAGTTCAAAATCCAAGTCCTCATCATCTATGGTCGCGTATTGGATATCCATAAAGCCATAATCCCGCCCGCGGCGAAAAACATGCGGCTCTAACTCCCGAAAAGAGTGCCGCACGTTCTCATCAAAGGCATTCAAAGGAACCCTCACCACTATTTTATGCAAGTCATTGCCTGTGGTGTTGGTAAAAGTTATGCGCGACATACCGCTTGACACCGTACGGGTTGCCGGGTCAACGGTAAGGCGTATATCATAAAAATCGAAACCCGGGGCCTCAATAGGTGCTGCAGACGGCTCAGGTATAGCATAACCGTTGGTATCGTATTCGGGGTACGGTGTAGACTCTGGATAGTCTTCAGGTAAACTTTCCCGCCCGCAAGCCGCAACCAAGAACACAAGCACACATAAGCACATGCAAACAATTAGTTTTTTCATAGGTCAAGGTACCTTCCCTTGCCAGATTGAATAAATATAGGTAATAATATTATAGCAGGCCTTTTGTAAAAGTATAATGAAAACACAAAACGGGTGAAAAATGAAGAAAATTATTCTCACTGGAGGGGGAACAGCCGGACATGTTACCCCTAACTTGGCATTATTACCGGCATTACAGGCCGATGGCTTCGAAGTTCATTATATCGGAAGCAAAGATGGGCTGGAGCGTGACTTGGTAAAAGCAGCAGGCGTCCCATATCATGCCATATCGGCAGGGAAACTACGGCGATATATGGACTTGAAAAACATTACAGATATTTTCCGGGTAATAAAAGGCCTAGGCGGCGCAATTGGGGTAATAAGAAGGATAAAGCCAGATATCGTCTTTTCTAAGGGCGGATTTGTTACGGTTCCAGTACTTGTTGCCGCAAAAATGTTGCGGGTGCCTAGCGTAACTCACGAATCTGATATAACACCGGGGCTGGCCAACCGGTTATCACAGCCATTTGTTGGCAAAATATGCGTGAGTTTTCCGGAAACCCTTACGCATTTACCTGAACGCAAAAGCGTGCTAACCGGCACACCAATCCGCCAAGAATTGCTGCAAGGCGATAGCAAAAAGGGCCTAAAGTTGTGCAATTGGCCTGAAACTGAAGGCAGGCCCGTGGTTTTGGTAACAGGTGGAAGCCAAGGTGCCGCAGCAATCAACGCCTGCGTACGTGAAGCCCTACCTCAGCTAACCCAAAAATTTAAGATTATCCACCTATGTGGAAAAGGAAACCTCTCAGGCATATCGCTGCCCGGTTATGCGGAGTTTGAATATGTACAAGATGGGCTTGCGGATTTGTTTGCATTGGCGGATATAGTTGTCTCACGGGCCGGGGCCAATACATTATTCGAACTTCTTGCCCTAAAAATGCCAAACCTGCTAATACCACTAACCAGAGAGGCCAGCCGGGGGGATCAAATCCTTAACGCAGAATCTTTTGTACTCCAGGGCTTCTCCAAATTACTGCCAGAAAATAACATGACACCCAGAAGATTGCTAAGTGACTTGGAAATACTATATAATGAACGGGAAATATTTGTTTCCAATATGGCCGCCCACAAACAAGCAGACGGCATTTCGCAAATTATGGATGTGCTGCGCAAAAACCTACGCAGGCGGTAAAAGGATGATACTAATGATATATGCAATAGCCTTTATTATGGCATTTGTTATGGTGCTGCTGTTGATGCCCTTATTTTCAAGAATGGCAGAAAAATTAGATTTTACAGATAAACCCACAGAAAGAAAGAAGCACACCTCCCCCGTGCCACTCGCGGGGGGCGCGGTGATGTTTGTTGCTTTTGCTGTGGGTTTTATTCTTTTTGTGGCAGTTGGGCCGGTAGTTGCGCCCAGCATAGTGCGAGGAAGTATAGATACCGATGGGCTTTGGGTAATAATCCCTGGCGCAACCATGATAATAGGCATAGGGCTTATTGATGATTTTTATAAAACCCGGGGCCGTGATTTCCCTGTCTGGCCAAGGATTTTAGTGCAAATTTGCGCGGCGGTGTTGGCTTTCGCTGCCGGGATACGTTTTACTGGTTTTATGAACCCATTCACAGATAATTATGTGTATTTTCATATCGTATTACAGTTTGGCCTAACCGTGCTTTGGTTTGTGGGGCTTGTAACCGTGTTTAATTTTATGGACGGGCTGGATGGGCTTGCTGGCATGCTTGCCATGCTATCCGGCTGTACATTATTTATTGTGGCCTTGGCTATGAACCAGTCAGACTCGGCCTTTATGGCAGTGCTATTTGTTGGCGTTGTTACCGGGTTTTTGCGGCATAATCTGCCTCCTGCTAAGGTGTTTATGGGGGACTCCGGCGCCTATCTGTTGGGATATTTGCTTGCGGCTATTTCCCTACATGGGGCATTTAAGCAGGCTACGGTTATTTCAGTATTTATTCCAATCTTAGCAATGGGTGTACCTATATTTGAAAGTGCACGCGTGTTTGTACAAAGAATTAGAGCGCGCCAGCCTGTACATGTGGCCGATTCATCTAGTAAAACAACCTATTTTCATCACAGATTGGTAATGGCTGGGATGAAACCACCCTATGCATTGGCGTTAATTGTATTAGTAAGTGCCTGTTTGAACTTGACTGCTATTATATTGATGTTGGTTTTCTAACTTTGATGGGAATTTTACGCTATGTAGATGACAAAGGGGCTGTCTCGTAACAGCCCCGAAAAAAAGAGAGCGGCGCGAAGCGCACAGCTCTCTTTTTTGTTGTAAAATTGAGTTATGACAAACAAAATACAACACAGAAATAATACCCCAAACCA